>X347_Brown_Bear__coassemble_1373_pt1 | contig 33343 bp, 27 predicted proteins | sample X347_Brown_Bear__metabat2_high_PE_010 | metagenome-assembled genome bin X347_Brown_Bear | reverse complement strand
AAAAATCAACCCTTATTCATCATTGCAAGCAAATTATTTCAGAATCTAGCCCTCTTCGTAATGAGCTAGCGTAATAGTTGCAATCCATAAAAAAACAGAAACAATATAAATACATTATATTGCCACGATTTTTCTAAGCAAGAATCTAGTTTATTGCAACAAAATATATTTTACTCAACTACCAATATAGAATTAAAAGCAATTTCAGAATCTAGCCATTCAAATTCTAATTCTATTTTAGATTCTAACCTATTGCGGATTGCCACGACCTGCTATGCAAGTCTAGCTCATGACGACAAAACAAACTCTAAATCACTTCATAATCTAGATTCTATTATTAAAAGAATTTCTATATAAGAGCCTTAAATATGAAAAATAAAGGGGGTTAAATATAAAAGATAAGTATAAAACAATCGTTTTTAAAATTAAGATGATTATTAGAATTGTAAGAATGGCTCCGGATGCAGGATTCGAACCTGCGACCAAGTGGTTAACAGCCACCTACTCTACCGCTGAGCTAATCCGGAATAAATCAAATAAAGACAGAATTATATATAAATTTTTATAAAAAGTCAATACTTATTGGTAAAATAATATAATAAAATGCAAAAAAAAGGTATATTATGGAATCTGATAAAAAAGAAAGACTTAAGCAGTTTTTAGATTTACACTATTTTCAATTTAATGCAAAAGAGTATTTAGACGCACATCCAGACCCATTGCAAATTGCGTATAGAAATAGAGATTTTGCTGCTTTTGATGAACTTTGTTTGATTTGTGCATTATATGCGTATGGTAATGCTAGCATGATTGTAAAGAATCTTGCTACTATGCCATTTGAATGCTTGCTTGATAGCACGCTTATACATAACATGCCCTTAGGTATGTTTCCATATTATAGATTCCAAACACGAGAAGATACTAAAAACTGCTTTCTTATAATTGCTAATATAATTAAAAAAGGTGGCATTAAAGCATTGTTTTTAGAATCTTATATGCAAAGACGAAATGTCCTTGATGGCATAAGGCATATTGAGAAGATTGCAAAAGACTATATTGAAAAACATGGTATGCAGAGCCATGGACTACAATTTTTGTTCGGTAATCCAGACAATATGCAATCCCCACGCAAACGTTACAATATGTTTTTACGTTGGATGGTGCGTTGCGATAATCTTGACTTTGGCTTATGGCATGAGGTTAGCACAGATAGCCTGCTTTTGCCTCTTGATACACATACTTTTAGAATCTCAAAAACTCTTGGTTTATGTCAAACAAAGGCTTATAATTTTAAGGCAGTAGAAGAGATTACAAGCACTCTTAAATCTTTTGATTCTAAAGATCCAGTAAAATATGATTTTGCACTTTATCGTATAGGACAGCTAGGGCTTGCCACTTCATATTAATAAGCTACTTTTATTTTAAACAATCCTTAAACATTATTAAACGCATGTTTTAATACTGCGATAGATATAAGAAAGTTTTATACATTATTTTTAATAAGATTGATTTATAAAATTTATGCTTTAATGCGTATTTTGTAAATACAATAGGCGATATATTAAAAAGTGATTAATTTTTGTGTATTTATAGCTTTATAGTAATGCTAAAATTCCATATTGTGAATCTAGGCTATGTTAAATACTTATAGACTAAAATGCCGAAATAAACTAAATATTTATATGCTAAGGGGAGGAAATATGTGATGTTAAAAGATAAAAAGATTCTGATATTTGTTAGTGGCTCAATTGCTGTTTATAAGATTTTACCACTCATTCGCCTATTGCGTAAAGATGGTGCATTGGTGCGTATTATTGCTACAAAAGGGGCATTAAAATTTATTACACCCTTAAGCTTTGAGACATTAAGTAATACAAAATTATTGCATGATGATAATGAAAGTTGGGCAAATGAAACAGAATCTAAAAATTTAGCCCATATATCGCAGGAGAATTTACAATATTATAATGAGGCAAGTCAATCCGCAACACATTCTTGCAATCCTCTAATAAATCATATCGGCTATGCAAAATGGGCTGATATTGCTCTCTTTGCTCCAATAACTGCTAATAGTCTAAATAAACTCGCAAATGGCATTGCTGATAATATTTATTTATCAAGCGCACTTGCTTTGCCTGATATACCAAAGCTTCTTGCTCCAAGTGCAAATACTTTTATGCTATCAAATCATGCTACACAATCAAGTATTAAAAAATTGAAATCCTATGGCTATGAGATTATACCTTCAGTTTGCGGCTCTCTTGCATGTGGTGATGTAGGAAATGGGGCTATGGCTGATATTGAAACAATTCTTTTTACTTTAAGACGCACATGCTGTAAAAATTCGTATTGGCAGGATAAAAATGTAATTATTACAGGCGGTGGCAGTAGTGAGGCAATAGATTCTGTGCGTTGCATTAGCAATAATTCAAGTGGCTTGCAAGCTTGCAATATTGCATTGGCACTTTATTATTTGGGTGCAAATGTTACGCTTATTAGTTCTAAATTTCCAATAACCTTACCACAAACCATAAAGACCATAAGAGTAACAAGCTCTAGCGACTATGATATATCTATTAATGAGGCGATTTTGGCATATAAAGATTCTGTAAAATCAAATGAAAAGATCTATCTTTTTATGGCTGCTGCAATAAGCGACTATATCCCAGAAAAAAAAGAAGGTAAGCTAAAAAAGCAAGATATTGGCAGTGCAATGACTTTACAATTACATGAGAATAAGGATATTTTAGCTACATTGCAAGAGAAAAATGTTGTAAAGATTGGCTTCAAGGCGGAATGCGATAGCCTTAATGCTAAGGCAAACGCACGCAATGCACTTTTTAAAAAACAATGCGATATGATATGTTTAAATATTATTGGAGATGATAATATGAGTTTTGGCAATACTCACAATAAACTATATCTTATTACAAAAGATACTGAAAAATATATACAAGGCTCAAAGTTTGAAGTAAGTCTTGAAATTTGTCTGCATTTGCAATCGTTAGGAATTTAGGTGGTATTGGATAATTTTACTAAGCTAGATTATTTATAAATTAGATAATTTTTGGTTAATTTAACTATAAATCTAAGCTCTAATTATATTCTAAATCATATATAAACTTAGAATCATAGGCAAAACTATAACTACTAGTTCAATATATGAATATTTGCTATAATATCAATTTTTGAAAGTTTTATAAAGGAAGGCAATGTATATTAATATTATAGGACATGGTGTTACAAATCAAGCCTTAGTAACTCTACTAAATCAAAAAAAGATAGCATGCCATATTTATGATGATAAGTATGAGGGTGAGAAGCAAGATGAAATGGGAAATATATATAGACCATTGCAAAATGTCTCAATGCTTTATGAGGCTAATCCCAGTGGCGAAGAGAATCTAGCAATTATAAGTCCTGGAATTCCACCAAATACTTCTTTTTTGTCTTACTTTAAAAATATTGTAAGTGAATATGATTTTATATTTAATATTGCAAAGGGGCTATATAGCATTTGGGTAAGTGGGACAAATGGCAAAACAACGACAACAGAAATGCTCTCATGTATGCTTAATGCAAAAAGTGGGGGAAATATTGGCATTCCACTTGCAACGCTTTTTATGCAAGATTTTTGTAAAGATTCTATAGAATCTAATATTTTATATAATCAATCCATGTCAATACAAAATTATAAAAAAAATCACAAAGTCTATGATATTTGCACCTTGCAAGATTCTAAGGCATTATGGGTGCTTGAGACAAGCTCTTTTACACTGCATTATACACATTATGCGCTACCTAATATTTATATTTTATTGCCATTAAGTCAGGATCATATAAGCTGGCATGGTTGTTTTGAATCTTACATTTATGATAAACTAAAGCCACTAAAACTTATGAATTACGCAACTAATCCAAAACAACACTTTGCACTAATGCCAAAAGAGCTTATGCAATATAAAGTCGCAAAAGATATTATAGACAAAACAGAAGCAAACATTTTTCTCTATGAAGATTCTAATGAGCTTTATACTTATTTGAAATGTGATAAAAAATATTTTGAGTATTTTAAAGAGCCTTTTAGACTTGATTTTATGCTAGCAGCTAGCGGCATACATTTTGGAAAGATTCCATTTTGTATAGAAAATATTTTAGAATACAAGATTGGAGCTTATCGCATGGAAGAGCATATACATAATGGATTGCTTTTTGTAAATGACTCAAAAGCTACAAATCCACATGCCGTTTTATCCGCACTATATACATATAAAGACTATGCGATATATCTTATTTTGGGTGGAGATTCTAAAGGAGCGGAAATGGATATGCTATATCCTTTCTTAAAAACTCACATAATAAAGGTTTTTAGCATTGGAAAAGATGGTAAAACTATTGCAAATGACTGCAAGGCTAATGATATATGGGTAAAAGAGTGCATAACTTTAGATAATGCCATGCAAGATATACGAACCCAACTATATAAAGACTATGATATACCAATAGAATCTAAATTAGATTCTATAAATAAAAGTAATTTTAAAACTAGTCCAATTGTAATGCTATCACCAGCTTGTGCAAGTCTTGATCAATACACATCATATAAGCAAAGAGGGGACAAATTTAATGAGCTTACTAAGCTTATATTTGTGTAGTTATTTTTGTATGAGATTACTAAAAAGTTTTTGAAATAAAAACTCTATTTTTCACTATTAAATAATATTAAAAATAAACAAATAATAATTTTATAATTTAACTGCATTCAAACATATAAAATTCAAAGCCGTTATGTTATAATTGCACGCATTAGAATCCTTGCAATAAAAGTCTTAAATTTTGTATTTTCACAAAGGAATGCAATGCAAAATAGCAATTATAAATTTATCGCTCTTGCTCTGCTTGCAGAAAGCTTTATTATTTATGCTAGTGTGCTTGTAAAGCTTACTAATATGTCGCCAATGAATCTTGGATTCTATCGCATTGCATTGGCATTGCCGATATTTTGGCTAATGGCAAATATGCGTAGAAATATTTTCAAAATTCCAATTAAAGATATAGTTTTTATGATGGGAGCTGGAGTATTTTTCGCCTTTGATTTACTTTTTTTCAATATCGCACTGCGTCATACAAGTGTAGCAAATGTTAATCTTTTTGCTTCTTTGGCTTGTTTTATCCTTATGCCTATTGGAATCTTTTTCTTTAAAGAGAGATTTAAAAAAAGTCTTGTAGTTGGAGGCATTGTTTCTTTTTTTGGAATTATTATTTTAGTTGGCGGAAAAGGTTCTTTAAGCGTGGCTACACCTTTTGGTGATTTTATGGCATTTTTAAGCGTGCTATGCTATAGTTGTTTTTTGGGTGTGGTGTATTCACTAAGACGAAATTATGGCACTTTGGAGATTATGTTTTTTGCTTGCATTGGCTCTTGCATTGTGCTTTTAGGGCTTGCTTTAATTTTTGAAGGGTTTGAAACCCCAAAAGATACTAAAGATTTTTTCATAGTAGCACTTATTGCACTTTGCGGACAAGTGCTTGGACAGGGGTGTTTTAATTATATTTTAGGTAAGGTTAATACACAAACCTCATCATTGCTTTTGCTTTTTTCGCCTATTATTGCCGCATTCATGGGATTTTTAATCTTGGGCGAGAGGCTTGGCATTTTAGAGATATGTGGAATTTGTATTATACTTTTTGGCGTATATCTTGCAAAAAGAGGAAATTATTAAATGACAGATATATTGACAAGCTAATATTTTTTAAAGTTATACAATAATATATATTTTTTAGTTATAATTAAAACTTTTATTCTTTTGCATGGAGATTATTATGGTGATAAGGACTGAACAAGTGATTGCTCAAGCGTTAGAGCACACAGAGAATGATAGATATAAACTTTCTGTATTAGTATTTGCACGAGTAAAAGAGTTAAGTGCTGGAGCACAACCACTATTAAACTATCCAGAAGATTATTTGAAACGCATGGAATTATGTGATATTGCTTTGCAAGAAATTGCAGATGGCAAAATCGCATTGGCAAATCATCTTTAGTTATAGAATCTATCCTTACTAAAAAGTGGTTATTTGGCATAGGATACTCAAAAATTAAGGTTTTTATGTGGATTTTTTTAATAAATTAGCACAAATCACAACAACAAAAGACGCTCTAGAGCAACTAAAATTGCTGCAAGAAATGACACCAAAAGTTCTTAAAGCACTAGAAGATGCGCAAAAATTCCATGAAGGACAGTTGCGTAAAAGTGGAATACCATATATTGTGCATCCAATATGTGTAGCTTGCATTGTGGCACATTATGGTGGAGATGAATCAATGGTTTGTGCGGCATTATTACATGATATTGTTGAAGATACATTGTGCGAAATTGGATATATCCATGAAACTTATGGCGATGAGGTTGGGGCATTAGTTGATGCTTTGACAAAAATTGTTGAAATACGAAATGAAGAATTTACTTCAAATACCAGTAATGAAAAGCTTGTGGCACAAGCATTATCTTTTCGAAAAATGCTTATTGCCAGCATTCAAGACCCAAGAGTGCTTGCTATAAAAATAAGCGATAGAATGCATAATATGCTTACATTAGATGCCTTAAGCACAGCAAAGCAAATAAGAATTGCAGAAGAAACTCTTGTAGTCTATGCTCCCATAGCACATAGGCTTGGCATGTCGTCTTTAAAAAATGAGTTAGAGGATAAAAGCTTTTATTATATTTATTCTGATGCTTACAATAAAATACAAGAAGAAAAAAATGCAAAGCGACAGAATCTTGAATTGCGTTTAAACGACTTTACACAAAAAATTACAACACTTTTGCTTAATAATGGTTTTTTGCGAGATAGCTTTGAGATACAAAGTAGAATTAAACGCAATTATTCAATACATTTAAAAATGCAACGCAAGGGCATTAGCATGGATGAAATGCTAGATTTACTTGCTGTGAGAATTATTGTTAAAAATCCAATAGATTGCTACCGCGCATTAGGCATTGTGCATATTAATTTAAATCCCATACCCTCTCGTCTTAAAGATTATATTGCATTGCCAAAAGAAAATGGTTATCAAACCATACATACAACCGTTTTTGATGATGGTGGTATTTATGAAGTGCAAATTCGCACTTACGAAATGCATCAAAGTGCAGAAATAGGTATGGCGGCACACTGGAAATATAAAAGTGGTAGCGTATCGCCAAATCTAAATTGGCTAAAAGATATGAAAGAGAGTAGTAAAGTTAGCAAAAGTGCTGAAGAATTTTATGAAGTGGCAAAAAATGATCTTTATAATGCTGATATTATAGTCTTTGGACCTGATGGTAAAACCTTTAGTTTGCCTGTTGGATCTGTTGTGCTTGATTATGCCTATGCAGTGCATAGCGATGTGGGAGATATGGCAGCAATAGCGTATGTAAATAATAGCAGAGCTCCACTTTTGCAGAAGCTAAAAAGTGGAGATATAGTAAAAATTGAAAAAGGTGATGTGGCTCAAACTCGTTGCACATGGATAGATTCTGTAAAAACCTCAAAAGCAAAAATTCACATGAAAACCATGTGTAATAATAAAATAAAAGAAATTGATAGACATGTAGCTAGAAATATTCTTAGGACAATTTTTGGCAAAGATTATAATGTAATAGATGACTTTATAAAAAAATATAACTTAGAAGAGCGTATTGGTCAAGCAGCGACAGATTTATCATTTTTGCAAAAAATTAGAGACGATTTTAAGAAAGAATATAATATTGATAATAGCTTTTTTTCGATTATGCGTTTTAAAAGTATAAATCTTAAAGAGCAGAAATTTGACAATTTGATTCTATATACAAATCGCAATATAAAAGAGTTAATTTTTGATCATTGTTGCCATCCTAAATTTGGAGATTCTGTTGTTGCTATTAAAAAAGACCAAAGGGCTATTGTGCATCATAAATTATGCACTGAGGCAAACAATAATATTAAGATAGGAATAGATCAGATTTTTGTTAAATGGGCAGATCATCACGCAAAGAAAAGTTTTAAAATAATTGTTGCATTTGAAGATAGGCGAGGCGTAATTGCTGAGTTTCTCACAGAGTTAGCTAAACGAGGATACAATGTTATTAAAGTTCAATATGACAGACATAAAGAAAGCTTTTCGCCAAAATGCGAGATTATTGTAGAAGCTAGCCAATCAGATACAAAAAAGAATAGAGAAGACTTGCAAGAGAAATACAATATTATTCAATTTAGCAATTTAAAAGATGCTTATCAGGAATAACAATGCTAGCAACAACAATGCTATATTTATAAAAATCTTTATATTTTCATAGTATTATGGCAAATGAATAAAATTTATAATCAAGGAATATATAATATGCAAGAAGACAGCACCCACGCTACACTACAAGATAAAGTGCAACAGGCTATGGCAGAGATTGAACGTGGCTGCGTAGAGTTTATAGGTAGAGAGTATATAGAATCTTTAGTTACAAGATTCTATGAAAAAGGTGAGAATTTTATCGTTAAGGCAGGATTTGACCCTACTGCTCCAGATTTACATTTAGGGCATTCTGTTTTGCTACAAAAGCTAGCAACTTTTCAAAATTATGGTGGTAGAGTAAAATTTTTAATTGGTGATTTTACCGCAACAATAGGTGATCCTTCGGGCAAAAATGAAACAAGAAAGCCCCTTACATTTGAGGAAGTAGCACAGAATGCAAAAACATACGAAAGTCAGGTATTTAAGATTCTAGATAGAGCAAAAACAGATATTTGCTTTAATAGAGAGTGGCTTGGAAAGCTTACAAGTGCAGAGATTATGCAGCTTACCGCACAATATTCTGTTGCAAGAATGATGGAGAGAGATGACTTTGAAAAACGTTTTAAAGAAAAGCAATCAATTTCTATTGTAGAATTCATGTATCCTTTGTTGCAGGGATATGATTCTGTGGCATTAGGGTGTGATATTGAGCTTGGTGGGAATGATCAAAAATTTAATCTTTTGGTAGGTAGGTCTTTGCAAAGAGCGTATAATTGTGGCAAAGAACAAAGCGTTATGACTATGCCTTTACTAGAAGGGCTAGATGGCGTGCATAAAATGAGTAAGAGTTTGCAAAACTACATAGGCGTAACAGAATCTCCAAATGAAATGTATGCAAAGATTCTAAGCATTCCTGATACATTAATGTGGCGTTATTATGAGCTTATTAGCAAAAAAAGTTTAACCCAAATATCGCAGCTAAAAAGTGATGTAGATACAGAAAAAGTGCATCCAAAAACAGCAAAAGAAATGCTTGCTTTTGAAATTACCTCGCGTTTTCACAATGAGGAATTAGCCACGCAGGCTCAAGAAGCTTTTCGTGTAGTTTTTAGTAATAAGGAGATTCCAGAGGATATTGAAAAAAGGGAAGTAAAAAAGGGGGAATGGATATGCAAAGTATTAGTAGAGCTTGGATTTGTGCCTTCTACTTCTCAAGCGCGCAGAGATATTAAAGCTGGAGCATTAAGCATAAACCAAAACAAACAAACAGATGAAAATTTTAGCTTCTTGCAAGAGGGTGAGTTCATTCTTAAGCTTGGTAAAAGAAAATTTGCTAAAATTATAGTTGTAAATGATATATAAGGTAAGATAATTATGGGCAATTTATTTAAAAGCTTAACAATAGGAAAACATACAATAAAATATCCTATTTTTCAAGGTGGTATGGGTGTTGGAATTAGTTGGGATGAATTAGCAGGTAATGTCTCAAAAGAGGGTTGTCTTGGCATTATTTCTGCGGTTGGAACAGGATATTATAAGAATATGAAGTTTGTTGATAAGATTCTATCAAGCAAGCCTTTTGAAGCAATTAACTTTTATAGCAAAAGCGCACTTAATGAAATTTTTAAAAATGCACGAAAAATATGTGGCGATAAACCATTAGGAGCAAATATTTTACACGCCATTAATGATTATGGTAGAGTTGTTAGAGACGCTTGTGAGGCGGGTGCAAATGTCATTGTTACAGGTGCGGGATTGCCTACAAATATGCCTGAATTTACAAAGAATTTTCCAGAAGTGGCGTTAGTGCCAATAGTTTCATCGGCAAAAGCCTTGCGTGTTATATGCAAACGTTGGAGTGAGAGATACAAACGAGTTCCAGATGCGGTTGTGGTAGAGGGTCCATTAAGTGGCGGTCATCAAGGCTTCAAGTATGAGGATTGCTTTAAACCTGAATATCAACTTGAAAATATTGTGCCGCAAATTGTTGCTGAATCTATGAATTGGGGGTCTATGCCTATTCTTGCTGCTGGTGGTATTTGGGATAGAAATGATATTGAGACCATGCTTGCATTGGGGGCAAGTGGCGTTCAAATGGGAACAAGATTCCTAGGCACAAAGGAATGCGATGCGAAGGCATATCAAAAAATTTTGCCAATCATAAATAAAGATGATATTGAGCTTGTCAAATCACCTGTGGGGTATCCAGCGCGTGCATTAAAAATCGGAGTTTTACAAAGACTAAAGGAGGGGAATGCCCCAAAAGTGCAGTGCATTAGCAACTGCGTTAGTCCATGTCAAAGAGGCAAAGAGGCAAAAAAAGTTGGATATTGCATAGCAGATAGCTTAGGCAAGGGACATTTAGGGAATCTAGAAGAAGGCTTATATTTTAGCGGAGCAAATGGCTATCGCGTAAATAAGATTCTAAGCGTAAAAGAATTGGTTGATGAATTAACAAGACGTTAATTGGATATATATGCGTTGTATTGTGCTTTTTTTCTTGCTTATAAGCAGTTTGCAAGCCGATACATTGCGTATTTTAAATTCAATTCCATTTGGTTCTTCAAGTTTGCGTATTGATGCAAACAGAGCTATTCAAAGCAAAGAAATTAGCGTTCATAAATTAAATGATACTAGCACTTTTATAGATATATATGGTGTATGGGTTCCAACAGGCAAAAAAGAACATAATTTTCCAAATAACACGCAAATTACAATAGCACAAAACAATAAGCAAAGATTGCGTGTATTAATTACCCTTACTGCAAAAACAGAGTTTGAATATAATATTAAAGGAAATTATCTCTACATTGCCATTAAAGAGAAAAACTCAAAACAAAATATAGTTCCAATTGCAAGTTCAAAAAAACCACCAACACAAAAGCCAGCACCTAAAGCAGTCCAGAATCAACAACCACAAATAACACACAAACCACCCACAAAACAGGCAACAAATGCAAACCAACCAAAACCAATACTTGTTTCCAAAACAACACCATTAAGCAAAAATCGCAAAAAAATAGTTATTCTTGACCCAGGACATGGAGGTAAAGATTGTGGCACGCAAGGTGTAGCACAAACTTGTGAAAAACACATTGTGCTTAGTGTGGCAAAACTAACAGCACAAGAGCTTGACAAACGAGGCTATGTGGTATATATGACTCGCAATAGTGATGTATTTATTGAATTGCAAAGACGCACAGAAATGGCAAATGAAATACATGCAGATTTATTTGTATCAATACACGCAAACTCAATGCCAGCTGGAGCTAGCAGACAACCAAAAGGTGTAGAAACGTATTTTCTATCTACAGCACGCACAGAAAGGGCTATAAATGCGGCAGCAATTGAGAATCAAGGCATGGCAGAATATTCCCCCACTACCATTGCCTCCTTTCTTACTTCGCAAAGAATTATAGCTTCCAATAAGCTTGGCATGGATGTGCAAGCAGGAATATTAAAACAAATTAAAACAAAATACAATGAGAATCTTGATGGTGGTGTGCGAGAAGGTCCATTTTGGGTGCTTGTTGGTGCGCTTATGCCATCTATACTTGTGGAAATTGGATATAATTCACATCCTATTGAAGCACAAAGATTAAAGGATACAGCCTATCAAAGCCTTATTGCAAAAGGTATTGCAAATGGCATTGATGGCTATATTGTAAAAAATCCTTGATGTAAATTCAATTTTATCAAGTTGCAACATCATATTTTTTAAAAAAATATTGTATTTAAATAAAACAATACAAAATAATGTTATAATAAACTATTTTTACACAAAAATTAAAATTAAGGGAGAATAAAAGATATGGCTGTGAAACTATTATGCCTTTCATCTGCAAGCACAAGTCCATTTGCCAAAGCGTTTTTACAATATATTTCCAAACATGATTCCATAGAATACGATTATGCAGAAATTGAACCCTATGTGCTTGCCAAGATTCCATTTACAAAACTACTTACACATTTTTGCTCCCAAACACCAGATTATGTAATGTCTTTTGATGGACACTACCGCTATATCAAAAATGACCCAAAAATTCCCTTTATTGAAATGAGTAATTCTGTGGCAGGACCAATTAGAATCAACCGCCCCTTTATTAAAACGCCAGTTGAGTGGGAAAATAAAGTTGTAAAAGTTGAGCCAACATGGTATAACAAAGTCTTGCCAATAGAGGATAAGATGATTTATAGCATGGCTGATTCATATAGATATGTGTATTTACGCTATCTTGTAGCAGAAAGCAAGAAAACTCCTACAAGAAAAGAGCCGCCATTTGCTTTCTATATTCCAGACTGGAATACGCATACAGATGATATATTAAACAATATTTATAGATATTTGGATTTTTGTCGAGAAGATCGTTGCGGATTGCATGTTGCCTTATCTAAAGCGGTATTAGATCCAACTGATATGAGTTTAGAAGAAAAATATAAAGTAAAGAGAAAAAGTATAGATACGACATTAAAAATTATCCATGATGAGATTGAGAAATTTAATAAAGAGTATGAGGAAGAAGGTCTTATTGGCAGAGTGGTAGAAAATACAAATTATGAAAAAGATCTATTAAAATATGATATTAGACTGCTATCCATAGAGCCAAGCAGCACAACATGGCTTGAGACACTTTATATGCTTAAAGTAAAAGGCGTTCAATGCAATAAAATCCGACTTGTATTAGCAAGCGGGCGAAGATTTCCCGGCACAGATGATTTTGATAAAATGCTACCAGATGTTGAAAAGTATTTTAAAGAGAATCTTATGCGTAGAGACAAAACGCAAATGCTTGGTTATATCTATACAACAACAGATAGATTCTATCATTTTTTAGATTTTCAAGAAAATTTTGCATTACATGTAGATTTTAATAAAATTGCCGACATTATTGCAAGCGGTGGAAATACTCAACAACAAGAAGCACAATAAAAACTTTTACATTAAATTTACAACACAATAAAAATCTTGTGTTGTAATTATAGAAATAATTAGAAATTTATAACTATTTAGCTATATTCTAAAACGCACGCAGACTCACGATTATAAGGCTTTTTTAAGATTTATAAATTTTTTTGTTTAAAATCTTAAAAGGTTACATAAAAAAATGAAGAGCTTTATAAAGTGTTTGCATAGTGCTGTTAATGGCTTTTGAAGTGTAAAAAGTGTTATAAGTGTAGTTTAATTTTATTTTAATATTATACTGCATACAGAAATTGCCGTATGTGTGTCATGGCTTATGCTTATTGCGATTTTTTGCAAATTAAAGGCATGCCATTTAGCTTCGTGTAGAGCAATATGTGGTTTGCCATTTTGATCCTTAATGATACATATATCATGGAATCTAAGTTTTTCCCCAATGCCTGTGCCAATTGCTTTTGCGCATGCTTCTTTTGCCGCCCAAAATCCAGATATTGTTTCTATTCGGTATGTATTAAGAGAGAAATTTCGTTTAAATTCTTGCAAAACATGTCTTGTTTTATCTGCATATATATCTATATTTTCTTGTGTAAAAAATTTTGGCATACAAGCTTTAGTGTGATTTTTATCCAACACAGGATAAGTTGTCAAATTTAGTGAATTTGTATCATGTTGATTAGAATCTATATTATGTAGAAATTGCATTTGCAATGGCAATTCCGTCTTATCTTTACGCGTTAGAAATATTTCACTTGGAAGCAAGAAACGTTCTAAAAAGCTTATGCCAAATTTTGTAACAACTTTTGTTATACGCGATATAGAAATAATATCTGTGCCAAGCTCAATATTCATAATTAAATATTTTAATTACAAATGCCTACAAACTATGGCTGTATTACAAGGTCTGGGAATGTAATACCAGCAATGCTACTATCTGATAAAATCGCATTTATACTTGCTGTTAATGACATAGCAAGCTTTGTTTTTCCACTTTGCCCTGACAAATCAGTTTTAACAAAACCACTAATAGTATCAATCACTACTGAACGAATAATGTCAGTTTTTGCGTCAAGTTCTTTAGCAGCCGATTTATCACTCATAATAATAGTAACGCTAACTTTGATATATCCTGCTGAACGCAAATCATCTGGATTTGTAGGCTTAAGCATAACAATAAACTCTTTTTCTATTGGATATAAATATTCTGCATTGCGATAGACAGCATAATAGGCATTTTCATCAGCATGCACTACATTAAAACCAAATACACATAAAAAAACAAAAAGTATATGTTTCATAACTATCCCTATCTTGATATCTATTTCTCTATTACGGCAATATGTATGAAATTGATTTGCAAACTAATTTTTGTTATGGTTGCAAAACAAATTCTGGAAACACAATGGCAGCAACTTTTCCGTCTGTTAGCACAGAATTTAGCGATGCAACAATAGAATTACTAAGCTTTTGTCGCCCTTGTGAAGATTGCAACTCTGTCGCAAGATACGCACTTGTTGCATCAGAAATCACATTTCTAACAATATCAAGTTTTGCTTCTATCTCTTTAACAGTGTTTTTATCAGCTAATAAAAGAGTAACGCGAAATTTTGCAAAACCTGCACCACGCATATTTTCTGGGTCTGGAGACTTTAGATTCACAATAAACTCTTTTTCTATTGGCATAATTGCAATTGGATTTTTATATGCCTCATTTTGCAAAAGCGCTTGTTGCTCTGGGGTTAAATTTGCAACTTGTGGTGGTGGGGCTGCATGCCCTCCACCATGGCTACCCTCTTCATCACCACCCATAAAGAGAAATACAACAACACCCACAAGTATGAGCACAGCTACAACAACACCAATTATAATAAAAATAAGTCCCTTGCCTTTTTTTTCTTCAGTGGCTTGTTTTTCTTCTTCTGCCATATATGCTCCTTTATTCTTTTGTGAAATACATTAAAGTAGTTTGTCCAAACTTACTTTTTTTTACAAGACTAAATGCTCCAATCTGTGTATCAAGATTTGCATTACTCATGCTCTCAATTACTATTATATCGACCTTTTGTATTAAGCATTCATTAAAAGATTCTATAAAATGCCAAATTTTTTTATAAATATTCTCAAAACCAATGCGACATGCAAAAGGTGGATCCATATATAATATAATATTATTTGTTTGAGATATAATTTCAAAATTTGCCATTATATCATTTTTTACTTGAAAATCTGCATTTTTTGAAAAATTCATAATTAAATCTTGCGATTGCAAGCAATCTTTAAAATGCGCCTGTATGCTAAAAGGAATGCTACTTGGTTGTATATAATTAGAAACTTTATGGTGTTTAGAATCTTGCGATTTAGGGCTATGGTATTGCATGTATTTTTCCCAAAATAATGTAATATTATTGCATAGATTCTTAAAGGCACTTGTGTTATTTTCAAAAAATACAGCATTGCTTGCCCCAAGCGATAATGCTTCAAATCCCATTTGTCCGCTACCAGCAAAACATTCTATAAAAGTCTTGCCAAAAAGTGTATTTTGCATGGTATCAAAAAATGATTTTTTTACAAGTGATTTTGTGGGTCTTGTGGTGTCATTAGATTCTAAAAAAAGACCCAAGCCTTTGTATTGCCCTCGATTTATTGTAAATTTTTCCCTTTTTGCTAATCTTTTTGTGGCTTCCCTCTTTTGCTTTCGCATATTATCCCATTGTTATAATTAATTATTTGTGGTTGCTTTTCTTTTCTTTAGCCATTCACCAAAACGTGCTATATAGCTCCAAAAAAGTGGAATAAAAAATATAGCAATAAAAGTTGCTGCCATCATGCCGCCAATTACCCCTGTGCCTATGGCATGCCTACTTGCACTTCCAGCACCCGTGCTTATAGCAAGTGGCAATACACCAATGCTAAATGCAAGCGAAGTCATAATAATAGGACGGAATCTAAGCTTTGCTGCACCTATGGCAGATTCCACTATACTTTTACCATCTTTTTCGCGTAAATGCTGTGCGAATTCTACAATCAAAATTGCATTCTTAGCAGATAAGGCAATAAGCATTACAAGCCCTATTTGAAAATATATATCATTACTTAACCCACGCAAAGTTGTAGCTACAACTGCACCAAACACAGCAAAAGGCACAGCAGTAAGCACAGATAATGGCATGAGCCATCTCTCATATTGCGCACATAGAATCAAAAATACAAACACAAGCCCAAACACAAATGCTATTTTGCCTGTTCCACCTGCATTTTTCTCTTGATAGCTTGTGCCAGAATATGTTATGGTATATCCTTCTGGTAACACTTCTTTTGCTACTTCAGATAATGCCCTCAAGGCATCTCCACTTGAATAGCCTTTTTCTAAATTAGGACTTCCCACTACATTTGCCCCCATAAATAGATTGAATCTATTAACAATATCTGCTCCAATAACACGTTTAAAATCCACAAGCGAGCTTACAGGCACAAGCCCTCCGCTACTAGATTTCACAAAAACACGGCTTAAATCTTCAGGAGATTCTCTAAAATTGCTTTGCGCTTGGATATTAACTTGATAGGTTTTGCCATAGAGATTAAAATCATTAACATAATATCTGCCGAAAGTGCTTTGCAAGGTTGTAAAAACATCATCGACACTAACACCCATAGCCTTTGCTTTTTCTCTATCAAGAGAAATATAGTATTGTGGGATATTGGCACTAAATAGACTTCTTACACCCATTAGCTCCGGTCTTTTATTTGCCGCAGCAACAAACTCATTTGTGTATTTCTCTAGCTCTGTAATACTCCTCCCACCTCTATCTTGCACATAAATATCAAAACCTCCTATTGTTGAAAGCCCATCAATTGCAGGTGGCACAGCAGAAAGAGCAAAAGCATCAAGATTTGCGTTAAATGCGCCCATCATTTTCCCTGCTACTTGCATTGAAGTTTCATTTCTTTCACTCCAATCTTTAAGCCTTGTAAAAATAACAGCACCACTTGTGCGCAATGAGCCAGCTAGAAAATCATATCCCGCAATTAAAAAGCTACTTTTAACACTAGGCTCATTCTCAAGAATCGCTAAAGCCTTCTTGCCCTCTGTAATTGTGCGTGAAAGTGAGGCAGCAGGCGGTAATTGTATAAAATTCATAACAGAGCCTTTATCTTCAGTTGGCACAAGACTTGTGGGTAACTTATTAAACAATCCCCAAGTAACACCAACAATAGCTATAAAACAAAGACATAAAACAGAACCTCTACGCAATGCCCTTGCAATTTGCTTGCCAAACTTAAATGTAAGCCAATCAAATAAGTCATTAAATCTCTTTACAATATAAAAGGGCTTAGGCTCATGTGATTTAAGAATGCTTACACAAAGTGCCGGGGTTAAGGTTAATGCAACAAAACCAGAAATCACCACCGAAATAACAATAGTGATAGCAAACTGCTTATAAATCGCCCCTGTAAAACCACCAATAAATGCAACAGGGATAAACACCGAGCAAAGCACAAGCACAATGGCAACAACAGGTCCTTGAATCTCACTCATAGCCTTTATTGTAGCTTCTTTCACGGAATATTTTTCACCATTTTCATTGCGTTCATTATGTAAGATTCTCTCTACATTCTCAATTACAATAATTGCATCATCTACAACAATACCAATGGCTAAAATAAGTCCAAAAAGAGTTAAAAGGTTAATAGAAAATCCAAGCGCATACATTCCCGCAAAAGTCCCAATAATAGATACCGGAATAGCAATTACAGGAATAATAGTGGCTCTAAAATTTTGCAAGAAGAAATACATTATAATAATAACTAGCACAATAGCTTCAGCAAAAGTTTTAATAACTTCATTGATTGATATTTTTACAAAATCAGTCGAGTTATAAACATTTGCATAATGCAAGCCATTTGGAAAATCTTGCTCCAACTCTTTCATACGCTTTTCAACAGCATCGGCTACCTCAAGTGCATTTGCACCCGGTTGCAAAGAAACACCAAATGCCGAAGAATCTTTACCCATATAAAGCGGACTTACACTATAATCTTTTGCGCCAAGCTCAATGCGTGCCACATCTCTTAGCCTTAATGCACTTCCATCGGCATTTGATCGTATGATTATTTTACCAAATTCATCAGGGCTAATAAATCTACCTTGTGTTGTGATTGAGTAAGTAAAAGAAATATCCTTTCTCACAGGCTCTGCACCAAACGAACCTACGGCAAATTGGGAATTTTGCTCTGAAATTACTTTAGCAACTTCGCTTGGAGTAAGATTGTTTTGAGATAGCTTATCAACGTCAAGCCAGATTCTCATAGAATAATCTTGCTGTCCAAAAGAATTAACATCGCCAACGCCTGGCACACGCTTTAATTCATTGATAATATTTAAGATTCCATAGTTTGCTACAAATATAGAATTATGGGCAGGGTTATCAGAATATAGGGCGTATATAGCAATCATGCTTGATGATTTTTTTCGGACATTAACCCCAAGTCTTTGCACTTCGGTTGGCAGTTGCGAAAGCACAGATTGAACTCTATTATTTACATTAACCATTGCCATATCCGCATTTGTGTCATTGCTAAAAAACACGCTAATGCTTAAAACACCGCTTGACGATGAGGACGACTTCATATAAAGCATGCCCTCTACACCATTAATGCTATCTTCTAGCACACTTGCCACTGTGTTTGCTACAACTTCAGCACTAGCTCCACTATAAGTAGCTTGCACCACAATTTCATTTGGAGATACTTGTGGATACTCTTCCACAGGTGAAATAAAAATACAAATAGTGCCAACAAGTGTAATAACAATGGATAAAACCATTGCAAAAACAGGGCGATTGATACAAAACTTTGACATCAAAAACCCCTTTATCCCTGCATAGATTCTATGTTTTGTTTGCTAGCATTGTCGCTTTGCGTTTGTTTAGAATCTTGCAATATTGGATTAATAGGGGTTTCTGGTCGAATTTTTGATAATTGATTAGTAATTAATATATCGCCATTTTTTAAGCCATCAAGTATTAGCACTTCATTATTATAAACATTTTGTCCAAGAGTTACCCTTGCTATTTGTGCTTTATTGTCTTTTGCTATAAATACATAACTTCCCTCTTTATCTTGCAATAACGCACTTTGTGGGATTGTAATCGCATTTTGTGCAGCAAAGCCTTTAAGCCTTACACGCATAAATTCATTGGGTAAAAGCTTATGTTCGTCATTATCAATAATAGCACGTGCCTTAATGGTAGCAGTTTGTGTATCTAAGATACTATCTACAAAGTCTAGCTTGCCAATCTTATCATATACCTTACCATTTCCTAGCAAAAATTCCACTTGAATATCGCTACTATCCTCTAATCCTCGCATAAAATAATAATCATGATTTGGTATTGAAAACTCCGCATATATAGGGCTAAGTTGTGTAATTGTGGTTAATACATCTTGTCCGCTTGTGCCTACTAGATTCCCAACATCATATTTACGCATACCAGCGCGTCCCCCAATGCTTGCTACCACATCGGTATAGCCTAGGTCAATTTTTGCATCTTCTAATGCAGCCTTTGTGTTTGCAAGATTTGCTTGAGCTTGTAAAAAATTAGCCCTAGAAGTATCATATTGGTCTATTGTATAAACACCTTGCTTATAAAGCTTATCTACGCGTTGCCAATCCCTATTTGCTTTTACAAAGCTTGCTTCTGCTGATTGATATTGAGCTTTTGCTTGATTAACCTTTGTTTGATAGCGCGCGGGGTCTATTTTAAATAATAGCTGCCCCTCTTTTACAATATCTCCCTCTTTGAAGTTCTTTGTTAAAAGTGTGCCTTGAACTCTCGCATAAACATTTACGCTTTGAATGCTTTTTAGCCTTGCTGGATATTCAAAATTTAATGCCACATTATGAGAAGCTATTTGCTTTGCTTGCACATTTAATGCGGGTCTTTCCTCTGATTGTTTTTTAGAATCTGAACAACCTAGTAGCAATACACTAAAAATCCCCATAAGAAAAAATATCAAAATTAATCTGGTATTAGATATTAGTTTCATAAAAAATATCCACATAATTTTTACTCTTTTATGAAAATGATTTAGAAAATAATTTGATAAATGGTTATTTGATAGCCATTTATTTACCATTGTTTTTGTTTGCATTATTTACTCCTTTTAAATATGCCTTTATAATATATTAGTTTTTAAAAGCCTAATGTTAGCTGCATTTTGTAAATATTTGCGTATGCAACTATTTGTGTAAATGTCTTATAGGCTAGTTAGCTAAAGCTAGATTCTATGTAATTATTTATTCTTTTCATAAAACCTAAAAATCATTTAACTATATTTAATTACGCTTAGAATAATAGCTTATAATTTAGAATCTTTAGCACTACAAATGCGTTAATGTATATAAAAATTGTTACATTGTTACTTATTTAATATTGATTGATAATGCTAATATACTAGCTTTGATATATAAAGATTCTAAAAATCGCAGTTTCATGACTTTAAAATCTATTTTAACAACTATAAAATATTTTACATATCTTTTTGAAGTCTTGTTTTGAATAAATTGCAATTATTTTTTATACCATTGCGGGAGATTTTCCATACCGGAATCTTTAAACATATTACTCATGCCTTTTGCATTTACTTCCCAATAATCAAGGTCTTGATTAAAGTTTATAGCCCCTTCAAACATGCTATCCATATAATGCACATTACTCATACGCCAAAATCTTAATGAATGGTTAAAAGAAATGGCATTTTTAAACATTTCGCTTGTATTCCACACATCTGCAAGATTCCATTTATCAAGTGGTTGATTAAAAGCACTTGCATCTTTAAACATAGCACTCATACTTGTTACTCTACTTACATTCCATTTATCAAGTGGCTGATTAAAGCTTGCTGCCCCTTCAAACATGGCACGCATTTCACGCACTTTTCCTACATTCCATGAGTTTAGAGGTTTATTAAAAGTGCTTGCGTTTTTAAACATTGCAAGCATTGTTTCTACACTACCTACATTCCATTTATCAAGCAAGCCATTAAAATTTGCTGCTCCCTCAAACATATTTTGCATATATTTCACACGACCAACATTCCATGTATTTAGATTCTGATTAAAGCTTACTGCACCAAGAAACATGGCATTCATATTAATTACATTAGACACATTCCATTTATCAAGCGGCTGGTTAAAAGTCCTAGCCTCCGCAAACATTTCACGCATACTCTCAACACTATGTGTATTCCATTTATTAAGCGGTTGATTAAAATTATATGCTCCAAAAAACATGGCATTCATATAGCAAACATTAGCTACATTCCAAGATTCTAATGGCTTATTAAATGTAATTGCCCCTTCAAACATATTATTCATACTAATAACATTCCCTACATTCCACTTGCTAATATCTTGATTAAACTTACTAGCTCCAGCAAACATAAAATCCATGTTTGTAACATTCCCTACATTCCATTTACCAATATCTTGATTAAAAAACTTTGCATTATCAAACATGCTATACATATTTGTTACATTAGATACATTCCAAGATTCTATTCCTTTAAAATCTTTCCTTTGAGAGTTTTTAAATAAGGCACTCATATCCTTAATCTCACTAGTATCAATATCGCTAAGTTTTACATTTACATTATCAACAAGATCTTTTAATTCCTTTTTTGTCTTTGGCGTGTATAGCTTTGCGGGTTTTTTAGAATCTACTTTTTTAGAATCTTTATTTTCTTGATTTTTCTTAGAATCTGCTTTGTTTGTAGCATTAGAATCTTTTTTATCTATAGAATCTTTCTTTTCTTTTTCCTCTTTATTTTCTTGTATATCATTTGTTTTTGTTGGGTTTTGGGTTTCAGTTTTATTGGCACAACTAATAAATCCATAACAAAGAAAAAATGATAAAATAATATTAAATAAACGCATTAATACTCCTTATAAAAAGTTAATTATAACATAGAGTCATGCTACTCTATACAATGAGTGCTTTTAATGCTACAATTGCATGCAAATTATAAAAGGACAGATATGCAAAATCAAATGCTATTAGAAAATCTTTTTACAGAAAAACAACCGCTTTTTGTTCTAAGTAGCACTCGTGCTAAAAAAGAATTTTATATCCACTTTGCACAAAAAAGCAATCTTAATTTTAATCTTAACACAGGATTAGATTCTAATGAGAAAGTGATACAAAATTGCTTTTTGCTATTTGATTTTACAAATAAAAAAAATCATTCCAATACTCCTATATTTTTACCCACAGCACTAACTATTGCGGAGTTTTTTGAAAAAATTGCTTTTACAAAAGAATGTATGATTCCAAAAAATACACGAGATTTTTTTATGTTTCAGGCATTGCAAAATGTAAAACAGAATTATAAAAGAAAAATAGAATATGGCTTTTTAAACTTTGAGACAAGCTTTATGATTTTCTTACAAACCTCATCAGTATTATTGCAATTTTATGATGAATTGCGAGAGCATAAGATTCCAATCACAAAGGAGAGTTTGCTTAAATTTAGCCAAATTGATAGCTATGAGGAATATAGCGACCAATTATTACTTTTAGCAGCCATTTATGAAGAATATAGCGAATTATTGAAGACAAACAATCTTACAGATTCTCTATATAGTGATACTCATGCAAATTATGAAATTTTTAGCCAATATTTACAAAGTTTTTCAAGCATACATATTGAGCTAGAGGGCTTTATATCGCCATTGCAATATGAAATTTTAATTAGTGTAAGCAAGATTACACCAATATTTTTGCATTTTAAAACAGACTATTACAATATAGGACATTTTCATTTTTTAGATAAGCAATTAGAGCCATTTAAAAGTTATATTTATGATGTAGGGACACAAGAGCTTTTATGCCAAGATACAAATAAATTGCAAGTAAAAAATATTCAGCTTTATAAGACATCTAAGCCTTTTTCGCAAGCAAATCTTGCTATATTCTTTGCTAATAAATGGCAGGAGGAAATCTTAAGTGGAGAGGCAAGTGAGAGCGATTTTGCCATTATTTTACCTAATGAGAAGTTTTGTCATCATTTAATTACACTTGATTCTTGCAATCTTTTTAATTTTGCTATGGGGATACATATTGGCTATTTAGAATCTTATAATACCCTTTTAGCCTTGCATGATACATATATGCAAACTAACAAGTTTGATATAGAGCCACTAATAGCATTTTTATCACGGCAAACAATGGATAAAAATACACAACAAATGCAAGCCCTTCAGTCGCAATGCAATCAAGATTCTACGATTATATCTAACCCTAATATAACTCATCTTGAATCTATACTTACAATTTTATTTGCTAATGAAGATGTTTTGTTAGCGCAAATGATGAAAATACTAGCCACATTTAATCTTGTTGAAAATAGGCAATTCTTTAATGTTGAAACACTAAGCTTTAAACATATATTTATGATTTTTATGCGTGAGATTTCAAGACTTACAACGCATGATGTATCTGGTGGTAAAATTAGAGTTATTGGAGCATTAGAGGCAAGGAATCTACATTTTAAAGAAGTTTTGATTCTAGATTTTACTGATGAGTATGTCCCAAATATTACTCATGATGATATGTTTTTAAGCTCAAAAATACGCTCACACTATAATATGCCAACGCGTCTTGATAAAGAGAATCTATATAAACACCATTACTACAATATCATGAAAAATACAAAAATACCACACATTAGCTTTGTTAGCAATGATAAAAAGATTCCATCTAGCATGCTTTTTGAATTACATTGCGACATTTTATCTGCTAAGTCCATTGACACGCTTTTTAGCTATTATGATAAAACAAAGCAAAATGATATAACATTTTATGAGGATACATATAAGCCATTTAGTGATTGTAAAATTTCACATTTAAGTGCTACCAAGCTAAATACTTATAAAGATTGTAAGCGTAAATTTTACTTTAGTTATATTGAGAATCTAAAAGAGGAGGTTACGCAAAGTCAGCATATAGGCACAATTATACATGATTGGCTACATAAAGCATACATGCCATATCAAGGCTCAATCCTTACACAAGATTCTATCAATACAATAGAATCTTCTTTTTACTCAAACTTGCAATCTTTGCATGCCTTAGTGCTTAATGCTAATAACACCACTATGCAAACGCAAATTGATATGGCAACTTTTATGCGACTAGACAATTTTAGTGCAAATATGAAAGATTTTTTTGACTATGAGAGAGTGAGGGTGCAAACTTCTTGCATTCAGCTATTGGATCTTGAGTATAAATTTGAAGTGCCTTATCAAAATTACAATTTTTTAGGCTTTGTAGATAGAATTGATAGGGTAGATTCTAAAATCATATTTTACGATTATAAAACAGGAGCAAAAGCACCATCAAATGATAACTTGCAAATGGCATTTTATGCTCTTAGCTCTCCTTATATGCAGGTATTGCAGCCCTATAATGACTTAAATATGGAATTTGCCTATTATCATTTAGCCACAAAAGATAAAAGCAAAATGATACAAACACAAAAAGATAAAGTTCTAGGGCAAAATATAAACACAATAAACAACATCTTACACACATTTGGGACAGAAAATACCATGACAGACGATCTTTCTATATGTAAATCATGTAGCTATGCTGTGCTATGCAATAGAAATTAAATCATAATGTATGAATGGAATTTAAAATGTTATTTAGATTCTAAACAAACTCTAGATTCTGAAGTGAGAATCTATTGTTTCGTCATGAGCTAGCCTTGTCGTTAGGCAAGGCGTGGCAATCTAGCTTTTAGAATCTAGTTTTATAAAGCTAGACTGGAATCTAAAAAACTAGATTCTATGGGTATAGATTGCTTCAGTCGTTTCACTCTCTAGCTCATGACGGAGGTAGTGGATTTTGAGAGAGTTTTAGAATCTAGAGTAGATTCTAAAATATGCCTTAGATTCTAGAGATATAGATTGCTTTGGCTTTTTAGCCTTGCAATGACGGAGGGAGCAGATTCTCCATTTGCTTGAGAATTTAGAATCTAGCTTAGATTTAATTGTGTTGTCTTTTCTATGGATTGCCACGCTCGCTTACTCTCACTCGCAATGACTAGATTTTAGAAACTCTGCCACTTTGGGTGGGCGAAGGGCTTTGGGTGCATTCTAAAAATTTAGAATATATCCTAAAATATTCCTATTATGTTTCATAAACTCACCTAGATTTTAAGCATATTTTGGAATCTACTCCCTCCGTCATGAGCTAGCCTTAGCAATAAGTCAAAGCTTTCCACAGAAAAAACAAACAGCACAATAGAATCTAAGTTAGATTTAAAAACTATGGATTACCAAAGAGACTTAGAATCTTGCAATAATGATAAGCTAGATTCTGAAAAATTAGATTGCTGCGATTTTACTAGCGTAAAATCTAGCTCATGACAATAAAATAGACTCCAATCTAATTTAGAATTTAGAAACTATAAGCTTAATAGAATCTAGTCAAATAGATTCCAAAAATACAGATTCCTCTGTCATTGCGAGACTTGCGTAGCAAGTCGTGGCAATCCACAGATATAATAGATATTTTAGAATCGATATATTATTAAAGAAATATTATTTGAACTTATAGCTATATGCAATATATGGATTGTAATCGGCTACAATGCCATCTGATTCTACTCGAAGTGATTGCGTTGGCAGAAACTTAACGCCAATTTCTAATCTATGATGATATGCAAAGACCGCACTTAAGCCCCCTTGCACCATTACATTTCCGCCCATTTTATAACTATATGATTGCTGTGAGACTGCAACAACAATTGGCGTTTCCATATCAAAATAAATATATGCACCAGCACCAATACCACCAAAAAATCCTAATGTATTTTTATAATTCTTATCAATGAAAAAATCAACCATAATATCAAGCCCAAGACTTGCCATAAGAAAAGTCCCATTATATGCGTTAGCTTCTGTGCGAAAAGGCGATAGATTATCATTTGTAAAATCAAGTGCGAAATAACCCCTCATTCCTATATATTCATCTAAATAGCTAATAACGCCTGTTCGCATTCCCATACCCATGCTATATGCGTATGATGGCTTGTTATTTAATGTTCGTTGCACGGGTATCATATTTATAGCAAGCATAACATAGACCCCATTTCTCTCTTTATTTGCATTCTTTAGTAATGAAAGCTGTTTTGCATTTATTTTCTTTGGAGCTATCTCTCGTGAGACAGATATGTTTGTTTGCTGTTGTGCTGTGCTTAATGGTTGCAGATAGCCCGCAGTATTATCTTGTGGAAATGCAGTAAAATCATTAGCATAACAGAAGTTTATACAAATGCAAAAAATAATAAAATATTTTATTTTTTTAAATATCATATTGTAATTTATCATAAGATTCTCTTTAAAGTAGGCTTTCTTCATAGCTAATAATCCCGTCTTGAAATAGCTTTGCAGCCTGATTTTGTAATGTTGGTATGCCACAATAAAATGTTTCAGAAATTTTTGCATTATCAAAGATAGACAACACAGAATCTTGTTTTTGATATTTGCTAAAATTACAAATTTCTTGCAACAATATACGACCTCCATATCCCTGCCCGTAGCACTCATGACACCCAACTGATATAAATTTATTTTGCTCTATTCTCTTGCATGCTGGGCAAAGTGTTTGCACAAGTCTTTGTGCTATGATAAGTCTAAGTGTAGATTCTAAAGAATATGATTTTGCCCCAAGCTCGCGAAGTCTAGCAAGGCTAGAATTACAATCACTTGAGTGTATGCTAGCTAACACTAAATGCCCTGTAAGAGCAGCGCGTATGGCAATTTCTAAAGTATCATAATCTCGTATTTCACCTATCATAATAATATCTGGATCTTGTCGCAATATATATTTTAGTGCTTTTGCAAAGTCAAATGCTAGCTCTTCATGCACTTGACATTGTGTAATGCCTTGTATTTCTTGCTCTATTGGATCTTCTATTGTAATGATTTTTTTTGTCCCATTGTGTAGAAATCTAAGGCAATTATAAAGCAGTGTGCTTTTACCACTTCCTGTTGGACCACTCACAAGTATAAGCCCGCTTTTTGCAAGCAATGCCTGCTTTAGAATCTCTAAAAGCTGCGAGGAAATCCCCAAAGTATCAAGATTTGAAAATCTGCTATTTGCATGTGGGATACGCAATACTATGCTCTCTCCATGTGGTGTTGGCAAGAAAGAGATACGCACATCACAGGTCTGCTTTTTATCCTTATATGCTAGATTCTGTAATTTCAAATGCCCATCTTGTGGCAGTCTCATCTCATTAATGTCAAGCTGGCATAATAATTTTAACTTTTGTGATATTTTTGGAAATAATGTTATATTTATATCTAAAAAATGCACCAAGATTCCATCAAGACGCAATAAGCAAGTAGCCTTAGAATCTTGCAATAATAAATGTATATCACTTGCATGCGTAGCAAGTGCAAATGTTACTAGTGCTTCTACAAAACTTGCATGTAACTCCTCTTTATTGCAATATTGTTGCAATTGCAGGGCTAGTGTTATTTCATGTAAAAAATCTTGCCTACAAATATAAAATCGCAAAGATTCTTTAAAATGCAATCTTATTTGGTTTATTAATGTATCACGATAGGTTATACTAAAAGGCTCATATAGCAATACACCAAGCGTTTGTTCTTTGGTGCTTTTATCATAAAAAATGATATTTGGCAGATAGCTTTGCTGCATTTGCAAAGCGGAATGGATAGTATGGTAACTATTTGTTAATATATGTAAATTGTGCTTATTTAAATCTCTTTCCATAAGATATGTTTCAAAATATGAATGAGATTCTATAAATTTAGAAAAGATCAATGCTTTTTGCGTTGTAAGCAATGTGTATAGAGATTCTAAGAATTCTCTCTTTTGCTCTGCATTTAGCATATCATAATGTGCTTGCGAGGCTATATAGGGATTAATTTGTAGCTGCTCTATCATTGATATATTCTTTAAACAAATACTTATGATCTTGTGGCAAAGCATTAAATACGCTATAAGCAAGCGTCCTTATCTCAAGCCATGCGGCTTTTGCAGTCCTTAATTCCAAAAAGTTTTGCAAGCTTCTTGCATTTATGCTCCATACAAGCTCTGTTTTATAGCATTCAGGAATTAAATACTTTGCTATATCATTTGCAATATTTTCTTCTATGCTAAGACGAAGAGATTCTAAAGCATTAATACTTTGCAATGCAACTTTTTCATTTTGTGTAGATATACATATATATTTGCTTGCACGTTCTAAGTTTTCATTATTGATAGGCAAAAAGCTATTTTCTTTTCTTAGCTCCTTTAGTGTATATCTTGTGCTTTTTACAGATAGGCTTGCCATTCTGTGCCTGCTTAATTCTTGCAAGCATGCCCTACTTATGCCTTTTATTCTAAAGCTATAAAATATATGTTCTAAAGTGGATTTATGTTTATTAATATTTCCAACGCGATAGATTAAATCTCTATCAATATCTCCACCATTATCGCTTTTAGCATGGCTATCCCAGCAAGTGCGAATTGCATAAGCACATACATGAAGTGGTGTGGAATGCAATAGAGTAACATTTGGCGTATTGCTTATATCAGCTTGTATTTTTTCACAAATTTCATTATTTTGCGTCATGATATTCCTTGCTATGAAAATATATAAGGTCTTTTAAATCACAATAATGTTGGCTATTTAATATAAATTTATTATAGCAAAAAATTGCCAAGCCATAAAATAGATTCTATTTGAAGTAGCAAGCATTGCCTATTATTAAATTAAAATGATTTTTGGGTAATCTTATAGCTTTCCGCGTAATTTTTAAGTGAATACCTACCTAATAAAGCAAGTAGGCTTATTGTTTTAACGAAAGAAGTAGTATTAAGCATGTAATCATATTTTGATACAGCTAGAGCTATCTTTACAGGTGTAACTTTGGGCAATTCCTCCACTAGATTCTAATTTCATTAATGTTTTGCCTTTGTTTTTGGATTTAGTAAGTTAGCAGGTTAATAAATTTACCGCAACTAGCAATAGGCTTTGATAATCATGATATAAAAATATAATAGAATCTTATAACTTTCCGCGTAGTCTCTTGGAGATTCTATTAAGTCTTCTCAAAAATGTTTTATTTAATTTATTTTGAAGCTTTTCTATCTCTTTAGACAAATATTCGCATTGCTTATTTTTATTTTCATACATATCTGGATTTACAAGATACATTGGTTTTTGTGTTGGCTTGTAATTTAGGGTTTTAAAAATATCTGCCTTATCTTTATTCACATAAAAAAATGTATTTTGCCTATACCACCATGCAATTTGCTCATTATCCCATATTTCTTTACGCACAATATCAAAACAAACATAGTTGTATTTATGAAAAATCTCCGCCCAATACATTGGTGGTTTTTCATTTACATGATGAGTGCCGCCCTGGTTTGGGGCTGCTGCGGAAAAAAGGATAATATCTGATAAAGAAGTAAGTAGCCCAATAAAGTTTTCTGCATATTCGGGATATAAATGCTCGGCAACTTCTAGCGATTGAGCGATGCTAAAGGGTTTGCCCCCCCCCCCCCCCCATTGTATCTAGTGTTGCTAGTGTGTCTAGCGTAATATTGGCATTATTGCAATGTGTCTTAATTTCATTTACTAGCTCATTAGAATCTCTTGTTAAATCCATTTTTTGATAGTATTTATATGGGATAAAAAAATGTTCTTCTGCTACATCATTACCATCTATTCCACAAATGCTAGCATTTTCATACAATTCCTGCCACGCTTTAAGCCATGTCCCAACCCCACAACCAACATCAATAACGCTCTTTACATTATCGTTTAAATTTGGCACTAAGTTAGAAATAGAAAAAAGTGTAGCTTTCGCGGATTTATAGCTTTCTCTTGCTTGATTATCATACCAAGCGGCATCATAAGTTTCTAGCATTTCATTGCTACTTAATTTCTTATTATCCATGTTATTATTCATAATATTCCCTTTTGCATTCCATTGCAATTCTAATAGCTTATTATTGCAAAAAGATTCTATAATCTATGCTTTATGCAGCTTGACTTAGCTTTTTTATTGCACTATTTAATCTGCTTACTTTTCTTGCGGCAGTATTTTTCTTTAAAATACCTTTGCTTACAAATTTATGAATTTCCTTATTTGCGATTTTGAAAGCCTCATTTGCTTTTTCAATATTTTTGCTAGCAACCGCTTCTCTTACAGCTTTTGTAATATTCTTAATTCTTGTGCGATAATAGCGATTGCGTTCCGTTCTTTTTTCTGTCTGTCTAATGCGTTTTTCTGCTGATTTATGATTTGCCATGTTTTTCCTTTATTTAAAAATAACAAAAATTAAAAACGCTAATTTTAACATAAAATCTTTAAACTATGCTAAAATTTTATCATTTTATCACCTTAACAACAAGGATATATAGCATGAAAATTTTTGGCACAGATGGCGTGAGAGGTAAGGCTGGTGTAGATATTACTGCTATGGTTGCATTGCGTCTTGGTATTGCTGCTGGCTTATATTTTCAAAAAGATTCTATTGGGAATAGAATCTTAGTTGGCAAGGATACAAGACGAAGTGGATATATGGTAGAAAATGCCCTTGTATCTGGGCTTACTGCTGTTGGCATAGATGTAATTCAGGTTGGACCCATGCCTACACCTGCCATAGCGTTTTTAACCGAAGATATGAGATGTGATGCGGGAATTATGATAAGTGCTAGCCATAATCCTTATTATGATAATGGCATTAAATTCTTTGATAAACATGGCTTTAAACTTTGTGAAACAAAGGAATCTGCCATTGAGGAGCTCTACCATAGTAAAGATTTAGAGCAAAGCTATCAAACAAATATGGAGATTGGTTCAAGCAAGAGAATTGATGATGTAATAGGTCGCTATATAGTTCATATTAAAAATTCTTTTCCTAAGCATTTAACTTTGCAGGGCGTGCGTATTGTGCTTGATTGTGCTAATGGAGCAGCCTATAAAGTCGCACCTAGCGTGTTTCAAGAGCTTGGTGCTGATGTGATTGTCCTAAGTGATACGCCAAATGGCTCAAATATTAATGAAAATTGTGGAGCAATGTATCCAAATGTGCTTGCCGATGAGGTTAAAAGGCTAAGGGCTGATATTGGATTTGGGCTTGATGGAGATGCTGATAGATTAATAGTTATTGATAATGAAGGGAATCTTGTAGATGGAGATAAGCTTATTGGTTCGCTTGCCCTCTATCAAAAACAAAGGAATTTATTGCATAATAATGGCGTTGTAGCAACACTAATGAGTAATATCGCATTAGAGCATTTTTTAAAGCAACATGGCATGGTTTTGGAACGTTGCAATGTGGGGGATAAATATGTATTACAAGCAATGCTTAAGCATGGTTTTAATTTTGGCGGTGAGCAAAGTGGTCATATTATATTTTCTGATTTCGCAAAAACAGGCGATGGATTGGTATCAGCCTTACAAGTAGCAGCCCTTATGATTGAGAGTAATAAGCAAAGCAAAGAAGTGCTAAATCCATTTATGCTTGCACCTCAAAGGCAAAGCAGCCTGCAAATAAGGCAAAAGTTGCCATTAGATTCTATACAGGGATTAAAAGAGATTTTAAGCGATATAGAATCACATAATATTCGCCATTTAGTGCGATATTCTGGCACAGAAAATAAAATACGCATTTTGCTTGAGGGTGATGATGTTTTATTGCTTGATACATATCACTCTCAATTGCAAGCACTTTTTGAAAAAAGTCTATGCTAGTTTAGAATCATTATCAAGGAAAAATCATGTTTAGGTTTGCCTTAATTATTATTTTTGCGATTATTACCCCATTGCTATCAGCCTCAAAAAAAGATAATATAAAGAAAGAAAATATATTACAAGATTCTAATTGCACTCTTATAGAAACATGCAAAGCGGGCATTTGTATATATGCTTGCAATATTAATGATATTGATTTTAATCGCTATATTATGGAATCTATGGATTTTGAAATTGCCTATGCTACATGGCTAGAGCTTACTAATGTTAATGATTTGCCACTTACTTTGCCTAAAGAGAATGAAACATATAAAGATGAGCCAACAACAATAAAATTTACATGGCATAATAAGCAGGCTTTTGATATTTCGCTATATGAACGAGAAGTGCTTATAGGAAGCTTGCAAATATACAATATAGGCAAATATACAATTATTGATGATAAGTTGCACTGCATTATGAATTATTAGAATCTTGCTTTAAGGATTTTCATGTTTTTACCACTTGTTGTTATGCCACAAAGCATTAAGCAATATGCAAGTATGCCTTACTGCACTCATAGTGGAAATATAATGAGAGATGAGGTAGAATCTTTAAGAAATATGCTAGATAATGAAAGCTCAAAGCAAATACTTTGTTTTATTGGTGGCTTTTGTGATACATATTATAAGCTTATATGGCGTGTATTTTGTGGCAGTCTTTGGTATAAAATGCAAATAGATTCTAAACAGAATAATCATAGTGATGTTTCGCATTTTACTATGCTTTATATGAGTTTTAATTGCTATAAATTTTTGCTTGATTTTATACCAAAGCTTAACGCGGCTGGCTATGAAGTTTCTGTAATTTCGCATAGTTGGGGAGCAAAAAACATTATTAGAAGTTGCCTAGATTCTAATGAGGTTATATTATCAAAGCTTATAACACTTGATTGTGTGGGGCATTTTAATATTAATTTTCGACCAAATCATATAGGCTTATGGGAAAATATTTACATTACTGATTATTTTAGCCAATATAGCCGAGCAAATCTAGCCGCAATTATTGGCGGTGCAAAACAATATATAAATTATGCTGATATAAATACAGGTATCCCGCCACCAGCACACCATGCAAGCGTGCTAACAATGCTAAGTCATGCAAAACTCATACGACTACAACACTAAAATATTGATGTTTATAATGCGAACAAGACTAAACCCTAAAAGTTAATTAACTTCTAATATTTATCATTCCAAATGCAATAAATAAACTTGCAATAAACATTTAAACCAAGAATCTAAAATAGATTTTTCACCTTTAAAAAGACTAAAATAATAAGAGATTGGATTCCAAAAAACACAATATATTTTAGTTTCTCTTTTAATCATAGTTTTTATAAAAA
>X347_Brown_Bear__coassemble_1371_pt1 | contig 34117 bp, 24 predicted proteins | sample X347_Brown_Bear__metabat2_high_PE_010 | metagenome-assembled genome bin X347_Brown_Bear | reverse complement strand
AAGCCTTTTTGAATTCTCACCCCTTTTTTATTATAGCTTTATAGAATCCTATTAATGATAATCATGCTAGCAAAGTGAAAAAATCTTTGGATATAGAATCTAATAGTTCTATAGAATCTAGGCATGATAGAAAATCTATAAACTCATGGCAAAGTAGTAAATCTTGTCAAAATGTAGATTCTAAAGAATATGAGCCATATACAGAATCTAAACAGAATATAGAATCTAGCAAAGATACAGAATCTAATAAATATATGGAATATAAACAGAATGTAGAATATATAGAATCTAAGCAAGATGGAGAAGTTAGAGAATCTAAGCCATATACAGAATCTAAACAGAATATAGATTCTAAAGAATATAAACAAGATATAGAATCTACAAAATATACAGAATCTAACAAGACAGCAAAGGGATTAAGGCAAAGTAGATTCTATAAAATACTTTGCTGGTTTATAACATTTAATTTTATCAACATTACTTGGGTTTTCTTTCGCGCGGAGAATTTACAAGGTGCATTTAATCTTTTAAAGGGAATGTTTGGCATTGCGTGGGTGGAGTTGTCGCATAATGCTAGGCTTATACCTCATTTTTTAGCTGCGATACAAGGTCGCAATGATACATTAATTTACATCATACTAGCTTTTATAATATGCCTATCATTTAAAAATAGCTTTTCTTATGTGAAGCAATTTCGCTTAAATATATTTACATTTGTAGCAACAATGCTTATTCTTTATACTGCCATTATATCCATTTGTATAAAACCTTACGAGCCATTTCTTTATTTTAATTTTTAGGAATTCTAATGATCTATAAAAAATTTTTCTTTGGTGTGATATTTCTGCCAATGCCCTTTATTGCCATAATTGGTTTTATATTGTATTTATATGACGCTTGATTAGATTGATTCTGGTTATAACAATGATACAGAAACTTTTCAATATCTCTATGACGATAATTCCATAAATAACATAAAGCTTTACTTAAATGCGGAATTTATATTATGCGCATTAACTTGGTCTAATAATAAAAACTGCATTGGTAGTGAAACTAGCTATAAGCAAATTATGCAACCAAACGACATTTCATTAGAGAGAGATATAGGTGAGAGAGATTGGCTAAAAAGAAATCGCAATAAAAAGCTAGATTCTCTAATAATGGAATATTCAAAAACAACATGGAGTGCATTGCCTCATGAAATTGATATGAAAATACACAAAAATTATATAGATGAAAATATCTTTTCACTTGTAAGACAGAATCCAACAACAAAATTTTACTTTTTTATCCCCACGCACACGCGTTTGATATATAGAATCAAAGAAGAAGCATTTGATTTTTATAAATGGCGTAGTGTAATGTCATATTTATTGAAGAAAGCATGAGATACCCCCAATGTAAAAGTTTATGGATTTGATGTTTTGCCTTACGCTGATAATTTAGGCAACTATATTGATGGCACACATTATAAAACAGATATGAATTCTATGCAAATTGATGCTATTAAAAATAATACGCATTTACTCACTGCAAAAAATATAGAATCTTATTTAGATACAATGGAGCAAAAAATTAAAGATTATGATATACAAAAGATTGCAAATATTATACAAGAATAGCATATTGGCTAAGATTTTAATTAGAAAAATATGAAAAATGATAAGACAAATTGCATGCCAAAGATTTTTTAGCTTGCTATATTTAAGATTATAGAATCTAATATAAAAAAGCAATAAAATACATAATTATTGCAATATTAATTGCAAATTAAGCATTAAAATTGATAACTAAAATTTGCCTGTAAGCCAATTATGTGGCTTAGACTCTTACTCATTTTATAGAAGGCTTGCAAGCTTGCCTGCATATTGCTATTTATTTGCCAATTTACCCCAGAATCTACATTTATGCTATATGTTAGTGGCATAGAATCAAGTGTTATATTTTGATTATTTAAAGCTATTGTAATAGAATTGATTGAATTATATAAATTTTGGTCATATATCATGTTTGCAAAAATACTGACAAATTTTAGCTCATATTCTGCATTTAGCCTTAATGCTAGACTTGTTATATGATTTGTGTAGCCATTATTTTGTAGCTGCATGGAGCTTGCATTCTTATATGCACTCTCAATGATTGCACTCTGTCTTAGCCCTATTGATGGGGTTAGAGTAAAATTTTGCATTTCAATGGGATAGTTTATCATTATATCTGCTTGCAAATTATATGCGTTAAAATTACCTCCCAACTTCATGCTAACACCAGAAAAATTAAGCATATCCTGCATTGTAAAAAAGCCAAATGCCCCACGCAAGCCAATATCCATAGAAACCACTCCAAGCAAGATTCTATCAATTAAAGTAAAACCTAATGCGTGGCTTTGCAATCCCCCTGTATAAACATCGCTTGATTGCTGCGTTGAGCCATATCCATATACAAAATGTGCTGCAAGTAAATGTGAATTTATGCCCATATTATAAAATGCTTGTATTCCACCTATGCCTCCACTAATGCCATCTGATATAATACCTCCTCCAAATGCAGCTAGTTTTAGTGTTTGTGTATCACTAAACCGCATAAATGAGGATTGCATAGAATCTAGTATAGCTAAAGGCATATTTATAAAGTTTCTTTTAAGTCCTTGCTCTGTATTATATGAAACATTGCGTAAAATCGTGCTACCACCATAAGTATAGATTCCGTTTAATTGCGTATCAAGGGCATTTATAATGCTTTTTTCATTATGTGATAGCGTGCTTTTAAAGGCATTAATTTTTGTAGAATCTGCTTCAATATGCAAAGTGCCATTTTGCATATTTGCATTAATAAACTCATTAGATCCATTCTTAAATATAATATCAAAGTTTGTATTGCCTTGAATTGTCCCTGTAATAAGTTCATGTACTCCCATGCCAATGCCAGTTGTATCAACTACAACTCTGCCATTATTTGTCAAATCTCCCTCAAGTTTTCCCATTTGCCCTTTATATGCTCTAAAAAGCAATGTGCTAAAAGAGTTATTTTCCATACCTTTATCCACTTTCAATGTGCCGCCATAAATTTGCACAGAGGAGTTTTGCGTATTTATATTTTCTTTTCCTTGTTGATTTGTTAGCTTGCCTGTTACATGTATATAACCACCATAAGTTATTAGATTCCCGCCACCAGGACTTGGCGCATCATTTTGCCACCAACTATTTTGATTGCTATCTGCTGTTGGTTTTCCACCATTATAGAAATCACCTTGTATTGTTACATTTCCTTCTGTATTAATAAAATTTGATGTTGCAAGATCTATGCCGTTGCCGCTTTGCCCAACATTCCATACACTTCCTTGTAGTTTAAGTGTGCCATAATTTTTTAGTGCATTTTGTATTCTTATGGTATTTGATTCTATATTCATAGTAGCACCATTTTGTATATATGCAATAGAATCTAAAATAAAAAATTCCATATTGCCAGCATTTAATGTAGCACCGCTAGATAGGTAAATATCAGCATTTCTAGATAATATAATTTTAGATGATGGACCAAACTCACTTGCATTGATTTTACCACCTTTTTGCATTGTCATATCTAGAGTTGCACCAGATTGCAATGTTATGCCACTTTGTATTGATATAGTGTGAAAATCTTTTAATGTAAGAGCTGAATTTGCCCCAACAGATAGCTTGCCCATGTATAGAATGGATTGTGTTTGATTAATATTATTTGCAGGTGTAACTGATTGTATAGTAAGGCTTGAAGTGCCACTACTTGTTGTATAGCTAAAATCATAGGCATTTGGATTAAATGCACTTGGCAAACCAGCATAGCAATATTGATTGCCGCATGTTGATGTAAGTTTGTGTGTTTGACTTTCATTATTTTGCAATGTGATATTACTAGGCAGCCTGCCTGTATAATCTGCATACAGATTCTCATAAGATAAAAATCCAAATATAGCTATAAGTTTTCTCATTATTTACTCAAAATAAAATTTAAAATATTGCAATGGTAATATAGAATTGCAATCAAACAAAAAATATACTATAATGGTGCTTCATTTTTTGCGAAATGGGGATAAAATGGCAAAACAGAAACAAACTAAACAACAAGATATACAAGAAATAACGCAAGATGCAACATGCAAGCCCCTTGCAACAATTATGCAAGATTCTATCCAATCACAAACACATATTAATGAAAACTCAATCTATGAGCGAAACTTGCAAGCTCTAAGCATACGAGACCCACTTTTATTTTATAATCTTTTAGAAGTAAAAACTAATATGCAATATGAAGTTTTTATGGGAAATGATAGTGCGAACTTTAATATTATAGAAATTAGGCAAAATGTGCCGCTTTATCAAGGCGATCCCTTGCAAGAGAATCTAGCCACACTAAAAAGCTATGAGATATATCGCTATTATCCCTACTTATATGCTTATGGCTTAGGAAATGGAATCTTATATAAAATGATGCTTGGAAGCGAGATTCTAAAACGCATTGTAGTGGTTGAGCCAGAACTAGAGATTATTTATATTGTGTTAAATTTAATTGATTTTAGTGAAGAGATTCTAAGTAATAGATTAATTTTGCTTCACTCACCGCAATGTAATTTTAATATGATTAACTCACTTTTTGATATGGATAAATTTTCTAAAGTATATTCAAAAGTTTATGATTTGCTTGTGCCAAATAGCTATTATGAGAAATATAGAGAAGAGATTCTAAAGATTAATAAAGATTTTGTGGCAGCAATAGAGCATGGGGTAATTAGTGTTGGAAATGATACAAAAGACGCTATTGTGGGTATTAAACAGCATATTGAAAATATGAAATATGTCCTGCAAGCCCCAACTCTTATGGAGATTCACAGCAAGCTTAAAGGTAGGGATACTGCCATTATTGTATCAACAGGTCCAAGCCTTTATAAGCAACTAGATCAATTAAAAGAAATTGCTCCATATGCGACACTTTTTTGTATTGACGCAAGTTTTCCCGTGCTTACTAAACATGGCATAAAGCCTGATATTGTTTTTTCTTTAGAACGCGTAAAAGAGAGTGCAAAATTCTATACAGATACGCCACTTGAAGCACAAGAAGATGTTATATTTTCACTTACTTCAATAGTGCATGAGGATACCATTCATGCGATACAGAAAGGCACAAAGCAATTTAGTTTTCGTCCATTTGGCTACACAACGCTTTTTAATTTTTATGAATATGGCTATCTTGGCATAGGCATGAGTGCAGCAAATATGGCTTATGAGCTTGTTGTGCATTCTCAATTTAAACGTTGCATTATTATCGGACAAGATTTAGCCTTTGGAGAAGATGGCTCAAGCCATTCTAAAGGTGCAGTTTATGGTGCAAATGAAATTAAACCTAAAAAAGATAAAGTATATGTGGAAAAATATGGAGGTGGTGGAGTAGTAGAGAGCACAGAGGTGTGGAAACTATTCTTAAATTTTTATGAAAAAGATATAGCAAATACTCCATATAAAATAGAGGTTATAAATGCAACTGAAGGAGGAGCTAGAATCCGTGGCACGATTGAAATGCCTTTTAAAGAAGCTTGCGCTCTTATTCCAAAAGTAAAGAAAAAGCCTATAAAGCTAAAAGCTCCAAGCAAAGCGTGGGCGAAGAAAAAAATGCAAGAGGCAATTGAAATTTGTGAAAATTGGATTGATTATGGTGAGCTGCAACAAGAAAAAGTTGAGGGTGTTTTTCTTGAATTAGTTGAATTTTTGAAAGAGATTGAAGAGCTTAATCGTCAAAATAGGCTTGAGGAGTTTAATTATGAAACTATGGATAAGCTTATAGATTCTATTGATGAGATTAAAGATATTTTTAATTCACGCGTATTTCATGACTATTTTACAGATGCCCTGCAATCCTATATTTTTCATCAAGAATTAGATATTGCACAATTACTTGTAAGACCAATTAATAATGATGATGACAAAAAGGCAAAAGAGTTAGAATGGCTTTATCACCATAGATATTGGCTTTTTAGCCTTGCTGGCGGTATTGATACGGTTGTAACCGTTGTGCGTAAAGGCTTAGAATATCTAAGCGGCAAAAAATATGAAAGCATAAAAGATAAAAAACAAAAAGCAGAGAAACAAAATAGCAATAAGCAAGATTAAAGATTCTAAAATAACTAAAAGCTATGTCCTATTATATTTATGTGGCAATATAATTCTTTAGAATCTAGTAAAAAATAAACGATTCAAAAAAGCTTTATATTTATTTAAAAAGGCTTTATACTCTAAAATTTCCGCATTGTGAAAAATCGATAAGTCAAATTATCAATTTATAAATTTTGTATTTTCTGTGATAGTAAAAAATTCTACTAGTTTTATGTAGATATGCTTTTCAATGCTGTATTTTTGCAAAAAATCAAGCAATGATATAGAATCTTAAACCTATCATTTTAAGTTTTTTAAAGGTGAAAATCTTTTTAGATTCTATGATAGCTTTAATTTATATTTTCTTTTAGAATCTAGTTTAGAATCCTGCTCTTTCTGTCATGAGCTAGATTTTGCGAAAGCAAAATAGTGGCAATCTATATCTACAGAATCTAATCTATCGCCATGAGCTAGGCAGCCAAAGTCTGCCAAAGCTTTCCATAAACATGAAAGGCAAGGAAACCGCAAGAAACAAAGCAATCCACAGAAAAACAAACGCAATGGAATCTGTACTAGATTCTGAAAATATGGATTGCCACGCCATAGCTTGCTTACGCTAGCTCATAACGATGAGGATAGCTTGCAATGCCAATTATGATGATGTGTTTAGTGGATTGCCACGCCTTGCTACGCAAGGCTAGCTCATGACAGAGAAAAGAAAACAAACACTAATAGTCATTGCGAGATTCTGCGTTAGCAGAATCGTGGCAATCTATATTCAATTTATAGAATCTAAAATCATTTCAGAATCTATCTTTTAGGATTCTAAGTTTAATTTAAAAACTAATGCAGATTCTAAATTCTTAGAATCTAGTCTATCGTTTTGTCGTCATGAGCTAGATTTTGCGTTAGCAAAATCGTGGCAATCTATATTTTAGAATATAGTCTATATTTATTTTATCATGAGCTAGTAAGTTTTAGAATCAACCTCCCCCTGTCATTAGCTAAACTTGCGTAGCAAACCATGGTAATCTATACTTATAGAATCTAGAATAGATTCTGTTTCTATTTTAGAATCTAGCCTTAGAATCTACTCGTTTGCTTTTTTTGTGGATTGCCACGACTTAGCGTTGTTAGTCTAGCTAATGACAAATAAGATTAGAAATAGAATTGCTTCATATTGTTGCTAGTCTAGCTAATAAAAATGGGCTAGATTCTAAGGTAATTTAGATTCTAAAAAACACAATATTGCATAAAGCCCAATGCCTTAAATGCTTTGATTATAACTTTATACTTAAATTGAGCTTATATTAGCAAAAATTACTTAATAAAATATTTTACCAACAATTATATCGCTTTTAATGATATTTATATTTTGTATCAAAATTAGCATGCTTTTTTGCTATAATTTTCAAAGATTATTAAAATATATTTTCCAAAAAATATTATTACAGAAAGAGCAATTATGAAAGTATATCACCTATCACACATTGATTTAGATGGCTATGGATGTCAGCTTGTCTCAAGAGAATTTTTTTCTAACATTACATTTTATAATGCAAACTATGGTAGAGAAGTTATGGTGCGATTGCAAACAATTTTACGCGACATAGAATCTTATAAAACTCAAACAAGCGAAGTTACTATGCTATTTGGCAAGCCCGTAAAAGTAGAGAGAGAAAAAAAGAGTGTATCTGAAAAAGAGCAATTTATTATACTCATTACAGATTTGAATCTTACATTAAATGAAGCTAAATTTTTAAGCGAACAGGTAAAAGAACTAAAAATGGCACAAGTTGATGTTGAGATAGTATTGCTTGATCATCATGCCACAGGCGAAGAGAGTGCAAACATATATAATTGGTATTATCTTGATATTGCACGTTGTGCGACAAAAATTACTTATGAATATCTTTTGGAACGTTTCGAGCTGGATTTAAAAACGCAAGAATGGCTTAAACCTATGGTTGAGATGATTAACTCTGTGGATATATGGCTTGAAGATGGCTTTGGGTTTGAATGTGGCAAGGTTGCTATGAGTCTTATTTCCTCAAGCAATGAATTTAATCGATTTATGTTTGATGAGGAAAATAGAGATTATAAACTTAAATTATTAAATTTTGCACGCAACTTTTTTATTCCATATACAGAATCAAAAAATGGAGGCTTGATAGAGGGCAAGGCTTTTGATGAAGTGGGATTTGATAATGCTATATTTTTTATAAAAAAGGAAGTATTGGGCGGTAATAAAGAGAGTGAAACAATGGATAACATAGTATCACGCGCTCAAGTCAAGCTTCTTGAAGCAAAAAAAGAGCAATGCAAAGTGTATTTTGAAGATAAAGTTGGCTTTTTAAGCTATTGCATGGGTGGCATTTCTGTTGTGGCTAATAAATTTTTACAAGAAAATGAAGAATTTGATTTTTATATTGATGTAAATAATCGCGGAAATGTAAGTTTGCGTTCTAATGGAAAATGCGATGTAAGTGAATTAAGTCAAATGTGTTTTAATGGCGGCGGACATAAAAATGCAAGCGGTGGTCGCATTGATAGTTTTAGGGAAAGCTTTATGTATGATGATATTAAAACGCAAGTGCAAGGACATTTGCAAATGAAAGATGAATGGGATTTATAAGCTACAAACAAAATCTAGTGTAAATAATAGAATCTAATTACGATTTACTAATATAATTAGATTTTTGCAAATTGAATAAATCATATATAAAGCACAATAAACCCACAAATAAGGGCATATAAAACTCTCTAAAACACTCATATTTTCATAACCACATATATAAAAAAGCAGCAATGCAAAAAGTCCCAAATATGCAACTTTGGGGCTAGCTATATAAAGCAAAACAAGCAATAAAAAGCCAATAATAATTTGCCATAATATTTCTAAATGATATATATCAAATGCCAGCATGCCAAGAGCACCGCCATATAATATGCAGCCATAAATAAATAATATTAAACTTAAATAGCCATTAAATCTAATCGCCTTGCATATCTTTAAAATACGATAAATAAACTCATTATGACTATATAAATATGCTAATCTTAATACTTGTTTAAAGCAAGCCACACAAACAAGCAAAACTGCAAATAAACTAGGAGAATCACAATATGAATATAATAAATTTACTGCACTTGCTGCTACCCCCCCCCCCCCATCTATTACAGAAATATTGCATACAATAATAAAAAATAAAAAGGTTGCAAGCAATGCAGCAATGCGTTTATAAGATAGCGTATAAATATTAGAATCTCTACCATTTTGGGTGGGTGCAGAGCTTGGGGTGTATTTTAAGAATTTAGAATCTTGTATTTCACTAAATCTATATTTTCTTACCATAGGAAAATATAAATCAATCAATAGCAACAATAAAATGCCAAGCACACAAATATTTGTAGCTATCATGTTTATCCTTTAGTGGCTATTTTATCAAAGAGTGCTTGCAAATTAATAGCCACATGCTTAATTGTTTTTCGATTATAAGTATATGCTACATGCAGTTTATCATTATACACAATAGCTGATGGATAGCTCACCTCGCCACCTTTTATAGCAGTATCAATTGTATCAAGATAGACAAACTGCCCTTTTACCCTATCTTGCAACCAATAAATACTAAGGCTTTGTCTATCGCCTTTATATTTATTGTTATACCATAAAGGATTATGCTTGCCATCATTAGTTATCAATATTACTTCATTGCCAATATTAACAAGCAAAAGAGAGCTATCATAATTATGAATATTGCTTGTTTGTATATCATGCCATGTAGCACCATAATCTGTGCAAGTTTGATAATATGTATTAGTATTGTAGCGGTTATTTGTGCGATACAACCCAACGCAATCTTTTGGATCTATGGATATAATGCTTGGCTGAAGTTGTGCTTTTAAATCATTAATGCGTTTTGTAAAAAGCATATTGCCATTTGAATCAAAAAATGCAATAAGCGGGAATTTATGCCACATTTCATGTGAAAATGCAAGCACAAAGCCGCCATTCTCAAGTGGCATAGCCGGCGTGCGAACAAGATGGGAGTAATTTGCAAATGGATTTAAATGAAGCTCTCTTACATAATGTATTTGCCTTAAATCATCGCTAAAATAGAATTGATAGATTCTAGAAGTAGCCCAACCTCCAAGGCTCACCCCAACAACAAATAAATGCACTTTGCCATTAGAATCTGTAAAAACTATGGGATTGCCTAGCTTTTTAATAAAACGACCACTTAGTTTAGTAAGCATTTCTGGTGTTAATAGAATCTTAGAATCACTCCATGAATAATTATTAGAATCTAAATCTAAAAAGCTTTGATAAATTTTTACATCAGGCGCACCCTCTTTTGTGCCGGCATAAAAAAGTGCCATAAGTCTAGAATCTTTTGCAACTATTGCACTTGCATGTGCGCTTATTTCTGGATTTGGTAACAATTCCATAGAAGCAAACATTGGCAAAGGATTTGAATCTTTATTTGCTACATGATGTTTAATCTGCGGAATAGATAACGCATTGTAACTATTTTGCAAAACATTGTATTGCTTTGCAATCATGCAAAGCAATATTACTGCACAACAACAAAAAATGCAAAAGTTTAGAATCTTTGACACTTGCAACCTTTGTTGATATAAAAACTAGGCTTAAGATATTTCATTATGATTTGCAGCTTTAAGAATTTTTAGAATCTAGCGGCTTTTCATCTAGTAAAGTTTCTTTAGATGAATTTTTATCTGCCAAATTTTCATCTTCTTGTTGTTTATCCAATGGCTTTTCATGTGGATTTAGCTCATCATAGTGTTTGCAATAAACCTCAAACATATCTTTTTCAAGTTGCTCAAACCAATTGCTATTTTTATCAGGCGTAAATGAGGGCATACACACAACACGCGCAGTATCAGCTTGAACACTAATAGGATTACTATCATATACCTTACGCGTATTTACAAATACAATTGGCTGGATTTTTAGATTTAACTTTTCTGCTAGAATCTTTGCTCCAGGTTTAAATGGTAAAAATTCTCTTTTACCCGGACCTCTTGTGCCTTCTGGAAAAATTACAATTGGTCTCTTTTGATTGATTTTTTCCTTTGCTTCTTTTAAAAGTTGGATAATTCCTTTTTTATCTTCTCTGTCAATTAATATCATTTCAGGCAATGTTAGGGCATAACCATAAAATGGAAGTTCGCCTAACTGCTTTTTTGCCACCCAACAAATATTTAAAGGATGATCTCCCTCAAGGCAGATAATATCAGATGCACTTTGATGATTAACAATAATAAGCTGTGCTTCTAAATCATACTCGCCTATTTTATCCATTTTCAATCCATTTGCTGGAAAAAAGTAGGCACAATAGCGACGCGCCATTCTACCATTATCCCTGCGAAACAAAAACATGCCAATAATGATACATGCAAGCCCTAGTGCTATACTAAAAGTAGCAAAATAACCGCGTAATTTTTCCATATCTTATTCCTCTCATAAATTTTTTCTAACGCTTATTGGTGTCATTTCGACTAATCCAACCAACTTTAGAATCAATATTAACTTTATAATAGTCGTTTTTCTTATCAATCGCCTCAAGCTTTGTTGGATTAGTAATCACAAAAAGTTCAGTAGAATTGTGCGTAGGCTGTATTAACACGCGTGCATTTGGCAATGTTGTAATGCTGTATGTATTTGAAAAGATTCTATACACAATCACACCAAGTAGCAAACATGAAACAATAGCAGCAAAATAGGAACGTCTTATAAGAGTAAGCAACAAAAAGATTCCAAGCATAGCAAGCAAAAGAATATTTGTAAGTCGTAAAAATGAGCTTTTTGGATTTAAATCCTCTTTCATATCCTCATCAAAAGTTTCTATATTTACAGAATTTTTAATACTCAAAGGCACAAATTCATGCTTATTAATATCAAAATAATTAAAGTTTATAAAATCTAGTTCTTTTGGAATCCTAGCTAGCACATTAACATGAGCTATTTCATCACCAAACTTTGAGCCTTGACCAAACTCCTGATCTTTAATATTTGGCAGTCTAAAATCCTCTAAATTGCTTCCATTGCCCTCCAACTCAATAAGAATCATGTTATTTTTATCATCATAACTCTCAAGAGTGTAGTCTATAATCTTAAGACTATTTGCTACAACGCCGCAATAATTAGCTGTCTTTTGCAAACTTTGTGCTTGCAAAATAATTGGATCTGTTTGCATAGAATCTTGTAAATAATTATTTTGCACATGCACTACAAGGGAAGGAATATTTACTTTTGGCTTTAGAATCTTAAAAGTATATGCTGCAGTGTATTCATCACCTTCCTTTTGCCATTTACCTTCTTTTATAAGCTCAACACTTTGCGTATTTGATTTATTATTTTGCTGTTCAAGAGATGGATTAAACTCAGTATAAACAATACGCGCTTCATCCAATAATACAAGTCGATAAGTAATTGTAATATACTGCCCAACATATAGAGTCTGCTCACTAAGATTTGCTATATCTGTAAGCGTTGTTACATTAAGGATTTTTGCTTGCTTTGTCTGGTCTGTTGTATCTATGGCTTCCTCATTTTCGTCATTGTTTAAAACGCTATTGGCAATTGAATTTGGAATATCTTCTGCATGCAATTGCTGAACAAAGCAAATACAACATATTAAAAAACAATACACAAAAATGCTTTTTATGCTAATAAATGTTTTTTGAAAAAAGTTAGAATCTAATTGTAAAAATATAGCCTTTTTAGTAAAAATTAATAATGAAATAAATATTTTATAATAGTATTCAAATGCAATCATGCGTTATATCCTTAAGAGATTCAATAATTTTTTATTTATTTAAAACCAAACATTATAGCATATTGTTACTAGTAAATGCAAAAATATGGGGTAATTTTATTGCCTAATTTCTAACTTTTATTTATGAAGCAATGTTACTACAATATACATACATTTTAAAAACTTTAGTATATGTGTGGAATTTTTACAATTATCTAAAAATCACAGACTATACTCTAAAAATATCATGATAAAATGCAATGATTTAATATTTTTTTGATATTTATTTTAATTTTGTGTTTTATCAATTGGGTATTTTTATGGTTAAGGAGCAGGCGATGAAAGAGTATTTGGGATTTGGCATTGCGGGTAATTTTGCCAACCATTTAGAGCAAGCTGGCGAGGCAAATGACTTTGCAAATGTTGTAAGTGATGAGGATGGCGCACCAAAGGGAATATTTCCATTCTATATTCCTAAAGATAATACATTTTTGGGTCGCTATTGTATTGATAATAAAAAAATCATTTTACCAAAAGACACAACATTAAGGGCGCAAGCAGAACCAGAAATAGGACTTGAATGCGATGTTGTTTATGAAAATGATAAAGTAAAAACTTTGATTCCAAGATTTTTTATGGCATTTGATGATACTTCTATACGCAATGATAGCAGTGCAACAAAGATTAGTCAGAAAAAAAACTTTTCTGCCGCTTCAAAAGGCTGTGGTTTTAAACTACCAATAGATAAATTTGAAAAAGGTGGAATTTGTGATAATTATTCACTAACTTCATTTTTAATTTGCAATGGAGTAGCACACCAATATGGCGATAACGCAAAGCTAACAAATTACAGCTATTTCTATCAAAAACTTATTGATTGGATAGTAAAAAAACTTAATACGCAAGAAGATCATGCTGTTTTAGAGAATCTATATGCAATTATTAAACGCGCGGATTATCCTTCAAAGATTCTAGTTGCAATTGGAGCAACAAGCTATACAGAGTTTGCTGAAACAAGATTCTTACAAGAAGGCGATGAAGTATGTGTTGTAGCATATAATCACAATGTATATAGCAATGAAAAAATTAAAGATTTAATAGAGCAAGGCGTTTTAAGCTTAAAAGAAGCCTCTATTGTGCGTCAAGAGGTAGTGCGTAGCATAGACTAGTTACTTGGCTAATTTTTTTCAAAATAAAGCTAGAAAATTTTATATGTTTAGCTCTAGAATCTAAAACTAGAATTCCAATAAATTCTATGCTATAAACTAAAGATAAAGACTTCTAGATTCTAAATTGTCATTTTTAGCATAGTAAAAAATCTAATTTAGAATCTAAAAATAGAAACTAAAATAGACTAAGCAAAAAATCCAAAAGTGATTTTAAACTAGATTTTTCACTTTTTTCAAAAACTAAAAAATAGCAATTAAAAAGGCTATACAAAAGGATACATAAATCAAAAATTAAAAAGCTTTTTAAAGTGTTTCAAAGTACCTTATTATAAGCCTTTGAGGGTGCAAAAAGTTTAATAAAGTATAGTTGATTTATAATCAAAAGTAGCTTAAAAACAACAAAATTTTTAAAATAGTAAATTTAGCAAACAAATAGAATCTAAAATATAATTAGAATCTAAAAATTTGAATTCTGAAATTGCTTTGGATTTTGAAAGGCTAGATTCTGAAGTGAGGCTAGATTCTAAAAAGCAGATTCTAAGATTTGAGATATATTGCTATTTTAAGTTTTTGCTTGTATATGGCTTTTGTGCGAGATTGTAGGGGGTTGGCATGTTTTGTAAATTTTGTGTTTTAAGATTTTGTATATGCTTATGCCTTAGTTTAATAATTGCCCTTATATCCTCAAAAATCTCATGTAAGTGCGGGTCTTTTGCATAGTTTGTAAAATCTCCTTGTGATAGCTCATAGAGATCATCCTCTTCAATACATTCAACCTTATAAAGCTCAAGCTGATTTTTTGGCACATAGCCTCGTATTTTTGTATAAGATTCTATGGAGATTTTTTGTTGTAGCATTTTATTGTTTTTAATGATATTTAGCAATTCTTTTGCATGAAATTTATTAAACTCCACACAAACATGATAATTATTAAAGGTAAAAAGTAGCTCCTCGCTATCTCTCCTTGAAGGTGTAATTGCAATAATAAAAGGATGTATTTGTGGTATAATTAAATGTTTTAACAAATGCAAATTATATGATTTATGTAAAAATTGCAATGTCTTAGGCGAGATACAATCTTTTTTAAACTTGCTATTTTGTGAAGTTAATATATCTTTAAAGGTTTTCATGATGCGTATTATAACATATTTTCTTACTATGTTTTTAGTTTGTAGCACAGCTTTATGCTTAAATTCCTGTGGATATAAAAGCGATCCTTATTGGGGTAATCCTGAAAAGAAAGATTTACTTTTACCATAATTTAAGGTTTATCCATAAATCTTTCATCGCAAAAGCTTTGTGTGTGAATATTGCTAAAAGCATTTTTAAGTGATTTAAATAGATTTGGATTATTTGCCTCTAAATCTTTTAATAATTGCTTATTAGCAGCCCTTGCCTTTGGTCTTTTATCCTCTGGCAGCCAATTAATAGGGCAATTGCAGTCTGGTGCAATATAGATTTTGTTACTTGCAATAAAATCTATAATTTGACGCTCACGCACAAATATAAGCGGGCGAATAACTCCAAGTCCATTTTGTGCTTTATAAAATGGTGGCATTGAACGCAAAGCCCCATTATAAGTAAGATTCATCATAAAGCTTTCAGCCGCGTCATCTAAGTGATGAGCAAGGGCTATTTTATTAAACCCCATTTTTAATGCCATGCTATAAAGCTCTCCGCGTCTCATACGCGAACAAAAAGAGCAATAGATTGTGCCTTCTTTTTTATGATTCTCAAGTATTTTAAAAATTTCTGTGCGATTTAACTCATAGGGAATGCCAAGCTTTTTACAATATTCAAAAATATACTCATACTCACCACCTCTGCCATAATCAATAGTCATAGCAAGGAAATCAAACTTAAAAGGAGCATGCTGCTTCATGTGAGCCAAAATAGTTGCAAGCAACATAGAATCTTTACCCCCGCTTAAGCCAAGCAAAATTCTATCTCCCTCTTGTATGAGCTTATAGTGAGCATTTGTGCGTCCGACTATATTTAGAATCTTTTTGCTAACTATTGGGCTTTTTTTGCGTTCTCTCTTTTTATCCATATTTTCTAGCATTAGATTCATTGTATTGGATTTGTGTGATTTAAATGGGATATTTAGATGTATATTTGTATTATTTGTATTCCATTTTATATGCTGTAATTTCATGTCTAACTTCTTTTGCAATGAGTTTTGGTTTGAAAGTGTAGCATAAAATGCTAAGTATTAATTTTGTTTTAATTTTATATTTAAGCTTATTGAAAACAATTATCTATTGGCTATTATAGAATCTTTTTACTATTTTAGAGCTTAATATAAAAAGTGTAAATAAATTTAAATGATAATTTTTGCCTTATAAATCATGCCTATTCTGCCTATTTACCTTGCGTGTTTATTTGTGGATTTTAGATATAATCACAACTTGCATTTTGCATAGCATGCAAAAAAAGGATATATTAATGGGAAAGCAAGATAATATTATAATAATAGGTGCAAAGGAAAATAACCTAAAAAATATAAATCTAACCATACCAAAAAATAAACTTGTAGTTTTTACGGGTGTAAGCGGTAGTGGCAAAAGCACTTTAGCATTTGATACATTATATTCTGAAGGTCAAAGACGCTATATAGAATCTCTCTCAAGCTATGTTCGGCAGTTTCTTGATAAAGTAGGCAAGCCCAATGTAGAAAAGATAGAAGGGCTAACTCCAGCCATAGCCATAGACCAAAAGACAACTTCTAAAAATCCACGCTCAACGGTTGGAACTATTACAGAAATTTATGATTATTTGCGACTGCTATATGCAAGAATTGGGGTGCAGCATTGTCATATTTGCGGAGAAAAGATTAGTTCCATGTCATCTACTGATATTGTAAATGAAGTGCTTAAGCTGCCAAAGGATTCAAAGCTTATTATCTATGCTCCACTTGTGAAAGAAAAAAAAGGTAGTTTTCATGATAAATTAGAATCTTTACGAACAAAGGGGTATGTGAGAGCAAAGATTAATGGCGTTATAGTTAGACTTGATTCTGAAATCACGCTTCCAAAGACAAAAAAACATAGCATTAGCATTGTAATGGATCGAGTGGTATTAAATGAGGAAAACCATACGCGTATAGCTCATGCCATAGAATCTGGGCTTAAAGAAGCATATGGTGAAGTTGAGATAGAAATATTAAACGAGCAAAACGAACACCACAAGATTATACATTTTAGCGAACATTTAGCATGCTTTAAATGTAAGGTAAGCTTTGAAGTATTAGAGCCTGTTAGCTTTTCTTTTAACTCACCAAAAGGTGCATGTGAAGAGTGCAATGGCTTAGGCATGAAATACGCCCTTGATATGCACGCAATTATCTCACAGCATGAGCCGCTTAATAAAGGTGGGATAAAATTTATATTTGGATTCAATAAAAGCTATTATGCCGCACTATTTGAGGGCTTTTGCAAGGCATATAATATTGCCCCTAATGCTACATTTGCAGAGCTATCTAAGGAAACTCAAAATGCCCTTTTATATGGTAGCACAAGAGAAATTACTACCACATGGCGTAATAGCGAGATAAAACAAAAATGGCGTGGAGTTATGCAAATTGCCCTAGAAGTGCTAAAAGATGATATATCAGACTATATGGTAGAAAAAACATGCAATGCTTGTCAAGGCAATAGGCTAAATCCGCAATCACTAAGCGTTAGGGTTGCAGACAAAGGCATAGCAGAAGTTATTCAAATGCCAATTGAGCATTGCTATCATTTTTTTAACACAAAGGAGCATTTTAGCTACCTAACAAACCAACAAAAGCAAATTTCAGATTCCATATTAAAAGAGATACAAGAGAGATTATTTTTTCTATATGATGTTGGATTGGGATATTTGACACTACACAGAGATGCAAGAAGCATTAGCGGTGGAGAAAGTCAAAGGATACGCATAGCAAGCCAGATTGGTAGCGGGCTTACAGGCGTTATGTATGTGCTAGATGAGCCAAGCATAGGATTGCATGAGAGAGATACACTAAAGCTTATAAAGACGCTTAAATCTTTGCAAGAAAAGGGCAACAGCGTAATTGTCGTAGAACACGACAAAGAAACTATTATGAGAGCAGACTTTATTGTAGATATCGGTCCTGGTGCAGGAATTTATGGTGGTGAAGTGGTATTTAGCGGTAAAGTCAAAGATCTATTAAAAAGCAAAACCCTGTCAGCTCAATATCTTAATGGAACAAAAAAAATTTCTTATCCATTTTTCCGCAAGCAAACGCATTGGCTATTCATGCGTGATGTTACTTTAAATAATCTACATAATGTTAGCGTTAAGATTCCATTATCAAATTTTGTATGTGTAACAGGTGTTAGTGGAAGTGGCAAAAGCTCTCTTATTTTGCAGACGCTATTGCCAGCAGCACAAGAGCTTTTAAACCATTCTAAAAAGATTCAGACAAATAGCGGAGTTATAATAGAGGGATTAGATAGGCTTGATAAGGTAATCTATCTTGATCAAAGCCCAATAGGTAGAACGCCGCGTAGCAATCCTAGCACTTACACAGGATTAATGGATGATATACGACATCTATTTGCTGAAACAAAAGAAGCAAAAGTGCGTGGCTATAATGTTGGTCGATTTAGCTTTAATGTGAAAGGTGGGAGATGTGAAAAATGTCAAGGCGAGGGTGAAATAAAAATTGAAATGCACTTCCTGCCCGATGTAATGGTGCAATGTGATGCGTGCAAGGGGGCAAAATATAATCCGCAGACGCTAGAAATTACCTATCATAATAAGAATATTGCGGAAGTTTTGGCAATGAGTGTAGATGAAGCCTTTATATTTTTTAGCAAGATTCCAAAGATTGCTAATAGGCTTAAAACATTGCAAGCTGTTGGGCTTGGATATATCACACTTGGACAAAGCTCTCTTACGCTTAGTGGTGGTGAGGCTCAAAGAATAAAGCTTAGCAAGGAGCTAAGTCGTAAAGATACAGGCAAAACTCTATACATACTTGATGAGCCAACAACAGGACTTCACTTTGCCGATGTGGATAAACTTACAGGAGTATTGCATCATCTTGTTGAGCTTGGCAATTCTGTGGTTGTGATTGAGCATAATTTAGATGTAATTAAAAACGCAGATTATATTATTGATATAGGTCCAGAGGGCGGTAGCGGCGGAGGCAAGATTGTAGATTGCGGCAGTGTTGCTGATATAGTATCTAATAGAGCAAAGAGTGGAAGCTATACAGCACAATTTTTGGCAAATGAAATTCTGTAATTTTTTAGAATTAGATTGTATCTACAACTTGTGAGATAATATTAATGATAAAATAACTCAAACAAAATACTAAATTAAAAGCAGTGTTTAATAAATTGCCACATTACTAGCCTAGAATCTTAATGGCGAACATAAGAATATAAATCTAAAAAGTTTTAGTATCTAGGCTAGATTTTTGCTTTTAAAAAGCTCAAAATGATAATAGAATCTATTAAACTTATATTTTTAAAATCTCTACCACTTTGGGTGGGTGCAGGGCTTTGGGTGCATTTTAAGAATTTAGATTCTAACCTATTGTGGATTGCCACGACTTGCTACGCAAGTCTCGCAATGACGGAGGGAGTAGATTCTGAATTTGCTTAAGAATTTAGAATCTAAACAAACTCTAGATTCTGAAGTGAGAATCTATTGTTTTGTCGTGAGCTAGCCTTGCGTAGCAAGGCGTGGCAATCTAGCTTTTTAGAATCTAGTTTTATAAAGCTAGATTGGAAACTAAAAAACTAGATTCTATGGGTATAGATTGCTTCAGTCGTTTCACTCCCTAGCTCATGACGGAGGTAGTGGATTTTGAGAGAGTTTTAGAATCTAAAGTAGATTCTAAAATATGCCTTAGATTCTAGAGATATGGATTGCTTCGGGCTTCGCCTCAGCTCATGACAGAGGGAGCAGATTCTGAATTTGCTTGAGACTTTAGAATCTCTACCACTTTGGGTGGGTGCAGGGCTTTGGGTGCATTTTAAGAATTTAGAATCTATAATTAGATAAAATCTATACCCATATCAAGTTGGTATGCGTGAAGTCTGTGAAAATTTTAGAAATTAAATTAAAAAGCTCCGCTAAGATTCTATAGTTTTAAAGTCCTTTGTTTTTAATAATTTTAATTTTAGATTCTAATTCTATATTTAGAATCCACTCATTCAGTTTCTAAAAACTTTTAATATTAAGCTTTAAAAAAGTAAAAATCTCTTTTAGATTCTAAGCTAAATTTATTTTTTTTAGATTCTTTTGCCAAGAATTATAGTTAGGAACTATATTGTAAGAAATATAGTTAGGAAACATAGAATTACAATTATTAGAATCTAATAAATTTCTTATACTTAAAAATATAAATGTAGTGCTTTTTGCCCCTATATTTCTTTAATTTAAAACTATATAAAATAAAAAATAATTGCGTTTGGTATTTTTAGTGCCATTTAATAATTTAGATTTGCAAATATTTTTAGAATATACATATACCCCTATGGGTATATTAGTTATTGCATGCTATACTAAGATTATTTATTTATAAGTTTGAGTGAATGTTATGCAAAAATTTATTTTAGAGAATCTTGATTGCAATTCTTGTGCTAAAAAGCTTGAAAAAGCATTGCAAGCACTTCCTAGTGTAAGTCAAGCTGCAATCAACTTTAGCACAAATACATTATATTTACAAGCAAGTGATATATCCGCAGTAAAAGCACAAATAGCCAAAATAGAGCCAAATATTAATATGCTTAGCATGCACGACAAAGCACACACTAATACTTCGTATTTGAAAGAATTGAGCAAGCTTTGTGTTTTGCTTTTAGGCTTCCTTATATGTATGCTATGCCTACATTATACACCAATAATAGAAAATAGTGTTTATATACAAAAGCTAAATGCCTTTTTTGATATAGATTCTAAGTTATTTCAAGAAAGCCTAATAAACGGAAAAGATTCTATTTTATATAGCTATCTGGCAAATGCCACTCCCTTTAGTCTTATATTGCATGTAATCTTAGTATTACTTTATATTATTTCTGGTATGCCTATTTTTCAAGCGGTATGGCGTAATGTGCGTAATAGGGTTTTCTTTGACGAGCATACTCTTATGTTTATTGCTACCATTGCAGCATTTTGTATTGGAGAGATGAGTGAAGCTGTGGCTGTTATGCTGTTTTTTCGTATTGGAGAATTTTTAGAATCTCTTGCACTAAAAAAATCAAAAAAATCTCTTTATGATTTGCTTGACATTACACCAGAGATAGCACATATACAAAAACAAGATAAAGATTCTAAAGAGACAATATGGGAGGATACTCACGCAGAGCTATTAAATGTTAATGATATAATCCTTGTGAAAGTAGGAGAGAAAATACCAGTTGATGGCATTATTAGACATGGTGCAAGCGTGCTTGATATGCAGGCATTGAGCGGAGAGAGCAAGCCCATTAGCGTAAAAGAAGGCGATGAGGTATTAGCAGGGGCAATAAATATGCAAGGTGTTTTAACTATATGTGTATCTAAGCTTTTTTGTGATTCTCAAATAGCAAAGATAAAAGAAATGGTGGAGCAAGCTAGCAATACAAAGGCAAAGAGCGAAAAGATTATTACGCGTTTCGCACAAGTTTATACACCAATTATGTTTTTTATTGCATTAGCCATAGCATGTTTGCCGCCACTTTTTAATGGCGAATGGCATGAGTGGATTTATCGTGGGCTTGTTGTGCTTATGGTTAGTTGCCCTTGCGCCCTTGTGCTATCTATTCCACTAGGATATTTTGGGGCATTGGGTATTGCAAGTAGAAGGGGAATTTTAATTAAAGGTTCTATGCACTTTGACAATTTATCTAAGTTGCAAAATATTATCTTTGATAAAACAGGGACATTAACGCAAGGAATTTTTCAGATACAAAGCATTGTGCCGCTTGCAAATGAAAATAAGGAATCTTTGCTAGATATAGCAAGACACGCACAAAGATTCTCAAATCACCCAATAGCACACGCTATTATGAAAGGAGCAGAACATAAATATACATGCCATTCTAAAACATTTCAAGAGATAGCAGGTAAAGGCGTATATATGGAATGTTGCAATGATTGCATTATTGTTGGGAATTTATCTTTAATGAAAGATTATAACATAGATACAAGCTTATTTAATACGCATAGAGGGCAGGTCTTAGAGGGGGCAAGCATAGCTCATATTGCAAAGAATGGAATCTATATGGGATATATTACATTGGGAGATACATTAAAAGAAGATAGCAAAAAATGTATGGAATATTTACGCAGGCTAAAAGTCTTGCCAATTGCAATTTTAAGCGGGGATAATAAGCAAAGTGTAGCACATATTGCAAAGGAGCTTGATATACAAAATTATTATGCAGAATTATTGCCAACACAAAAGGCAGAGAAATTGCAAATACTTATGCAGCAAAATAAAGATTCTACACAACTAAATAAGCATGCAATAACCGCATTTGTGGGAGATGGTATAAATGATTGTGTGGTATTAAAAAGTGCTGATATTGGTATAAGCATTGGCACAAAAAATTCACATAGTGATATTAATAAGGAGAGTGCAGATATTATTCTAACTAATCCTTCGCCTATGGGTATTGTGCATGCGATAAAAATAGCACGAAAGATTCAAAGAATCACATGGCAAAATATTGCCTTTGCATTAGGCACAAAGCTTATACTTGTATTGCTTGGTGTAGTTGGCATTGCAAATATGTGGCTTGCTGTTTTTGGTGATGTGGGCGTGGCTCTTTTAGCACTTTTAAATGCCTTGCGTGTTGCGCGTATATAATGATATTATCTAAAATGCCATTAAATGATAGTTTATAGCCATTTTGGATTAGCTGTAAAACTTACAGAAAGCCAAATTTTATAACTTGGAATTTCTAACGCTTTTTCAATACGCTCTCGGATAAAATCGAATTCTTGCATAGCAAGTGGCTTAAAATTCTGTGCGGTAAGAATATTGACCTCAACCATGTAGAACCTACCAGATTTTGCCACATGCGTATCATAATCACTAAAGCCAAATTCATTGCTTAAAGATTCCATAATTTGCGTAATTTTAGAATCAATTTCAGCTGGAGCAACCATAATTAAATCTTTAAAATTAGAAATAGCTATACGAATGGGCGAAACGCAGAGCATTAGCGATAGCACCGCTAAAAGCAATGGGTCAATATATAAAGAAAGAGGATTTTTTGGGCTAATTAAAAAATAAATCACGCCAAATGCCACTAAAGCCCCTAAATACAACACACAATCAATTTTCCATTCTGTATTATCCACTTTTATTAAATCAGATTCTAAAATTCTCACATAAACAAAAGTATAGGCAAATATTATTACACAAAATATAAAAGCACATAAGCTATATATAACTGCCCCACCAAGCTCTACATGTGAGCCACCATTTAAAATACTTTGAATAGCGTTAATAAAGGCATAAATACAGACAAAAACAAGCACAAGCGATTTAAAGAGATTTACCATAGGCTCAAATCTCACATAGCCATACTGAAATATATCATCATCTTCCTTATAGATATAGCGTGAGGTTACTACGCTTAATGCCCCAAGCCCAACGCTAACAAGTGCTACAAATCCATCAAAAATCACTGCCATAGATTGCACCAAAATTCCAAAACCTATTCCAAAAACTGCCAAAATTAATGCACTATACATAGAAACTTTTAATACAAATTGCTCTTTTGTGGCTGCCTTTTTAGAATCTTTAGCAAAAGTTTCATGCAACATATTTATATATGCTATATAGCCCTGCTTTTTATATTCCAAATTGTGTGTTTGCGTTGTGCTTTCTTTTTTAGAAGTTTCTTTGCTTAATTTATTTTTTCGCACACTCGTGCCATAGGAGTGTTTTGACATATTATTATGTTGTGTCTGCGTATTTTTGTATTGTTTTGTATCCATGATTTGCCTTAAATATATTGCCAAAAATCATTATATCACAAACAACACAAAGAAAATATTTTTAATTATTAAATATAAAACTATTTATTGAAATTATTGTGGATATAAAATTTCTAAATATAAAACAAATTTAGTTCAAAATTGTAACTCCAAAATGTAACTCTATGTTTATTTAATTTATATGTTTGTAATTTACCTACATTATCTAAAGAGCTTATATTTTTACGATAATTTAATAAAGATACTTTAAAGAATATAAATTATCTGCGACCTCGCGCGTCAAGACCTTTTTTCACAGAACGTTCAAATTCCATAGCAAGCTCTGGGTGCTTTTCCTCAAATCTTTTTTGCGTTTCAATAATAATATCTTTTTGTGCGTTTTTGTGTAGAGCAAGTGCTATAAGGATATTTTTAATTTGCAATTTATTAATTTCAATCTTATCATATTCAGCAAATAGTTTATCAATCACTTCTTGTAAATCTTCTAGCGTACTTGCACTAGAATCAAGCATCATCATAACGGTTTCAACACTAAAGCCGCCTGCTAAATCAATATTAAATTCCTTTTCTTTTGGTTTATCAGACAACACAAATTTAAATAATGCGAAAATAAACAATACAACTACAACGACAAAGCTTCCAACAATAACAATGACATTTGTTTCCATGCTGATAAACCCTTTTTGCTAAGAAATTAAAGCTTGTATTTTAACATATTTTTTTATAGATTCTAAGTAAATTATTTTTTATTTGCTAGAATCCATTTTTTCATGCAATACATTACAAGGGCAATAAAAATGAAACATTTTAAAGCAGCATGTGATTACACAATGCTATCAAAGCAATATGGCACACCACTTTATATTTATGATATAGAATCCATACAAAACCAATACTTAAAAATAAAAGATTCATTTGGTGGTTTTAAATCACTTGTATGCTACGCTTTAAAAGCGAATTCTAATTTAAGCATTTTGCAAACATTAGCAAGGCTTGGTAGCGGTGCTGACTGCGTAAGTTTAAATGAAGTTAGACGAGCAATTCTAGCTGGCATTCCACCATATAAAATTATTTTTAGCGGTGTAGGTAAAGAAGATAGTGAAATAAAAGAGGCTATTTCACTTGGCATTTTATTTATAAATGTAGAATCTGCTATGGAGCTATATCGCATAGAGCAAATCACAAAAGAACTCTATGGTGATATTATCATGGCAAAAAGTAAAGACAATAAGCCAAATGGGTTAAAAGAGGAAGGGTCGCAATATGATATATCAGAATCTATGCAGTATAAAACACGCATTTCCATACGAGTAAATCCCGATGTTGATGCAAAGACTCACCCATATATATCCACAGGTCTCCATGAAAATAAATTTGGCTTAGATATTGAAAGTGCAAAAGAGCTTTATATATACGCACATAAAAGTGAGTTTCTAAACCCCGTTGGAATACATTATCACATAGGCTCACAAATTACAGACAAAGCCCCACTTTTAGAATCCACTAATAAGATTCTAACACTTGCAAAAAGCCTAAAAGCATTGCAGATTCCATTGAAATTTTTTGATATTGGCGGTGGTTTTGGAATCTCTTATAACGAAGAACAAACATTTATGATACAAGATTATATACATGAAATTATACGAAAAATAGACGCCCTTGACTGCACAGCAATATGCGAGCCGGGTCGTTTTATAATGGGAAATAGCGGGGCTTTGCTTACAAAGGTAATTGGTGAGAAAAAGACAGCAAAGAAACGTTTTGTAATTGTGGATTGCGCTATGAATGATTTATTGCGTCCTAGCCTATATCATGCCTATCATCATATTACTCATCTTGGAGAAAATAGACAAGATTCTATGGAAAAATGCGATGTTGTTGGAGCAATTTGTGAGAGTGGGGATTATGTTGGAAAAGATATTATGCTGCCAGAATGCAAAAGCGGCGATTTGTTGCTTATTGAGAGTGCAGGAGCGTATGGATATAGCATGTCAAGTAATTATAATTCGCGTATGCGTCCAGCAGAAATAGCAATTTATAAAGATAAATCATATATTATAAAAGAGCGTGAAGAGTTTGAAACAAGTGTTAAAAACGAATTAGAATGCTTAGAAAAATTACCAGATTTTAGCAAAGAAGATTCTAATAAATAATGCCTTTTAGGTTTGCATGCCTTTGTTTATTGTATAAATATATTTGGTTTATGCTTTATTTTAGAATCTAGCTTAGAAACCATTGTATTTGCTTTTTCTGTGGATTGCCACGCCTTGCTACGCAAGGCTCGCAATGACGGAGGGAGCAGATTCTGAATTTGCTTGAGAATTTAGAATCTCTACCACTTTGGGTGTGTGAGGGGCTTTGGGTGCATTTTAAGAATTTAGAATCTAACAATTATCATATTTTAATGAGACGATAATCTAACTTAGAATCTAAAATAAATTTTCAATTTTAAAAACTAAAATATGAAAAGCTTTTAGAAACTAGTTGCAAAATCCATTGCGTTTGCTTTTTCTGTGGATTGCTTTGCTTCTTTCCTTGCTTTTCATATTTGTGGATTGCTTTGCTGTCTCTAGCTCATGACAGAGAAGGTGGATTCTAAAATAGCTCGCTTACAATGATGAATGGGGATTGAACTGAAATGTTTTTAATCTATAGTGATAGATTAAAAAATTTGAGTGAGAAACTGAAAAGATAGAATCTTAAACTCTTGTAGAATCGTTTAGGCTGGATTTTGAAATAGTCTTAGAATCTAAATTTAATTGATTTAAAATACTAACTATCTTGATTCTATAAAATTCGTAACAATATCATAAATCTTTGGTGCTGCACTTGTAGCAGGCTCCATTAAACATATATCAAAATATTCATTAAACCAAGTTTCTTCAAGATTATTTAAAACACTCTTGCTTGCATATTGCGTAAATTGTGCGACATTAATCACTTCGCCACTTGTGCCAATACACACAAGCATGCCGCAAGAATTACGCAAAGCTAAAAGTTCAGAATCTAATCGTGCGTAATATGGTGCATATTCACCAAACATTACAATATTATGTCGAATAGTATCTGTGCCACATTTTTCACACTTGATATTTTTCAAAGCCTTGTAACCAAGATATGTAATATCCCCACACAACTCACAATATACTTCAGGTAAAAATCCATGTAAATGTATCACATTATTGCACCCCACACGTTCTAGCAAATCATCAACATTTTGTGTAATTACTACAATTTTTTCATCATATTTTGCTTTTAGCTCGGCTATCATTTTATGTGCGGCATTTGGCGATACTTTATCTAGCTGCATTCTGCGTTTATCATAAAAATCCAATACTTTCTGCCTATCTTTTGCAAATCCTTCAGCACTACATACTTCCATAACATTATATTCTTCCCACAAGCCACAATTATCTCTAAAAGTTCTCAAACCGCTCTCAGCACTTAATCCTGCACCGCTAAAAATCATTACATATTTGGCTGTATCTATCATAACTGCTCCTTTTTAGTATTTATTATGCTATAAATAAAACAATGCTAAGTATTATTGTTGGCTTATTTCAAAACCACTTAGAATCATTAAGTTTTAATACTTATAAATATATATCTAAAACCCTACCACAAGCATATTCTAAACACATAGATAGAAATATATAGGATTCTTTTAATTTTGTCTAAAAATTTTCTGTCGTTGCTACTTCTAAAATCTCTCTAAAACTATTCATACGATATTTTATAGCAATATATCAAAATTAGCTAACCATTTATGATTTCTTATATTTTTTGATTTAATTTAAAGGTTGGTTTTGTAAAGTGTTTTAATTTATATGATATTTGGATTTAAATGTGTTTTTTATATAATTAATCGCATATAAAAGCTAATACATAAACCAATCTAACCACACAAAAGATAGATTCTAAAAAGCAATATCAATCTTCAAAATTAATAGGTTTATATTCAATCTTTAGAATCTCAAATTCAGTTTCACCTGCAGGCAGATTTACTATTACCTCATCGCCTTCTTCTTTTCCTATAAGCTCTTTTGCAAGAGGCGAGTTAAAAGATATAAGCCCCTTTGTAGGATTACTCTCCGTTGTGCCTACAATAGTATAGACAACTTCTTTTTCTGTATCAAGGTTTAAAATTGTAATGGTGCTTCCAAAGCTTACTTTATCATGAGAAAAGCTTGATGGATCTATCACTTGTGCGTTTGATAGCATTTTACTTAATTCGTTAATCTTAAATTCAATAAAGGCTTGCTTTTCTTTGGCGGCATGATATTCTGCATTTTCTTTTAAATCGCCATGCGAGCGAGCTATATCAATCTCTTGTGCTACCTTTGGTCTTTGCACTTCTTTTAAGTCTTTTAATTCTTGTGTTAGTTTATTGTATCCATATTTACTCATTGGTTCTGTCATTGTTTTTGCCTTCTTAGATAAAATAAAAAGCATTATTATACAAAAAAATATCAAAAATAATCTATATTTTAAGTCGCACATTTATAACGATATCACTATATATAATTTATATTTTATTATAAGATTTTGTTGCAATTTAAAAAGATTATGCAAATGAAACATAGCATTTAAAATATCGTTATTAAAGGTTTTTGAAGCTTAAAAGTATATAAAGTATGTAAAACTACAATAATTAAACTTCACATATCTTTATAAGCAGAATCTATATATTCTAAATCAAATATAGAATCTGTATTTTGAGAAATATTGCAAGCAAAGTATGTTTATAAAATTAAGTTGCTTTTTATAAAATATACTATACAATAATAGACTTTAAATTTTTGTAAGTTAGTTATCTAAAAATTGTAATCATCTAAGTAGCAAAGGTATATTATGTTAGAAATTTTAATGATTGAAGACGATGTAGAATTAGCCGAAGTATTAAGTGATTATCTAAAGCAGCATGATATTAATGTAACGAATTATGATGAGCCATATACTGGTATGTCTGCACTTGCAACCAAACATTTTGATTTATTGTTGCTTGATTTAACATTACCAAATCTTGATGGCTTAGAGGTGTGTAAAAAAGTTGCAAAACAGAAAAACATTCCTATTATTATCTCATCAGCGCGTAGCGATGTAAATGACAAGGTTAAGGCACTTGATAGTGGTGCTGACGATTATATTCCAAAACCATACGATCCAAAAGAACTTGTCGCTAGAATCCAATCTCTATTGCGTCGTTATTCACAAAAAATGGCAGAAGAAAAGGTGGCTGACAAATCTGTAATATTTTCTATTGACAAAGATACAAGAGAAGTATTTTTTAAAGATAAAAAGCTTGAATTAACAAGAGCTGAATATGAGATTCTGACATTATTAATTAGCAAAAAAGGGCATGTGTTTAGCCGAGAAGCTATTGCTATTGAATCTGAATCTATTAATCCAGAAAGCTCAAATAAAAGCATTGATGTGATTATAGGTCGTTTGCGTTCAAAAATAGAGGAAAATCCAAAAAATCCACAATATATAATTTCTGTGCGAGGTGTTGGCTATAAGCTAGAAGCTTAATGCTTATTAAATTTAAACCTATTTAGGTAGAAATCCCAACTGCTTTATTGATTGTGCTGAATGCCAACAAGCACAAGAAAGAAAGCAATCTATTCTTGATTTTCTATATAAGCCTTGATTATTTCAATATTTGCTTCATCTATACTGCAAGTAAAACTTTACTTATATTTATATTTTTGTGTTATGAAACTAAATTTATTGCTAATACTAGTTGGGGGTAAATAACCTGCTATTTTACAACTAACTTGCAAAGCCGAAAACAAAGGCAAAACACTAATGCAACTAGATAAATCTAGGCAGGAATTATCCAAAGTTACGCTTGTGGAGAATAGCTCTGGCAGGGTTAAAAGATATGGTTACTTACTTAATACTAGCTATCTGTTTTTGAAGCAAGAAGCCCACTTGCTTTAGCAGTGGGTAATTCACACTATACTATTATATACCTATGTATTATTGATGTATATAATTTATAAAATTTTGTGAGTTTTAGTTATTATGGATTTGCTTATTAAAAGATAGGAAAATGCTAGTTATAACTTTGGCGCTTATTAAATTATTGCATGCTTTTAGTATATAAAGGCTATAACTATCTAAAAATTAGAATGCAAAAATTTTGCACTAGAAACCATAATCTTTTAGAATTTTATCTTAGATTCTCTACTGCCTTAATGTTTTTATGTCTATATGTTAGGTTTAGCTTAGAATCTAACTTTTTAACATAATAGAAACCATTTAACTCAAAATTGTTTTAGTAATAAGAAGTTCTTTGTTATCACTAGCCTAGATTCTAATGTGTCTGCAGAGGCTAGCCATTTGCCATAGACTTCGCAAATAACATGAATCTTGGGCTATCCACTCTACTGCCTTATCTGCTCTGCCCCACGCTTACCCCCTCTCTGTCCTGCCCCTTAAGCACAGGGGGCGGAGTAAATAATACGCTCTAAGCATGGCGACTTATACCACACTTTTACGATATAATCTAAGAATCTTAGCTTGGGGATTACAGAATGAAGCTTTTTAGAATCTTTGTATTAAGCACGGCGATATGTGGGGGAGTGAGGGCTGGGGCTTGTTGTAGTGATAGGGATATATGGAATATCACAAATATAGCACAAGTGGTTTCGTTTCATTATGGCTTTAGCGTGGATTTAAACAATACAGATTCTAATAGAGTAAGCAAGGATAGATTTGGCGGTATTGTTGGTGCAAGTGTGGGGTGGAATCTATTTGCTGATGGGGAGTTACATCCAAAACCCTCTATACCTATTCCATTTGTTGATGGGGAGCTGGCACTGGGGCTTAGGCTGAAATATCTCTATATGGATACTTATGCACCTACGCACTCTGTGGGCGGGGTGCTGTATATGCACTATGCAGGAATGATGCGTTATTTTTATCCTCAGGTCCCCTTTATACTTGGTGCGGGGGCAAACTTTAGCAAAATAGGGAATCTAGAGGCAAATGGCTACTATATTGAGGCGGGCATAGGCATAGCCAAGTCATTTCCAATTGTTTATAATGCTGACATCACTTATCGTATAAATATTTATAACACCCACAACGACCTAGGGTTAGGGACGATACATAGCTTGAATTTTGTTTGGACATTTTTGTAGGACTTGCCCCGTAGTTCTTGGGGGATTCTAGGCTATCGCTCTGCGCGATTGTGCTAAGTGTGAGAATCTTGCGCACTTGCCTCAAGCACTTTAGAATCTAGCTCTAAACCCCCGCGCTAGATTCTAAAGCATACGCCACAAGTTGCATTCCGCCTCTTGCCACTCCTTGCCGACTTGCCGCCTTGCTATCTCCCAGCCTTGCCCGCGATGATGAAGCGCAGGGCATTAAGCTTGATAAATCCTGCCGCGTCCTTTTGATTATAGACAGAATCTTCCTCAAAGGTGCTATACGCCGCGTTGAAAAGCGAGTGCTTAGACTCCCGCCCTACCACTATCACATTGCCCTTATAGAGCTTCAAGCGCACTATGCCGCTTACCCTTTCTTGCGTCTTGTCAATCAACGCCTGCAGTGCCGCCCTCTCGGGGCTAAACCAATAGCCATTATAGATAAGCTCCGCATAGCGCGGCATTATAGAATCTTTCAAATGCGCCTCCTCCCTATCAAGGGTGAGTGATTCTATCGCGCGGTGCGCCTTGAGGTAGATCGTGCCTCCGGGCGTCTCATAGCAGCCGCGGGATTTCATACCCACATAGCGATTTTCTACTAAATCTAGCCGCCCGATTCCGTGTTTGCCCCCTAGCTCATTGAGCTTTGCCCAGAATCTTGCTGGGCTTAACCGCTCGCCATTAATCGCCACGCCATCGCCCTTTTCAAACTCTATACTTATAGATTCTGGCTCATTTGGGGCGTTAAGCGGTGAGACACTCCATCGCCACATATCCTCCTCTGGCTCGGCGTTTGGATCTTCTAGAATCTGCCCTTCATAGCTGATATGCAGCAGGTTTGCGTCCATTGAGTAGGGCGATTTATTGGGCTTTTTCTCTATCATTATGCCCGCAGATTCCGCATAGGCGAGTAGCTTCTCGCGGCTATTTAGATCCCACTCCCGCCAAGGCGCGATGACCTTGATATCGGGGTTTAGCGCGTATGCCCCTAGCTCAAAGCGCACTTGATCATTGCCCTTGCCTGTCGCGCCGTGAGAGATGGCATCTGCCCCCACCTCGCGCGCGATCTCTACCAAGTGCTTGGCGATAAGCGGGCGCGCGATGCTCGTGCCTAGCAGGTATTCGCCCTCATAAATGGCATTAGCGCGAAACATAGGAAACACAAAATCGCCTATAAACTCCTCGCGCAAATCCTTGATAAAAATATTTTCCCTCTTAATGCCAAGCTTCAAAGCCTTCTCGCGCGCTGGCTCCACCTCCTCGCCCTGCCCGATGTCGGCGGTGAAAGTAACCACCTCGCACTTGTAGGTGTCGCCTAGCCATTTCAAAATCACGCTCGTATCAAGCCCGCCGCTGTAAGCCAAAACGACTTTTTTGATTGATTTCATACGCTCTCCTTGTGGTGTAAAAATAAAAGCAGATTTTAGCATATTTTATTGATTTTAAGTAACTTTGAAATGATTTAAGCCAATGGAGCAACAATGCAGTTTAAATGCAAATGGAATCTAAATGGCAAAATATAAAAAAACAATGATAAACAAATAGAAATTTATAAAAGTTTTAAGTAAAATTACAAAAGTAACTAATCATGAAAGAAATAAGATGGCACACAGAGAGTTAAAACGTTATGTTTATGCACATATTCACACAGACCATTTTATACACAATTTAAAACTTATGCGGCAATATGTGCCAAAGCAAACTCGCCTTATGCTTGTCTTAAAAGCAGATGCATACGGGCATGGGGCATTAACACTTGGTAAAATTGCTTTAGAAAATGGAATTTATCAAGTTGGAGTTGCAACTTTTGATGAAGCAATGGAGTTGCGTTCATATTTACCACAAGCAAAGATTCTAATTTTAGGATATACTCCGCCTTCTGTTGTAGATGAGGCAATAAGGCATAATATTGAATTATGTGTATATGATATAGCTATGGCAAAAGCACTAGACCAAAGTGCAAAAACACAAAACAAAAAAGCCCTAATACATATTAAGCTAGACACAGGAATGAATCGCATTGGATATAAATGCGATGAAAAAAGCATGAATGAAATACATGAAATAGCAAAGCTTCCACATATAAAAATAAGTGGTATTTTTACGCATTTTGCAAGTGCGGATAATGATTTAGAATATTTGCGTATGCAGTATGAGTGTTTTCGCTCTTTTGTGGCTAAATTGCCAAAAACTACAAATACGCTTCTGCATTGTGCTAATAGTGCAAGCATTATGAATGCTAATGAAACACATTTAGATATGGTGCGATTAGGTATTATTGCATACGGCTTAAAGCCTGATTTTAATATGAATATGCAAGGCATAAATCTAAAACCTGTTATGAGTTTTAAGGCTCATATCGTGCATATTAAAGAAATTTCTCCAAATGAACGCGTAAGCTATGGCGGAACTTTTGTAACAAGTAAAAAAACAAAAATTGCCACACTGCCTGTTGGATATGCTGATGGCTATATGAGATTGCTTTCGAATAAAGCGGAAGTATTGGTGCGTGGAAAAAGAGCAAAAGTTATAGGTAATATCTGCATGGATCAGTGCATGATTGATGTAAGTGATATAGACGATGTGCAAATTGGAGATTGTGCGGTGCTTTTTGGATATGATGATTTGGGGAATATGTTAAGCGTAGATGAGTTAGCTAAACATATTGGCACTATTAGCTATGAGCTTGTTTGTGCGGTATCAAAAAGAGTAGCAAGAGTGTATATCTAGTATTTCAAGATTTTTCAAATAAAGTATATTTTTAGATTCTAGTAATTGTTATTTTTAATAGTTAGCACAAAGTTTTAAAAATGAAATCTAACTTAGAATCTATTTGTAATTCTATGAGTAAAATATAAAGAATTAAATAAAAAATGATATTTAATTATTAAATAAAAAATGTAGATTTATTATTAAAAAACATTTATTAATAGATAAAATAA
>X347_Brown_Bear__coassemble_1368_pt1 | contig 34279 bp, 25 predicted proteins | sample X347_Brown_Bear__metabat2_high_PE_010 | metagenome-assembled genome bin X347_Brown_Bear | reverse complement strand
ATTAAAATTTTTAGTTAAATCTAAAATAGTTATTTATTGGAATCATCTATAAAATGTTACAAATTTTACTTAAAATTGTGTTTTATATATATCAAAAAGCATATAAAACTACAAAACTTATATAAAATTATAAAATCAAAGTTTAACTATGGCTTTGAATATATTTGGATTCTATTTATATTTAGCTTCTATTTTGCCACAAGATTCTATATTTAATCTAGGATTGTTTCATATGTTTTGCCCTTAGCTGTCCGCACGCAGCACTAATATCAATACCCTTTGATTCTCGTATGGTTGCTACAATACCTTTTTGATAAAGATAGTCGGCAAATGCTTTAACTTTCTCTTTGCTTGGTCTCTCAAACTCACTCTCTTTGTGTGGATTAAATGGAATTAGATTAACTTTTGCTTTAAAACCATGCAAAAGTTTTATGAGTTTTTTTGCAGATTCTAAATCGTCATTTATATCCTTAATCACAAGATATTCAAACAAAATGCGTTTGCGTGTATCAAGGGGAAATTTACGCAAAGATTGCAATACTCGCTCGATATTATAAACCCTATTCATAGGTATGAGTTTGCTACGCAATTCATCATCTACTGCATGGAGTGAGAGAGCAATTTGCACTCCAAGATTCATAGCTCCAAGCTTTTCAATCTGTGGGGCTATGCCGCTTGTAGAAATTGTTTGCCTGCGTCTTGCTATGCAAAGTCCATCTTCATGGCTTAGAATCTTTATTGCCTTTGCCACATTGGTAAGATTATCAAGCGGCTCGCCCATACCCATAAATACAATATTAATGCTTTTATGTGCTTCAAGCTTATTATCTCGCTTCAATGTAACCACTTGTTCTACAATCTCACCTGCACTTAAGTTTCTTACAAAACCGCCTTTTGCCGTTGAGCAAAACGCACAGCCAACCCGACATCCAACTTGAGAAGAAACGCAAAATGTGTATTTTTCTCCCTTTTTAATGCCGCCATATTCATTATATTCTTTTGAACGCATTTTTATAAATACGCTTTCAAATGTTAGGTTATCATTTGTTTTAAAAAGATATTTTTTTGTGCCATCATTACTTTCTTCTATATGTATGGGCTGTATATTTGGAAAACAAAAATTAGATTTTAGAGAATCTTGCATATCTTTTGGTATGTTTTTCATAGATTCTATAGAATCTACATAATGGCGATAAAGCCAATGGTAAATTTGCTTTGCTCTAAATGGAGGGGATACAAACTCTACTAAATCATCTAAAAGATAGGAGTATATATTTGTATCCTTTGGTTTTGTAATGGGCGCATTAGAATCTTTTTGCATATTTTGTTTTGTTTCCTATTTTTGTTCTTAGTTGCAACTTTATGGCTTAGTTGAAATCAAATGCCCCTTCTTGCCCTTTACTCATGCTCTCATAAGCGGCTTTTACATATTGTCTTCTTATATCGCAAGTAAATAATGTCGGGCATTTCAGACATGATTGCAGATTTTTACTAGATTGACATTGCTTTAATGTAAGGATAGCTTTCATGTGGTTTTCTTGAAACATATCTCCTGCTTTAGCATCTACTTCACTAACAAAATCCATAACAATCCCCTATATTTTCATTTATTATTACTGCAAATCAAGCATTGGCTCTTCACTAGAATCTGCATTTTCATCTTGCTCTTCTTTATTGCATATACTTGCAAATGCAACTTTATCTTTATTCCCAAGGCTAACTATTTTTACACCGCTTGTATTTCGTCCAGCCTCTCGTATAGAATCTAGTGGCACGCGTATCATCTTGCCTGAAGTAGTTAAAACCATTAAATCCATATTAGAATCATTTACACTAAGAACACTTACAAGCTTGCCTGTTTTATTTGTAAGCTTCATAGCAATAACGCCTTTACCGCCTCTATTAATAGTATTATAACTACCAGCTATTGTTTGCTTGCCTATTCCTAGCTCACTAATGCTTAATAATTTATCTTCATCGCTTTTAATAGTTGTAGCAGCAATTACGCTATCGTTTTCCACTTTAAAGCGAATGCCAGTTACACCGCGTGCAATACGACCTATATCTCTTATAGAGCTTGCATTAAATCTTATACATTGCCCCTCTTTTGTTGCAATGAAAAGCTCTTTAACAGAAGAATCTATAATGCTTGCACTAATTAATTCATCATTTTCATCAAGATTTATTGCGCGAACACCATTGTTGCGGATATTTTTATACTCGCTTAAATTAGTCCTTTTTACAATGCCATTTTTTGTAAAAAATACAAGCGATTTATCTTCATTAAAATCACTTGTAGTAATAGTCGTCATAATTTTCTCACCTTCTTGCAAACCAATAAGATTTACTACTGCTTTGCCTATGGCTGTTCTACCTGCCTCTGGGATTCTATATACTTTTAGCCAATAGAGCTGCCCACGATTTGTAATAAACATAATAGTATCATGCGTGTTTGCAACAAAGAAAGATTGTATAAAGTCATCATCATGCGTATTGCCGCTAATTTTACCTTTTCCTCCGCGATTTTGCTTTTCATAAGTTTTTAAAAGCACTCTTTTTACATATCCTCTATGGCTCATGGTTACAACCACTGCTTCATTTGGGATTAAATCCTCCATATCAATTGCATCATAGTTTTCCTCTATGAGTGTTTTGCGTGGGCTTGCAAATTGAGTTTTAACTTCAATAAGCTCATCTTTAATTACTTGGCTAATCTTTGCTTCACTCTTTAATATAGAATCTAACTCGGCAATTAGCTTTACTAACTCCTGATATTCATTCTCTATTTTATCCCTCTCTAATCCTGTTAATCGCTGGAGTCGCATATCAAGTATTGCTTTGCTTTGAATCTCTGATAGCTCATATCTTTGCATAAGCTCATGTTGAGCTATGTCTGGATTCTCACTTCCTCTTATAAGAGCTATTATTTCATCAATATTATCAAGTGCTACTTTTAAGCCCTCTAGTATATGCACTCTAGCTCTAGCTTTTTCAAGTTCAAATATAATGCGGCGGATAACAATGGTTTTTCTATGTGATATAAAAATATCAAGTAATTCTATAAGTGTAAAAATCTTTGGCTCTTTTCCTTCAATAGCAAGCAATATGATTCCAAAAGTAGTCTCCATAGCACTTGATTTATAAAGGTGATTTAGGACAATTTCACTCATTGCCTCCTTTTTTAGCTCAATGACAAGCCTCATACCATCTTTATCTGATTCATCTCTAACTTCTGCAATACCCTCTACTACCTTATCTTTTGCCAATGTGTCAATTTGCTCAAAAAGTCTTGCCTTATTAACTTGATATGGAATCTCATCTACAACAATAATATCTTTTGTCTTAGTTTTTTCAATATGCACTTTTGCACGAATTTTAATCCTACCTCTACCTGTTGTATAAGCCTCCACAATACCTTGTCTTCCGTGTATAATCCCGCCTGTTGGAAAGTCTGGACCTTCTATAAATGGTAATATCTCATTAATCTCGCTTTGTGGATTATCAATACGATAAATTAATGCATCAACTACCTCATCAAGCCTGTGTGGCGGTATGGAAGTTGCCATACCAACAGCAATTCCATTTGAACCATTTACAAGTAAATTTGGGAATCTTGTAGGCAGAATTGCTGGCTCTTTTTCAGAACCATCATAGTTTGGCACAAAATCTACCGTATCTTTTTCTATATCAAAAAGCATACTCTCGCCAATTTTTGTCATTCTTGCTTCAGTATAACGCATAGCTGCCGCTTTATCGCCATCAACTGACCCAAAGTTACCCTGTCCATCTACTAGCTCTGCGCGCATAGAGAAATCTTGAGCCATTCTAACAAGTGCATCATAAATTGCAGTATCTCCATGTGGATGATAATTACCCATTACCTCACCCACAATTTTTGCGCATTTTTTATACTTTGCATTGCTTGTAAGTCCCAAATTATGCTTCATTGCATATAATATTCGTCTATGCACTGGCTTTAAACCATCTCTTGCATTCGGCAATGCCCTACCTACAATTACACTCATTGAATAATCTAGGTAACTTTCTTTTATAGAATCATCAATACGAACTGGCTTTATTATTGTATTGTCTAGCAAATTATCCATGTCTATTGCTCCTTAAAAAGTTTTAATTCTAACAAAATCTTGCTTAATATCCTTTGAAATTCATTAAAAGTATCATTTAGATATTAAATATTGTGAAGCAATGAAGCAAAACTATAGAAGTAATTATCAATATTTACCACCTTTTAAGTTATAAAAAATAAGCCCTTTAAAAGCTTTACATTTGATTTTCATAAGTATTTTAAACCATAAATAAAAAATATAAATGAAACTTTATAAAGATTTTTCTTTTAATCACAAAGGCTATAATACATTTATAAAGCACTAATCTCACTTAACCACAAGCCAAAAAAAGCATTGTTTATAAAAACTAAAAATTTAGTGAGAATCTGAAAGGGGATAGATTCTGAAACAAGATGAGAATTTTTGAACTAAACTTTAAAATATACTTAGAATCCATGTGAGTTTCTAAAACAAAATTAGATTTTTTTTTGAATTAGATTTTAAAATAGATTTAGAATCTGCAAGAGAATTTGCTATGCTAGATTTCAAATTAGACTTAGAATCTAAAAGACTAGATTCTGAAATGCTTGTAGAATCTTTTAGGCTAGAAACTAAATAAACTTAGAATTGGAATTGTTGTCATGAGCTAGATTTTGCGTTAGCAAAATCGTGGCAATCCACTTTTTAGAATCTAGTCTATCGTTGTTGCAAGAAGCTGCAACCCTGTGAGAATCTGTATTTTTAGAATCTAGTTTAGAATTTGTTATGCTATTTGTATTTTTTATGGATTGCTTCGCTTACGCTCGCAATGACGGGAGGGGGGGGCTAGATTCTAAAATAGAATGAGAATCTAAAAGCTAGATTCTAAAATGAATTTAAAATCTGAAAAGATAGATTGAAACGCTTGTAGAAACTTTTAGGCTAGATTCTGAAATAACCTTAGAATCTGAAAGGGATAGATTCCAAGCTATAAAATGAATGAGAATCTAATCTATAAGTTATATCAATGAAACAAAACTAAAAATATCTTTATTAGATTGTGTATTTTATCTTACTACAAATCAACCAAATATTTTTGCTTCTTGCGAAAAATGGCAACTTGATTAAACCCAATGTTTCTTAGAATCTCCACACATGTAGAATATCCAAAACCAATATCTAAAACATTATGTGCATCGCTACCCAATGTTACATTAAGCCCCAAATCTTTTGCTTTTCTTAAGATATAGCATGATGGATATTGCTCTTTTATATGCTTCCTTAACCCCGCTGAATTTACTTCAAGAACCATATCCATATCCCGCATAAGTTTTAATATATCTTCCATTTTTTTATAAAGAGATTCTGGCATAATGTTACCAAAAAGTTTAGGCAAGTCAAAATGCCCGACTATCTGAAAATATCCTGTCTTTATCATGCTTTGCAAAGAAGTCAAATACGAATCCCAAGTGTCAAACACACCTCTATTTTTCCACTCACCAACAAACTCTGGATTATCAAAACCCCAATCACCCAAAAAATGCACAGAACCTATTAAATAATCAACACTAGCTTGCAGCACAACATTATCCAACAAATCCTCTCTGCCTAATATATAATCCACTTCCAACGCACTTAAAACCTCCATGCCATTATAAAAACTTGGAATTTCATTAAAATAATGCGGCAATTGATCAAAACTCATACGATATTTTGTATCAAAATTCATAGGTGCATGGCATGAAAAGCCAAATACATCAATGCCAATCTCACTTGCTCTTTGTAAATAAGATTCTATACTGCCACTTGCATGATTGCAATAAATAGTATGATTATGCAAATCGACACGCATGCCCTACCCTCTTTATGATTTTATTTATACAAATGGCACTTTATGTTGTCTCAAAGATTCTGTAATCTTATGTAAAAAATCTTGCACCATTTCTTTATCTTCTTGCTGCTTGTTGCCTAACTTTGGATTAAACTCACTTAATTCAAATGCTACAATTTTATGATGAAAGCTAGCAATAATATCTTTCACAAGCTCTAAAAGCTCATTTTCGTAAAGACCATTAATCTCATTGCAACCTGTGCTCTCAAATACATTGCAATCAAGCACATCTATATCAACGCTAACATAGATTTTTGTGCTTTGTGATAAATGTTTTTGCATTGCATGTATGCAGCTCTCCCTATCATTTCGCAATGATTCAACGCTAAATAATGGTATTTTGTGTAAATCTATTACATCTTGTTCTGCTTGTTCTAAACTACGCACCCCGCAATAAATAACATTTTGAGGATTAATAGAATCTTTGGAGATATTTGAGATTTTCTCCCAATATTGCATTTGTGATTCTGTAATTATGTTCTTATTTGCTGCCTTATGACCTATTAGTGCTGCTAGCGGCATGCCATGCAAATTACCACTAAAAGTGCTTAGAGGCGTATGTATATCTGCATGTGCATCAATCCATATAATTCCTATTGTATCATTTGGCAAGGCATTTTGCACCCCCTGCACTGCTGCAAGAGCACTTGAATGATCGCCACTAATAATAAATGGGAAAGCCTGTCTATGTATCATATCCATAATATTTTGTGCTACTTGATTTTTAAAAAAATCATAAAGCAATGCAATATGCTTTGCATAATCCTCTTTTTCTGCAACTTGTATATTTGCACTATCTAAAGTAAGATAATCTCTATCATGCAATATGCCAAGATTATGCTTTTTCATATAATCACACAATAATGCAACACCATTTGCCGAACCAAGTCTGCAACCTGCAATATCTGATGCTATTCCTAGAATCTCTAATGCCATAATCTGCCCTACCCTTTTAATGAATATCTTTTGAACTAAGTAGTTTGCGTTTCATAAACGATAATCCAAATAGAACTAAAGTAAGTATTAATGCAATAAAAATAGATGAATTAATACTATCGCCCTCGCCCTGTGCGTATGAATGCATTCCTGTCCCTAAATAATAATTAACACCAAAATATGTCATTAAAATACTAGAAAATGCCATAACAGATAAGACATTAAAAATATAGGGCAAATATAGTGGCTTTAAAAGTCTAACATGCAATACACACGCATAAATACCAATAGATACAAGAGACCAAGTCTCCTTAGAATCCCAACCCCAATATCTGCCCCAAGATTCATTTGCCCAAACACCACCTAAAAATGTGCCAACAATAAGCATTAATAAGCCAATAATCATACTCATTTCACTAATAGCTGTAAGTGTTAGAATACTAGAATCAATTTGAGGTCTATGCTGTTGATTACGGAAAATAAAAAGTATTAAATTGGTAATGCCAAGCATGAGAGAAAGCCCCAAAAATCCATAGCTTGCTACAATAACTGCTACATGTATATTAAGCCAGTAAGATTGCAATACGGGCTGTAAATTTCCAATTTGAGGATCCATAGAACCCCAATGCGCAACCATAAGAGCCATACCTGCAAGGAAACTAGACCCACATAATGCAAAATATGAACTACGCAAAATAATAACTCCAGACAACGCACTAGCCCATGCGATATAAAGCATAGACTCATAAGCATTACTCCATGGTGCATGTCCGCCTACATACCAACGCAAAATAAGTCCTATGGTATGGGATAAAAAGACACAAAAAAGTAAGATATAGCAACTTTTACCAAGCCATTTTGGAATCTGCTTATTACTTAAAATAGCAATAAAAGCTATAAAAAATAAAACAATACCAATCCCTAGATAAAAATATTGTGAAATTGGAAAGATATCTGTCTTATTTAAGAAAAGTTCAGATTCTACAAGGGTTGGATTAAGATATAGCTTACCACCAACAAGAGCTTGATAATAGTTATAAAAAAGCAATGTCTCATTCATCTTGCTCCAATCGCCTGATATAATCCCAACTCCTGCCTGCAAACAAAAATCCTCTAAAAAATAAACTAACAAAGTAATCTTAAGATGCTGCTGTGTATCATTTTTATCTAATTGCGTAATATCAATAAAGTTTATATTGCGAAATGATAACCACATATTATCATTTGATGGAATTATGCGTAAATAATGCCAAATAGAAAAAGGTATGAGAAAATCCATTTTTTCATGAAGCTTTAATATCTCTTTATCAAACTCATTTCGTTCAGAATCTCGCTTTTTCAATGCTGTATTTACAAAATTATAAAGTTTATAGGCATGTTCAAATTTTATAAGATTCTCTGGACTAGGAGAAATGCTAAAATCATATACATTATTAAGCTGATCTTTATGGAATAAATCTTCAAATGATACATAATTATCTTGCTTCACACCTAAAATATCAAGTATTTCTCTATTTGTTACCTTTATTAGTCTTAACTTTGCCATATCATATGGCATAACCATAAGCCCCAACAAAAATTGATTATGCTCTAAACCTTTAAAGTTCTTTTTGCCTGTGATTTTACGCATCATTTCATCGCTATAAGTATCAAGAAGTTTAACTCTCCCATCAAAACCCTGCATTTGTATTTTAGCAAAACGTTTTAATGTCTTGCTTGGTATATTTTTTAGCCCTTCCAATCTCTTTTGTATAGCCTTATCACTTGTATCGCTAAATATTTGCCTTACAGCTTCTTGACTTTCCTTATTTGTTGCTTCATGTGCGATAAATGCAAGATTTGCTTTACGATATTTTTCTTGTAACTGCATATCTATATGTGTATTTTTTGAATTAATATCTTGCTTTTCACTTGTCTCTATTTTTGATTCTATTTCATCGTCTTTTGCATATAATGGTGTGCCTAACTGCCACATTCCAAATGCAAAACAAATTAATGCAACACCTAAGGTTTTTTGACTTTTAATAAAATTACTTAATTTCCTAAAACGAGAATCACTATCAAACAAAAGCCATAATGCACCAAGTATCATAAGAGTATAGCCTATATATGTTGGTATTTTTCCGGGGTCATTATTAACCGATAAAATAGTGGCTGTATAAATTGGCTGTCCTTTTTCATCATGTATTTCATTCCCCATATCATCTCGCTTTACACGATATTCACTTTGAAAAAATCTATATCCCTTGTAATCTAAAACATTATTCATAAATATCTTAAATGGATAATCTCCATGTGCCTTATCTATAACACGAACATAAGACGCAAAGCTTGATGGCATTTGAGAGCCAGGATATGTAAGCACCTCAAATTTATCAAGCTGCAATGCAAATGGTAGCTGTATAAATTTTGGTCCCCATGAAAGTGTAATAAAGCGATTGCCAAAACGAGCTACTGCTCGCTCACCACGATTAGAAACTATCATAGTATGGGTAATTCCATTATAAGTTACTTCAAACTTAGCTACATAATGATTTTCTCTTTTTTTAGAATCAATTTCCTCTTGTTTGACTTCTCTTTTTTCTGCTTGAGCTTTTTCAAAAAGAGAACTTAAAGAATAGTTGATAATTGAAACTGATTGAATCTTTAGCGGCTGATTAAAGGCTTCATCTGTTTGTAATTTGAATGAAGAAAATCGCACATACGGACTTAGAGAAATACTATAACCTTTCTTAAAGCTATCTAAAGGTAAAATATCGCTTTGATTTCCATTCTCGCCAACATCATTGCTAACAAGCACATTTAAAAAATTATCACTAGATTCAATAAAATCACTTGTCTCACCATTTTGAAGCACCATGCGACCCTCAAAACCATAATAACGAGTAATGCCAGCACCAATCACAATAATAACAAGTGCAAGATGAAATATATGCACACCAACCTTAAATCCATGCCTAGCACTCTTTAGCATACAACCAAAAAGACTTAATGCAAGCCATACATTAAGCAATTCAAACCACCATGAAGCATAAATAACATCATGTGCTACAATAGAACCATAATCTTTTTCTACAAAAGTCGCCCAGCCTATTGAAACAGCATAAAGCAACATAAGAAAAATGCTTAAAGGCATAGATAAAAAAAGATTGCTTAAAAGTGCTTTAAAAATCATAGCAATTTTTGTCATAGTATCTCCTTTTCATATACTATTGAAATTATCTTAAGATTTCAATTTGCCTTGTGTATATTGCTCCATAAAAATACGCATACGTTTTTCACCATCCTTTTCACTTCCATAACCCTTATTTTTTATAAAAAGCAACATAGCATTAAAAAAGTTAGGATCATATCCATCAAGTCTTAGAATCTTTGTGCCATCTGGCTCCAACCATAAAACAAGAGGTGTTTTTACAGCACCATAATAACGCGCTAAATCATCAGTATTAATTGTTTTTTTCATATATGCTATTTCGTGGTTTTTACTATAACTTGTATTGACATAATAGGTTACAAAATTATCTTTTATAAAATCATGCAAAGCCTTATTATCACGCATATCTTGCTTTAGTTTCTCACAATATTTACAATTATTTACCCCAAATATAAGCATAATTGGCTTTGTTTCTGATTCTATATGCGAATTATTGCTAATAATATCCTCTAGTCCCTCATAGCTAGCAACATCGATATTATTTAATTTATCATTAAGTTCGCTAGTATTATTATCTCCATGACTAATTGAAATATCGCCATCTTTGCAGCCAATTAAAACTAAACACATAAATATACCAACTATACTACATAAGATTCTATACATAATTATCCTTTCAAAAATAACCCTATTTACTTCGCTTTACTACCTGTTTTGATAAATCTTTTTCATATTCTAAAAATCCATTAACGCGTTCTTTTGGAGTATTATAATTTTTCCAAACATCATTATAAACAAACTCCAATAAATGAATAAGTCTTTTTTCACCCGGAAAACCAGCAACACGCATAATCTCTTTTCCATCATTGCTTACAAAAACAATAAGTGGCAATGATTCTAATTTATAAAGCCTTGCTGTATCAAGTGAGCTTAATCCAGATAGATTTAGATAAGGGATTGAATGTTTTTTATTATCGCTAAGATTGATATAATAGGGCAAAAAGTTTAAGGTAATATAGCCCTGTATTGTTTCATTGCCAATTAAACTTGCACTTAAAATACTGCAATGATAGCATTCATCTTTACCAAAAACAATCATTATAGGCTTATCTCCAAGCTTAATAGTGGAGCTATTTAGAAAAACAGAATCTAAATTGCTATCAATATCTACATTTGCCACAGGCTGCTTAACCATTTCGCTTCCATTGTCTTTTGCATAAAGCATGCCAAATAAAAAATTTACAAATAAAATCCAAACCATGCAAAAAACTATATGATGATACTTTATATAGCCCAATACCCTTAATCGATACATTTTCATTCCCTCTTATCCGTTAAAGTCTAGATTCTACATTCACAAAGAAAACCAAGCCCAAATAAATAATACAACAGCATTGCTTCTAGCTTTTACTAGATTCCTTATTTGTCTTACGCAACTCACGCAAAACTTGATAGATCGAGGGCTTTTTCACACCTCTTGTCATTGTGAAACTCTGCTCATGGAAAATTATAAATATAACAAGCACACCAGCAACAAGAGACAGCGACACAGAAAGCATGGTTGTAATATTATTGAAAAATACAAGTAGATATGTTAATTGCTCGGGTTTGTCTGAATGTTGCGTAAAAGTTAGCAAAGAGAGTATGCTTCTATATCCATAACTACCCGGAAACATGGGTAAAAGTGCAAGAAAAACAATAATTTCAGCAGGAACTTTCTCATATTTTGCAAGCAACATGGCAACAAAGCCCATACACAAAGCAGCACAAAAACTTGCACCAGCAAGGCTAAAAATAGGACTTTGCAATAGAATCGAACGAGTAAAATAACCAAGCCCAGCTACAATGACAATCCCAAAAAACACCTTTTTTGGAGGATGCAAAGCATAAGCAAACCCAAATCCAGCCACCATAGCAAATAACATTCTATAAAAAATATGAGATAAACTGTTAGTATTGAAAAATTCTGTATGCAAAAAAGCCTGCAATGAAGGGTATAGCTCAAAATTAAACATCAAACACACTCACATGTGCAATACTTAAAGTTAAATATGCCCCAACAGCAATACATGTAAGCAATATAATCATATTCATGCCACGACTTAATGCCATTAAAGTATATTCATGCAATACATCTGCAAGCGCATTAATAATTTGTATGCCAGGAATAAGATATATAATGCTTAAACCAATAGCAATACCTGGCGTTTTTGTAATGCCAAAATGAACGCCAATATATGCAACAAATGAGGATATAAAAGACACTAAAACATATATGACGCGTATATCAACCTGAAGTTTAGTAAATATATGCTTACTTGCAAAACCTGCAAAAGTTCCCATAAAAACACATAATAATGCCCCAATATCACCCTCAAAAAGCTTACAAAAAGCAGCATTAGCAAGACTTGCAAAAAATAGTGTCGCCAAAAAACCATTATGTTTTTGCTGCATAATATGATCAAACCTAATACGAGCTTCCTTTAATGTAACTTTATTATCATGAATCTGCCAGCTTAATGCACTAAGCTCGGATATGATTCTGAAATTTGTATTCATGGGGGGATTTGAGCTTACTTGTGTGCGGCGATGCTCATAGTTGTCTTTTTGTGAGATACTAAGATTAATATATTTAAGCCATATAATCATATGCACATCATATCCATAGCTAGTTCCAATACGCTCTGTGCAACGAGCAACACGCGAAGTGTATGCACCACTTGATAGCAAAGCCGCAGCATATTGTGCAAGAAAAATACTTAAATCTTCTATATATTCATTGTTGTTTTTATTCATAGGACTTTTTTCACCTTAGTTTTACTGGTATAAAATGAGAATCTTTAACACCATAGAATCTATCATTATATATTACTTGATTACCCTGTAAATTCTCCACAAAAAAACGCGTATTTGATTTGCTATTTTGCGATATGAATACATCAACTGATAGTGCAGTAGCATAATTAACCCAATCATATTGCAAATCTGCACTCAAAAGCTCATTAAATAACAATAAACGAGTGTGTATAGGGCTTATAGCACTAATAACAAAAAGCTTTTTAGAATCTTCTTGTGGCATTAAACTAAGCAAAGAAGGATTATAATTTATCTGTGTAGAAAGAAATGCAACAGGCATTACGCGTGCATTACCCATTTGTGGGATAATTAAGCCACTCTTTATTACAGAAGTATTAAGCATAACCATAGAATTTTTTATATTTGAACGAATCTTTGCTATTACTGGAGCAAAATTTGTAGATTTTGCAGTATTAATACTTTCTTGTCTTACTGGGCTGCTTGAACGAGATTGCAAAAGTAAGCCAATCATTTTTCCAACAGCACCATCATCATTAAAACTTATAATCGAGCTTTGCTTTTGTTTGGCAAGATCTAGCATCATATCTATTTGCTTTTCATAATCAATGCCACTAAAAAAAACATTACGATTTGGAGCAAACTTTGCTGCCTGTTTTTCATTTATGGTAGGGATAAAAAGAGGGGTAGTAATGTTTGCATTTTGCAAAAGATTCTCTAATCCCTTTGGGGTAAGTATGCTTATAACAAGATCATATTCCTCATTTTGAATTTTATTATAAGTGCTTACAATATTTTTTACTTCCTCATCTCTAGAATCAAATACCTTAAATGAAAAATTATCTCCATGTGCTATAAGATACGCAAGAATAGCATCAGAGCTAGTTGAAGAGTAGCGACCAATATTTTTTTGTGGAACCATAAGTGCAATACGCAATCCCTCACTAGAATCAAATAATGGAATTAATGAAGCAATACCAATATCTGCAACAACATTTTGATATTTTTCTAAAAGTGCCTTATCTTTTACATCACGATATAATGCAGCAAAGCTAAAAAACTGCCCATTTTCATATAATTTATTTAAGCATGATTTAGAACATTTCTTAATCTCAATATCCACAACTTCTTGTTCTGGGGCTGGTAAAGGAGACATGATATGATCTTTTGCACTCACTATATGCAATAGAAGTATCCCAAAACATATAACCATTTTTTGTATTTTGCCATATAGCATTACCATTCCTTAAATGAAGCGAAATAAAATATATTTTAGCATGAATTTGCATACATTGCATTCTTTAATAAAACAAAATTTACAAATGCGTCCTTTTTTAGCTTTGGTTTCATAAGCATTTGCATAATATCTGGAACGCATACACAAACCACCTTTTTACCATTTGGAGTATAGTATTCTAACAGCTTGCCGCTTGACTCTTGCAGTGTTGTCTCAAATAAATCATGGCAAATACGCTCTCCAAAAAATACCGCATAATCCACGCACTCAAGTTGAACGTGCAAATAATCGCCGCAAATGCGTCTCTCTGTAGCAAGTGGATTTGTGTGTATTTTCATATTTATAGTTTGATTATCCCCAACCTCTACGCACTTAAATAGCGGCATAATAAACACACTCTCTTTATGCAATAAAAAGACTTTTTGTATAATATCAAAAAGCATATCATTAACCCTATTTGCCTCAAGACTTTGCAAAGTGTTGTATTTATTATTGGTTGTTTCCTTAAAATGCAGAGATTCTAAAACAAAGGCAATATCTAAAGAAGCTTTACTATTTTGTTTAGTTTTAGCATTACTTTGAGTTGGTATAATGCCGCAAGACCTATGTGTATCTTTTACTACTTTGGAAAGCCCGCAAAGCCTACATTGCAATACTTTTTGTGAGATAGTATGCCATAATCCTTGTGATATATTCTCAACATCTAATTGCACTGCATTTTGTTGCATATTTTTTTTAGTATTAGAAGTTGAAGTAGTTGAAGCTAAATCAACATAGCTATCTCCAAGAATTGACTGCCTATATAGCATGTCTAATGCTTGCAAATGCTTATATAGTGAAGTTGCATTTGTTTGTTGCATAATAAATCCCATATTGTAATGAATTTTAGAATCTAAGTTGGTAGGTTCTAAAATTTGAGTGAGAATCTAAAAGGCTAGTTTCTAAAACAAAAAGATAATTTCCTGAATTAGAATCTATAAAACATGCACTTCATATATATAGTCTTTATTATCCATGCTATAACGCAATTCTCGTATAAGCATATTGCGATTTTTTCCTTTAAAAAAAGTCTCAAGTTTTTTTAAATCTTTTTCTGGATTCTCTCTATCAAGATAGAAAACCACGCCTTTTCTGCCACTCTCCTCTACCATTTTCGCCATTGCTTCAGTTGTAATAGAAACTGCTTTGCTATCAGCTTTTAATGTATCTCTAGCAAGTTTTAATTCCATGTAAATCCTTGTTAATAAAATTAATCTTTTATTCTATCTTATTGTTGTTAAGAATTAATGCAATAATGTAAAAATGTGTTAGAATCTTTTTTAAGATTCTATAAGGATAGCAATGAAGCCCAAAAATCATTCAAAGCAACTACCAATAGCTAAACATATATTAGCATATTTAAAACATGGTAAAAATTTACTTGCTTTTTCTGGCGGCATAGATTCTAGCGCACTTTTTTTTGTGCTATTAGATCATAATATATCCTTTGATATTGCTATTATTAACTATGGTATAAGGGAGCAAAGTAAGGAAGAGGTGGAATATGCAAAAAGACTTGCAATTCAACACGAAAAAACATGCCATACTTTAACTGCAAAGCCAATTGAAAAGGATTTTGAGGCTAAGGCAAGAAATATTCGCTATGATTTTTTTCACAAACTTATTATTAGGCATGGCTACAATAATCTTATTACGGCACATCATTTTGATGATAGACTTGAGTGGTTTTTCATGCAGCTAACGCATGGAGCTGGTTTAAATACTTTGCTTGGATTTCAAGATATAACACAAAGAGTTATAAAAAATAAAATATATTATCTTGTTAGACCATTTATTGCATACACAAAACAAGATATTTTGAGTTACAATCACGCAAATAAGATTCAATATTTTCTTGATATAAGCAATGATGATACATCATATAGACGCAATTTTTTTCGCAAATATATAGCAACTCCACTAAGCAAGCATTTTAGCAATGGGATACATAAAAGCTTTTTGTATCTAGAAAAAGAATATAGGCTGCTTTATCCAGATATTATGGTATGCGTTGATTATAATCTTTTTACATGTCGCACGCATACACATGAAATTCACACTATTGATATGCTAACAAAGCGACTTGGATATATTATGAGTAGCAAGCAAAAAGAGGAATTATGCATCATACTTTCAAATTATGGAGAATGCGTTATGGGTGGCAAAATAGTGATTGCAAAGAATGGGGAGTTTATTTTCGTGGGATTAGATATTAAATGGTTTTTAGAATGTTTTATAAAAGCATATAAGCATAATATTATGGAATCTTTTATAGCATTGCCTTGCGATATAGAGCGATTTTATCATGCAATTAAAGATATTATGTTTAATGGCACAATTAAGATTCCAAAACAAAAACGCGAGTTTTATAGAATCCAAAAGATTCCAAAAAAAATTAGACCATTGTGCTATTTAAATAGCCTTAGTGCGTGGCAATAATTTTTAAGTCACAAATTAACAAATAATATAAATGTAGTTTTATAAGATTTTTGATACATATAAAACACGCTTTAAAGTAAAAAACTTTGTGTAACCTTTTTAGATTAAACCAAAAAATTATATAAATCTAAAAGTAAAAAAGCTTTATAGAAGTGCGTTTTTGTGTGTTAAAAATGAAACTTTAATTTTTATGTTTTGTTTATCTAAATCTATTGTTAATGCTAGTTGGGGTAAATAGCCTACCAATTTACAACTAACTTGCAAAGCCAAAACACTAATGCAATTAGAATCTAGGTTGGGAATTACCTAAAGTTAGTTTGTGGAGATAGCTTTAGTAGGATAAAAATATGCTTACATGCTTGATACTAGCTATCTATCGTTGAAGCAAGAAGCCAACTTGCTTTAGCAAATTAGTAATTTAAGAGTAAATCCTCCAACTGCTAGCCTAAAATGTCAGCCTATTTGCATCTTAGCCGCGAAGCAGTGTTTCTTATAATAAAACAAGCGCGAAGTATGAAAAGTTATTTAAAAGAGATTAAACAAGCCACTTTTAGTGGTAGCTCACGCCCCAAGGCTTATACCTCGCATTGTAATGCCAAGCGGGCGAGGCTAAGTGCGCAAAGTAGGCTCTCCCCCTCTATGCCTAGAATCTGCGCGCGTAGGATTCTTGCCTGTGCTATGGTGGGCTTACTCTCGTGAGCGGCGGGATTGCGGATAGACTGCATAAGCTCTATAAATTTTGGAATCTTATGGCAGGCAAGAGAGACAATCTCAAAACGCGTAGGCAGGGTGGATAGACTATCTAGCGCGGCATATTTTTGCGCGCTGTGATTTTGCGCTGGGCTTTGCTTCACGCTATTATTTCATCTTAGCCGCGAAGCAGTGTTTCTTATAATAAAACAAGCGCGAAGTATGAAAAGTTATTTAAAAGAGATTAAACAAGCCACTTTTAGTGGTAGCTCACGCCCCAAGGCTTATACCTCGCATTGTAATGCCAAGCGGGCGAGGCTAAGTGCGCAAAGTAGGCTCTCCCCCTCTATGCCTAGAATCTGCGCGCGTAGGATTCTTGCCTGTGCTATGGTGGGCTTACTCTCGTGAGCGGCGGGATTGCGGATAGACTGCATAAGCTCTATAAATTTTGGAATCTTATGGCAGGCAAGAGAGACAATCTCAAAACGCGTAGGCAGGGTGGATAGACTATCTAGCGCGGCATATTTTTGCGCGCTGTGATTTTGCGCTGGGCTTTGCTTCACGCTATTATTTTGTGCGGGGCTTGGCTTTTGCGCGCCACGATGATTTTGCTCCATATTAATATTTTGTGCGGGGTTTGAGGTGTGGCTTTTATGAGCGGCTAGATTCTGTGTGGCAGGCTTAGTCTGCCCTACATCTTGCGAGGCATTAGGCTGCTTGTTTAAATCTTGCTTTTGCTCTGAATGGACTAGATTCTGCCCTGTGCTGTGGTTTGTATTTTGCGCTGGGTGGCTTGAAGTAGATGAATTGCGTGTAAGATTTTGACTTAGATTCTGTGTGGCAGTGTGATTTTGTGTGCGTTGCGCGGGGCTTTGAGCGGGCGTTTTTGGCTTTTCATTCTGCCAGAGCTTCGCGCTATGCCGCACATTTTGTAAGAGGAATTTATACGCGCCTAGATTTGGCTCTATCTCTGCCCTAGATTCTAGCCACTGCGACACGCTTGCCTTTTTGCCCTGCACGCTGTAAATTAGCTCTAAAATCTCGCTAGATTCTAGCGCGAGGCAAGAGAGCAGCTCCCGCACAAAGCTTGAAAGCTCTAGCTCAAAAGTCCGCGCATACCACATCACTATGCCCGTGCTATCATAGAGTGGGTTGCCCTTGTTTGCCTGATACTCAAGCTCGGCACTCACCAGATTATCCATACAATCCACATCAAGCAGCCCCGCCACGCGCTCGCCCAGCATATAGTCTATAAGCCGCTCACGCAGGGTAATCTGCTCCTCACTTTTAAAAATACTATGATAATGCGGCAGCGCGCCCGCCTTAAAATCTTGTGCCTTAGGGTATGTGCTAGAATCTAGCCCCTTAGAATCTTTTTTAGAATCTTGCCTAGATTCTAGCGCGCCTCCCTCCTCAAACGCGCGAAAATACCACGCTTCACGCTTGCTTTGCACGATGAGTGGGTAGGTGTAGGTATTGCCATAGAGGGCGTAGGTGTGGTTGCCATTATGCGGGGTGGTGAAGCTTGCTAGGCTCTCTCGCACACGCACAAAGTCATTCCTCACTAGCTCGCGCATATCCTCAATGATAAACCACAGCTCCACATTCAAGCCCGCTTTAGTATAGTAGCTAGGCGTGATAGATTCTAGCTCTCCCCTCTCCTGCTCGCTCAAATCCTCGCTTGCCACAATGTGCGTAACCTTCGCCACAAACAAGCTCGCATAATCAGTGAGAAAAAGCTGCAAGGGGCTGTCCGCACTCACTTGGCGCACGAGAGCTTCTAGGGTGGGCTGCTCTAAAGTGGGTTGTTTTGAAGTGGGCTGCTCTAGGGTTAGGGAAGCTACCTTAGATTCTAAGTGGGCGGGGGGTGTATTTGGCGTGGCGTTTGTATCTTGTGCTAGGGCAGATTCTTTAGAATCTATGCCGTTAGAATCTTTAGTGCTAGCTATGGTGCTAGAATCGCTAGCTTTAGAATCTGTAAGGGCGTGCGGGGTAAAATCTCGCCCGCTAGATTCAGTGATTTCAGTCTTGCTGGGGCTGCTAGCAGTGCGTAAATGCGACTTCACCTTGCCAAAGGCGACTTTATGCCTCTGCTTTAGAATCTCTAGGTGAGATTCTATTACATCGCTTTGGTAGTAGGGGTTGTAGAGAATGAGTAAGTGATACATACGCCCTCACTTTTTTAGACTATCGCGCAAGCACTGCAGGGGGTGCAAGAGGGGATAGAGGGCAGTATCTAGCGCGCTTGGCTTGCTTGATTGCATAGGGGCTTTGCACTTAGGGCAGATTCTAGCTTTCAAGTCGCTAGGGTCTAGGCAGTCGCTTTGTGGCTGGTGGATTCTGCTAAAGCCGCATTGCTCGCAGGTGTATTTTCTTGCTTGTGGTCTTAGGGGCATAATTGTCCTTTATTGTAAAGATTCTTTTAGGGCAGCTTTGGTGGATTCATTACTTATTTTATACATTTTCTTGCTTCATAAAGTTTAAAATATTTTGATTATGGTGGTTGATTTTATAGGCATAGGGATAGCCAAAGGGATATAAGGGCTTATTGTTTTGCAATAAAGCCACATTGCCTACAAATTTAAACCCTATATCTATCATCAAATCTATAATATTACCCGTTACATTTACCTCCTGCTTGTTGATAGTAAAATCACTAATAACAATAGATAGATATTTTTTATTTCTTAACACTCTTTTGCATTCTGTAAAAACCTCGCTCAAAGCCCTTAAAAAACTCTCATAATCCTCGCAATTTTCTAAATTCTCTTTAGAATCGCCCTCATATCCTAGCACCCCACTTCTTGCACCATTTCTAAATCCCCTATGTGATTTGTCCGCCCTCAAGCCTTTAGAATCATTTTTTAAAATATTAAAATAAGGTGGCGAGCTTACTATATAATCAATGCTTTGTGTTTCTAGCTTTTTTAAAAGCCCTCTATTGTCGCCTAATTCATAGCTATAATTTTTTGCCCCAATTTTTTGCAGTCTTTGCAGGGCTAAAGCTTTATATTCCGCACTTAAATCATAGCCTATGCTTTGCCTTTCTAATAAACTTGCCGCAAGCAAGGTTGTGCCTGAACCACAAAATGGGTCTAGCACTTTCATGCCTTTTTTAGTAAAAAGGCTTATGAGTTTTTGTATATCCTTAACCAAAAAGGGAGCGGGGTGCTTTAAGGCATCTTTATCTAGCGTGCATTTCTCACTTAGCCAAAAACTTGCTGTAAGCTTAAGCCATTCCTTGCCTGTGAGGTCATTTAGCGTATTTCTTGGGTCGTATTTGCCCTCTTGCTTTTTTATATCCTCTTTGTATTCATTGCAAAATAAATTCACACTATATCCTTTGCGAAATGCTCTATTTTAGGGCTTTTTTGTGATATGAGTTTGTCTAAATCGCTATATAATAAATACTTCCAATTACCACTATTAAAAGATTTTATAAATAATGGTTCTTTTTTGTTTAATAATTCTTCTTCTCTTTTATTTGGCAGAACAATAAACTTTTCTATATCAGATTCTAATACACTATTTCTATGCAAGGCTTCAATAAAATTTGTAGAGTTTTCCACTTCAAAAACATAGATAATTTTCCCCTCTTTTAAAAATAAAATATCAATATATAAAGCCCTTTGCCTTATAAAATCATCTGTAATAAAATCTAAATCAAAAACATTAGCAAAACTTTTAAGTGTTTTACCCTCATTTTTTTCACTCTGTTCTCTTTTACCAATAAAAATATCAAAGCCTAATTTTTTGCCAATTTTTGCTAAATAGCTTATATAAAGAGTATGCGAGCTTGCCTCTTTAGATTCTAAAGAGTTGGGATTATATATCCACGCATTGCTTGATTTGGTGGCAAATTTCTTAAGAGATTTTAATATAGAGCTTTCATCGGGGGTTAAGCCATTTGGAAAATTTTTATACACCACAGCCAGCATATCATCTAAACTCACTAAGGCATGCTCTTTTAGCACATATAAAACAAGCTTATCCACTCTTTGACTAAGTGGAATATCAGGGTGTTTAATGTAAAGACTAGGCTCTTTAAACCACCAAAGATTCCCAGCCTTTATTTCTTTATCCTGCATAATGATAAAAATTTTATCAATTTGCCCATTTAATGCACTCTTAATATCCCCATCGCAATCATCGCTAAAAATAAAACCACTTGAGCTAATATGAGCCAAAATCGCATCAAATAAGATTTCATAAGGTGTAGGTTCATTACGCAAAGCAATAGCTTTAATAGCAATTTCTACAATTTTATCATTAAGGTTATCTAGCCTTACATCCTCGCTAGAATCTTTATGTGGATTTTTTACACAACGCAAGTAAAAATCCGTCCCAGAAGTGCCATAAGGGTTTGCCACCACGCTTTCACCACTGCGGCGATTTTTTTGATGGATAACTTTTTGTATTATAAAGCCGGCATTTCGCAAACTTCGCATAAAGCTATTCCAGATAGCAATATCTTTGTTATGAAAGGTTATAACCATTTTGCCCTCATCTTTTAAGGCTTTATGGAGTTGTTTGAGTGCTTGTGTAAAACGCACTTCATAAGATTTTATATCACATTTTTTATTAATGGTAATTTCACTATTAAAATCTACATTGCCGTATTTTTTATCATAAGCCTTAAGCCACAAAAGCCACAAGTATGATAAATCCAAATACTGCACAAGCCCGCCATAAGGTGGGTCGGTAATAATAAAATCTATACTTTTTTCATTTACATAATCTTCTAGCTTTAAAATATTTACAACGCCATATTTAAGATTAAAATTTTTAGAATCTTTTTGCTTATTCGCATTGCTTACTTCTTTAAAATTAAGAGACTTGTTAATATAGTCATTTGAGGCTATAAGTGCGGTTTTTACGCCCTGCTTTTTAAAGCAATTTCTTTCAAATAAAAGTAAGGGATTTTGCTCCATTTGCCTTTTAGCACAAATATAGGCACTCCTCCCCCAGCTTGTGCTAAAGTTTCTTTTTGCTCCATCATTTCTTGGCACATTCATTTTGCAACATAAATGCACTATCATAATAAAGCCAAATAATAGTTGTTCTTTAATGTTTGTGTCCTGTGTTTGTAAAATTTCTTTAAAAATTAAGGACAAAACAATAAGATTGCGTTTTGTCCAAATATATTTAAAATTATTTCCTCCCACTTGCTTAATAAAATTCGCACTAAAACTATCTAAAAAAGGCTCATCTATAAAATCTAATTTTAAATCTTTCAAATTTATAGAATCTGCATAGTCTAACACCTCTAAATCCTTGCTGCTTGCTTTATGAGAGATACTTTTATCTTTTTTGCAAATTTCATATATCAAGCCATCATCATATTTAAAGTTATGAAACTCCCCATCATAAGCCCAAAGCTTCTCATATATTGAATAAGAGCGAACAGATTCTATCACACGCAAAGCTTGTTTTTTAAATACAATAAAATCAAAGGGCGTAGTATAAACTTTAAGCAAAAAAGAGCTTAAAGGGTTAATATCAAAGGCAAGTGTTTTTCTACCAAGCCTTAGAGATTCTAAAGCACTCATTGCACTGCCACAAAAAGGGTCTAAAAATACCCCTTGTTTTGGTGTGTAATTTTCTATATAAGAAGCCCAAATATTATGAGGCTTCTTGCCCCAATACTTCATTGCAGTATAAATAGGCTCTCTTTTTAGCTCCACCAAAGCGTTATTTATATCTTGCATAACCTCTCCTAACTTTTCTGCCACAATCTACATGCTTTTCTTACAGAATATTGCTTTATATTTACGGCTTAGATTATATCAAATTATTATGAAACCCCATCAAACATTCACAGGCGTTTTGTATGCAATGGTTGAAGCTACTACATTCAATATGACAAAGCATAAAAATCTAAATACCATACATTTATATATGAAGCTATGATTTCAAGCTATCGCGCAAGCACTGCAGGGGGTGGAGCAAGGGATAGAGGGCAGTATCTAGCGCGCTCGCACTGCTTGATTGCATAGGGGCTTTGCACTTAGGGCAGATTCTAGCTTTCAAGTCGCTAGGGTCTAGGCAGTCGCTTTGTGGCTGGTGGATTCTGCTAAAGCCGCATTGCTCGCAGGTGTATTTTCTTGCTTGTGGTCTTAGGGGCATAATTGTCCTTTATTGTAAAGATTCTTTTAGGGCAGCTTTGGTGGATTCATTACTCTTGCACTCTTCTAGCAGCTTTTCTGCCACTTGAATAAGGGCTTCAAATATCTCTGGCTTCTCTCTTTTAAATTTAAGAACGGCACTTGTTAGCTCTAAAATGGAATCTACTTTCATATCTATATTATCGCTCTTTATGCCTTCTATCTTGTCTTTGAGGCTAAGTCCAAGCTTAGTAGCCTCATAGATATGCCCTGTTTTTGCCTCTTTGAATACAATGCAGCCGAGATTTTTTAAAAGCGTGAAGTAGCTAAGTTTAAGAAAGTCCATTATCAATCCTTTGGTGTGAATTGTAAAAGCGCGCATTGTAGCACAGATTTATCAAAATCCCCGCGCGCAAAACGCGGGAGTGAGGGGGAGTTTTCAATTGCAAGGCTTAGAAATACCCAATAATCATAGGTAGGGTGTTAGAAAGAGTTTAGGCATAGTGCAATTGAGATTCTTGTGGTGGAAACAATAAGCCAATAATCATCACAACAAGCACAACCCCAGCAATCCAAAGCATATTAAACTCCTGCCCACTATACCAATAATACCCCCTGCTCAATACTTTTTGCTAGTAGAAACAAAAAGCCTCCCACAAGTGCAAGCATAAATAAGGCTCTAAAGGCATACACCACAATGCAAAAAACAAGAAAGCAAAATATAAAAGTCAAAATTTCCATTTAGACCCCCCCCCCCCCCATTTTGCGTCTTTTTATTTTATTGCTTTTTGCTCTTTGGCGATAGCTTTAAGCTCTTCTTCATCAAAGCTAATGTCATTTCGCAAATTCTCATAGTTCCTATCAAGGTAGCTTATATAGGTATTGCCTATGAGCTTTGTTGAGGCGACAGCTAATGCAGCATTGATTGGTCCGCCAATTAATTGTCCTACACCCGGAATAAACTTTAAAAAATTCCCAGCAAAACGCACCGCTATACTAGAGCCAGCTACAGAAGCAAGGATAGTAAGTAGCTCTCCCACCCTTTCTTTGGATAGCTCTAAATCATAGATTTTATTAATATGAATAAGCATAGCAATTTGAATCGCTGCTACAGCGGCAATATCAGCAAATGGTATAGGCTGTGCGCCAGCTAGGATTCCACTCCTAGCATACCAACTAACCTTATTTCTTGCTTCCTCTGCCTTTATTTTTTTATTGTATATCTGCTGACGAGCGAATGCTCCTTTGAGCCCTTCTGGTAGTAGCTTCCAAGATTTATCCGTAAGCTCATTAAGCCCTTTTGGTGGCTTCTTATATCCATCATCATCCTCTATACTTAAAGCACGCACTCTTTGATAGAGCTCTTCATCTATGCCAAAAGCTTTTTTCACCTCATCAGAGAATTTCACACCATTCTCATCTTTATCTTGCTGTGCTTTGGTGATGACTATCATTGTGGGGAGTTGATGGTCCTTGCATGAGTCATAGATACTTTTTTCTGAATCTTCTATACGCCGACTAGGCTCTGCGATACAAAGCCACACGATATGGATTTGTTTATCTATTGGATTTTTTTTATTATCATCTAGAATTTTTTCTAGTTTGTTTAAAATTGCACCATAATCCTTTCGCTCTAGCCCTTTAGTATCATAGATGTAAAAATTCTCATTAATCTTGTGTTCTTCTATGCCCTGTGTGATTGGCTTCCCTGAGCCTGTCTCTGCCTTCTTGCTACCAAATATCGCATTAATGAGTGTGCTTTTCCCCACACCTGTGGGACCAATAATCATAACATTCAATCGCTTATCTTTCATAGCTTCTCCTATCTTTTCCGCTTTTTCTAATATAACACCAATATCTATTTGCACTCCGTCTTGTGCTTGTCTGCCTGCTGTTTGTCCTTGCATTTCTGATCCTTTTAAATAAATTAACCGCTTTAGCTGCGGCTTATGTGGCGATTCTACAAAAAAAAGTGTAAATAGAAACGCTACACAAACCTTCCTTGCGCTTATACAGAGATTTGGTATCGCTCTATATCCCTATGCTAGAGTGTTTGTGGCTTTCATAAGTGCTGAAATACCTGCTACAAGGGCTATGCTAGATTCTACAAGCATTGCCACTCATCGCGGGCTTAAATCCACTCCCTGCTAGCTCTTAAGCAAAGCTAGCAGGTCAAAAAGCTCACTATCAATGTAATCTAGCTCCGCCTCGCTCACGCTATCCCCGCCCTTTTGCCTCACGCGCTCAATGCGCTCTAGGAGATTCTCCACACTCGCCCTAAGCGTAGAATCTAAACTAGATTCACCAAGCAAACGCCCCAAACTCTCCACATAGCCCGCCAAGCCATCAAAGCGTATATAGCGCACCCCTTCAGCAAACTCCCGCCCAAGCCGCTCCAAGCCCTCGTCTATATCGCCAATAGGCAGCTCCTCTAGTATAGCCGCGCAATATTCGCGTATGGTCTCTTCATCTAGGGTTTTAAGCAGCTCTTGCGCGTGCTCCTCCCCTAGCTTCTCTTTCACCGCTTGCCTAAACTCCTCATAGCTCATATTGTCCTTACGCCCTTGCATACGCTTAAACTCATCATATTTCATACCTTCTCCTTTTGTTGCTCTCAATAAGTCGCTTAGAATCTACTGCAAGCATAGATTCTGCTACTCTTTTGACTTGCTTGCTTCAGATTCTATACCGCGTCTTTGGCAGTAGCTCTCTATCAGGCTCTGAGAGAGTGTATCAAGGGCTTTGGTTTGAGCTATCTTGCCTTGAGCGTTTTTGGAATCTGCGCTAGATTCAGCAGATGTATCCGCTTTGGAATCTGCTTGAGTATCCTCTTTGGTATCCGCATAAGAATCTTGCACTTGACAATCTTGCGCCTTAGATTCTGTTATAGAATCTGCTTGAGTTTGCGCCTCTTTCAAATCCCCTTGAGATTCTGTCTTTTTAGATTCTGCCTCGCTTTGTGCGTGCCTTTGCCACTCTATGCTTGCTAAGAAGTCTCTATCCTCCCATATATCCTCACAGATATGCAGCCAGCACTTATAGGCTTCAAGCGGCTTTGGCTCGCCATAGAGTATAGAGCGGCGAGAGGCTAGCTCCGCTTCTTTCAGCTCATAGAGTGCCATAGCGTTTGTGAAAAACTTCTGCCTTAGCTCCTCGCTCGCCTCATTTCCCCTAGCACCTAGCACAAGCCTATCACGCTCCCTTTTTATCTCAAGCTCCAAGAGAGTGTGGGGCTGTATGTGGGCGCGGAAGTAGTGCTGCTCGCATACTTGCAGGTAGTGCCACCCGCTCACATCATACATCTCTAAAAACCGCGCCCTCTGTGTGAGATACCAGCTATCCATAGCCTTTTTTAGCTCCATAAGCTCGGCTATGTCCTTGCAGCCGATGAGATAGCTTTCACGCGCGAGCTTGTAGAGTATGTCATAATTATGCAAGATAGTGGCACAGCTCATTCTAGGCATTCCTATCCAAGTGATATGAATACGGCTCGTATCCCCACGCCAAGAAATGCCATTAAGCCCCAATAGATACGCGTCTTTATACCCATACCGCTTGCTATATGCCTCTATGAGATCTTCGCTATCCCCGCTTAATGCCTTAAGCATATATGGAGACCACTTTGGCTCGCTCATAGATTCAAAGCCCTCAAGTGTAAAGCCCTCAAATTCCCCTCTTCTGCCTTTAGCGTGGCTACTTTGATTGATAATCTCGCTATCTTTTTCCATTTCCTCTTGCCTCGCCTTTTGGCTCTCTTCATACTTAGCATTTCGCGCTTCATACTCTCCCTCGCGCTTCGCCTCATCTAGCTTGCCCTCATACCATTTTTTAGCAAGGTAGCCGCCTAGTCCTAGTGTGCCAAGTGTGGCGATTGTCTTTAATACTTTTTCTGTCATTGTGTATCCTTTCAAAATAAATTAACCGCTTTAGCTGCGACTTATGTGGTGATTCTACAAAAAAAAAAAACAAATAAAGTGTAAATAGAAATTTCTATACAAATTTTTCTTATGCTTATATGTAGATTTGGAATCTATATTTCTATAGATATGGTCTATTTTGTGATTTATTTTTTGGAATCTCCCTTTGTATTTGGCACTTTTTCATCTAAGAAGTGCATTGCAGTGACTCTACTTCACTTGCCAATATAGCTTATTAAGGCAGTGTATTTAGAATCTAATTCAAAAAATTCTTATTTTGTTTTAGAATCTATTTTTATGGATTGCTTCGCCTTATTGCTAAGGCTCGCAATGACAGAGGGGTAAATTTTTAAATTAAATCTAAAGTAGTGGATTTTGAATTTGCTTTTAAATCTACACTAGATTCTAAAAAAAATAGCTTTTAAACTTTAAAAACTAAATTCTGAAATGATTTTAGATTCTATCATAGATTCCATTGCGTTTACTTTTTTCTGTGGATTGCCACGCCTTGCTACGCAAGGCTCGCAATGACGGAGGTGGTTAATTCTGAAAAGAATTTAGAATCTGCGTGAGTTTCTAAATAAACTTAGAATATGAAAGCTAGATTCTGAAATGCTTGTAGAATCTATCCTATTGTCATTGCGAGGGAGTGAAACGACCAAAGCAATCCACTTTTTAGAATCTAGTCTATTGTTGTTGCAAGAAGCTGCAACCCTGTGGGAATCTGTATTTTAGAATCTAGCTTTTAGATTCTATGCGGGTTTCAGAATCTTACATTTTTCAATTAAAAATTATTAAATGGTTTTATTTTCTTTAATTTCAAAAAGTGGATTGCCACGCCTTGCTACGCAAGGCTCGCAATGACGGAGGTGGTTAATTCTGAAAAGAATTTAGAATCTGCGTGAGTTTCTAAATAAACTTAGAATATGAAAGCTAGATTCTGAAATGCTTGTAGAATCTATCCTATTGTCATTGCGAGGGAGTGAAACGACCAAAGCAATCCACTTTTTAGAATCTAGTCTATTGTTGTTGCAAGAAGCTGCAACCCTGTGGGAATCTGTATTTTAGAATCTAGCTTTTAGATTCTATGCGGGTTTCAGAATCTTACATTTTTCAATTAAAAATTATTAAATGGTTTTTATTTTCTTTAATTTCATATTATGGATTGCTTCGCTCTTGCTCGCAATGACAATAAGATAGATTCTAAAAAAGTGGATTGCTTCGGCTTTTTCAAAGCCTCGCAATGACAGGGGTGGAGGGGGTGGTTTCTAAAATGCTTGTAGAATTTTGTGGGCTAGATTCTAAAAAAGTGGATTGCTTCGGTCGTTTCACTCCCTCGCAATGACAATAGGATAGATTCTACAAGCATTTTAGAATCTAGCTTTTTAGATTCTAAGTTTAATTTATAAACTAGCGTAGCAAACTCTCTCATAGATTCTAAAAAACTCAACATAAACATGATAGAATACAAATTTTGCTATTTAAAAGTTATTATTTATATGAAAGGGATAATATGAGCTCAATTAATAAAATTATAGAAGTATTGCAAGGTGGAGCTGTGCAGGTGGCAAATCTTTTGCAAAAAAGAGATGTAGAGTATAGCAATCAAGCAAATGAAAGTGGTGATAATCAACTGAAAGTAGATATACTTGCTGATAAGCTATTTGGGGATATTTTAGGTGAGTTGCAAATAAAAGGTTTTGCAAGCGAGGAGCGTAAAGAAGCGGTTATGCTGAAATTAAATCCATATACGCAAGATAGCGATAATGATTCTATCAAAATGCAATCTTTACTTGTTGCATATGACCCACTTGATGGCTCATCTCTTATGGATAGTAATTTAACGATTGGTAGCATTTTTGGAATCTATGTAAATGAATTTCAAGGGAAAAATCTAATTGCTTCTTTATATTTTCTCTATGGACCTCGTTTAGAAATGGTTGTGGCAAAAGATTCTAAAAGCACGCATTATTTATATGATTACACAAAGCATACTTGGGAATTCATACAAGAAATAAAGCTAAAAGAGCAAGGCAAGCTAAATGCTCCAGGAGGCACACAAAAAAATTGGCATGCAAAACACAAAAAGCTTGTAGAAAGCTTTTTTGAAAAAGGATATAGACTGCGGTATAGTGGTGGTATGGTTGCTGATTTACACCAGATTCTTTGTAAGGGTGGGGGAATTTTTAGCTATCCTGCCACAACAGATTCTAAACAAGGAAAATTACGCAATCTTTTTGAGGTATTTCCTTTTGCTTATATTTTTGAGTGTGCGGGTGGCAAGGCGACTAATGGCACAAATCGACTATTAGATATTAATACAGAATCTATTCATGCAAGCACGCCATGTTTTTTTGGTAGCACTTATGAAATGCAGTGTGTAGAGCAAGCATATAGTGCAAAATAGATGGCAAAATGGGAGTAATATGGAACATAATGCACCACAAAATAAGCATGATGAAATCATATTTATAAGTGATTCTACACAAAGCATAAACATACATAAACGCAATGATAAAGATGAGTTAATAGAATCTAAGGAGATAGTTTCTTGTGTTTTTCACTTTGATTATAAACAAAGTGAATATAGCAATGCCTTGCGTAATATGCTTATTAGGATACTTTATATAGAAAGTCAGAATAAGTGTTTAGATAAAAATTTATACTACATTGATAATGAAAATGGCATATTTGAAATTTATATGCAGGCAGATTCTAATACTATACTTACATTTGCAAATAAACTTAGTGAATCTTTGCCTCTTGGGCTTGATTTTAGATTTAAAGATATTAAGACATTAGACAATAATGATTTTACACAAACAATAAATAGCAATGCAAAATGTATTAATGCAATGAATATAAAACAAGATTCTATACTTAATATCCCAAATGTGCTTGAGCTACACGCATTGCTTGATAAGGATGGTAAAGAATATAGAAATATTGAATCTTTTGTGAAGCTAAATGCTTGCAATTTATCAAGTTTTATAGAATCTTATAAAAGTAATAATTTAAAGCCACTACAAGATTTTATACAAAATGGGCTAATAGAGGAATTAGCCGCAAAGCTTATGCAAGATGAAAGTATTACTTTGCAAAGAAATAATACAATTTTTACTCTGTCTTTAAAACCACTGCAATCTGATAAGTTATTAGAATCTAATGCGCATAATAAAATTCCATTTATATTATTTAGCACACTTGATGTAGCAAAAAGTTATTTGCGTATGAGCGAATCGCAAAAAAGCATGCTAGCAAGCTTTGAGAAGCCTTTTATAAAAATGCAATGCAAGGAAGTATTTGCAAAAGAATTAGGCTCTTATGCAATATTTGCTGGAATATCGCATGATGTTATTGTGCTTTTATTGCTTTCATATTTATATGATAAATACGAAAAGGGCTATATTTTTTATACCCAAAAAGATTCTAAAATAAAAGATTTTAATAATTCCTCAAATACTCAAAGTATGCAGTTATTACACTATACAGACGCATATCCAAATAGAGATAATATAGAATCATATAGCTATATCGTAGCAGAAAACATTTATATAAACCACATGAAATTACACAATAGTTTATCTAGCTTGCTTGCATACAATAAGACAGAATCTGCTAGATTTATTACATTCTTATCAACAAAACATAATAGTGCTTTTTTAATACAAAATCCACAAAATAAAGAAATGTCTTTACAGCAGATTCTAGATATTTCTTTCTCAACCAGTTTATATCCTCATCTAAAGGTATTGCATGGATATACTAATGGGGATAGGCTTATCTATAATTTTGCTAAAGCAAATAAAGATATTGTAGCAAAATGGCATTTGCAAAAAGAGGAGCTAGAATCACTTGGCATTAGTGATATAGTAAATCATACGGATAGAGAGCATCTAGATTCTAAAGATACAAATAACTTGCTTGATATTTTCGCTTTAATAGCTAAGATTCTAGATATTGATACAAGCCTTCTTTTTGAGGCAAGTCGTTGCGTAAGGGATAGAGGTCCTAGAATTGATTATAAACTTATACGACAAAATGACTGCATTGTGCTAGATTATTCTCGTTTATTGCGTAGCGTTATGAGCTTTAAGCTTGCGGGTGTTGAAAATGAGCTATTATGCTATGGGGTTGTAGATTCTTTAGCAGAATTTATTGGCACTTTAGCTAGTGATATGCTATTAAATTATGGCATACAAGAGGTGTTTATATGTGGAGATTTATTACTTTGGCAGTGTTTTCTTGATAAAATTATAAAAGCTTTGCCAAAAAATATGAATATAAATTTTCCGCAATTTGGCGGCGTGGATTATTTGGATTAATATGATTATTTTAGGTATTGACCCTGGTAGTAGAAATTGCGGTTATGGAATCATTAAAGTCGCACAAAAGAAAGCTAGTTTGCTTGATGCGGGAATTATTAAGATTGAAACGCGAAATTTACAGAATCAGATAGTAGAATTTATAGAAGGCATAGACTTGATTCTAAAAAATTATAAAATTGATGAGGTTGCTATGGAGGATATTTTCTATGCCTATAATCCAAAAAGTGTTATTAAGCTAGCTCAATTTCGCGGGGCAATTAGCTTAAAAATTTTACAAGATTTAGGCAATTTTGCAGAATATACGCCCTTGCAAGTAAAAAAATCATTAACAGGCAATGGCAAAGCAGATAAAAAACAAGTGGCATATATGGTTAAAATTTTATTGGGGCTGCAATGTGATATTAAACCGCTTGATATTAGCGATGCCCTAGCAGTCGCACTAACACACGCCCAAGCTTTAAGATATGGTGGATAGATTTGAATTTAAATTATATTTATTATTAAATCAAGTGGCAAAAATAATAAGCCTTTAAGTTTATAATATTAGTTTTTTTAATGTTTATTTAGCATTAAACTTTATTTATCATTTTAGCTAAAGATTTTAGAATTCATAAAATTAAGTAGTTTATAAGTGCAGTTTTGTTATATTTACAAGTATTTTTTATAAGCTTTTTTAAAATGCTTTATTGTAATGGAATCTAAATAAAGAATTTCGCATTGAGGAGTAATTGTGAAAGATGTTATTGAAAAGCTAGAAATTATTCTCAATCAAGGTTTATATGGAAGAGACGAGGAAGTGCGACTTGCACTTTTATGCACATTAAGTAATAAGCCATTGCTACTTTATGGGCATGATGATGCTAAAGATATACAAATGCGTTTTGAGGCGTTATTTGGTGAGACACCAATACGTGCAAAAATTACCGCAGGTGCGAATCTTACAAAGAATAAGGATAAATTAAGCAAATATACTGCTTATTGCTGTTTAGGTAATCATAATAATACTGAACATTTATATGACTATCTATTTGCCCCAAAAAATACAAGTGTAATCGAAAAATTAAAGCAGCTTGCCCCAGAAGCCAATAAGCTTAAGAAGTTTTTTCAAGATTATAATTTTACGCAGTTTTGGGATGAAGATAATCGCTCAAAAGCAATACATTTTATAGAATCTCTTGCCTCACATGCAAATCCTACAGGCGAGCTTGCAGGAGATATTGCCATGCTAGATGATAAAGAGCAGAATCTAGTAAAGCAGCTAACAAATATTTCAGACAAACGTTTTAAGGATTTTTTACATTTGCTTGCAGTAAATCTTATTATCAATAATAGAAAAGAGATTACGCCAATTGACTTTGGTATGTTTTATTATTGCTTGCGTGATTGGTCTGATGGAGTTCGCTATCTTGAGACAACCATTTGTGCTAGTTTATCTAATGATGATTTACCTACATTTGTGTTTCATGATGAGGAATATGAGAAAACTTGTAAAGAAGTATTTTTCAAAAATTATGAAAAATACGCTTTTTTAATACCAAACCTAGAATATATGGTATATGTGCCTTACTCCTCATCTCCTAGCATTCCAGCAAATGAAATGTTTTTGCGACTTGATAATTTTTATACTCAATTTCAGAATCTAATATGCGAAGAAACAAGCGATGATATAGCTAAAGATATGCAAGAGGTGCAAGCAAAAGAAAATATCTTAAAAGATGCACAATTAAAAGAAATGGAATTAAAAGAAACTCAACTAGCACAAGTGCAGCTAAAACGTTCTGCCTTTAAATCCGTAAAAGACGCACTTGATGAAAGACTAAAAATTGCCAATGCAAAAGAAACAGAGTTTAGAGAGCAAAGAGAAACGCTAGAGAATAAATATAAGGACGCAAAGACAACAGATAGAAGAGAGGGTTTAGAATCTCAAATCAAAGAAGTGCAAGAGAAAGAAAATCAGTTTAAAGAAATACGTCTAAATCTTGAAGGACAACTCCAAGATGCAAAAAATACGCTAGAAGATAAGCTAAAACAAACAAAAGAAATCTTAGAAGAAAGACTAAAAGAGGTTAAAGCAAAAGAGATAGATTTAAAAGAAGCACAAGATAGATTGCATGCAAAGCTTGCAGATAGAAAGGGTAGCATGGAGGTGCGTATAAAAGCAGGCAGAGAGTATTTAACACATCTTAGGCTACTCCCAGCAAATCTTAATAAATCTATTGAAGCATGCCGCAAGCAAATTGATGCCGTATCAAAGCCAAATCCAATATGGGCAAATCCACTTAAAATTCACTTAGCCTCACTTTATAAGATTCAAAAAAATTTGCCAAATATGATACGAGTTTTTGACCAACAAGTAAAAAAATATGAAGAGCATATTAAGAAATCCACACAAACACAATAAGATTGCTAATCTCATATCATATAAAGGTTGCTAGTAAAATTTATTGACAAATTTAACTAAGTTTAAAACCTATTAATAACACAAAATTTATAGGCAAAACAAAAACCATAGTTAAGACTTAGATGAGATTTATTTTTATTGAAATCTAAAATATTAATGCCAAAAGTTTCAATGTGTTATAAAACTAATTAAATCTTTTTATACTTTAGATACCTCATTAAAACACATGCTTTTAAGGCTTTTTCCTTTTATAATTTTTATTTACTAAAAGGTTGCATATTTT
>X347_Brown_Bear__coassemble_1367_pt1 | contig 34309 bp, 31 predicted proteins | sample X347_Brown_Bear__metabat2_high_PE_010 | metagenome-assembled genome bin X347_Brown_Bear | reverse complement strand
GGCAAACTCTATGCTTTCACCATATTTTGTTTTAAAATTCTGTGAGTTTATCCATGATAAGTGCTTTTTTAATTCTTTTGCAAAAAATAATGGGGAGACTGCGATAATATTTGTGTAGTTGTCTATAAAAATATCGCGCATAATTTTAAATTGCTTAAACTCATTTCTATTTAAAATTAATCTTGGATAGATTTTTAGCAATAGATATAAATTAAGTGGTAAAAGCTTTAAATATAATTTTTCTATTCTATGTCGCACTGACAACTTAATGCGTTTTATTCGTTTAGAATCTCTTAAGCCCATAATGTATCCTTATTTAAAAAAAGCATATTTTAGCATATTTCACTATTAATTACATTGTAAATTTTATTTACAAAATCTTTACTATTGCAAATATTTATGGAATCTATTTGTATAGAGTAATTTACATTTAGCAGGTTTGCTAAATGAAGTTTATTGGAAAGCTATAATAAATTATGCACCAATGATTTTATCTAAAAAGCCATATTTTGCCGCAATACTAAATATTGTCGCAAAAAGATATACAAAGATAATAGTAAGCTTTGCCCCTAAGGTTGTTAATATTGGAGGGCATACCCATGCAGCTTCTTGATCGCCTATTTTTCTAGCATTTTGTAAAATTAAAATAGGAAAGAAGCTAAGAATTAATGCCCCTACAACTCCAGGCCAATATAATGCTTCATCAATAGAACTAACAAGTTGTAGCAACACAATAGCCAAAGGAGGCACAGCCACAAAAAGCAATATAATAAAGCGTAAAAATAAATTATTATCCGCATCTTTATTAATTTGATCTGCTATATTTGTGATAAACATACCACCAAGTCCCCAATACGAAGTAAGAATGGCAAATAATCCAAAAAGATTTGCAATTAAAAAAGTCCATTCCCCAATCGCACGACCCCAAGAGGTTGTAACAACAGGCGAGATATTCTCAAGTCCTTCTAATACAATGGCAGAAAGTGGCACTAAAGCAAGCATGGCAAAAGTAATAAAATTTCCAAGCATAATTGCTTTTGGAAGCATTTGAGGCTTATGTGAGAATCCTCTAGCCATTTCTGGAACAATATATTGCGATGAATACACAAACACAACGGTATTAAAAATAGGTAAAATCGCAGTAAGATTCCAGTGCATTTCAAGTGCATTTGAAAATTCAAGATTCTCTTTGAAAAAAGTGGCTATAACAAGAGTTAAAAGGATGGCAAACATTATACCAATGATTTGTTTCTCCCCTCTTCCTATTGCTTTTAATCCAAGCCACAATACACCTGAAGCGGGGATAAAAAACAAAATACTACCCCATTTTTCTGGAATATTAAATATCTCTTTTATAATTTTGCCTGCTGCATTTTCATAGGCGATTAATGCCCCAATTGCTGTTACTGCCACAGAAATAAACATAAGATATTTTGCTATTGGTCCAATATATCGGACAGAGAGACCTGTAAGCTGCAAATGCGATTTTGTCCGCAATGTAGCTTCAGCTATATAAAGCATAGTAATAGTGGATAGAATCCCGCCAACAACAAGCCAAAATAAAAGTGGAAAAAATCCTGCCCCTTTTGCTGTATTTGCTATACTTAAGATTCCAATACCAATATTCGTCCCAACAAGCATTGCTACACCTTCAATGAAAGTAAGTTGCTTTGTTTTTGGATGTCCTTTGAGTTCAGCAATAAACTCTTGTTTAGCGTCTTTTAGTTTCACTTCTATCCTTTAAATTTGATTTTTAATAAAATAATGTATGCAAAGAATGCAACAAAAAATGTAATAGTTGCATACCAATTTGCACCCCATTCTAAATGATAAACACATACACCTATAATACTTGATACAAACCATGCAAACAAACCACTAAATTCCAAAGCCGGCAATTTATCTGAACGAATTTCAGGAACAACCCCAAAATATTCTTCCCTTTTAGGATTAAGTATATGTGCTAAAGCAATGGCAACCCATGCCACAACAAAAATGCCTTGATATGCTAGAGCTTGTAAAAGATATGCAAACACATCAATAAGCATAAGCAGAAAAACCGCTATGCCTACAATAATAGCCCATACATATTTTGAGAATTTAAGTCTTAATGTTTCCTCAAAAAATGCTTGCATATTTGTTGCTGCAAGAAAATAATTTGCAGTATTAATGCGTGTTTGTGTAATCCACACAAAGATTAAACCCAAAAATCCCATTAAATCAATGAAAACAAATGCAACTGCTGTTTCAGATAATGTTTCAGTTGGAACAATACCAACTAAATAAATACCGGCAAGTGCTGCTAATACAAATGACACAAGGTAAAATGGCAATCCGAAAGTAACAATGGAGTGAAATGTAGAATCTTCTTTTTTGCCAAATCTAGCAAAATCAAAGGTAAACATCATTAACACCCAAACACCCATGTAATAGACAGCAGTATTCCACCAACCATACTCAGGTATTTCTTTTGGTCCCATGTTAAGCCATGAGTCATTGTATCCGTATTTCATGGTTGCATACACTACTGCACCAATTAATCCTAAAAAATAGAGTGGCAGTAAGATTCCATTAAACTTATCAAGCCAATGTTGAACAGAACCAAAGATAAGTGGCACACTATATAAGACCACAATCAAAGCAGCAAGCCAAGGAGCAATAAATGAAAATTGGTGGTGAAGCGCAACTGCAATAACAGATCCTTCAAAAACCGCATAATAAATGGCTGTTGCAAAAAATATAAGAGTTGCCAAAGCCGCTCCTGCATGTCCAAATAAAACTCTCGAAAACAATGCCACAGAAAGCCCTGTTTTTATAGCATAGCGAGAGATAATGCCATTTATAATTGCATATGCCACTATGGTTATAAGTAATCCAATAATCGCATTTTTTGTGCCGTAGCTCTGTGCCATTGCAACACCTACAACAATATAGAACATTGCGCTACATACACCCCACCAAGCCATCATTAAAGAAAATCGTGAGGATTTTTGACTATCATTAATAATGTGAGTTGATTCATCTGCTACTTGCTCATGAATTAAATCATGATTCTGATCGTGTTTCATAATTGCCATGCTGTATCCTTAAGTCATCTGTCAATTTCCTTTATTAGCCTAATTTCCTAGATTCATACACATATATTTAATTTCAAGATAATCTTCTATTCCGTATTTTGAGCCTTCTCTGCCCAAACCACTTTGCTTAACACCGCCAAATGGGGCAACCTCTGTTGAAATAATGCCAGTATTAATACCAACAATACCATATTCCAAAGCCTCCCCAACACGCCATTGCCTTGCTGCATTTTCTGTATAAAGATATGCGGCTAATCCAAATTCTGTGTCGTTTGCCATAGCAATCACTTCTTCTTCTGTTTCAAATTTGAAAAGAGGAGCTAGCGGTCCAAAAGTCTCTTCTTTTGCTACCGCCATATCTTTTGTAACGCCAGTAAGTATAGTTGGCTCAAAAAAGCTTAAACCTTTTGAATGTGGTTTCCCACCGCTTAAGATTTTTGCACCTTTGCTTGTGGCATCCATAATGTGTTCTTGCACTTTTGCAACAGCCTTTGTATCAATTAGGGGACCTTGCGTTGTGTTAGAATCTAATCCATTTCCAACCTGTAATTTTTCAACTTCCTGCTTTAAGGCTTGTGCTACTTTGTCATAGATTCCACTTTGGATATAGATTCTATTAGCACATACGCAAGTTTGCCCGCTATTTCGGAATTTAGAAGCAAGCATGCCTTTTACTGCCAAATCAATATTTGCATCATTGAATACAATAAAAGGAGCATTGCCTCCCAATTCTAGTGAAAGCTTTTTAATTGTATTTGCACTTTGAGACATAAGTGTTCTGCCTACTTCTGTCGAACCTGTGAAAGTTATTTTTCTAACAATATCAGATTCACAAAGCACTTTGCTAATCATGCTTGCTTTTCCTGTTACCACTTGCAACAAATCTTTTGGAATCCCAGCTCTATATGCAAGCACCAAAAGTGCATAAGCACTTAAAGGTGTTTGTGTAGCTGGTTTTACAATCATAGAGCAACCGCTAGCTAGTGCAGGCGCTACCTTTCTTGTTATCATAGCAGATGGAAAGTTCCAAGGCGTAATAGCCCCACAAACACCTATTGGCTGTTTTAGCACTAGTAACTTTTGGTTTTGTTGTGCTGATTGCAAAATATCGCCATCAATGCGTCTGCACTCTTCTGCAAACCATCGAATAAAATTTGCTGCATATACAATTTCACCATTTGCTTCAGCTAAAGGTTTTCCCATTTCTTGTGTTAGAATCTCGGCTAGAATCTGTTTATTCTCAAGCATTAGGTCATACCATTTTAAAAGCATGTTTGCACGTTCTACTGCCAAAAGAGCAGCCCATTCCTTTTGTGCGATTTGAGATTTTGCAATAATATTTTGCAATTCCTGCTCTTTTATATCATATACAAAAGCCAAATCTTCACCTGTGGCAGGATTATTAACCGCAATAAACCCATCTTTTTTGTTTTGTGAAACAAAATCATGGTCTAATAATGCGAAATGATTTGCTGATAAACTCATTTTACCGCCTCCGCAATAACTTCTTTAAGAATAACTAATGCCTTATCAAATTGTTCTTGTGGAATAGTTAGTGGATATAAGAAACGTATAACATTCCCATAACTTCCACAAGTAAGCAGTAATAAACCTTTTGACATAGCAAGAGTTTGTATTTTTTTAGCAATATCACTGCTTGGCTCATTATCTTTGAAAAATTCAACAGCAACCATAGAACCTACTGCACGAACTTCAGCAATTTCTTTATGTCCTAGTCCTTGCAAAAATTCTTTTAATTGAGTTCCAAGTTTATTTGATTTCTCAAGTAGTTTTTCATCTTCTATAATCTTTAAAACTTCAAGTCCAGCAATAGTGCCAAGCGGGCTACCAGCATAAGTTCCACCCATTCCACCAGGGCTTACACAATCCATAATTTCAGCTTTACCCACAATGCCAGAAATAGGGAATCCACCGCCAAGACTTTTTGCTATACACATAATATCAGGGGAAACACCATAATATTCCATTGCAAACATTTTTCCTGTTCTACCAAATCCAGTTTGCACCTCATCTGCAATAAGCACAATCCCATATTTATCTGCAAAAGAGCGCAAACCTTCTACAAATTCTTTTGGTGCGGGATTAAATCCGCCTTCACCTTGCACTGGTTCAAAGATAATAGCAGCCACATCATGCGGTGATATAGAGCTTCTGCAAATATGATCAAGGCTTTTTAATGCATCTTCTACACTAATATTGTGTAGTTTATTTGGATAAAGTCCATGATAGATTCCAACCATACCAATACCAAGCTCTGCTTTATATGGGACAACCTTGCCAGTCATACCTACAGCCGCCGCTGTTCTACCATGAAAACTTCCCCCAAAAGCAATGATTCCATAACGTTTTGTGTGTGCTTTTGCTACCTTAATAGCATTTTCAGTTGCCTCTCCCCCTGTGGTAAAAAAGCAAGTTTTTGTCTTGCCGCTAATTGGTGCTAGAGTATTTATTTTTTCTGCTAGTGCAATATAGCTTTCATACGGAGTTACTTGATATGCTGTATGTGTAAAACAATCAAGCTGTTTTTTTACTGCCTCTATTATTCTTGGATGTCTGTGTCCCACATTAAGCACTGCAATACCAGCTGCAAAATCGATATACTCTTTGTTATTGGTATCCCAAATTGTTGCATTTTCTGCCTTTGTTGCAAACCAATCGCATAACACACCAATACCCTTTGGAGTTGCCTCACTTCTGCGTTTTGTTAAATCACTCATAGAATCCATCCTTATCCTAAAAAAATATCAAAAACTATTTTGTTTCTACAAAATGTTTGGATAAAATGTAACACAACAAGCAAGAAAAAATATCAAAAAAATATAATTTTTTGTATTTTAATTATACTATGATTACTTTTTTACACATAATATTTATTTTTTACATATAGTGTTTCTGCACAAAAATATGAAATAGTATGGCTATGGTAACTCAAAACGCCAAATTTTATGCAACAAAATCCCAACAATACGCATATTAAGCTATTTTTTACTACCTATATTTACATATTTTATTAAGTATTATATATGTTACTAAAATATACAATAAAATATTTATATATTTAATTTTGTAACATATATAAATGAATTATGTTTAGCTAAAAAGTAAATATATGGATAAAAAAATTAATTAAATCTATAGTTTTAATTGCATTTGTATTTTATGGTTTCTAGTAGCATGGAGCTTGTTTTCTAGCCAATATCTTATTTGCTTAGATATAAAGCTTTATGCTACAATTAGCTTTTATTGCTTACTGCAATTGCTATTAGTTTATACATTTATTTATAAAGGGTTTGTATGTCAATTTTTCGTGAGTATGATATTAGAGGGATTTTTAAAGAAGATTTAACAAAAGAAGTGGTTGTAAAAATTGGCTATTTGCTTGGCATGCAAATAAAGCAATATGACAATAAAGTAGCTATTGGATATGATGCACGCACGCATAGCCCAACATTATTTAATTGGCTATGTGAAGGATTGCAGGCAAATGAATTAGAAGTATTTGATCTTGGCATGATACCAACGCCTGTTGCATACTATTGCACCTTTACAACAGAGATTAAAAGCTCAATTATGATTACAGGTTCGCATAATCCACCGCAATACAATGGTTTTAAAATAACAATAAATCAAGCGCCATTTTATGGCAAACAAATTGAGGCAATAGGCAGAGAAATGGCAAATGTTGTTGTCCCGCAAATAGCAGCAACACAAGCAAAGAAGCTTGATGTGCTTCAATCCTATATATCTTATATGACACAAGAATTTTCCATGTTAAAAAATTGGAATGTAAAAATAGCCTTTGATTGTGGCAATGGCGTGGCAGGCATTGCACTTAAGAAAATTATTGAAAACTTGAATTTGCAATCCATTCCTTTATTTTTTGAGCCAGATGGCACTTTCCCAAATCATCATCCAGATCCAAGCGAAGAGAAAAATCTTATATCAATTAAGCAGGCTTTGCATAAGCATAACGCATTTGTTGGCATTGCATTTGATGGTGATGCTGATAGAGTGGCTCTAATTTCGCAAAATCGCATTTTCAAAGGCGATGAGCTTGCTATCTTATTTGCACAAGATATTGCTAAGACAATACCAAACCCAATAGTAATAGGTGAAGTTAAATGTTCCCAAGTTATGTATGATTGTATCAATGCGGTTGGACAAAGCGTTATGTATAAAACAGGACATAGCAATCTAAAAGTAAAACTTAAAGAATTGCAAGCACAACTTGCATGTGAAATGAGCGGACACATATTTTTTAATGATAGATATTTTGGCTATGATGATGCAATTTATGCTGCATTACGCATTTTAGAGCTTATTTATAAAGAGAATGAGATACATAAAAATCTAAGCACGCCAATTATAACACTAGAAGAAAGCATTAATAAACTACCAAAAACATATAGCACACAAGAAGAAAAAATACAAACAAGCGAAGAACATAAATTCCAAATAATAGAAAAACTTCAAACTACACTAAAAGAGATATTAGAAGCACAAAAAGAAGGCAAAGAGACTAATTTTCCAGAAATTAGAGAGATTATTAGTATTGATGGTGTTCGCGTTGTATTTAAAGAGGGTTGGGGGCTTGTAAGGGCGAGCAATACAACTCCAATGCTTGTAACGCGTTTTGAGGCATACACAAAAGAAATGCTAACAAATTACAAAAACGCATTAATAAATCTATTACAACAGCCATAAGCTAGGAATGCAAAATGAAGCAACCAAAGCAAGATATGGCAAAAAATGATTGCGTGAAACAATCTGAAAATAAATCTGCCGATAAAAATGATATTGATTCCACACTGCAAATATTAAGAACACATATTGATTCTATCGATTCAGAAATTATAGAGCTTTTAGATAAAAGGCTATCTTATGTGCAGCAAATTGGACATTTAAAAGTTAAAAATAATGCAAGCATTTATCGCCCTGATAGAGAAAAAGAGATTATTGAGAATCTATTAAGCATAGCGCAAAAAAAAGAGCTAAATAATCTCAATAAGTCAATCATAGAAGCAATTTTCTATGAAATATTTGCCATTGCAAGAAATATCGAAACTCCTCAAAAAATCGCATTTTTAGGTCCAATTGGAAGCTACACACATCAAGCTGCTGAAAATCGCTTTGGTCCATTAAGTGCTTATTTACCGCTCACCACAATTAGCTCTGTATTTGATGCTTTGCAAAGGGGTAATGCAAAATATGGAGTTATTCCACTTGAAAACAATACAAATGGTATGGTTGGAGAAACTATAGATAATTTAGCTTGCCATGATTTCAAAATTATTAATGAGATAATATTGCCAATACATCATAGTTTTGCTACTAATCAATCAAATCTTACTGACATAAAAAAGATATATTCTAAAGATATTGCTTTTGGACAATGCAGTCATTTTTTGCAACATTATCAACTAAATGAAATAGAGCATATTGCAGTAAGTTCTACGGCGTTTGGTGCGAAGCTTGCAAGCAAAGAAGCTAGCTCGGCAGCCATTTGTTCAGAGATTGCTGCAAAGATTTACAATCTGCCTATTATGTTTGAAAATATTGAAAACCACTGCAAAAATCAAACTCGCTTTGTTATTATTAGTGATTTTACAAATCAAAAAGGGCAAAATGATAAAACTTCGATTTTTGTAAGCATGAAAGACTTTGGCAAACCCGGCGCACTCTTTGCACTATTGCAAGACTTCAAAGACGAGTCTATAAATATCACAAAAATAGATTCAAGACCAATACAAAATGAAGGGGTATTTCATTCTGGATTCTATATGGATTTTTATGGACACAGAGATGATGAGTGTGTGAGACGTATTTTTGCAAAACGCAAAGGCGAAATAAAATGGCTTGGTAGCTATCCAGCTTTTACATAATATGGAATCTTATATAAGGAATTGCATGGAAAGATATAATTTGGATTCTGTTTTTATGCGTATTGCGCTAGATTATGCTTGGCGTTTTCAAACGCTTACTTTGCCAAATCCAAGTGTTGGTGCTCTTGTTGTTTGTAATAATAATATTATTGCCCTGCAAGCACATAGAAAAGCAGGTATGCCACACGCAGAAGTGCTTGCATGCAAAGAAGCTTTTTTATACAAAATAAAACATGATGAAGAAGCACAAGATTCTATCTTAAAATATTGCAAACAACAAAATATAGAAAATGAAAATATACTTGAAAGCCTTGCAAAACAATTGCAAAATATGCAAGATTCTAAAGAAATTCATGAATTTATAACTAAGTATCATAGTGAAATATTTCATAATTGCGAATTTTTTGTAACTCTAGAGCCATGCAATCATTATGGAAAAACGCCGCCTTGTGCCATGCTTTTAAAAACAATAAAGCCAAAACGCATTATTATAGCACACAGCGATAATACCCCCAAAGCAAGCGGCGGAGCTATCACATTAAATGAACTAGATATTACAAACCAAATTTTACAAAATGAAGCACACAAACTACTTTTTCCTTTTTTACAATGGCAAAAAAATAATGGCTTTATGCTATTTAAAATCGCTCACAGGTTGCATGGAGAATATAAGCATGGCATTATTAGCAATGAAGATTCTAGGATTTTTACTCATAATATGCGTTGCGTTGCAGATTATATTATTATTTCTGGGGCTACATTGCGTTCAGATAATCCCTTGCTTGATACGCGTTTTGCATTGCCATTTTATCATACAGGGAAACAGCCAAAAATTCTAATATTTAGTAAAACCATGCAACAAAAAGACCTCATAGACTATAAAATTTCTTGCAAAAATGTAACTATCATTCGCTCTACTAAAGAGATTCCAAAAAGTGGATTTAAAATTATTGAAGGTGGATTTACACTTTTGCAAACACTTCTAAATGATATAGCTCTGCATAATTCCACGCAAATTGATTGCATTATGGGATATATTTCTCCAACTTTTATTGTAAATAAAGATATGAAATATATTGCAAAATGCAATCAAAGTGATTTAAATTACACATTAGCTCATACTGAAATACTTAAAGATTTTTGGATAAAACAAACAAAACAAGAAAGTAAAAACAATATAGAAAATATACTTTATTATCTATTTTGCAATGAAAAAGATGGGTAGATATAGAATCTAAAATTTGCATAAAATAGTAAAATCATTTTTGTGTAAATAATGTTAGAATCTAAAAAATTAATATTAAGGAAAATTATGCAAGCAGGAATTATAGGTTTAGGGTTAATTGGCGGATCTTTAGGTCTGGCATTGCGAGAAACAAAAATGTTTAAAAGCATTTTAGGTTATGATAATAACGCATTGCACGAACAGCAAGCCTTATCTCTAGGGCTTGTCGATGAAAATGTTGATCTTGGTGAAATCTCACAATGTGATGTGATTTTTATCGCAGTGCCACTTGATTTTGTAGCTTCAATTATTAATGACTTCAAAACATTAACGCCAACACAAACTATAATAGATCTAGGAAGCACGAAACATAAAATAAGCACATTAATAGATTATAAAATACGCAAAAATTATATCGGCGCACACCCAATGAGTGGCACAGAGCATAGCGGACCAAAAGCAGCAAAATACGATCTTTTTAAAAATAAGATTCTAATACTTACAGACATAGACAAAAGTGGAGCATTTCAAGTGGCATTCGCAAAAGAAATATTTGTAAATCTAGGCATGCAAATCGTTAAAATGGATTCTGCAAGTCATGATAAACATATTGCCTATATTTCACATTTACCGCATGTTTTAAGTTTTGCTTTAGCAAATACAATGCTAGCTCAAGAAAAGCCAGAAAACATTCTAGCACTTATTGGTGGGGGGTTTCGCAGCATGTCTCGTCTATCAAATAGTTCGCCAATTACATGGAAAGATATTTTTAAGCATAACCAAAAGCATTTGCTAAATGCAATTATAGATTTTGAAAAGCACTTTTCTGAAGCAAAATCCTATGTTGAAAAAGATGACTGGGATGGTCTTGAAAAATGGATGCAAAAAGCAAATCAATTGCATAGCATGCTTTAATTTTAAAATTGCTAAATAGCTAACTACGCTTTAGCCTCCCCTAAAACACATTATTATAAAGAAAAATATATAGCGTTTATTTAGGTTATATTGTGGCTTAAATTCACTTTATATAAATAGATTCTAGTATTTTTTAGCTATTTTATATTACTTTGGTGTAAAATCAATATTAAGACCATTTCGCAAAATATTTGCATTGTAATTATCTGTGATAAGCACATGTCTAGTTTCAGTTGGCAAATCTATTGTATATGTTTTTTTAGAATCTGTTAGCATAATAACATCAAGCGGGTTCATGCCATTATCAAAAATAAGAATTTTTGGATACCATGCTTCTGCATTGTCTTTTGGAGTGATTTGTAGTTTTCCTGTATTTGCAAATGTAAGCCAATATTTACCATTAATTTGTGTAAGCGTATTTGAGCCTTTTGCAAGCATTTTAGCGGCTATGATATTTGAGTTCATAAGGCTTATATCATATATCCAGTGCATGGCTGAATATCTATTAACATCAATTATTTTATATCCTCTTCTTGCAAGGTTTGTAGTCATAACGATTGGATCAATATTAGATTCTGCATTAAGTGTATATGTAAGCGTTATTTTATTGTCAGTTTTTGTAGCTTCCGTTACATAAAAATAAGAATATCCAATGCTACTTAAAATATTGCTTGCACTATATGCAAGGAAAGTAAAGCTTGAGTTTTTATCTGTTGGTTTTATCGTATTAATGCGAAATGTAACAGAAACATTGCTAGGCTTTGCAAGTTTTAGCGCAAGTAGTCCATTATTTTTTAAAGCAGTAAGAATCTTAACTACATCAATATCATTACCTTTGTAGAATACCTTTTCATTTGCAAAAATCTTTTGTATAAATTTTATATTAGCTTGATAGGTATTAGCAGGTATTAGCTTTTGTACTTTTTGTTGTAATTGGCTTGCAAATAATACATTGCAAAGCACTAAAATAGATATACAGATTCTATAAATACAATTCATTATCTACCCCCCAAAGCTCTATATTCTTTTTGTGTTATAAGCTTCATGCCTTGAGATTTATCATATAGCATATATGTTACACCTCTTTGATTATAGTCAAAAGTTTGTCCATTTACTTCTATGCTTAATACTGCATAGCCAAAATGAAATGCTGTTTTGTTTTTTATAGTTAATGTAAAAGGTGTTTTTGTATATTTTTCTCCACGCGCTTTTGTCTCAGTATCCACCCATGCAAACCATACATCTTGCTTTGGTGTGATTGTGAGTGTAGTTTGATCTACTATGTCTTGCGAGGATTTTGCTGTATTATCTGTTTGCGTGGTATTAGATTCTATTTTTTGCGTGTCTTTTTCTTTTGTTTGATTTTTTTGTGTTTGCGATTGTGTTATTGATTGTTCTGTTTTATTTGTAATGCTTGATTTCTCTCTCTCATTTTCCTTATCATTTAGGGCTTCATAAAGGGATATTGTTGGATATGTTTGGTTTATATCTTTTTCAACAATCTTTTTTTGTGTAATGTTTTGTTCTACTGCTTGCTTTTCTTGATTATTTGAAGATCCTGTTAGATAGATTCCAATTGCAATTAGCAAAATAACTATAAAGAATACCAAAACAGCAAGTATTGTTTTATAAGAGATTTGTTGCTTTGGCATATTTATTTCTATACTCATGTTACTAAGTTGTTGTTTATTGTTTGTTGTTTGTTGCTTTTTTTGTTTTGGTGTGGGTTGTTTTGTGGGTGTGTTGTCAATTATTTGTTCGGGCTGTATATCTTTATCTAATTCTTTTGTGGGGGATAATTCTTCGTTATCTATATTGGTTTGATTTTCATTAGAATCTTTTTGTATTTTTGGTTTTCTATATGCGTCATATTCTTTTATCCATTCACTTAAATCAAGTTGAAGTTCGCGTTCAAGTATTTTAATAAATCCATGAGCTCGCACAGAATCAATATTATCAAATCGTTTTTCTAAAATATCTTGCAATCTTACTAATGTAATTCTTGTTTTGCGATGAACTTCTTCTATATCCATTTGTTTTAGTTTATTAAAATCAGCCATAATATTCCTTTTTTATATGTTGGATTCTATCAATCAATATGCCTGCAGCAACGCTTGCATTAAGGGAATCAAAGCCATTGTGCATTGGTATATGAAGTATGGAATCAAGCTTATTTATTAGCTTATTTGATAAGCCTATGTTTTCTCTCCCTATAAAAAGAGCCCATTTATTAGGCTTAGATTCTAAGTGTTTTGCCTCTGTGCTTTTTCCTGCGCCAATCAATGTAAAATTACGCATTTTTGCCTCATTTGCCACATCAAGACTTGATTTATAGAATCCAAATGGCATATCAAGCAATGCTCCACTACTTGCACGGAAAACTCCCTCTAAAGCCTGTGTTTGCAATGTCTCTCTATCGCTTAAAATCACTCCTCCAACTCCAAGTGCATACGCAGAACGAACAATAGCTCCAATATTACCAATATCACTCATACCACACAATACAATGAGGCTTTGCATATCTAGTAGGGTTTGCATGGGAGTGATTTTTATAGTCTCAATACGCGCAAACATTCCTTGATGATTTCTGCCGTGTGCCAGACTTTGTGCTTTTTTGTTGTCTATGCGTAAAATAGGCACGCAAAGTTTTTGCAGTCGCTTAAATAAAGATTTTTCTATTTCTTTTGATAAATAAATTTCTTGAATCTGTGTAGGTGCGCGTTCTACAACATACTCAAAACATTGCTTCCCAAAAACAATCATCACTAGAATCCACAGCCACTAAAATATTTCATGTAATGCTACCATAAAACCTAGTGTTTTATTCTAACCTTGCAAATAAATATTCTTATATATTACATGAACGCTATTTTGATAGACAATAAAAATTTTACTATTGCTAGAGTCATTTTATAAATATTGCTAATAAAAATAACATGGCTTAAACATAAAAATACAGAATCTAAATATAGCTTATGTGTTATTTAGCTACATTGATAAATTTTCTTATCACAACAATACACATGTTTTTGTGCCAAATAAAATTTTATGGGTATAATCTCAATATTAATAATCTTAGCTTGAAAAAGAGAGGTTGTGCTATGAGTGCAAATACATATCATTCACCACAAAAATTTCATGATTCTATTGTTACACATCTAGGAGATTCTCAATTAAGAGAGAATCTAAAGTCATGTATGGATACATTGAAAGCAAATCGTAAAAAGCTTATTGCAAATCGTTATTATGATTGGGAGGGTTTGCGTGAGCTTGGGAGACAGATAAAGCAGAGAGCATTAAGCAATTTACCCGAACTTTTAGAGAGATTTGAGGCAAATGCAACACAGAGAGGAATAAAAGTCCATTGGGCTAAAGATTCTAAAGAGGCAAATGAGATTATTTATAATCTTGCGAAAGAAAAAAATGTAGATACAATCCTTAAGGGTAAATCTATGGCAAGTGAGGAAATTCACTTAAATGCTTTTTTGAAAGAAAAGGGGATTAAGGCAGTAGAGACGGATTTAGGGGAGCTTATTATTCAACTTATAGATGAAACGCCTGTGCATATTGTAGTGCCAGCAATTCATAAAAATCGCAATCAAATTGGAAAGATTTTTGAAGAGAATCTAAAAGTAACTTTTACTAATGTGCCAGAGGAGTTAAATGGCATAGCGCGTAAGCATTTACGCAATCAATTCCAGAGTTTTAAAATGGGTCTTACAGGCGTTAATTTTGCTATTGCTAATGAAGGGGCTATTTGGCTGCTTGAAAATGAAGGTAATGGAAGAATGAGTTCTAGTGCTTGCGATATTCATGTTGCTATTTGTGGAATTGAGAAAATGGTTGAAAGTTTTGAGGATGCGTGTGTGCTTGATACGCTTCTTGTGCCATCAGCCACAGGAGCTCCAATTACTTGCTATAACAATATTATTTCAAGCCCAAGAAAGACAAAAGAGCTTGATGGACCAAAAGAGGTGCATATTATATTGCTTGATAACAATAGATCTAATATGCTGGCACAACCACATTATCACAAGGCTTTGAGCTGCATTCGCTGTGGCACATGTCTTAATCACTGCCCAGTGTATGATAAGATTGGTGGGCATTCATATCTAGTAACTTATCCCGGACCAATTGGCGAAGTTATTTCACCACAAATTTTTGGTTTAAATAATTGTGGATACATGACAAATTTATGTAGCTTATGCGGGAGATGTAGCGAAAAATGCCCTGTTAAGATTCCATTAGCTGAACTTATACGAGATTTACGCAGTGAAAAAGTGGGACAAGGCAGAAAGCAAATCGCAGGATATAATGAGACAAAGCGGGATTTAATGGAGCAAAGAGCAATGAAGCAATTTAGCAAGCTTGCTACAAGTGGTTTTACATGGCGTATGGTTATGAAAATGTCGCACATTTTTTCACCACTTTTACGCTATATTGCCCCAATACCTTTCGTGCAAAAAACACCACTTGGCAAATGGCTACAAAACCATAGCTTGCCCGTATTAAATGGGAATCTACATGCAAAAGTTAGCAATATGAAAGGAGTGATATATGAGTAGCAGAGAAAGCATTTTACAAACTTTGCGTAAGGCACAAGACAGAAATCCAATAGAGCCTACGCAACCTAAGCATTTTGACACTATGATATATGATAGAGAAAATTTAGTAGATGTATATACGCAGTATCAAAAGGCAAATATGGCAAATCTTATATCAACCAAACGCGACAAGCTTTTAGAAACTATTAATAATATCATCAAAGATAATGATATAAAAGAATTGCTTTGTGCGAAAAATATAGTTGATATAGAAGATAAGTTTATGGAATCTTTGCAAACTCAAACACTATTATATAACACAAGTGTAGATGACATGAGGGATAAACTTTTTAGCATTGAGGCAAGCATTTTACACGCACAAGTTGGTGTTGCAAATCTTGGAATACTTGGGCTTGGCACAAACGAATGTAATCCGCGTTTAGCCTCCTTAGCAGTAAAAACATGTATCATTTTATTACGCAAAGAGGATATTGTTGCAAATTTATTTGAGGCATTTAAAGTTTTAAAAATAAGCGGACAGGATAATAAATTGCCAACAAATATTGTATTTTTAGCAGGACCTAGCAGAACAGCAGATATTGAGCTTCAAACCGTCTTTGGCGTGCATGGACCACAAAATATTCATGTGGTTTTATATGAATAATATGGAATCTAAAAGACCAAAATCTAAATAGTTATAGATTTATCAAAGGTTTTTTAGAAGCTATAAAATCTTATGTGTAAATTAAATTGCAATTACATTAAATTTAAATTATTGCAGTTTAATTGGCTTTTTAAGAATTCTATATAGTTTATTTAAAATTTTGTTTTGGTTAGCTAATATCGGTTATCTTTGGTTATTAGGCTAATTTTTATTAAATTGGAATTAATTTATATTAGCTCAATCTTTTTAGCAATATTATAATAATTTGCTTTTTTAATTGCTTTTTTGGCTTGCAATAGCTTGCAGTCTTAAGACTTAATTTTTACCTATTTGCTAAAAACACATAACACATTATGTATAATTTAGATTTTTTAATTTGATAGTTATAGAGTTTATATTATGAATTTTTGGAATGAAATTTATTCGCATTTTAGCCCCATTGCTTTTAGTGCTTTTGGCTTTAATATACATTGGTATAGTTTGGCTTATGTGTTTGCATTGTTGATTGGATTTTTCCTTGCAAAATATTTTATTAAAAGCATGCCGCGTTTTTCACAGATAGATTCAAAAATTATAGATAGTTATTTCATTTGGGCTGAGATTGGGATACTACTTGGTGCTAGATTTGGATATTTATTTATTTACACAGATTCTGCTATGTTTTATTTAACTCACCCTTGGGAAGCCTTTAATCCTTATATTGACGGGCAGTTTGTTGGTATTGCTGGTATGAGTTTTCATGGAGCTGTGTTTGGTTTTTTGCTTGCTTCATTTGCATTTTTTTATTTTAAGAAAGTAAATATTTTTGCCCTTCTTGATGTGGTGGCATTAAGTGTGCCGCTTGCTTATGTGTTTGGTCGTATTGGTAATTTTTTAAATAAAGAGCTTTATGGTAGGGTAATTGAGGAAGATTCTTTAAAATTTATTGGAATCTATGTTGAGGGTGCATTGCGTTACCCTAGTCAGTTGATTGAAGCATTTTTAGAGGGCATTATTGTCTTTATCGTCATATTTATTGCTTCAAAAAAGACAAAAACAGAGGGCATGTTGATTGTAATTTACGCATTTTCATATAGCATTGCTAGATTTGTGGCAGAGTATTTTAGAGAGCCGGATGTGCAAATGGGGTATTATTTCTTAGGGCTTAGTATGGGGCAGATTCTAAGCTGCATTATGATTTGCATTGCATTAGCTTTATTGTTGGTTATTAAAATGCGTGAAAAACAAAATGGCTAGTTTTTTATAAAGGATTGTTATGGGTTTTGAGATATTTGGGCAAAAAGTTTTTGATTTGAGTGCGCCTTTTTCTCATTTTGAAGCTTGGAGTACTATTGCTATTGTAACAGGGAGTGCTTTTATTGTTTTTTTAGTCCTTGCAAGGAAAGCAAGGCAGTATAAAGATTCTAAACATACAGAACATAAAGGCGGACATAATCAGTGAGAGTTGCTATTTTTGGTGGTAGTTTTGACCCGCCTCACAATGGGCATAAGGCAATTATAGAGCAAGTGCTAAATACATTGCAAATTGATTTATTAATCATCCTTGTAGCATATCAGAATCCTTTGAAATCTCATTATAGAATCCACGCACACAAACGTTTTATGTGGATGCAAACTTTATGCAAGGATTATGAAAAAGTATTATGCAGTGATTATGAATTGCAAAGAAATAATGTTACTACCACCATAGAAAGCGTGCGTTATTTTCAGAGTCTATATAATATAGAAACTCTGTATTTTGTGTTAGGACAAGATAATTTTTTGCAAGTGCCACAATGGAGTAATTTTGATTTGCTGCGACTAGAGCTATCGTTTGTGGTTATTGGTAGAGAGGTTTTAGATATATGTAATAGTGGGTTAATTGCATGTGAGAAATTTGCAAAAAAATATATGCTTAAAATGCAATATTTGCAGTTTTCATACCCATATTCCTCAAGCCTCATTATGCAGGATATAGCACATTATCAAAATGAGATTCCAGAAAGTATTCGCAATGATGTTATAGAATCTTATATCAAGTCAAATCAATAAAAAGGAAATAAATGGAACAAAATAATACATTACATAACGCACAGAATCTAGCCAAAGAAGTTGCTATTTTGCTAGATTCTAAAAAAGCAGAAGAAATAGAAACTATTGACCTAACTAACAAAGATTATATATCTCAATTTGTTGTTATTGCTACTGCTATGGCAGGAAAACATGCTTTATCGTTATTGCATTATATTAAAGATGAGCTAAAGGCTAAGGGTGTTAGATTCTATGCTATTGATGAAGAGAGTGAAGATTGGATTATTGTCGATTTGGGTGAAGTTATGGTGCATATCTTTACAGAAAATCATCGAAAAAAATATAATATTGAAGAGTTTTTAAATAAAAAATCACATATAATGTAATTTAATTTTAATAAAATCCTTTAGCCCTCTATTTCATAAGTTAATATAACTTTAACGACTTTATTAATCTCATGCGGGATTTAATAGATAAGCTATGTTTTATTTTGAAGTGTTTAATGGATTTGATTTTTAGAATCTTAAATATTATTTGTTTTTTGGGCTTTCTTATTTTTTAGATTTTTTTATTTTTTAGGCTTTTTTGCAACCATTTATTATAGCCCTCCTGTGCTTTTGCCTCAAAGGCTACAATTTCTGGCACTTCATAGCTATGCTTATCAAGCAAAAGGGTTTCAATCTCATTGTAATTTTCTTTAAGTGTTTTAAGTATTAGCAGATATTCTCCTTGCTTGCAATATTTTTTCTTATTTTTAGAATCTTTCCATACATAGTTACTTGTGATTTTACAATATTGCGCGCATGCAATGAGGCTAGATTTTAATAAAAGTTTGATTAGTTTTTTTGCTTCTTTTTTTGTGGGTGTTGTTGTATGGATAATAAGCATTTATATCCTTTTACTTAATATTTTTATTTAAACTTGCTTTTTTAGGTTGAGTTGCAACCTTTTAATTTACCTTAAATTTTATCTTGTCATTTTATTTTGGTTGAATCTTGCTATTATCTGCTTTATGTGTTTGCAGAAAATCTATTAGCTGTGTTGCACACTGCATATATATTTTACTTGTTTTGCTATCTGGCTCATAAAAGCTTATTGGCTTACCACTATCACTTGCGCTAACTATGCTTGGCTCTAATGGAATCTTTGCAACCACTTGCGTTTTAAATTCATCGGCTAGCATTTGACTATTCCCTTTACCAAAAATATCATAAGTTTTATTGCAATCAGGACATACAAATCCACTCATATTTTCTATGATACCAAAGATTGGTATATTGCATTTTGAAAACATATCAAGAGCTCGAAATCCATCATCAAGGGCTACCATTTGAGGCGTGGTTACATTAATTCCCGCACCAACAGGCACACTTTGTGCTAATGTTAGCTGTGCATCTCCTGTGCCAGGTGGCATATCAACTACCATAATATCAAGATCCCCCCATTCCACATCTTGCAAAAGTTGTGCTATTACACGCATAACCACAGGTCCTCTCCATATAAAGCTTTGCCCTTTGCCATAAATAGATTCTATACTTATTGTTTTGATACCATATTGTTCAAGTGGCAAAAGCTTTTTGCCATCTTGTGTGGTTTTTGGCTCAATACCTCCTAAGCCTAGCATGCGAGGAATATTTGGTCCATAGATATCAGCGTCAAGCAAGCCTACTTTTTTACCGCTTTTTGCAAGTGAGATAGCAAGATTTACGCTTGTTGTAGATTTACCAACACCTCCCTTGCCACTGCTTACCATAACGAAATGTTTGATTGTTGGGGCAAGATTCTTAGGAGATTGCATTGTTTGTGTTTTTTGTATATTTGGGGTTACAATTTCTATATCGATATTTGCAAGTGGAAGCCCTTTTGTTTTTTCCAGTATGTCTTCTTTCACCTTTGCTATAACTTGCTCATTGCTTGATGGAATAGTGATTTTAAGATAGCATACATTATTATTTAACTCCATTTTTGTTACAAATCCAAAGCTTACAATGTCTTTTTCAAAATTGGGGTAAATCACTTTTTTTAATGCGTTTTGTATTGCAACTTTCAATTCATTTTCTGTTTGCATATTATTCCTTATTTTATGTTTTTAGCTCTATGGCGACATAATTATAGCGTATTTGACATAAGATTGTTTATACTTGTTTGTGTCTGTAAAAAATTTAAATTTTTAGAATCTATTGATATTTAAATCTATATAAAAAGTTTCAAATTTTATAAATACAAGATTTCTATGATTTGACTTAATCAAATCTAGATTCTTATAAAATTATAGAATTTTATGCTATTTAATATAAAGCCATTAACATAAATAATTTTATCTATCATGCTTTAATGTTAGTTACTAATCTGCCAATACCCTCAATTTCACATACAACCTCATCTCCTGCCTTCAAAAACTTAGGTGGTGTAAAGCCCATGCCAACACCACTTGGAGTTCCCATGGAAATAATGCTTCCTGCTTTAAGCGTAAAATACTTTGAGAGTTCAGATATAACATAAGGAACATCAAAAATTAGTTGTGAGGTATTGCTATTTTGCCTTAATTCACCATTAACATAGCTTTTAATACTAAGATTTGTAATATCTAAATCATCACGCAATACAATGTATGGTCCCATAGGAAATGCACCCTCAAGGCTCTTGCCAACATACCATTGTTTATGCTTTTGCTGTAAATCTCGTGCTGATATATCATTGCCTATTGTATAGCCAAAAATAAAGTTATACGCATTTTCACGCTCTACATGATAGCAATCTTTACCAATAATAACCACAAGCTCTACTTCATAATCAAGCTGCGTTGTATTGTTTGTAATAAAAAAATCTCCATTTGGCATACCACATTCATTAACTCGCTTGCTAAAATATACTGCCTCCTCGCGTTTCCCATCAAATGCCTCATTTTTAAACCGCATAGATTCTACGGCATGCTCCATATAATTAATTCCAAGGCAAATTATATCTTGCAATGGAGTTTTAATGGGCGAAAGTAATGTTACTTTGTCAAGCGGTATTTTTGGATTTGGTTTATCTAAATGTTGTTTGAAAGCTTCATAATGTAAAATAAGATCATTCATATTATTACTTATATCAAGAGGCATAACCATAGTATCATTTTCACATAAGATTCCTAGAAATTCAATACCATTGTCTAAAAACCGCACAAGCTTACCATGTAGTTCCATAAATATCCTTTAGCTACTAAATATATAAAAGCAATATAATAGCACAGATAGCAAAAAAGAATGTTACACTTTTTTGGCTTACAATAAATTTAGCACGCTAAATATGCTAATTGAAACAATTTATATTATAAATTATAGTGAGCTTAAACGCATAATGCCCTGTTTAATTGGAACAAATGAGCAAGATTCTAGAATATGGCTTGTAATTGTTTTATTTGATTGCTTTATAAAACGCATAATAACTTGCCCACCATTATGATATACCGGCGCGACAAGCACCCCACGCACTTGAAGTTGATTAAAAAGTGTCTCTGGAATATTCTCTGTGCATGCTGAAAGCAAGATTCTATCATAAGGAGCGAAGTTTGCCCAACCATTCATGCCATCATCAAGTTTTATATTGATATTCATAATTTGAAGTTGAGAGATACGATCCCTTGCTTCAAGCCATAATGATTCAATACGTTCAATGCTAAATACCCTTCTAATAAGATGCGATAACACTACTGCCTGATAGCCACTGCCAAGCCCTATTTCTAAAACACTATCTGGCTCTAATACATTATCACCTAAGTCGTATGCCATAAGATATGTAGTCATTTTTGCCACAGTTAGTGGCGCGCTAATCCATTGTTCATCACTTATAGGCAATGCGTTATCAAGATGAAAAGCAGAATGCTTAACAACGGATGGGACAAAAAACTCTCTATCGGTTTGTCGCAATGCAGCAATTATTCTTGGATCAAAGCTATCTTTGACATCTTTAAGCATTTCCATATTTTTTATTTCATGAAGTTTCATGTGTGTGGGATTCCTGTATCAATATGAGTTCGCATTTTTGTAACCTCTGATAGATTAACTTGAGCTTGCACTATTTCTTTAGAATCATTTTTATATACAATTCCATATGGCGTAATAATGCTACTGCCTTTTGCATATTCATTGCCCGCACAAGAGCTTGCAATAACAAAGCTTTGATTAGCAATGGCTAAAGCACGCGTAAGTGTTTGAAAATGCACTTTTCTTGCCTTGCCCCATGCTGCAGGAATAAAGATAACTTGTGCTCCTTGAATCTTTTTCCACAAATCAATAAAACGCACTTCAAAGCAATTTAGCGCAGCACACAAGATTCCATCAAGCATAAAAGTTTTAATATCCTTTATATCTCCAGCCTTAAAATGCAAATGCTCATTTCCAAGTGGAAATAACTTTGCCTTTTTTTGTGTATAGGCTATACGACCTCTATGAAATACCTTTAAGCGATTGACATATTTTTTACCCTCTTGCTCTATCATGGTAATAACTATTGTTTTATCGTGGCTTAAATCTTGTAATTTTCGTGTGGCAATCTCACTAAATTCATGCGCTTCTGCCATTTTTTGATAGGCAAAACCGGTTAAAAAAACCTCACTTGCAACAATATAAGAATCTTTTACACACTCATGTATCTTTTCCTCAAGTCTATCTAGATTCTCATTCCAATTGGATTTTGTTTTAAGCTGTAATGTATAGAAAGTTTTAAAAGTCGTCATCAAAGGTTAATCCTCCTTTTACATAGTTACGCACTTTTGATTCAAAAAAGTTCGTTCTTTGGCTATTAAAATTTACTTGTTCATCAACCCATTTTATAGGATTTTGTGTGTTGTATAATATAGGATAATTTACAGCCTTAAGTCGCCTATCTGCTAGATATTCTATATATTGACGAATGATTTTTGGCGTTAAACCAAGTATTTGCTCTTGTGTAATATATTCCCCCCAGCTTGTTTCTAAATCCACAGCTTGACGAAACATTTCCATAATTTCATCTTGCAACTCTTTTGTAAATAGATCTTGTCGCTCTTTTTGCAAAGATATAATCATGTTTTGAAAAATAATTAAATGAGTGATTTCATCTCGTTGGATAAAACGAATCATTTCTGCACTATTTTGCATTTTGCCACTTCTAGCTAAGGTATAGAAAAATGCAAAACCACTATAAAAATAGATTCCCTCTAGAATCTGATTAGCATACATTGCTTTTAGGAGATTTGTTTCTGTTGGATTTTTTGCTAGATTAATGTAAATATCTGCTATATAATCATTCTTGGAGCGCAAACGCATATCTTTACGCCACATTTCATAGATTTCATCTGTGTTTGCAGATATAGAATCTACCATTACTGCATAGCTTTGAGCATGTAATGATTCTTCATAGGCTTGACGCACTAAAAGCAAATTAATCTCTGGACTTGTAATATATGGGTTAATATTGTCAATAAGATTATTTGTCTGCAAAGAATCCATAAAAATAAGCTGGGCTAATGCTCTATCATAACCCTGCTTTTCCTGCAATGTCAAATCAATGTAATCTCGTTTATCACCATTCATATTTACTTCTTCTGGAAACCATGTGTTTGCAAGCATAGTTCTCCAATGGCTATAAGCCCATTGATATTTTATTTTGTTTAGCTCAAATATTGCCGTAGGATTGCCCCCAAATATGCGTCTATCATTTACGCTTTCTGTAGAATTGGGGTTATATATTTGCTTACGTGGGACTATGGTATTTTGTGCTTTATTAATATTTGTATTTTGCATATGTATCCTTCTATTTAAAACTGCAATTATAACAAAAATTAGCTTTTTTGTTTTGAGATTTTGGAGCAGATAAATGCAACCGCAATAAATCCTACGCCAATAAGCCCTGTAATAATCTCACTTACTTCCATAAAAATTTTTAATAACATAATAATAGCCAATGCACCAATAGCGTAATGTGCACCATGCTCAAGATAAATAAGCTTTTGCAATGTTTTATGCTCTACAAGAAAAAGAGTTAAACTACGCACAAACATAGCTCCAATGCCAAGTCCAATCATAATAATAAATATATTTTCACTCAATGCAAAAGCCCCAATAACACCATCAAAACTAAAACTCGCATCAAGAACCTCTAAATACAAAAACCCCATAAGTCCATTGCGAACACCATCTCCACCAAGAAATTTATCAGCAGAATGGATAATTAGATAAAGTGCAATGGCACAAAAATATGCCATACCAATTAATACATCTTCTGTTAATGCAAGGAGTGTAATGCCAAGTATAATTGCAAGCAGTAAAGCAAAATTTGGAAACTTAATAAAAAATCTCATAAAAATATTATCTTCAACCCAAGCAAGCCAATGTAAATCTTTATCAGAATCAAAAAAGAATTGCAAACATACCATAAGCAAAAATCCAGCCCCAAACGCATAAATCTCATAGCGAGTTTTTTCAAGTGCATTATGATATTCTTGTGGAGAGTAAAGGGCGAGATTAAGAGTTTCAAATATGCCTAAACGTGCAGCCACAGCAACAATAACAATAGGAAAAATAAAACGCATTCCAAATACTGCAATAGGAATACCCCAATAAATGAAACGTTTTTGCCATTTTATATCCATTGTATCAAGCACCTTTGCATTAACCACTGCGTTATCAAACGATAGGCTTACTTCTAGAATAGAGAGTAAAACACATATATAAATTGCTTGCCATGATCCTATATAAAATGCAATAAAAAGCCCAATAAATGTTACAACAAATGAGCTATAAAAATACTTCATGCCATTCCTCTTTCAATTAACTAAAATAATTCATATTGTAGCATACTTATGCTTCTTATAGCTTTTAGAATAAACACTGAAACTTCTATATAGAATCTATTTGCAGTGTTTTAGAGAATTAGATTCTATTTTGGTTTGAAAAATCGACTAATCGACTAATTAGGATTTTGCTATTTTTAGATTCTAGTAATCAATTTTTGTAGCAAAAAGATAATAAAAACTTTTTCTGCTAGCTTGAAACTCAAAATGGCAACTTTTTAGATTCTAAATATTTGGTAAAAATAAATATTTAAACCTAATTTAATGCAATTTTAAATATAGATATAATAAATTGTAATAAGAAAAATCAAGGCTATCTTTAGAATCTTCAAACACAATAAGAAATGCTAATTTAATAATAAATGAAACTAGATTCTAATCTTAACAATAATATAACAGATTATTATATTCTTCGATATAGAATCTACATAACAATAAAATTATAGAACTTAATTTTCTTGAAAATATTTACTATATAATCTCTTCAATAAAATATCTTGGTCTTCGCTTTGATTCAGCATATATTTTGCCTATATATTCTCCTATGATTCCAAGACTTAAGAGTTGAATACCACTAAAAAAGCACAAAGGTATAATTGTGGAAGCCCAACCATACACCACGCCATCTGTAAAAATTTTAACAAAAAGCGCATAACAACCAAGCATAATTGATAACACAAAAAATATCATACCAAGCACACTAACAAAACGCAATGGAGTAATGCTAAAACTTGTAATGCCATTCCAAGCAAATGATAGCATTTTGCTTAATGGGTATTTTGATTCTCCTGCAAAACGTTCTAGCCTGTCATATTCTACAATCGCTGTTTTAAATCCAAGCAAAGGCACAATTCCACGCAAAAACAAATTTACTTCACTAAAGGAGAGTAATGATTGAATGGCTCTTGCAGATAATAATCTATAATCTGCATGGTTGTAAGTAATTTTCACACCCATAATTTCCATAAGCCTATAAAATCCAAGTGCGGTGTGCTTTTTGAAAAAGCTATCCTTATCTCTTGATTTTCTTACACCATAAATAACTTCTGCTCCCTGTTTTGCTTTTTCAACAAATGTGTCAATTACACTAATATCATCTTGTAAATCGCAATCTATGCTAATAGCGCAATCGCATTTATCAGCAACATATTCTAATCCCGCAATTAAGGCATTTTGATGTCCGCAATTGCGTGAAAGTTTAATTGCATGCGTTTGTATTACTTTAGTATTTATATAATTTGATTGCGTATTTGGCAAATCTAATGTCTGCTGTATATCAACATGGGGGGGGGGGGGGTAATTATCCATATTTTTTTCGCTTAGATTCTTAAGAATAGTCCAAGTTTTATCTTTACTGCCATCATCTATGAAACATAAAAAGCTTTGTGGGGAAATACTTTTAGATTCTATTAGTTGCTGCATTTTAATAGATAAAACATTATATGTTTCTTGTAAAACAGCTTCTTCATTATAACATGGAATAACTACAGATAATATCATATTTATATCACTTGGAATCTAATATCTATATTTGCATTAGCCATTGCAACTTTCTTCGCATAATTTACGCAATTCACTATTTTTTTCATTTAGCATGTTATCAATTTCACGCACAACTCCCTTCGTTCCTTCCTCAAAAATAGTAATATTTTTATCCACAAAGTCTTTGCTTAACACTTGTTTATCTTTCAAAGGCACAGCTATTGCATTTGCATAAGAATGTACTGTTGCGTGTTCTTTTTCTAAATTTTTATAACCTTGAGTATCTCTAAAATTCTTATGTCCATCACCCTCATAATACCATTTTCCAAGACGACAACCCTTATGATCTGTAATGCCAAACTCATCAGATGTGCCAAGCACAAATGAGTATAGATTATTTTTATAAATCACATGATCTAGCTTTGCAAGCGAGCAAAATACTAAATTATTAATGATATTAAGCATGTATTTAGAGCGTATAGATGATGAGGATAGGTTTTGCATCATGCCAACTATTTCATCTACATTTTCACGCATAGATTCTGAAATAGTATTAATTTCCTCCGTATTTACATGTATGTCGCCACTTTCTTGCTGCATAGCTTTTACTACAATGGCAATGTCTTTTGTTGCCTTTTGTGTTTTTTCTGCAAGTTTTCTTACCTCATCAGCCACAACGGCAAATCCCCTACCATGCTCACCAGCCCTTGCCGCTTCAATAGCCGCATTTAGAGCAAGCAAATTGGTTTGCTCTGCAATATCATCAATAAGAGAAATCACATTTGTAATATCATTGCTTCTTCCGCTAAGAGATTGTGCTAGGGTTTGTGCATGTTGCATTTTGTCGCATAGCTCCCCAATATCAGATAAAGATTTTCGAGTTATATCAAAGCCTTGTTGAGAAATATCTGCTGCTGCTTCAGAGTTTTTTAAAATATGCCCTAAATCTTGAAAAATGGCAATAAAAGAATCTTGAGCCGACCCAAGCCCACCTTTTAAAGCGAGATGATGTAAATGTGTAATGTCAAGCCCACCTAGGTCTTTATCTCTAAAAGAACATTTTTTTAGGCAGTATAAATCTACTTCTTGCACGCGTTTATGTTGCACTACATAAGAAACCCCATCTAGTATTATTACTGCGTTTTTGGCACTTAATTGTGTTAGCAATTCGTTTGCATTTTTAATAGATTCTGCATTTGTGTTTCGAAAAATAATTTCGCCTTGAGATACACCAAATATAATTTCTTCAAATGCAAACATGCTGACTTGACGATAAAATTCAAGCTCTTTTGTTAAAACCTTATTTTCCTGTTCCTTAGCTTGTAGCTCTTGCTTAAGCGTTTTTGAAGTTGAAAACATGCCAAAATACCTTTGGGATAAATTTAGATATTGAGTATTTTATCACATATTTCATTGTTTTGCGTAATTAAGCGAATTTATTTTATTAGTATTATATAAGCAAGCATTATTATAATAGCAAAATCCGCTATTTTAAAACTAGTTATTTCCAGCAATTTGTTGTATAGTAAGATTCTGTAAAATATGCTACAATACGACTTTTATGCTAATAATATGCTATATATGAAAGGGTATCTATGGATTATTTGGAAATTGAAGGTGGTTGCAAACTCAATGGGAGTATTAGAATATCTGGGGCGAAAAATTCAGCATTGCCACTACTTGCGTTATCTCTACTTTCAAGGCAGCCAATGGAGCTTCATAATCTTCCAGAAGTGGCTGATATTAATACTTTTGTGCGATTACTTGCCATGCTTGGTGCAAACATTACCACAGATTGCATAGGGCATAGAATTATAGATAGCACTCATGTTAATAATACAAAAGCAGTTTATGATATTGTGCGTAAAATGCGAGCTTCAATACTTGTTCTTGGTCCTCTTTTGTCGCGTTTTGGTCATTGTGAAGTAAGCTTGCCTGGAGGTTGTGCTATAGGTGCTCGTCCTGTTGATTTACATATTAAGGCAATGCAAAAGCTTGGGGCAACTATTGAAGTGCAAGGCGGATATATACTAGCACATGCAAAGAATGGATTGAGTGGGGCTGATATAGTCTTTGATAAAATTACTGTAACAGGCACAAGCAATGTAATTATGGCAGCAGCATTAGCAAAAGGTAAAACTCGCATTATCAATGCAGCTAAAGAGCCTGAAGTAGTCCAGCTAACTCAAGTATTAAAAGATGGCGGACTATCCATTCAAGGCATTGGCACTTCAGAAATTATCATTGAGGGGACGGGCGGAGAATTGCTTGATTTACAATCCACAAGAGTAATACCAGATAGAATTGAGGCAGGCACTTATCTGTGTGCTGGAGCAATTACAAATTCACAAATCACATTGCATGATATATGCGAGGAACATATTGAGAGCATGGTGCTTAAGTTACATGAAATTGGATTTGAAACCACATTCAACAATAATGCAGTTACATTGCTTCCATGTAAAAATCCTTTGCAAGCATTTCGCATTACAACAACTGAATATCCCGGATTCCCAACCGATATGCAAGCGCAATTCATGGCATTAAGCACGCAATGCAACGGCTCAAGCTTCATTAAAGAAACTTTATTTGAAAATCGCTTTATGCATGTTAATGAACTGCAAAGACTTGGTGCTAGCATTGCTATTGATGGGAATGTGGCACAAATTAATGGAAAAACTGAACTAATAGCAGCTGATGTAATGGCAACAGATTTACGCGCTTCATCTGCACTTATACTTGCAGCACTTGTTGCAAAAGGCATAACCAAAGTGCATAGAATCTACCATTTAGATAGAGGATATGAACAACTTGAAGTAAAACTTAGTGCATTAGGGGCAAAAATTAGACGCCTGCAAGAATAGTGTATTTGCTTTAAATATTTGATAGAATCTTAATGTTTTATTATTCCATTGATAAAAAGAGCTATATGCTTGCAATTTGTAAAAATTACTATTTTAGATTCCATAGGTATAATTTAGATTCTCTACCACTTTGGGTGGGTGCATTTTAAGAATTTAGATTCTAAACAAACTCTAGATTCTGAAGTGAGAATCTATTGTTTCGTCATGAGCTAGATTTTGCGTTAGCAAAATCGTGGCAATCTAGCTTTTAGAATCTAAATTTAGAAATCTAGATTGGAATCTAAAAGGCTAGATTCTATTAGGTATAGATTGCTTCGGTCGTTTCACTCCCTAGCTCATGACGGAGGGAGCAGATTCTGAATTTGCTTGAGAATTTAGATTCTAAACAAACTCTAGATTCTGAAGTGAGAATCTATTTTTTGCTATTATGCCCTAAATCACACATTCCATTAAAGTTATAGATAGAATCTGAAAATATTTTGGTTTTGCATATTTTTTAAAGTTAAAAATCTTTTTTTAGATTCTAAGATAGATTTTTATACTAACACCTAAGACATGATAAAATCTAAATTTTAATTAGATTCTAAAATAGAATTAGAATCTATTCTAAATTCCAAAATTATAGATTGCTACGATTTTACTAGAGTAAAATCTAGCTCATGATGATAGACTAGATTCTAAATATAGTTTTAGAATCCGACCCTTCAGATTCTCACTCAATTTTAGAATCTATGGTTTCAAATTATCGCTCAATTTCAAAATCAACCCACACTAGGGTCAATTTCAGAAACCATTCTCTCCATCATGAGCTAGCAAGCTATTTTTAGAATCTACACTCTGTTGTGAGTTAGGTTTTGAAAAAGCCAAAGCAATTCACAAATAATACAAACAATACAACAGATTTTAAGCTAGATTTAAAAAAATAGATTTTGATTCTAAATCTAATTTTTTAAATCTAGACTAAAACCATTGCTTAATTTACTTTTTTATGGAAAGCTTTGCTAATGCTAGCAATGACGATTTGGTTTTGTTTGTTGTTTTTTATGTTTATGTGTTGCTTTGGCTTCCTAGCAATTATAGGTTTTGCCTAGCTCATGATGGATTTGCTTTATTGTAATTGAAAGATTCTAAATTTATAGAAACCGACTTTATTGTGAGATTATGTATTTATAGAATCTAAAATAGCTTGATAGGCTATATGTATGTGGTAATATTTGTCTCTTTGTTGCCAAGAATGATTAAAGTTTTTCTTTTTTCTTGAAAAAGTCAAGAAATAAAGGTAAGATTCTGTATTTACAATTACATTAAATATAATAACTTTTTATTATAGCGTTTTAAAGTTTAAAAGTAAGGCATAAGGGAAAAGCATGGGAAAATTGTATTTAAGTATATTTTCATTTGATTCTAGAATAGATTTTCAAAATGGCTATGTGCGTCAAGAGTTGTGCTATAAAGAGCATGATACACTAAAAGATATTTTACAAGCTGTGGAAGCAAAGTATTTTGGCTATCAAGAGTTTGGTGTTGATATGCAATTTATACATTGTAGGATTAATGGTTATGCAGTGTTTGGGAATCTAGCTATTAAAGAGATTGTATCGCAGCTTGGTTGCCATTTGGAGATTGAGCCTTTAAGTAAGAGGTATGCAAAGAAAGATTTGCTGCTTGATTTAGACGCGGCATTTGCAAAATATAATGATTTTTTTTATGAAATGGATTTTATAGTGCCAAGTGAAAAAGAGGAATTGAAAAAATATTTACTTATAAATTTCATTGTTCCTTGCCATGATGATACATACTGCGGTGATGGCTTTTTATTGTATATTAAATGGCTATTATTGCGTTATCCAATATATAAAGAAAAATTACTTGACTTTATTGCTTGTAGTGATAGTGGAATTTTCCAGCATATAAGCACAGCAAATTTTATGCTACCTCACAATAGGGCGATAGACACACAAATAGAATCATTACAAAGCATGCTACTTTCCCCTACACGAAAGAATAAAGAATGGCTTGCTTTTGGCTCACATATTGCCTCGCAATATCATTTTACATGCGAGCAAAGAATTGCTGATTATAATGCTGCGGAGAGTTTTACTCCTTTTATTCAAAGTATTTTGCATGCTAAAAATATGCAAAATATGGAATCTTGTAAATAAGGATTTATATGTATCTTATATATGATTGTCTCAAAAATAGCTCATTTAGTATTGCCACACAAAATGTGCTAAAACATCTAAATATCCCATACATAACATTAGATAAACAAAAAAGCTTTAGGGTGCATGGCGGATATTTTGGCAGAATAGGAGCATTAGAACAATTTATATTCGCTAATGTGTATAATATTTCTCTTGCTTGTCTTGAGGGTAAAAAACTGCTTGCATTAGAGGAAGATTCTTATGCTAATCTTGTTTTCACGCTTGATTTATTAAGAAATAATCAATCTTTGAGGGCATTTGCCATTGCTGAATTACAAAGTCAAAATATTGTGCTTGATATTGACATTTTACAGAATCATATTGCATATTTTCCTGCAATTTTGTCTGATTATATGGATATTATAGGGCAAACTATGAAATATAGCTTTGGCAAAAACTTGCAACATATTCCAGCGATTGTGCCAGATTCTATCAATGGTTTTAGCGCATGTGCTTTTTATGGCAGTAGGCATGCAGATTGCAATATGCGTGATGAATATAAGCATATACCTAAGCTGTGCAAACTAATTGGTCTAGGCTATCTTGACAAACCAATAAGCTTGCAATCTTATACTCATTTGGAGCAAATTGATATTGAGAGAGCGTATGAAAAAAGCGGGGAATTATTATATTCAGGCATTGATTTGGGTGTAGATTTCCTATGTGTATTTTCAGATTCTACATTTGATATGTTTGACAAAAAGCAAGCATTATGTATAAAGTATAGCAAGCGAGATCCAATTAGTATAGCATGTCTCAATATGGCACAGATATTGCTAGTTTGCTTTGATAAGGCAGATGAGGCAGGCTTTTCGTTGCATAAGGTAAATCCGTATTTTATACAAAATAGCAATAAAGCTTCCTAATTTTACATTATGGAGATTCTTAAAACATGGCTGTTATTGTAAAGATTCTTTTTGCTTGTTTTGTTGGTATGGCGTGGTATCATTTAAATGGACCAGACCAAGCACCAATAGCAGGAATACTTGCGGCTATGGTATTATTAGCTTCATTTATTAAACCAATTAGCTATCAAGATCCAAAGGAACGCGATGAATATCGCCTTAAGATTCAAGAAGCAAGAGAGAGAAAACGCATTCTTGCTGAAAAGCAAAATGAAGAAAAAAAGTTGTTGAAAAAACAGGCACTTGAGGCAGAAGAAGCGCGTAAGCAAGAGTTGAAAAAAAAGTTAAAACTCTAATTATATTCACATATTATATTTAAAGGAAACAAATGGAATTAATCTTATTTTTAATTGCTGCTGGTATCATATTTTATCTATATAAAACCTTTCAAAGCTATCTTAGCAATCCAATTGCACCGACAGATAGAGATACATTACAATTGCAAAGACAGCAAGAATATGTAGAGGAGAGACCCATACTAACAGAAAAAGAGAAACTAAAAAATAGCGAGTATGGGCTTATTATAAGCATATTAGGTAAATTGAGTATAGCAGATTCTAAGAGTTGCGTATTAGAGGAGAGACTTGTAAAAAGCATTATAGAGGATATGTCTCACGATATTGACCAACCTCAAGAACTTTTTTTAGAAATATATAGAGAATCTCATAATGATGATATACAAGAGTTGGCCGAACTTTTTGCAAATGAGACTATTGGGCAGTATAAAAAGCGGTTGAAAATTGTTGAATTTATGTTTGCTTTATCGTATGCTGATGGAAATTTTTCAAAAGAGGAGGAAGATTCTATCATTAATGTAGCTGCTACTTTAGAAATTGAAAACGATGATTTCAATAATCTTTATGATAATTTCAAAGCCTTAAATGAAAAATACACCCCACCAACTACAGAAGAAGCGTTAAATATATTTGGACTTCAAGAAGGATTTAGTAAAGATGAGCTTGATTCTAAATATAATGAGCTTTTTGAGAAAAATAGACAAAATGTTTTAGATCCTAAAAGCCTAACAAAACCATATAATGAAAGCGATTCACAAAAATTACGAAGAATTTCTGATGCCTATGTCTTGCTTTTATCCTTAAATAACGCAGATACTAAATAATCTATAATTAAGACTTTGTGGGCAGTCTTTTTGGAATCTATCTTTTCATAAAAATGATAGTATTTCACTCCTAGCATAAATTACAAAAATGATTTCATATAAATATTACTTCTATAAGGCTCTGCATAAAACTTTTTATATTCTTGCTTTTATGCTAAGTTTCAAAAAGCATTAATCAAATATCAAATTTAAAACTTTTTATATTGCCTATATACTTAAAAGGCTTGTTTTACAAAGTATTTTAAAATAAAGATTCTGTTAAATTGTTTGGCATTAATAACCACAGATAATCATAAAATGCAATATTTTTATGTTTGCAAAATAACACATATCAACCATATAGATATAATGTAAAATCAACAAGTTTATTATTTAAAATTCCATTTAGTAACATTTTGTAAAGTTTATATTTTAAATAGTGTAAAATATAAACATATATTATATTTGCTTGCATTCATACAACTGATAAAAATATGCAATTACTTTCAAAATGCCTTTATATAAGGTAACATTATTATGAAATTGTTAATTACTTGTTACTAAAAGTAACTAACACTAAAAAGCTACAATATTTAGTAT
>X347_Brown_Bear__coassemble_1365_pt1 | contig 34956 bp, 28 predicted proteins | sample X347_Brown_Bear__metabat2_high_PE_010 | metagenome-assembled genome bin X347_Brown_Bear | reverse complement strand
TAGGAGGCAATCGCAATGAGGCATATAGTCAAAGTAGATTCTATAATTTTATAAACAAGCTGCTTACTCTTAGAAATCTTTTTATAGTGGCATTTATTAGTGGAATATGGCATGGAGCTGGATTTGGCTTTGTGATATGGGGAAGCCTGCATGGGCTAGCAATGGTAGTGCATAGAATCTATGGCTTTATGCTTGAGGCAATGGAATCTAGGCGGGATAGAAAATCCAAACAGAATGTAGAATCTAACAAGACAGCAAAGGGATTTAGACAAAGTAGATTCTATAAAATACTTTGCTGGTTTATAACATTTAATTTTATTAATATAACTTGGGTTTTCTTTCGTGCGGAGAATTTACAAGGTGCATTTAATCTTTTAAAGGGAATGTTTGGTATTGCGTGGGTGGAGTTGCCAGATAGATGGTATATGGCAGCTTTTATGCTACAAAGCATTAAGGGAAATGATAAAACCTTTGTATTCTTTCTATTGGCTTTTATATTGTGTCTTTGCTGTCGCAATAGCATTCAGATATTAGATAAATTTAATAAAAGAATGTTTCTTTTTTCTTTTTGTGCGAGTCTTATGTTTGCAAGTTCTATATTCTATATGCTTCTGCAAAATAGTTTGCCAGAATTTATATATTTTAACTTTTAGGAAATGTAATGCGTTATAAAGTAGCAATATTTATTATGATTCTATTACAACCAATATATTTGATAGGCTTATATTGTTTTGTATTTTTTGGTCAAATTTTCTATATGTATATCGAATATCCGCAATATTACAAACAAAAGCAAGTAACATTGCAAGCTAATAATGCAGATATTGTTGTTATTGGAAATTCTAGAGGTAAGGCAGGATTTATACCAAATGAGATTAATGGATATTCATCTATTAATCTTAGTGTAGGCGGCTCTACGCCAATTATTGGCTACTACACATTAAAGAGATATTTTGAGCATAGTAAGCCGCCAAAAATAATAATACTATCGTATTCTGCTGATTATTTTATAGATCCTGCTGAATTTTTCTGGCAAGGCGGGGTAAAAACTAAGTTTCTAGAATTTAATGAAATCTTTGAAGTATTAAAAGAAGCAAGAGCATTAAATGAGTGCAAGCCATTTGAAAAATCTGGCGGAGGTTGTCATAATATTGATGTGTATAAATATTTATTAGATTTAAAAAACTTTGGTGCAGAGCTATCGGCTGTAAATATCACACTAAGACGTTATAGAACCAATCTTGCTGTTTTAAAAGAGATAGAAGATTCTAAAGGGCATTTTTATTATGGCAGGGCAAATGGTGCTTATGGCGATTTTAGCGAAGTATCGTTTAAGGAATTTACCCTTAGCCCTTTAGTTTCTCTATATTTGCATAAAATCGCATCTCTTGCAAAAGAACATAATGTAAAAGTAGTAACATATGTAATGCCATATAACACACATACATCTTTAAACATCAATAAAACATTCTTAAGTCAATACACCAAATTTTATGAAACAATGCAAAAAGAATATGGAATCTTGGCTCTCAATAAACCCTATTCAATGCCTAATGAAGCATTTGGAGATCACTCTCATTTATATGCTGGTGCAAAAGAGGTTACACATGATATTTATAATAAGCTAAAAGAAAATGGGCTACTCTGAAAATATAAGAGGATTAATAAATCCCATTTAATGTTATGTGCAATTTTAGTTGCAACAAACGCAACACACTTGCATAAAAACAAAAAATATGTAACAATATAATTTTTAAATTTACAAATATAAAGGATATGTTATGTGGGAAAATCCACTTGATAATATGGAAGTTTTTGAAGGTAGTCCTATAAATAAATGGAAAGAAGTCGTTTTTAATGCAAGCAGAACACTTGCAAGCAAGGAAATAGAGCGTCTATTAGAGGAGCTAGCACTTTATGAAATGGCATTTGAGTCGGAGGAGAAGCCTACAAATTTGCGTGAGTTTTTCTACAATGTTCATCACGATCATGAATTCAAACAAAGATTTATTGAGAAAAAGAATAGTCTAGCAATTGAATCTATGGCAAAGATTCTAAGTGAAAATGAATAGCCACATATAATGATAGTGCGAAAAACTTTATTATTTATTTCTGTATTACTGCATTTTAGTATTATCCAGCTTTGCTATGCAAAAGGCATTACGCCTACAATGGAGCTTGACTTAGACTTAAAAAAAGATGAGGTTGTGCGAGCTACAATCAATGCCTCAGAAGATTCACAAAGCATGAGTGCCACAAAGCATTTTACTTTGCGTTGGACTTTATATCGTAATGAGGGGCTTGTAGTGCTTGTGCGTTATGACAAATACCCATATCAATTTATACTTTATAAAGATTATAGGCTAAATAGCTGGACGCTTAATCTGCTTGACCCACAAGGCATAAATAGAGACCCAAATCAGCCGAAATTGCTTATAACATTTATTGGCATTGATGACCCTTTTAATGATGAAAAAACAATAGCGCATTTGCGACTTTATGGGTTTGGTGATATGGACTTTACACGAGAATAGCCTTGCGTGTTTATTGCCTTTAAGCATTTGAAGCAAAGATTCTATTTTTATCATTTTTATAAAATTCAATGCAAGAGTGTATATATAATTTCAGAGGTATTGCTAGAATCTAAAGCCTATAAAATCATAACTTTACTTTTTTACACATTTAAAAATATTGTTCTTTATCTAAACTATATACTAAGCTTGCTAATATTTTGCATAATTTATAGCTATATTTTATAACAAATATAAAGTGGCTGTAATTTTAGATATTTATGCAATAAAAAAATTAAATTATTTGTATAAAAGAAGCATTCTAATAATTTACAAAAGCTTGACATAATACTTAACATAAGCAATAGATAAGAATACAAAATAAAAAGCCTAGTGCTAAGTATTTTGCTATTTTTATTTGTGCTTATATTATATTTTATACAAAAGGAGTTCCAATGAGGCTTACCCCACGGGAATTAGACAAAATGATGCTGCATTATGCGGGTTGTTTAGCAAAGAGTCGCAAGGAAAGAGGTATTAAGCTCAACTATGTTGAGGCAGTGGCATATATCTCTATGGAGATTATGGAGCATGCGAGAGAGGGCAAAAAAAGTGTTGCTGAACTTATGCAATTAGGAAGAGAGCTTTTAAGCGCAAAAGATGTAATGGATGGTGTGGCTAGCATTATCCATGAAGTGCAAGTAGAAGTATGTTTTCCCGATGGGACTAAGCTTGTTACAGTGCATACGCCAATTGAGGATAATGGCAAGCTTACACCTGGAGAGTTTATATTAAAAGATGAAGATATTACACTAAATGCAAATAAAGATTCTATAACAATTAAAGTTCAAAATAAAGGCGATAGACCTATACAGGTAGGCTCTCACTTTCACTTTTTTGAAACAAATAAACTTTTACACTTTGATAGAGAAAAAGCTTATGGCAGAAGACTTGATATTGCATCAGGCACATCTGTTAGATTTGAGCCGGGTGAAACAAAAAGCGTAAATCTTGTTAGCTTTGGGGGCAATCAAAGACTATATGGTTTCAATGATTTAGTTAATGGACAAATAAGCGAAGATAATAAAAAGCAGGCATTGAAAAATGCAAAAAATAAGGGTTTTGAATAAGGAGTAGGCAATGACAAAAATATCACGAAAAGAATATGTTTCTATGTATGGACCAACAACTGGCGATAAAATAAGACTTGGCGATACAGAATTATTTGCCGAAATTGAAAAAGATTATGCGATTTATGGTGAAGAAATTAAATTTGGTGGTGGCAAAACTATACGCGATGGTATGGCACAATCTGTAAGCAATAGTGTGTATGAACTTGACACAGTTATTACCAATGCAGTAATTATTGATTATACTGGAATCTATAAAGCTGATGTTGGAATGAAAGAAGGTAAGATTGTAGGCATTGGAAAAGCAGGCAATAAAGATACACAAGATGGCGTATGCGATAAGCTAATTGTTGGAACAAATACAGAAGTTATAGCAGGAGAGGGGCTTATCCTTACAGCAGGCGGAATAGATACACATATCCATTTTATTTCTCCAACACAGATTCCAACTGCATTTTATAGCGGTGTTACCACAATGATTGGTGGTGGAACAGGTCCTGCTGCTGGCACAAATGCCACTACTTGCACTCCAGGTAAATGGCATTTACGACAAATGATGCGAGCAACACAAAAATATGCAATGAATTTTGGCTTTTTTGGCAAAGGAAATAGCTCAAATGAAGAGGCTTTAAGTGAGCAAATTAAGGCAGGTGCGCTAGGATTAAAAGTGCATGAAGATTGGGGTTCAACACCAGCTGCTATTAATCATGCTCTAAATATTGCTGATAAATATGATGTGCAAATAGCTCTTCATACAGATACATTAAACGAAGCAGGTTGTGTAGAAGACACTCTAAAAGCAATTAATGGTCGCACCATACACACTTTCCATACAGAGGGTGCAGGTGGCGGACATGCTCCAGATATTATTAAAGCAGCAGGTGAGTTAAATATTTTACCCGCTTCTACAAACCCAACAATACCTTTTACAAAAAATACAGCTGATGAGCATTTAGATATGCTTATGGTATGCCATCATTTGGATAAGAAAATTAAAGAAGATGTGGCATTTGCTGATAGTCGTATTAGACCAGAAACAATTGCCGCAGAAGATGCATTGCATGATATGGGAATCTTCTCTATTACAAGTTCAGATTCTCAAGCTATGGGTCGTATCGGCGAAGTAATTACACGCACATGGCAAACTGCTGATAAGTGTAAAAGAGAATTTGGAGCTTTAAAGGAAGAGAGCGGCAAAAACGATAACTTTAGAATCAAACGCTATATTGCAAAATATACTATTAACCCAGCAATAGCACATGGTATTTCTGAATATGTTGGGTCAGTTGAAGTAGGCAAAATTGCCGACCTTGTGCTTTGGAAGCCAAATATGTTTGGAATCAAACCAGAAATGATTATAAAAAATGGTATGATTGCAGCTTCAAAAATGGGGGATAGCAATGCTTCTATACCAACACCAGAGCCTGTTGTATATACAGATATGTTTGGGGCAGAAGGCAGTGCAAAACATGATTGTGGCTTTACTTTTGTATCGCAAGTAGCTTTTGATGCAAATATAAAAGAGCAATATGATTTAGAACGCAACATATTGCCTGTTAAAAATTGTCGCAATGTAACAAAAAAAGATATGAAGTTTAACTCTGAAGTATCAAAAATTGAAGTAAATCCAGAGACTTATGAAGTTAAGGTAAATGGCAAAAAGGTTACTTCTAAACCAGTAGATAAAGTGTCCTTGGGACAACTTTATAATCTATTTTAATGTTGGGTAGGAGTGTGAGATGTTAGCTATAGTGTTGCTTTATGTTGCCATTGTTCTCATTAATAATGGAATTTGTCGCATTACAAATATTGATGGCAAAACATCATCGGTTATGAATATTTTTGTTGGTGCATTATCGGTTATTATTAATATAATTGTTATAGTGCATGGTGATTTTATGAATAACCATGATGACCTTTATGCTGCTGCCACAGGATTACTCTTTGGCTTTACATATTTGTTTGTAGCATTTAATAATTTGCTAAATCTTGATACAAGGGCATTTGGCTGGTATAGCCTATTTGTTGCCATCAACTCCATTCCTGCCGCTTATCTTGCTTATAAAGATGATGTGGTATCTGTATCTTTTTCTGTGATATGGCTTGCATGGGGTGTATTGTGGCTTACAGGCTTTATTGAATGCGTTATGAAAAAAGAACTCAAGTTTGTGCCTTATCTTGCAATACTTGAGGGTATATTTACAGCTTGGATACCTGCTTGGCTACTATTTGCAGGCACTTGGAGTATGTAAGTGCTTGTTACAAAAATATTAGGCAAAGCGAGCGACTTGCCACAAAATGCAGATATTGACACAATATCTATTGAGTGGTTTAATACGCAAAAGCGTATTGCACGTTATACTTCCTTGAATGGACGCGATATTGCTTTAAAGTTTGAGAAACCTTTAGCAATTGGCTTAAGCCATGGGGATATTCTGGCAAAAGATAATGATACTTTTATCATAGTATCTATTTTACCTACGCATATTTTAACTATGCAGGTGCATACCAATGTAGAAATTGCTAGGTTATGCTATGAAATTGGAAATTATCATTTGCCATTATTTTTTGGTGAAACGGAGTTTATATTTCGAACTCCTTTTGAAAAACCATTGCAAAGAGTTCTTGAGAGACTTTGCGTTCAATATAAAGAGGAAGAAGGAATTTTAGATTCTAAAGATAGGTTGCAAGTAAGTATGGTAGTCGCAGAGCCAAAGTTAAAAATTGCACAAGATTTTCAAATCACATTACATAATAAGGTGAATGGCAAATGAATTTTTTATTATTGCAAATCAATGATTCTGCATTTCCTATTGGAAGCTATACACAATCTTTTGGATTGGAAACATATGTTCAGTATGGTTTAATAAAGAATAAAGACCATGCCTATAAATATCTAAAGGCATTGCTACATACGCAAATGTTATATACAGATTTATTAGCCATAAAGCTTGTGTATAGCGCACCAGATTTGCAAGCTATCTTGCATATAGAATCTTTAATGAATGCGGCAACTTCTGCACGAGAGACGAGACAGGGTATGCAAAAGCTTGGCGCAAGATTTATAAAAACTTTGCAATCTATGACTTTAGAGCATTGCAAGGAATTTATAGATTATAGCAAAGCAAGCAAAAATCCAACCCATCCTAGTGCATATGCGATTTTTTGTAAGTCTCAAAATATTGCATTTGATGATGCCCTGCAAAACTATATTTATGCGCAAACTTCAAATGCACTTACAAATTGCGTAAAACTTGTGCCGCTGTCTCAATATGACGGGCAGGCAATATTGTCTATGTTGTATCAAGATTTTAAGATTCTGTGTAGTAGGGTGCAGAATCTTGATATAGAAGATTTCTGCAATGCAAATGCGCATAATGATATAAAAGCTATGCAGCATGAAACATTGCATTCGCGACTCTACATGTCATAATTTTTAAAGGATAAATATGGTAAAAATAGGTATTTGTGGTCCGGTTGGTAGCGGCAAAACAGCATTAATTGAGAGTCTTACTCGCTTAATGAGCAAGGATTATTCATTAGGCGTAATTACAAACGATATTTATACTCAAGAAGATGCAAATTTTATGTGTAAAAACTCCGTATTACCAAAAGAACGTATTATAGGTGTAGAGACTGGCGGCTGTCCGCATACTGCTATACGAGAAGATGCTTCTATGAATCTTGAGGCGGTTGATGAAATGATGAATAGATTCCCTGATATTGAGATTTTATTTATCGAGAGTGGCGGTGATAATTTATCGGCAACATTTAGCCCTGAACTTGCTGATTTTACACTTTTTGTAATTGATGTATCTGGTGGAGACAAGATTCCAAGAAAAGGTGGTCCAGGAATTACGCGTTCTGATTTGCTTATTATAAATAAAATTGATTTAGCTCCGCATGTTGGTGCTAGTCTAGAAGTTATGGATAGAGATTCTAAAAAAATGCGTGGTGATAAGCCTTTTGTTTTTACAAATATACGTGGCAAAGAAGGGCTAGATAATGTCATTGCATGGATTAAAAAATATGCTCTATTAGAGGATCATTCGTGAGAAGTAGTTATGCTCAAGAGACAAGGTTGCATTGCCGCACAAAACAAGGGGCAAATGGAAAAACGATTATAGAATCTATGTTTTTTACACCACCGCTTAAGCTCATAGAGCCTATTTATGAAGGCGATATAGCAAACCTTATGGTATTAAATGTGTCGGCTGGACTTATGGAGGGCGATAAACAGGATATAGTTTTTGATATTACTAGTAATAGCAAGTTAAAGGTTACTTCTCAAAGTTATGAAAAAGTGCATGATACTCAAAATGGCTATGCCATGCGTAACACAACAATAAATATTGCCAATAACGCATTTTTTTCATATATGCCATTACCATGTATTCCTTTTGCTAATTCTAGTTTTAAAAATAGCACAACCATTCATTTGCACGAAGATTCTATTCTGCATTATGGAGAAATTTTTTGTGCGGGTAGAGTAGCTAGAGATGAAATATTTGCATTTAAGCATTTTCAACAAAATATACATGTTTATAAGAATAATGACTTGTTGTTTTATGATAATATGAACTTGCGTCCAGATTCTATGGATTTAAGAAATATGTGTGCGTTTGATGGCTATACCCATTATTTATGTTTAATTGCTTATGACAAGCGTATGGATATTACATATTTGCAAGAACAGATAGATAAGACTACTCTCAATGCCGCCATAACTACAAATGGCGATATGATTATCATAAAAGCTCTTGCAAATGAGAGTGAGCCATTGCTTGATTTGCAAAATATATTAACTAAACTATCATAAAACACATTGCCTAAAATTATCAAATTAGGCAAACACTCCATTAAACTTTAAAATTATGTTATTCTGCAAAGTATCTTGTTGCAAAATACCTTATATGCTAATTATTGACATATCTAGTAAGCATTTAAGTAGCTTTTAATAAAATATTGAGTATTCTATACTTTTTTACTTTGAAATGAAAGGGGCTTACAATGAGTAAGAAGCAAATCGTCATTAGACCTGAAGAATCACTAGACGCACAAGAGGTATATAGCAAGAAAAAGGTTATAAACAATCGCCATTTGTTTAAAAATGAATTTTATGAAAAAGAGCTTAGAAAATTAGAAATAGAACTTGTTAAACTACAAAATTGGGTAAAAAAGACAAATCAAAAAATTGTTATTATCATGGAGGGTAGAGATGGTGCTGGCAAAGGAGGCACAATCAAGGCTTTAACATCACACCTTAATCCACGAGGTTGTCGCATTGTAGCACTCAATAAACCAACAGAGCAAGAGAAAACTGAATGGTATTTTAAACGATATATTACAAACTTACCATCAGGTGGCGAAATTGTGTTTTTTGATAGAAGTTGGTATAATCGTGCGGGTGTTGAAAAAGTTATGGGATTTTGCACGCAAGATGAGTATAAAGAGTTTATCTATCAAGTAAGCAATTTAGAACAAATGTTGGTTGCAAGTGGAACTATGATTTTTAAATATTTTCTTAATGTTTCACAAGAAGAGCAAAAAAGACGCATTGAAAGACGCAAAAATGATCCATTGCGCATGTGGAAATTAAGCCCAATTGATGCCAAATCATTAAGCTTATGGGACGATTATACTGAAGCTTTTGAAAAAATGTTTTCTCGCACTCACACTCCTTATAGCCCCTGGATGATTGTAGATTCTAATGACAAAAAACGAGCAAGGCTAAATATCGCCAGAGACTTATTAAGCAAGGTGGATTATGAGGATAAAGACCAAAATTCTGTGTGTTTATTAGCAGATCCAAATATCGTGCATTTATATTCACAACAATCAAGTTTTATTAAGAAAAACAAAGATTTCAAGATCTTTAAAGAAGATAAAAAAGACAAAAAAGATTCTAAAGACGATGAGAAAAAGTAAAACTCATTTGCAAAAAAAGCATGCCATAAATGTATTGTGTGGTGTGCGTGAAGCAAACAAAAATAATGCAAATTTGCCACATAAAGACTTAAAGCAAACAAAGGGTGTATCTAAGGAATATTGCCAACAAATATATGATGAAATATACTTTGAGATTCTAGGCTTTGAGCAGAGTAGCACTATACAGATTGTTTCAAATTATGCTAAAGAGTGCAATGTGGAATTAAGGCTTGATAATTCTACATTATCGCATGCAAATTTTATGCAACAAGATGACAATAAGACTAGCACATTATCGCAGGAATATGGCATTATTGCAAGCGGATTGATACAAAACCTAGAAACATTTTTTAATATATTAGAATCTTTATTTGCAGAAAAGATGATAAAAGGCAATATTGCCGAATTTGTGATACAAAAGCTACAACAAAATAAGCAAAATATCTGCATTGCCGAATCTTGCACAGGCGGAGTATTAAGCTCCATGATTACTGCTGTTAATGGAGCAAGCTCTGTTTTTAAAGGCGGCATAACAACTTATAGCATTCAATCAAAACAGCAGATTTTGGGTGTAAAAGATTCTATCATTAAAGAACATGGTGTGTATTCTGAAGCGTGTGTGCGCGCTATGGCACGCGGTGTGCTTGATTTATTTCAGGCTGATATTGCTATTGCAACAAGTGGATTAGCAACTAAAGATACAAGTGCTAATAATTTTTTGAATTTGCCAGCTGGCATGGTTTTTACATGCGTTCTAATAAGAGATAGACTGCCAATAAGTATTTCCCATAATTATTTATCACATAGCCACAATATAGCTCCAAAAGATTCTAGAATCTTTGTTCAAAAAGAAGCTAGCTTGAATTCTTTGAGATTGCTTTTGAATGTTCTTGCATACTAATTTATATTGCTTGCTATAATCTTAGAAATTAGCACACTAGCGTGTTTAGGCTTTTTATTGCATTTTGTTTTAATAGAATCTAATCGTTTTCTTGTGCGTTTATAGCATTTTATTTCTTTGAGTTTTAGCATATTTTAAGGTATTTTTAGATAAAATACTCACCTATGCTTTGCGAGTAGGGGGCATATCCGAAAACAAAAGTGTAATTTTTTTAAAAGGAAATGGCTATGAATAAACTTCTTGTATTATTTTTTGCATGTGTTGGTTTTGCACTAGCTGCTGATGCTAAGGCTGGTGTAGAAGGTATATCTGGTGCTGATTTAGTTATGGCTCTCTCTGTCCTTGCTGGTGTTGTGGGGTTAGGTATAGCTGCTCTTGGTGGTGGTATAGGTATGGGACATGCCGCTGCCGCTGCAATTTCTGGAACTGCGAGAAACCCAGCACTTGGCTCTAAACTTCAAACAACGATGTTTATTGCTATCGCTTTGATTGAAGCGCAGGTTATTTATACCCTTGTTTTTGCTGTTATTGCAATTTATGTGAATCCTTATATTGCTTAATTTTCGCATAAAATAGGATTTATTATTTATTATTTATTATTTATTATTTATGCCTTTCTTAGATACTAAAATTTAAGAAAGGTTTATGCGCTGGTGGTGGAATGGTAGACACACCATCTTGAGGGGGTGGCGGGGCGACCCGTGTGAGTTCAAGTCTCACTCAGCGCACCATACCGCATTGATACTTATAATAACCACATAAGCCGGAGTGGTGAAATTGGTAGACGCGCTAGACTCAAAATCTAGTAAGGGCAACCTTGTGTCGGTTCGAGTCCGACCTTCGGCACCATTCATGATTATTTTTTATGTTTGTCCTGATAGCTCAGCTGGATAGAGCGTAAGATTCCTAATCTTAAGGTCATGGGTTCAAATCCCTTTCGGGACGCCACTAAATTAATCCTAAAATTATTTATATTAGCTAAAAAGCCATAAAAATTAGCCTAATCTATACCATTCTAAAATTAATGTAAGAATAAACAAAAACTATATTACATTAATTTTAAAAACAAAATAAACAATAGGCATGTGAGGAATAGCAGTTAAATAAACTGCTTTAATCAATGTTGGCACTATATTTTCACATAAGAAATTTCAGCATTACCAAAACATAAGCTATTTATTATTGCTTTATGAATTGAGATAAGTTTTGTTTTTCATAAATTTCATAAATAAGGCATAGTGAAAGAAAATATGCGTCAAGCAATATTGACTTAAAATTATGCTTTAGTCTAATAGAATATTCTTATATTGCCTGCATATTTTTATTTTAGCTGTGAGATATTTATTTGGTATAAGTAGATATTAATAATTTCCTCTATTATTTAATTGCTTTCTTTATTCCAAGATAAGTTCATAAATAAATGTAGCTTTATGTGATTTTTGATACACATAAAACAAGCTTTAAAGTAAAAAATGTATAACCTTACATGGTTCTTTAAAAAATGCAAGGCATTTGCATGTTGTATAACCTTTGAGATTAAACAAAAATTTTATAAATCATTAAAGTAAAAAAGCCTTATAATCGTGCGTTTTATGTGTGTATTATAAAACAAAGATTTAATATTTATTAAGCCATATTTATATATAAATTTAGCGTAAGTTGAATTTTGTAAAATTGCGTTACGACTAGATTCCACATATTATTTCCCATTATCACGCTACTAATAATATAATAATTTTACAACTACATCTAGAATAAAATATCACACATTTGTTGCCCGATTTTATCTTTCATTTATATTTAAATAATAAAATTTATTAATAACATTTTTTTATTATTTGGTTTTAGATTCTATTTTATGTTTCAATAGCTATTAATGAAAAATTGTTATAATGTTATATTTTAAAAATTAGGAGAATATTATGGGACAATATATTGAGTTAAGACAAGATAATTTTAAAGAAGTAACAAAAAGTGGTATATCTCTTGTTGATTTTTGGGCTCCTTGGTGTGGTCCTTGCAGAATGCTAGCACCTGTTATTGATGAATTAGCAGAAGAGTTTGCTGGTCGTGCTAATATTTGCAAGGTAAATACCGATGAAGAAGAGTCGCTTGGAGCTGAATTTGGAATCCGAAGCATACCAACTATCCTTTTTATGAAAAATGGGGAGATAGTAGATCAAATTATCGGAGCAACTACAAAAGCGGTTCTTGCTGATAAGTTAAACTCATTGCTATAAAGAGTTATTCAAGGTGGCAAATATGATAGATTTAGCGATTATTGGCGGTGGTCCAGCAGGATTATCGGCTGGCTTATATGCAACAAGAGGTGGTATAAAAAATGTCGTGTTGTATGAAAAAGGAATGCCAGGCGGACAAATTACAGGTAGCAGTGAAATTGAAAATTATCCGGGTGTTAGCGAAATAAAATCTGGCATTGATTTTATGGAACCATGGCAAACACAATGTTTTCGTTTTGGACTAAAACATGTAATGTCTGAAGTTATCCGCATTGAAAAGCATGGTAATATTTTTCATATTATTCACAATCAGGGCAAAGGTGAAGAGATACAAGAGGCAAAAAGCGTTATTATAACAACAGGTGGTCGCCCTAAAAGATCAAATATTAAGGGAGAGCAGGAATTTTGGGGCAAAGGAGTTAGCACTTGTGCGACTTGTGATGCCTTTTTTTATAAAAAACGTGAGGTAGCAGTGCTTGGAGGTGGTGATACAGCTCTAGAAGAAGCCATATATCTTACTAAGTTTGCTTCTAAAGTGCATCTTATTCATAGACGAGATGGCTTTAGAGCAGCGCCAATTACGGTTGAGCATGCAAAAAGCAACGAGAAAATTAATTTTCTAACACCATATATTGTTACAGAGATTTGCGGAGATTCTAGCGGTGTGAATAGCCTTATTGTTAAGAATCTAAACACAGACAAAGAGGAAAAGTTGGAAGTTCCGGTAATTTTTGAGTTTGTTGGCTATGATGTTAATAATCAAATATTATTGCAAAATGATGGTTCATATTTGTGTGATATAAATGAGCATGGTTCTGTGATTGTAAATCTAAAAATGCACACAAGTGTAGAAGGGTTATTTGCAGCTGGAGATATAAGGATAGACGCACCAAAACAAGTGGTATGTGCGGCTGGTGATGGTGCACAAGCAGCACTTGAAGCTATTGCATATTTAGAGCAAAAACATTAGGGGCAAATTTTATGGCAGAAATCGGTATTTTTGGAGCAACAGGTAGAGTAGGAAAGCTATTAATTGATGAGATTTTAGCACACAAAAAAGCTATGCTTGCTAGCGTGTATGTGCGTAATGAGTTGCATTATAATATGCCATCAAATACACTTATTACAAGCGATATGTCTGCTTTTTTAGAATCAAGTGAGGTAATTATTGATTTTTCAAGTGCAGAAGCCACAAAAAATCTCTTAGAGCATGCAAAAAAATGCCCTACACCGCTTGTTATTGGCACAACAGGCTTGAAAGAAGAACAAATGAGGCTTTTAGAAGAATGTAGCAAACAAATGCCAATTTTATATGCCACAAATATGAGTGAGGGTGTGGCAATGCTTAATAAGCTTGTATCCTTACTTAGCTCTAAATTACGACATTATGATATTGAAATTACAGAAATTCACCATAGACACAAAAAAGATGCCCCTTCTGGCACAGCTCTAACTCTAGCTGAAACCGCAGCAGCAGCAAGAAATTTAGACCATAGTGTTTTTAGGTTTGGCAGAGAGGGTATGGCTTTGAGAGATAAAGACGAGATTGGGGTGTTGAGTTTGCGTGGCGGTGATGTTGTGGGTAGGCATGTAGTAGGATTTTATGCCGATGGTGAATATCTTGAGCTTACGCACAATGCAACCTCTAGAGCTACTTTTGCAAAAGGTGCATTACACGCATCATTATGGCTTGTAAAGCAAAAAAGTGGGCTTTATGGTATGCAAGATATATTTGAATTTTAAAATGGAGAGTTCATTAGTTATGCAAATAAAAGATTCACATACCAGCAATGGTATTATATACTTTACCCCCCCCCCCCCCCAATAGCTTAATCAACATAACAACGCAGCCTACAGCCACAGAAGCAAATATCCATTTTCCAAGTGAAGGCATGGATATGCTATATCTTGCTGAAAATAAGCATTTTTGGCATATTGCAAGGCGAGAGTTTATCTATCAGGAGCTAAGTCGCATTTTTGCTAGATTCTACCCTAATCATTCCTTTAAGCAGGCAAAGATTTTAGATGTGGGGGCTGGCACAGGGAGCGTTACACGGCATTTTTTAGAGCAAGGATTTGACAATATCGCGCTTGGTGAGATTCACCCGCAAGGCTTAGAATACGCAAAAACCTATGGCATTAAAGACTTGTATTGTATGGATTTGCTTGATGTGCCTTTTGCAGATGAGTTTGATTGTATCTTTGCTTTTGATGTGCTAGAGCATATTGATGAGGATTTAAAGGCATTGCAAAATATGAAGGGCATGCTAAAAGATAATGAAAAAAGCCTGCTAGCCCTAAGTGTCCCCGCGCATAAATGGCTGTGGAATGCCCATGATGTGAGCGTGCATCATAAGCGGCGATATACAAAAGCCGCTCTTACGCAGCTTATGCGTGAATGCGGCTTTGAAATAGTGTGTGCGAGGTATTTTTTTGTCTCTATCACGCCATTGCTGTGGGCTAGAGCGATTTTACACAATGCCCCATATCCAAGCAATAATACGCAGGATAGAGATTCTAAGCTACATGATTCTAGCCTTTCAGATTCTAATAATAAAGCAGGCATAGAATCTACACAAGAAGAAGGCTTAGAGGAAGCCACAGAGGAGGCTCTAAGAGATACACCACCGCCAAAAATTATCAATAACTCACTACTAGCACTTTGCAGGCTTGAAAACAAGCTTTTAAATCTCCTCCCACAGCACATAAGCTCACCATTTGGCGGCTCTTTGCTTGTGGTGGGGAAAAATACAAAAAAATAGATAGCAATTATTAGCTGTTTATGGCGAATTTATCAACCAAATTAAATAGGCATATTTCCCCATCGCCTATTTCAAATCACAAGATTCTAATTTAGCAAGATAGGCTTACAAAATGCTTTTATAAATACATCTAAAGCAGCATTCTTAATGCCCGTGTTTCTATTTACAATAGAATCTAAAATAGATTTGGAATCTAGTCTATCGTTATTTTGTCATTGTGAGACCTACGTAGCAAGTCATGGCAATCTATAGTTTTAGAAACTAAAACCATATTTTTAGAATCTAGCTTAAAATCTGTTGTATTTATTTGTTTTTTCTTTTTTATGGATTGCTTTGCTTACGCTAGCTCATGACGGGAGGGGTAGATTCTGAAACAAAATGAGATTTTTTGAATTATATTCCAAATTAAACTTAGAATCTAAAAAGCTAGATTCTGAAAAACCTATATTTTAAACATAAGCAAAAATTTTACTAAGGCTAAAAGAAACCTTCTTTTTTTAGATTCTAAAATAAACTTAGAATATGAAAGCTAGATTCTAAAATAGCTTTAGAATCCAAACTATTGTCATTGCGAGGGAGTGGAACGACCGAAGCAATTCACTTTTTTAGAATCTATCCTATTGTCATTGCGAGCAAGAGCGAAGCAATCCATAATATGAAATTAAAGAAAATAAAACCATTTAATAATTTTTAATTGAAAAATGCAAGATTCTGAAATGCTTGTAGAATCTAAAGGCTAGAATCTAAAATATAGTTTTAGTGTGATAAGAAACCAATTTGGAATCTAAAATAAAATTAGAATCTAATCTAGATTCTAAAAAACTAGATTGCCACGATTTTGCTAACGCAAAATCTAGCTCATGACGAAATGGCGATGGACTAGATTCTAAAAAATAGATTAGTTTCTATAATTTTAAGAATCTATTTTTTCATTAAAAGCTAAAGAGTATTTTTAAGAAGCCTTAATTTTTACCCTTGCAAAAATTTACAATTTATGCTAGTGAAGCTAGCAATATCACTCAACCCATATCGTTTCACTCCCCAAACACCCTTTTAAATATCGCCTCCACGCTTTTAGTGTAGTAGCTATACTCAAAGCACTCGCGCACTGCTGCCTCGCCTATAAAGCCAATGAGTTCAGAATCTGAAAGCAGGTATTGCAGATAGAGGCTTTCACCCCGCTCATTTACCGCTGGCTTGCCCTCTTGCAGATCGCCCCAAACCCTCATCGCATTGCGTTGCACGATTTTGTAGGCATCTTCGCGCGATACGCCCTTTTTAGGCAGCTCTAGCAAGATTCGCTGTGAAAAGACTAGCCCGCCGGTGAGATTTAGATTTTTCATCATATTTTTTGGATAGATGACAAGCTTATCAAGCAGATTTGTGAGGCGTGAAAGCATAAAATCCGTGGTGATAAAGCCATCAGGCAGGATAAAGCGCTCCACACTACTATGGCTAATATCCCGCTCGTGCCACAGCGCGACATTTTCCATTGCAGGCAGGGCATAAGCGCGGATCATTCTGCATAGCCCCGTGATATTTTCGCTTAGCACGGGGTTTCGCTTATGCGGCATTGCACTGCTGCCCTTCTGCCCGCTCTCAAAATACTCCTCCGCCTCATAGACCTCTGTGCGTTGCAGGTGACGCACTTCTATGGCGATCTTTTCACAGCTGCTAGCAAGCAGGGCTAGATCGCTCATAAGCCTTGCGTATCTATCCCTTTGTATGACTTGATTGCTTACAGGGGCGGGCTTTAGCCCTAGCTCCTTGCAGACAAGCTCCTCTAGCTCTATGGGGGTGTGGGCGAGATTTCCCATTGCACCGCTTAGCTGCCCCACAGAGATGACCTCAAGCGTGGATTCTAAAGCCTTCAAATGCCGCCCTAGCTCATCGTGCCATATCGCCAAAACCAGCCCAAAGGTGATAGGCTCGCCGTGGATTCCGTGGCTGCGTCCTACCATTAGCGTGTCCTTATGCTCTAGCGCGCGCCGCTTCACCACCGCCATAAGAGATCGCACATCATCTAGGATAATGCGAAGCGAGTCGCGCATTTGCAATGCCACGGCGGTATCTATGCAGTCGCTACTTGTGATGCCATAATGCACCCAGCGCGATTCCTCACCCAAGCTCTCTGCCACGCTAGTGGTAAAGGCGATGAGGTCGTGCTTGGTTACCGCTTCTATCTCATCTATGCGCGCGATGTCAAATTTTGCGTTTTTACAGATTTTTTCACAATCAGAATCAGGGATAAGCCCTAGCTTATTCCAGCCGCGAACAAGGGCTTTCTCCACCTCCAGCCACGCGCTGTATTTTGCCTCTAGATTCCAGAGATTTTTCATCTCACTTCTTGCGTATCTCTCTACCATACTTGCTCCTTTAAGGATAATTGAAAGCAAGATTCTAACCAAAGCTTATAAAGCTTTGTGAAATAAACGCGCTTAAGCAATGGCAATCCCTCGTCATTGCGAGCCTTGTTTCACACAAAGCGTGGCAATCCATAGAAATATCCATTCCGTCATTGCGAGCCTTGCAAGGCAAGGCGTGGCAATCTAAAGTGGCAGGGAGCTAATGCGAGATTCTATCTCTAGGCTTTTTGCAAGTGTGCGGATAATGTTTTGAAAATGCTTGTAGTCTATTTCTTCGCCCTTATGGGATTTGAGGTATTTATCTAGCACTTGATAGCCTCCGATTTTATACTCCCACACTTTAGAATCTACATTGGCAAAACAGAGGCTATTATTAATGGATAGCTCTTTTGTTTCTTTGTTATAGTGTGGCTTTTCTATGATTTTAGATTCTGTTTTATCGTTTTTGCGCAGTGCGCCTATTTCTACTTCCTGCATATTACTCCTTTATATAAAGTGGAAAGACATAGCTTCCCGCCCCTACTAAATGTAAATCAATAATAGAATCTGTGATGAAAATATTATTAATCTCTTGCATTTTCGCTCCCCTATCGCAGACCAAGCCTAGATTCATATTTATGCCTTTTGGTAGAGATAGAGGGGGAATATCGTCCCCGCCCCCGTGTTGCCCCCGCCCATAAGGCATAAATCCGCTATGGTATTCACTGCTAGGACACACTGCCAAGAGCCGCTCATCTTGTATTGTCTTGCTATGTTTAAGCCGATATTGAGATTCATTCTCTCGTCCGCCTTGTCTCTCTCTCTCTCTCTCTCTCGTTATCTGCCATTAAATGCACTCTTAGAAGCTCCTGTCCTAGCGTGCTAAACTCTACAAACAACTCCTTAGATTCTACAAAGGGGATTTTAGGGAAGTCAATTTTTAGAAAGTCTAAATATTTTTCTCTATATTCTTTGTGAAAAAGCACAGCGTAGATGTAGCCCATTATTTGCTCGGGGCTAAAATGCTCGCTATATTTAGAATCTATAAATTCTCTAAATTCGGGGGTAAAGTTTTCTACCCATTTTATATCATCATTATAGGCGGATTTATCCGCATTCTTTGCTAGCTTTTTGCTTGTTTGTGGATTGCCACGCTTGCTTCGCTCACTCGCAATGACAGAATCTTTAACATAAAGGGGCGAGGCATAAGCACTTGCGCTAGCAGTTTCTAAGATATGTAAATCTGTAATATCGCCCGTGATAAATGAGTGATGAAACTCATTTAAAGCTACTGAACGATTAGAGATTAACGCCATATTCTCAAAATCCTCTAAAAAATGCTGAAAAATATCATATACGGGATACGCCATAAATGCCCTTGACTTATTGATGTAGTAGGTGTAGCGATAATCAAAGGGGCGATAATGGCACAGATGTATAAAATTCTCTAAATTATCTTTGTTTTCTTTTATAGATTCTATGGCGGATTCTAGCTTCCAATCCCTAGAATCCTCACCTATATTGTATTCCTTACGCAAAGTTTCTTGTGGCTTTGTGATAAAGTCTTGTAGCATTGTTTTGAGACTTTCTTTAGAATTATGAAAGACTATAGAATCTCTTTTAGAGCAAATCCCCACACCAGAAACCTTAAAAATATCCTTTACACTCCAGCCTTTATCATACTCTGCTTTGAGCTTCTCATCTTGGGGGATAAAGAGATAATAAGGGGCTTGCGGCTTTAGAGTCTGCCACGGGATAGAATCTAGGGAAGTCTCTTTAAGGAAGCGGTATTTATCTTTGCGTTTGCCATATAAATCATAATGGTAGATTGTCGCTAAGTCATTGCAAGAGGCTTTAGCCTCGTGGCAATCCATAGTTTTAGTTTGTTTGTGGGCTACTTGCACTTTGTCTCGCGGTGTGCTTTTGACAAAAATATTAATACTCACGCCTTGTTGTATATCAAAGACATTATCATCTTTCTCGCCATTTGGTGTGGTCTCTTTCTTACGCGTGCTGCCGTGTAAATCTAGGATATAGAGTGTGTCAAAGGTATTTAGCAAATGATAGCGCATACCGCGAAAGGTGGGGTTGTCTAAAAAGCCATTGTTTGAGATAAAGGCAAAGATACCGCCCCCTTGATTCTCAATCTTTCTTTCAGCAAAGCGGATAAACTTTACATAATCATCTAAGAGCCATTTGGGATTTTTTTCATTTTGGAGTTTATGTCTATCAAGGATTGTTTTAAAGGTTGAGATAAGCTGCTTCTCTCTATTTTCAGGTTGCCTTTTTAGGTAGGTAGCAATTTGCTTTTGCTCATTTTCGCTAAGTTCTGCTAGGCTTGGCTCTAGCCCATAGCTTATACGCACCTCATCTTCATACAAGCCCTTATTCGCACTCGCACCGCTATAAGGAGGATTGCCTGTTATGATTAATATATTTTGCTCTTTTATGCTTTGAGCTTTTTCAAACTCTCTTGCTAGCTCTACTGCCCCAGCTTGCGCGTAATTTTCAGTCGTGTTTTTTTTAGTTTTCTCATCTGCGATACTGCTAGAGTAAAGCGTATTTGTAAGCATTATATTTAGGCTTTCATTATCGTTCAAAGAGATGTGAAATTCCTCTTTGAGTGCTTGGGATATTTTCAGATGTGCTATGGTGTAGGGGGCGATTAAAAACTCAAATCCGTAGAATCTTTGCAGCAATGGTTTTAATACAAAACTAGGCGTGCCTTTATCGCTAGATTCTAAAGCCTTTCTCAAGGCTTGCAGTAGAAATGTCCCTGTGCCTGTGGCAAAGTCTAAAAGTGTGATTTTCTCATCACTCATAGCCGCCTTTAGCCCTTGCTTTTTAAAATCCTTTTGCAACAATAAATCTATGGAATCTATAATAAACTCCACCACAGGAGCAGGGGTATAATACACGCCCCTAAGCTCTCGCAATTTTGGGTCATAGCTCGCTAGAAAATCCTCATAAAAGTGTATATAGGGGTCTTTATACATATACTCGCCAAAGAGGTCTTTTTGTATTCCTTTATTGAGGTCTTTAAAAATCTCACCTATATCAATATGATTAATAATATTTATCATCTCCTCTATCAACCATTTTATAGAATCTAAATCCTCTAGATTGTCTAAAAAACCACTCATATCGCGTATAAGAGGGAAAGATTTAGGGACAAATCTTTTTACATTATAAATATCAATTTCTTTATCGCTGGGACTATTCAGCCGTGAGAGGAATAGGCTATAGGTGAGCGTTTGCGCGAAGCTATCGGCAAACTCTTTAAAATTTAGCTCTTTATACAAGGCGTTTTTAAAAGTGTAAAAAACCGCACTAATACACCTGTTGTTCTCATTAGATTCTAGCTCATCTTTTAAGATTCTAGTCCTTAGAGCTAGGGCATTGGCAAATTCCTTTGCCGTATTTATAGGCTTAGGATTGCGGGTGAAAAAGAGAGCAAAAAGCTCTATAAGCTCGCTCGCTTTAGAATCTAAGTCGCAGAGTTTTGGATTTTTCACTATGGCTTTCAGCTCGCTTAATTCACAGATTTTGCACTCCCTCTCTATGTGTATCGCGCCCTTGTCATCTTGATGTAAAAGACAGAATCTAAGATAATCTGTCAAAATGATATTTGGGCTAAGTGTGAAATATTTGCGGATTTGAGGGCTTTGCGCGACTTCATCTAGCTTGGCATTCACGCGCTTATTTTCCACATAGCCTAGCACAAGAGAATCTTTTGTGATTAGAAAATCTGGCGCGCCCTTGCCCTCTTTGTTATTTGGTGGTTGGTGGATTATTTTAATATTTTTACATTCAGCTCTTTGGCTGCTTAGAATCTGTGCGAGATTTTCTAGTAGAGATTCTAGCTTCGCGCAGTGGGTAAGCTCCTTATCCTGCTCGCTTAGATTCTGTAAGCTTGTAAGGTAGGCTGTGAGTGAAGTAGATTCCATATTGTGCCTTTAAGGATAATTGAAAGCAAGATTCTAACCAAAGCTTATAAAGCTTTGTGAAATAAACGCGCTTAAGCAATGGCAATCCCTCGTCATTGCGAGCCTTGTTTCACACAAAGCGTGGCAATCCATAGAAATATCCATTCCGTCATTGCGAGCCTTGCAAGGCAAGGCGTGGCAATCTAAAGTGGCAGGGAGCTAATGCGAGATTCTATCTCTAGGCTTTTTGCAAGTGTGTGGATAAGATTTATTATGAGTTGATGAGGTTTAAGTAGCTGCTATCCATTATATTATCACGCATTGCATTGCTAAAAGCCCCCAAGCAATGAGAGATATACTTCAAACTCAATACACCACCTGTAAGCGTGTGGATAGGAAGCTCTCTAGATTCTTATAGGCTTCTAGGCTGGCTATATCATAGCCGCTGATATAGACTTTTTCATTTTTGCTCTCTCTCAAGTGTGCTAGCACTGCATCACTTAGTGCCACGACATAGAGGCTCTGCTCGCATTGATAGAGGCTATCTTTTATAATCTCTTGTAGCTCTAAATGCAGCATTTTGCCATCAAATAGGCTTAGATTTCTTGCCTTGTCTCTAGGGCTTAGCTCGCTTTGCTCTCTTAGCTCTAGGCTTCCACTCTCATCGCTTATGAGGCTGGGCTTTTCTACCATACTAAAGACACTAAAGCCTAGATGTAGAGGCGTATCCTTGTAGGCTTCTTTGATTCTCTCTCCTGCCCTTTTCACGCGCTCAATGGTAATGTCGCTTATCACAGGCTTTGTGCTGCCTAGCTCATTTTTGCAAAAATCATAGGCGGTCTTTGACTTGCTCTCATCTATTTCTTCATCAAGCTGGACTAGGATACATTTTCTATTGCCCCCGTCTTGTGCGTTTAGTTCCATAACGGCGTGGGCGGTGGTGCCGGAGCCAGCAAAAAAATCTAAAATTATTTCCTCTTGTGGCGTTGGCTTTTGGGCTAAAAATGGCGATTGCTTCGCTTCAGCTTCGGTCACATACGCTTGAGTATGCTCCCTTGCTTCAGCTTGCAAAGCCCCATTTTTATCTCCAAAATCCTGCCGCCTAGAATCTTGTGTTTTTGTCTCCACGCCCTCATCTTTGCTTGTGGATTCTGCCTTAGAATCTGCCTGCCTTGCTTCTCTATCCTTAGAATCTAGATTCTGCATTTCTGCTTTCTCTTGCAAAATCTTAGAATCGCTTTTGCTTGTAGATTCTGCGTTCGCTTTACTTCCTTGTCTGCTTGTGGATTCTACTTTAGAATCTGCCTCTCTGTCATTGCGAAGCCCTTTAGGGCTGTGGCAATCCACAGAATCTAAGCTGCTAGAATCCACTTTTGTAGATTCTATCTTATGGATTGCTTCGGTCGCTTCGCTCCCTCGCAATGACGGGGTGGGGGATTGCTCTGCTGTGCTTGCAATGGTGGGGGTGGAATCTGCTTGTGGCGTTGGCTTTTCTAAAGAAACTTCGTTTTGGGCTAAAAATGGCGATTGCTTCGCTTCAGCTTCGGTCACATACGCTTGAGTATGCTCCCTTGCTTCAGCTTGCAAAGCCCCATTTTTATCTCCAAAATCCTGCCGCCTAGAATCTTGTGTTTTTGTCTCCACGCCCTCATCTTTGCTTGTGGATTCTGCCTTAGAATCTGCCTGCCTTGCTTCTCTATCCTTAGAATCTAGATTCTGCATTTCTGCTTTCTCTTGCAAAATCTTAGAATCGCTTTTGCTTGTAGATTCTGCGTTCGCTTTACTTCCTTGTCTGCTTGTGGATTCTACTTTAGAATCTGCCTCTCTGTCATTGCGAAGCCCTTTAGGGCTGTGGCAATCCACAGAATCTAAGCTGCTAGAATCCACTTTTGTAGATTCTATCTTATGGATTGCTTCGGTCGCTTCGCTCCCTCGCAATGACGGGGTGGGGGATTGCCCTGCTGTGTTTGCAATGGTGGGGGATTGTGCGGATTGCTCTGCTGTGCTTGCAATGGTGGGGGTGGAATCTGCTTTTTTAGATACTTTGGCTTCAGTATGGCAAGGGTCAGATTCAGAATCTAATTGAGATTCTAGGCTATGCGATGAGTTGCCCCCCCCCCCCCCACAACATTTGCTGGGCTTGTTGTTGATATTTTAATCAAATACCGAATCAGACTAATTGGTTTATTAAAACTAAAGATTTTTTTACCCATTAATGATTCTAGCTCACTAGAAGCAGTTTCGTTTGTGCCAACCTCATCTTTTTTAGATATTTCATTTGTCGGCATAACAATTCTTTCCCCCTCTCTACAATACCTTATTGAAAACTTATTGCTTTTTACAATCAAATATACATTATTTGATATTTCCTCATCTAAACTTTCTTGTTTCCACCTAAAATGCCCCTTAAGTCTAAAAGAGTTGATAATTTTTCCATTGACCACCTCCACATCATCTAAAAGCTCTATTTTGTCTCTTATGCCTTTTTTATAAATTCCATCACTTAAGTTACTAAAAACATAATTTTGTGGAAAGGTTAAAATTCTCTCGCTATTTGTTTCATTCCATAGCGGAGCATCTCCACCCTCTGAAAATCTTGCTATCATTTTTTGATTATCCCTGCTCTTTTGATAGCACAATATAAACTCGTGTGTTTTTCTTGTTTTGTTTGAGGCGGAGGGCGGTGTTTGGGTTTTGTTCCACAAAAATGTTTCAATAAAATTCTCCTCCCCAAAGATTTCATCACAAAGCAATTTTAAATTTGCCTGCTCGTTATCATCTATGCTAATAAATATCACGCCATCATCTTTCAGCAAGTCGCGCGCTAGCTTTAATCGCGGCAGCATAAAGGTTAGCCAGCCGCTATGACTTTTGCTCCCTGTGATGTTTCTAAAAAAGTTTAGACTCTCACTCGCTACTTCCTCGCCCTTATTGTTGGTATAGAGTAGCCCCACTTCTCTTAGAATCTGCGTGAAGTCCTCTCTCTTGCTATCGTTGTAGATGAAGTTGTCATTTTTTGTATTATATGGGGGGTCAATGTAGATCATTTTTATCTTTTCTGTGTAGGCGGATTTGAGGAGTTTGAGGGCGTCTAGATTGTCGCCTCTGATGATAATGTGCGGGGTGGAGTCTGCTTGTGTTTTAGAATCTGACTCATTGTGAGATTCTGCGTTGGCAGAATTGTGGCAATCTAGCTTAGATTCTATCTTATGGATTGCTTCGGTCGCTTCGCTCCCTCGCAATGACGCATTAGCCCCCTTGTCATTGTGAGATTCTGCCCTAGAATCTGCCTCTCTGTCATTGCGAGCCTTGCTCTGCAAGGCGTGGCAATCCACTTTAGATTCTATCTTATGGATTGCTTCGGTCGTTTCACTCCCTCGCAATGACTTGGTGGGGGATTGCTCTGCTGTGCTTGCAATGGCTGGGGTTTTAGAATCTGCGGGGGTGGGGGTGGGTTGCGTGGTTTTAGAATCTGCGTGAGTGAGGGTAGAATCTCTATTGCTAGAATCTAGGGGCTTAGAATCTTTAGATTCTATCTTATGGATTGCTTCGGTCGTTTCACTCCCTCGCAATGACTTGGTGGGGGATTGCTCTGCTGTGCTTGCAATGGTGGGGGTTTTAGAATCCGCGGGGGTGTTTGAGGGATTAAAGCTTTTTTCTAGCTTGAACTCTTTAGTGCTTTTGCACCCATAGAGTGCGGTGGCTAGGGGCTTGCCTGTGAAGTTTAGCTCATAGCCCCGCTCGCTAGATTCTATCCCTAGTAGGCGTAAGAGGGCTTCTAGGTTTAGCCTGCCCTCGCTTAGGGTCTCTGGGTAGCGGGCTTGAATATAGGCAAGCAGGCTTTCGTCTCTAGTTTCTGTATCTAGTAGGTTTTCTTTCTTTACTTCGTGTTTGTGTAGCATTAGCTATCCTTTGTGGTGGGGTTTGTGGGATTTAGGGCTTGGCGTAGGCTCTCAAGCAGGCTTTGCTTATTGATACGCGTGTTAAAGATTATTTCTATATTTTTATCTTTCACTTGCTCTTGTAGCTGGGTGAAAAACTCTTGTGCGTATTCTATCTTCTTTCTCTCATCTTCTGGGATTTGCGCTTCATCATCATAGCCCTTTGTCTCGCAGACAAAAAATATTTTCTTGCCATTTTCATTTTCTAGGAAGTAGGCAAAATCTGGCTCATAGTAGTGGTAGGGCGTGGGGATTTTGAGGCGTGGGAGCTTGGCGAAGACTCTGATTATTTTAGAATCTACTTTTTCTATCTGCTCGGTGGCGATGTCTAGCTCTATTTTTGAATCATAGACGATTTTTTCATAGAGGTAGCTGGCGGCGGGCTTGTCGCTAGAGGTGTAGTGTCCTAGCGCGCTTTTTTTCACGCTAGATTTTAGCTCATTATCCTCTATGAGATTGGCATAGCTTGGGGAGAAGGTGTTTTGCGTGAAGTTGTAGCTTACTTCTTTGACTAGGCGGCGGTGTAGCTCATCTTTAATAATATTTTTAAGCTTAGAAAAGGCGGTTTTGGGTGAGCGGGCAAATTTAGCGTGGTCTAGCTGATTGTAGATTTGTAGCAAAAATGGCAGGGGGATATTCTCATCTTTGGCAAAAGCTAGAAGCTGGGCGGGTATGTCGCGCTTAAAGTGCGTGGCATAGTCTTTGGGCTTTAGGTCTTTAGAATCTTGTGTGATAATGATATTGTCCTTGGCATTAAAGGTCTTAATCTCAAGGTGGATTTTCTCCTGTGCTATGGGGGTTTGAGAATCATCATTAAAAATAGCGGCGATAGATTCTGCTAAAGCTTCATCATTGATATTTTTATACACGATGTGCGCGTCTTTATTTATGCTCGCCCATAGCTCTTTGAAGTCGCTAGCTAGACTAGGCTTTATCTTTATTGTCTCGTCTTTTTTGCTGGCGTTTTTCACCTGCTCGTGCTTGTTACTTGAGGGCTTTAGGGCTTGGAGCAGGGGGGTAAATTTATCCCCTAGAATCTTTTGAAGCTCTATGCTATCTTTTATCTCATCAAGGGGCTTAAGGATAGTGTAGATTCCATTGTTTTTATCCTCACTAGGCTTGATGAAGTTATTATCCTCTAGGCATATTAGGGTGCGCGTCGCTTTGCTATGGTCTTGCAATACGCTTATTAGGAAGTCTAAACTAAGTGTTTCATTATTAAAAATAAAGCTTTGCTCATTAATCTCTTGCTGCAGTCGCTCTATGAAATCTAGCTCTTTGCTACTTACCACCACATCTACATAGTTTGTCGCATAGAAGTCCTCATCGTTCTCATTACAAAGGCTATGGGTAATCCGCCTGCCATTATTATCCACGCAAAGCCTTAGCCCCCTGCCTACTTGCTGGTGGGTGCTAATATCTGTGGAGGAGGCAAGCTTAGTAAGGGTGAAAATATTTGGATTATCCCAGCCCTCTTGCAACGCCCACACGCTAAAGATAAAACGAAGCGGGCTAGTAAAGGATAGAAGCTTTTCTTTGTCCTTTAGGATTAGGGCGATGTCGGCGGCTTCTTGGTTTTCTTGCTTTGAGCCTTCTTTGCTTGATAGCTTGGCATCGCCGCTAAAGTAGCCCTGATGCACGCGTAAAGCCCCGCTAGAATCCATATCCTTTAAGAGATATGCCCTGTAAGATTCTGATATATCTTGGCTTAGAATCTTTGCCCTCTCCTCTTTGTAAATCCTCTCAAACTCCTGCTTGATATAGGGGGCTTCCCCTCTAAAGTCGGCAATACTAGGGATAAAAAAGAGGCTTAAAGCCTTGATATTTTTCTCAAAAAGCTCTCTTTCTTTCTCAAAATGCAGGATTATCGCGCGCTCTAAAAGCTCGCTTACATCGTCCTGCCCTAGTGTGTAGCCTGTGTTCTTGGTTATGACTTGCTTGCTATTGTCCTTATGCGTAAAATATGCCTTATCTTTTTCTAATTGCATAAGCTCGGCGTGATGTAGGGCTTGCAGGCTCTCGCCTATGCGGATAGTCTCTATCTTAGGCATACCATTTAAGAAGTAGCTAAAGCTTGCCCTTTTCTCCCTGCCCCTGCCCTCAATGCTTTTAAGCGATATGCCATTATCACAGGTGCTTAGGCTATGCACGCGCACTTGCTTGACTAAATACTGCTGAAAGGCAGAGATAGAATCAAGGCAGTAAGCCATATTGCTTAGAGTAAAATCCTGCTCCTTAGGGAAGGTCGCTCCAAAGCGGAAGTAGAGGGTATTTAGCGTTGTGAAATACTCCATAAATGCCTTGCCCTTAAGCAAATGCGGCTCATCTATGATAGAGATAGGCAAAAGCTCGGCTATGGCTTGAAGCACATTGTTTTTGCCTTGTAGGCTCTCGTGGGGCTTATTAAGGATATTATCCTTTTTGTCAATGGCGGAGTTGGTAAGGATAAGCACGGATAGCTCGTCTTTGTTGTTGATATAGTGGCGAATAATCGTGCTTAGGCTCTTGCTATCGGTGTAGTAGTAGGGCTTAAGGCGGCTCTCATACTGCTTGGCAAAATAGTCTTTGGTAAGCTCTATATTTTGGCGGACAGATTCTAAAATCGCCTTGCGTGGCACAAAGATGATGAATTTCTTTTGCTTATAGACTTTATGCAGCTCAAAGATGAGATTGAGATAGGTGAAAGTCTTGCCCGTGCCTGTCTCCATTAGGATATCAATATTTGGCTTGTTGCTTAGGGTTTCTCTAGGCTGGGGGTGGGCTTTATGGAATCTTTTTAGGCACTCTGTGAGGTTATTATGCCTCTTAAAGTCAAAGCCATCTAAGAGGGCGATGATATTATTTATACATTCTTTCTGATATGCCTGCTCTTCAAAAATCATACTGCTCCTTTTTGGTTTCAATGTAGTTTTCTTTCTTGCTTGGGCTTTTCTGTCTCGCTCTTAAGCTATTCTATTCTCTCATTTGGGTGGTTGTAAAATAGCAAGTATTTTAGCTAAACTTTGTCTATATATGATTTGCTCTTATTGTCTCACAATGAAAGCCACTCTCAAATCTCGCCCTCTTGTGCTACAAACCCCATACTTAAGGCGCAGTTTATGCTATTTTCTTGCTTGCAGAAAGTTTTTCAAATTATAACCAAAGGCATTGAGAATGGGGGATTCTAGGTGGGATACAAGCAAAATAACAGGCTAGAATCTTAGGGGCTAGGCGGAATGCAGCAAGGCTATAATCTAGTTTCTAAATAGCATTCCAGCTCCCGCTCTAGCTCTAGCCTACTTTGCTTAGTGGTGGCGATTTTGGCTTCTATTTGCCCTACTTGTGTAACGATTTGTTCCTGCACGGCTAGGGGCGGGAGAGGAATAGGCAAGGTTTTTAAGGTATTTAAATTTATTTTTGAAGTATGCACACCGTCAACTTTATTTTGATTAATCCAATCAACAATATACCCACAATTTAAAACATTAACAACATAATCAGCCATGCTTTTGTCTTTTAACCTAATCAATGCAAGACTGACAAAAATACTAAACTCAAAATTCAAAGTATTTTTAATCGCTTTGCCTAATGTTCCTATTCTGCAAAATAATATATCATTTAGTTTTGGTTCGCATCGTTTTGCAAGCTCTATATGCTCTTCGTATGATATATATTTCACGCTTGACAAATCAAAATATCCTTTAGAAATATTTTGTATTGATAAGAATGGAACTCCGCTCAATTCATATTTTGGCGTTTTGTGAGTTCCATCAGTTATTTTCTCACATATCTCCCCTAGCGTTTTCATTTCCCAGCCTTGTGGGGGTGGAGTGGGGGTAGAATCCAGCTTAGATTCTACGCTAGATTCTTCGCCTAAAGGCAAGGCGTGAGCTATCCTATCTTGGATAGAGGGCTTATCTTGGTGAAAAAGCTGAGTAAAAATAGCGGCGATAGAATCTTGCAGGGCTTTTTTACGCTCAATCAATGCAAGGCGCAGGCTATCAAATGAAGTGATAAAATCTTGCGTTTGTGAATCAAGGCTATGGATATAGGCACTATCTTGCGTGAGTGCAGTCCATAGTCGTGTGATTTCAGCTTGACTTAAGCTTTGCTCAACTCTCTCTCTCTCTCTCGTTTGTCGCACTCAAGTAATGTTGAAGCAGTGCAAGTCTCTTTTGCTCTAAAGCATGTAGCTCATTATCAATGCCTTTTATTTCACTTTGCAGGGCTTCTACTTGTGTAACGATTTGTTCTTGCACGGCTAGGGGTGGCAGGGGGATTTTAATGTCTTTATACATACTAATCCAATATCTTCTTAAAGCTAGACTTAAGTTAAGTTTTATAGTTTGCATTGCGTAAAAAATAAATTTTATATTGCTTAGTTTATCATTTCTATTTTTTAAAATTTTCATTGCTGAAGACTTAACTTTAAATTCAAAATCTACAAATTGAGTAGCAGTCGTAAAATCATCAAAAATAATCACTGGCACATTTTTATAAATATTCTCTTTCTCATCAGTATAACCCAAAATAAAAGTTTTCCCAGCTGTTAAAACAGGAATTTTATATTCATTATTGTATTTTTCACTACTCACTATATAAGTATCGGGTCTCTCATAAGAGAGCAACTCTCCTAGAGTTACCATTTCCCAGCGTGGTGGGGTGGGGATAGAGCTTAGAAGGACATTTAAGTCGTCATTGCGAGAAGTCATAAGACTTCGTGGCAATCCATTTTGTAGGGTTGGGTTTGAGTGGAAAGCTTTGGCTTCGCCTCGCAATGACAGGGCTTTGTCTTGCAATGACAATATGTCGTCATTATGAGAATTTGACTTGTCAAATTCGTGGTAATCTAAAGTGTGGATTGCTTTGGTCGTTTTACTCTCTCGCAATGACGATGGGCAAGTTTGACTTGTTTCACTCTCTTGGGGTAACGAAAGAGCAAAGCTTTGATTATGTCTTGTGTCCCAGCGGGTGAGGTCTTTAAAGCGGACGATGAAAACCTTTTGTTTGGCTAAAACTTTAGGCTTTTGCAAACCAAGTGCTATATATATATATGTCTCTATTTCGTTTTTAAGCCTTTTTTCTTCCTCTTGCAAGGCTTTGATTTTAGCCTTTATACTCTCAACCTTAGCGACTATTTCTTTTTGAATCTCAAGTGGCGGCAGGGGGATTTGCAAGGCTAAAATCTCATCGGTTTTATAAGTTTCTCTATTAACAGAGTCAAACTTTTGTAGTCTTGCCAATGTTTGCTTAAGAATGATAAAAAGATAGTTTTTATTTATTTTACTTTCTATAATTTCAAAAGGAATAAAGGTTGTTGTTGAAGCAAAGTCTTCATTTGCGAAAGCATAAAGCCCATTTTGCGTGTGCATTTTGGCAATCACTAAATCGCCTTTTAAAATTCTTACTCTCTTTTTAACCTTAAATTCACTTCCCAAACCGCTTTTTCTCGCTGAAATTTCATTTGTTTTTGATGATATTGTAGGCTCTTGATAAAACTCATTATCCAAAATAGTAAATTTTCTTTGCTCGGTTAAATCATTCAACACTTCCTTAAGCTCTGTTAATGGAAAATGGCTTTTTAAAGTGGTCTGATTTTGTAAAGCAACGCTCCACAGCTCCAAATCCCTAAACCAAACAATTTGCACCTTACTCATTTTGCTCCTTTTATGATATGTAGAAAAAAATCAAAAAATTTAACATATTGTCGCAATGTGTTAAAAAAATCAAAATTTTCAACACATTAACTCCTCTCTTAGAATCTCAAAAAGCCTCAAATTAATAAAATATTTGTTTCTACCTATTTTTACGCAATGTAAAATTTCTAATTCTTCACAAGCTTTAAGATAAGCAGAAGCCGTTTGACGACTGATATTTAAGCCTTTTTCTATGGATTGTATTTTTGTATAGGGATACGAAAAAAGTATTTCTATAAAGTCTTTGCTATAAATAGTGCCTTTTTGCCTTTGGAGTGTCTCGCTTATCTCTTTCATCGCTAAATCAATGGCTTTTATCCTAGATATTGTCGCTTGAGAAGTTTTCTCAATACCAATCAATACATACTCTATCCAATCATTAAAATTTCCATTTTTGCTTACTTCTTCTAAAAGTTTATAATACTTATCTTTTGTTGCGATAATATAGGCACTCAAATACAAAATAGGCAAGTCTAAAAGCTTACAATAAGCAAGATAGAGAATGTTTAAAATTCTGCCTGTCCTACCATTGCCATCATAAAAAGGGTGGATTGTCTCAAATTGATAGTGAATGATAGCAAGCTTGATAAGCGGGTCTAGCTCATCAGCATCATCATTGATATACTTTTCTAAATTGCTCATCAGTCTTTTAATATCGTCTGCATTTTGGGGTGGGATATGCTTTATTTCCCCTGTAAGTGGGTTGTTTAGTGTTGTGCCACTTTGGATTCTAAAGCCTGCATTATTCCCCTCTAAGTGCCTTTGGATTTCTAAAATATGTTTATTAAGTAGCAAATTATCTGTTTGCAAGAGCTTAAAGCCTGTTTTAAGGGCTAGTTCGTAATTTTGCACTTCTTTTGCATTTTTAGTGATTTGTTTTTCATCAATTTGGGCTAAGAAAAGCTCATCGTGCGTTGTAATTATGTTTTCAATGGCACTAGAATCTTTTGCTTCTTGCAAAACAAGGGAATTGATTAAAATATTTTGATTGGGGATAATTTTCGCAAATCCATTAAGCTCGGCTAATTTCCTTGAAGCAAGGGTTAATTGCCTGTAAATTTTAGGTGTTAAATTTAAATCAATCGGTAATTCTTGAGGGATAAATTCTTTTTTGCTCATTTTATTTTTCTCCATCAAAAAAGTTTATTGTGAAATTTCTTTTACATTTTCTTGGTTCCATTGTATTTTGTATTCCTGCAAAAACTCTCTAAAATAGCTTAAAATCCCTTTTTGCTTTAACTCTCTTTTTATCACTTCGCCTTTTTCGTTTTTCTGCACTTCATAGCTGTCTATGAGTTCATTTTTGACATTTTCGCCCATTTCGCCTGTGCTAGTAATTCCCACAAACTCAGGCTCTGCCATAAAGATAGGATAGTCAAAGTCTATTTTTGTAAGATTTTTTGCCTCTTTTTTTATACTTGCTTCTAGCTCTTTTAGCTTTGTTTTTGCCTGTTTTTTATCCTCAGCATTAAATTTTGCTTGTTTTTCGCCCTTTGCCCTGCGGTAACTTATAATGGCTTCTAAAGATTCTAACTCATCTTTATGCTTTATCTTTAAAGTCTCTGTGTGAGTTTGTATAAGAGAATTAAAATGTTCTTGCTCTTTTTGACTAAATTTTTGCAAAAACAAAATAGAGCTTTTTACACTAGCTTTAGCACTGGTAAAGGTCTCTTGCGGTAGAGAAATCACTGCACGTAAAAACGCCTTGCCTTCTACAAATTCACGCACATACTCTGCATTTGGGGTATTAAAAACGCCCTCAGGTAGCACTATACCCATTCGTCCACCAGGCTTTAGCAAATCTAGGCAGCGATTGATGAATAGATGCTCGGTTTTATCTGATTCTAAATTGGGCTTTAGGGCAAAAAGTGAGGCTATGGGCTTACCGATATTATCTAGGATTCTTCTCTGTGCGGCTTGATAGGTCTCTTTGCCATAGATTTTATAGTATTTTTCTATCTGCTCGTTTTTCTCTTCAATGTAAGCTACCTCGCCTGTGTTACTAAGAAAGGTCTGGGCATCTTGGCTTCTTATGATATTTTCTTTACGCACAGAAGAGCCAAAGGGCGGATTAGTAAGGATAATGTCAAAGCGGTTTTCAAAGATTCCATTAATGTTTAAAAGCCCATCGTGGTGATGAATCCCGCCGTGTCCATCGCCGTGCATTATCATATTCATTTTAGAAGTGCGTGCCATTCTGTCATTGGCATCTGTGCCATAGAGGCAGAAATTTGAAAGCTTATGAAGTCTTGTGCCTTGTATATTGGTATCTAGCTGCTTTTCTAGCTCATCTTTTTTCTCATTTAGCTTTTTTGCCTCTGTGTCTGTGATATTATTTATATCCTTAACAAGCTCTTTTTTATAGGATTCATACTGCTTGATAATATCTTGCTGGATACGCTCTCTAACCTTGCTAAAGATTCTAATAAGAAAGCCACCGCTCCCACTTGCAGGGTCGCAAGAGACTTCGTTTTCTTGCGGGTTTATCAGCTCTATCATAAATTCCACAATAGGACGCGGGGTAAAAAACTGCCCTAATTCTCCCCTAAAGGTCTGCCCCAAAAATTTCTCAAAAGCTACGCCCTTAATATCGCTTGAAGTTAGGGATAAATTGTATTTTTGTAGCTTTTCTATGATTTTTTCAATGGTGGCATTTTTTAACTCAATTTTTTCATCTGCTTTAAAGATTTCATCGCCTTTAAATTCTTTTTTCGTATTTTCAAAAAGCGTTTCTAGCACACTCAAATCTGTTTTTACAAGAGGATTATTTTTTAAATCTTGCTCTAGTTCATCTAAATATCCTTTATTAAACACATTTTTTCCACTTTTAGAATCTTTAATCTTTTTCCTCTCCACATACACTTTCATAAAGAGAATTTTAGCGATTTCATCAAAGGCTTTTGTGGGGTCGAATTTATCATTGTCGCGTATGTAGTTGTGGCATTCAAACAAAACCTTAGCAAATTCATCTTCTTTAAACACGACTAAATCTTTTAGCAATTTATCAATGTCTTTATCGCTCGCATTATTTTTTGGGATATTGGCTATTTCTTGAGTAAAGCCCGGCATCTTATCCTTTATCACACGCCAAAATCTTGTCTCATAGCTATTGTGCGTTACGAAAAAGGGAGCATTGCTTATCCTTGCATAGCTTTCGCCTTGATGATAGTCCTCCTCGCTTATGCGAATGGTATCTGCCTTGCATTCTACAATGATAAGTGGGGAATTTTTAGCTTCTTTGTCTTTTATGCTTTTCCATATCACAATATCCGCTCTGGTGCTGTTTTTGCCATCTTTTACTCTTAGCTCTTCGCTCATTTGCTCTAATTCATAACCATAGGCATTTACAAGGGTGCAAACAAAGGCTTGTCGCACCTTTTCTTCAGGAGTGGAGACCTTATACTTTCGCCCTAAGGGGCTGTAAATTTTACCTTCTTTATTGTATTGTAGTTCTAGTTTTTGCATAGCTATCCTTCTATAATATAATTACAAAGCATATAAATCCCTATTATGTGTCTTAAATAGCCTCTTTGCATTTACTTCCTCCCATCTGCTAGCACTCTTTCCATATTTTAGAATCTTGATTGTGTTGCTAGAT
>X347_Brown_Bear__coassemble_1364_pt1 | contig 35200 bp, 24 predicted proteins | sample X347_Brown_Bear__metabat2_high_PE_010 | metagenome-assembled genome bin X347_Brown_Bear | reverse complement strand
ATTATAGAGATAGAATCATTTAATGACAATGTAACCAATCTGTCATTGCGAGGAAGCCGCAGGCTTGCAAAGCTTTCCATAATCAATAGATAGAATCTAGCAAACATTTTTCTATACTTAAACTTTAATTTACACCAAAAACGAGTGGATTGCCACGCCTTGCTACGCAAGGCTCGCAATGACGATTATAATGATTCTATAAATACAGAATCTCGCAATGACAGAAAATACAGACTCTAGCAAGTCAAATTCTTGCAATGACTGGAGGGGAGGGGGTAGATTCTGAAATAGTGTGTGGGCGAGATTTTAAAAAACCTCATAGAATCTAAAAGTCTAGATTCTAAAACAAAAGCAGTTTTTGAAATGGTTTTAGAATCTTGGCAGTATTTTTAATGTTCTTGTAAATCTAAAAGTCTAGATTCTAAAACAAAATAGGAATTTTTTGAATGAAAATCTATCATTTTAAGCTTTTGTTAAAAGTGAAAATTTGACTTAGATTCTAAAATTTGCTTAAAATCCGCACTAGATTCCAAATAAAATCGTAATTCAAAATAATAAATCCCTACTTCCTATTCCCAATCCAGTTTAAATACCCATTAGCGTTGATGATCTCTTGTATGAAAGGCGGAAAAGGCTCGGTGCGAAACTCCTCATTTGTCGTGCGGTTTAAAATCACACCCCTATCAAAGTCAATCTCTAGCTCATTGCCTGCTTCAATCGCATTTACTGCCTCTTCAGATTCTATAATGGCAAGCCCAATATTAATCGCATTGCGATAAAAGATTCTAGCAAAGCTCTTAGCGATAATGCAGCTTATCCCGCTTGCCTTAATAGCAATAGGTGCGTGTTCCCTGCTGCTCCCACAGCCAAAGTTCCACCCACCAACCATAATATCCCCCTCACGCACATTTTTTACAAAATCCTTGTCAATATCCTCCATGCAATGAGCGGCAAGCTCCTTGTGGTCGGCGGTATTGAGATAGCGCGCGGGGATAATCACATCAGTATCAACATTATCATTATATTTATGAACCAATCCTTGTGCTTTCATACATACTCCTTATACTATATCTTGCGGTGCGCTTAGAATCCCCCGCACAGCACTTGCTGCCGCCACTTCAGGCGATGAGAGATATACCTCGCTTGTTACATGCCCCATTCTGCCTACGAAGTTTCTATTTGTCGTGGATACGCATTTTTCATTTGCCGCTAAGATTCCCATATGCCCGCCAAGGCAAGGACCGCAAGTAGGCGTAGATACCACCGCTCCAGCCTTAATGAAAGTCTCTAAATATCCGCGATTAATACACTCTAAATAAATATTTTGCGTAGCAGGAATGATAATGCAGCGCGTATTTTTCGCAATCACCTTGTCTTTTAATATCTCTGCTGCCACAGCCATATCACTAAGCCTGCCATTAGTGCAAGAGCCGATAACGACTTGATCTATTTGTATCTCGCCCCAGTCATCTCTCTCTTTGGTATTTTCAGGCAAGTGGGGGAATGCCACCGTGTGATTGATAGAATCTAAATCAATATCAAACACCTGCTCATATTCAGCATCATCATCAGCCTTGTAGATTCTAAACTCACGGCTTGTCCGCCCCTTAGCATAATCAATGGTAATGTCATCTACCTCAAAAATGCCATTTTTCGCCCCCGCCTCAATCGCCATATTTGCAATGCAAAGCCTATCATCAATAGTCAAGTTCTTTAAGCCACTGCCGCTAAACTCCATGCTTTTATATAACGCCCCATCAACGCCAATTTTTCCAATGATATGTAAAATCACATCTTTGCCACTCACATAGGGGCGAAGCTTGCCTTTGAGGTTAAACTTCATTGCCTTTGGCACTTTAAACCACGCTTCGCCTGTCGCCATACCCACAGCCATATCCGTGCTGCCCACACCCGTGCTAAACGCCCCTAACGCCCCATAAGTGCAAGTGTGAGAATCTGCGCCAATGATTAGATCGCCAATAGTTACAATGCCCTGCTCTGGTAAAAGTGCATGCTCTACACCCATATTCCCCACATCATAGTAGTGCTGAATATCAAAGTCTTTAGCAAAGCAGCGGCACTGCTGGCTTTGCGTAGCGGCTTTTATGTCCTTATTTGGCGCGAAATGATCCATGACAAGAGAGATTTTACTCTTATCAAAAACCTGCGTAAATTTCGCCTTTTTAAACGCATTAATCGCCACAGGCGTGGTAATGTCATTGCCTAGCACCATATCAAGCTTTGCCATAATCAAGTCATTTGCTTTAACAGATTCTAATCCTGCTCTATCAGCGAGGATTTTTTGGCTCATTGTCATTCCCATAATTTCTCCTTTTTGTCATTTTGTAATGCCTCTAAATACTCTTTCACAGGCAGGCTCTCTAGCTTCGCACTAAAGATGGCAAAAGATTCTAGAATCTCGCAGCCACAATATTTAAACGCACTTGTAAGCGGGGATAAAATCGTATCAAGGCTATATCCATGATGCCCATCATAGCTCTCTTTTGCCCCGCCTAGTGTTGTGATGATTTGAAACTTCTTGCCATGCAAAAGCTTAGAATCTCCACCATAAAGAATATGGGTCAAAACCCTATCCTGCCACTCTTTCATAAGGCTTGGCGTGCTAAACCAAAAGAGTGGAAATTGACAGATGATTTTTTGAGAATCTGCAAGCAGTGCTACTTCAGATTTGACATCAATCACAGCATTTGGATAGGTAGCATTGAGATTGTGAATCTTCACATTTGAGAGAGTTTTAGCAGATTCTAAAAGGGCTTTATTTATCTTAGAATCTTGCCAAAATGTATGAGAAAATAGAAGTAATGTTTGCATGAATATTCCTTTTATCATAATAAAATCGTATTATAGCAGTTGATATGCAAATCTATGTTAATAGAAAATATTTATGATTTTAGCTACAAATTCTGCTAATTAATTATAAAAAAACTTGCAATTATGAAAAATCATGCTATAATTTCGCTTTGCATTTGCAAAGTAAAATGAGAATTTGGAGATATTAGGAGATATTATATGTTGGGAAATATCAAAAAAAAAAACATTAGTGGCTACATTTAGCCTATGTCTATTGGGAATAGAATCTGTGGAGGCTTCGGGCTTTCGCCTTACAGAGCAGAGTTTGAATGGCACTGCCTTAAACTCTGCGTTTGTCGCGGGAGCGTATGGAGCAGATTCTACTTATTACAATCCTGCGAACATGAGTTTAGGCAAGGATAGTGATAAATGGGAATTTGAAGTTAATGGGCAATTATTGTGGATTCCTGGCTTTAGCTTTGATACTGAAAATATGGATAAAGGTGGGTCTGCATTTGGTGGAGCTATACTTATTGGTTGTGCTAATCCTAAAAACAATTGTCCTAAAAGGGTAGATGGCAAGGCAAATGACACAATACAGCCTGTGCCAAAATTCTTTCTAAAATCTCGCCCTTATTCAGTTAGCCCTGATGTAGTTGCAAACTTTGGCTTCTCATTTACAACACCTTCTGGTTTATCTATGGATTGGGATGGAGCTGGCGGGGGCTTTTTAGATGATGTAAGCATTGCTATGATGGAGTTTAACCCTGTTATGTCATTTGCTTACAAAGATATGTTTGCATTTGCTTTTGGGCTTCGCGGTATTTATACTTTTGGTAGCTTCAATAACTCTTTATATGTGCCTTATGATGTGCCAAATCTTAGCTCTGGCACAAGCTATGTGCAGCAAACCTCAAATGCTTCTGGATTTGGCTTTGGCTACAATATGGCAGCAAGTATAAAGCCTTTTGCTAGCTTTTCAAGTGAAACTCTAAAAAGTCTCACACTATCGGCTACTTATCGCTCGCAGGTATCTATGAATACAAAGGGCAGTCTATCTGCTGTTGCCGCTGTGGATACTGGAATTTTGGGAAAAGGCACGGTTGATATGAATGCGGATTTGACACTCATGGTTGATTTACCGCATATCATTAATTTAGCAATATCGCAAGATTTTGGTAGAAATAGACTAGAATTTGTATGGGAATATACTTTCTGGGGAAGTGCTAGAATCTTTGAATTTGGCTATGCAAATCAAGTATTCTCTAATATGCAAGGGGATAAAAGCTTTATTGATTTGGGGTTGGACTATATCTCTAATATGCTTGGCTATGCTGACTATTCTGCTGTGGCGTATGGAAATGGCTGGAAAGATTCTAATGCTTATAGGCTTGGATATACATTCTTTGGCGATCACTATAAGATTATGGGTAGTATTGCGTATGATGAGACACCCGCACCACAAGGGAGATTTGGCATACCTGATGCAAACGCATATATGTTTGGTGTAGGATATAGACAGCAATTTATGTCTGATAAGCTAGATTTAGGTATTGCATACTCACTTGCTCTTAAGGATAATAGAGAGAGCTTTGTTGTCTCACATGATGGATTTGGGCAACTTCATGTATTAACCATTGGTGCAAAATATTTATGGTAATGGCAATACAATAGGTCGATTTTATACTCTAAATAGATCTATTACAAAAAATACTAAGCCATGTAAATACGCATTAACCGCATTGTCATTAAAAGATTCTATATTTTACAGAATCACTACAATCACCATTGCGAGAATTTGACTTGCTGTAGTCTGTATTTTCTGTCATTGCGAGATTTTGCGTTAGCAGAATCGTGGCAATCCATATTATTAGATTCTATTGCATTATGGATTGCTTCGGTCGTTTCACTCCCTCGCAATGACGGATAAAAAGTCTCATAATGACAGAATAAAGGCATTGTAATTACGCATTGGTTGCATTTTATTGCTAGATTCTGCATTTACAGAATCCTTGTAATCGTAATTTAAAAATTCCACATTAACAGAATTTTCATTTTTCTATCATTAAGATTCTACATTGACAGAATCCTTATAATCGTCATTGCGAGAATGCGTAGCATTCGTGGCAATCCACTTGTTTTAGTGTCAATTAAAATTTAAGTATAGCAAAATGTTTGTTAGATTCTATCTGTTGATTATGGATTGCTTCGCTTACGCTCGCAATGACGGAGGGAGTAGATTCTAAAATAGATAACTCACAACGACGAGGGTTGATTCTAAAATGGAACAAGATTTTGAAAGGCTAGATTCTGAAACAAAATAAGAATTGTTTGAGCTAGATTCTAAGATAGATTGAACTCCAGGTTTGTTATACTTAAGTTGTAAGCTAAAAGTATCTTTGCTGGATTGCGTATAGATTCTTTAGAAAACAAAACGAATAAATATTAGAATCTTTTTACTAGATTTCAATATTACGCAATATTTAAAAAAAGCAATATTAAAGCAATATTTTAGGTATAAAAAAATCTATGCAAATATATCCTAATTAATATTTTCTTTTGATATTAATACAAGCATAGAATCTAGATTCTATAAAATGCACCCCCAAACCCTGCACCCACCCAAAGTGGTAGAGATTCTAAATTCTCAAGCAAATTCAGAATCTGCTCCCTCTGTCATGAGCTAGCCTTGCGTAACAAGGCGTGGCAATCCAAAGAAAAAGCAAACGCAATGGGATCTAAGATAGAATCTAAATTTTATATTTAGCTTTTACTTGAGATTAGATTCAAATATATTTTAAAATTTCATAGTTTTATTTTAGTAAGTGTAGATTTGTATGTTATATATGGCATATTTATTGATATGGAAAATTTGCATTTATTTTTAAACTTTTACACTAGATTGATTGCTATACTAATCAAATCTTAGCTATATTTATTATGCTATCATGATATGTTTCAAGCAAACTTCAATATAGGCATATTGAGCTAGGCTTGTTTAAATACTTTACAATACCTTGAATTCATCTGGATGATCTAGGGCATAGCGGAATTTTTCCATATCTACGCGTTTATCCCAAATGCTTACAATCATACAAGCAACTGCATTACCACAAAGATTACCAACACTTCGCATTTCGCTTAAAAACTTATCAATCCCTAGTATAGCCGCCACGGTAACAGCGGGAATAAGGTGAGATCCATCAGCAGTTGTAAGGGCTGAAAGTGTGCCAGCAAGCACAATAAAGCCACTACCAGTAACTCCTACTGCACCTTTAGATGACACCATGAGAATAATAAGAAGTGTAATGGTTTGTTCTAGTGTCAGTGGAATATCAAAAGCTTGCCCAAGAAAAATAACTGCTAAACTTAGATATATATTAGTAGCATCAAGATTAAAGCTATATCCAGTTGGAATTACGAGTCCAACAGAAGCTTTTTGTATTCCCGCTTTTTCAAGCTTACGCATAAGAGGGGCTAGAGCTGTCTCACTGCTTGAAGTGGCAAATACCACAAGCACTTCGCGATAAATAAAACGCATAAATTTAAAGATATTTACTCGTGCCATTGCAGCAATAATACCTAACACTACAAAGATAAACACAAGCACAGCAATTGCCATTGTAACAAGCAATAAAGCCATGCCTCCAATGGCACTAAATCCAAATTTTGCAATTAAAAATGCCATTGCACCAAAAGTTGCAAGCGGGCTATACCAAATTAAAATAGTAAGCACTTTAAAAAATGTCTCTTGCATACTCTCAAAATACTTTAACGCAGATTCTTTAAAGCTTTGTCGTGTAAAAGATAGGATAATAGCAATTGCCACTGCCATGACAAGCACTTGAAGTGTTTTGCCCTCTACAAATGGGCTAATTGGATCGTGAGGTATTGCACTAATTAAAATATTCCATATCTCTCCACCAGCTGTGTGTTGCTCTTTTGCCCCTGCTTCTATATATCCTTGCACGCTTTTTGCATCAAGGCTTGCAATATCTAGATGCATGCCATGACCAGGCTTTATAACCTCCCCAAAGAAAACACCAACAATAAGAGCAAAAGTGCTTACCACCTCAAAATAAATAACGGTTTTAAAACCAAGTGTTCCAAGCGTTTTCAAATCCTCTAATCGTATAATTCCAGTAATAATGGTTAAAAATATGATAGGACCCATAAGCAACTTTAAACCCTTAATAAAAGGATCTATCGTGTATCCTTGAGACATAACAGAAAAGTTATAGAAAAACTGCACTATAGGCGATGAATTTCCACTAAGATGAAGACTGCCTATTGATCCAAAAATTACTCCCAGAAATAAGCCAACAAATACCCAAAATACCAAACTTTTGCTTAGTTGTTTGTTCAAAGGTTGTTTTTTCTTGTAGGCTTGCGAGTTATTACCGCCCATTATCACTCCTTTTTTGTATCATTCTTATATGAAACCATAAAACATTTTTAAAGTAAATAAAACCTTAAAGTTTTCATAGAAAAATAAAGATATATTGCCAAAATGTAACATAATTTAGGACAAAAACTATACTAAAATTATGGTTTTAGTGAATACAATTGATATAAATATGCAAACAAAATTCACAGAAATAAAGATAAATATTTATAGTCTTTAATTTTATGTATTAATTGCATACATAAGGAATAAATGGAGCTTTGTGTATAGAATCTTGCATGCAAAATAGCTATTAATAAAGCATAAAATAATTAGCCAAAACGTCCAGCAATGTAGTCTTGTGTCTTTTTATCTTTTGGTTTTGTAAATATTTTTTCAGTATCGTCAAATTCAATAACCTCACCAAGCAAGAAAAATGCGGTTTTATCGGAGATTCTCATTGCCTGCTGCATATTATGTGTAACAATAATAATAGTGTATTCTTTCTTTAGCTTATTGATAAGCTCCTCAATCTTTAATGTTGAAATGGGATCAAGCGCACTTGTTGGCTCATCCATAAGAATTACTTCAGGATTTACTGCCAATGTCCTTGCTATACAAAGTCGTTGCTGCTGCCCACCGCTAAGGCTTAGAGCAGACTGCTTTAACCTATCTTTTAAATCTCCCCACAATCCCACATCTTTCAGACATTCCTCTACTATACTATCAAGCTTCTCTTTATGCTTTATGCCATGCGTTTTTGGACCAAACACAATATTATCGTAAATACTCATTGGAAATGGATTTGGCTTTTGAAATACCATGCCAACTTTTTTACGCAAGGTATTTACATCATATTTTTTATAAATATTAACCTCATCAAGCAAAATTTTACCTTTAATCTTACAGCCCTCAATCAAATCATTCATTCTATTTAAACTTTTAATAAAAGTAGATTTACCACAGCCACTAGGACCTATAAATGCAGTTACCTTGCCTTTTAGAATCTGCATATTTATATTTTTTAACGCATGAAAATCGTTGTAATATAAATTCATATCCTTAATGTTAAAGCATATTTTTTTATCCATGTTACGCCTTTGTTAGAGTTTTTGCTATTGAGTTTGAAACAATATTAATGATTAAGACTATCAAAATAAGCACCATAGCCGTGCTATAAGCCTCATTAATATGATGTCCTTCATTTGATATTAAATACATATGAACGCTAAGAGTTCTACCAGAATCAAATAGCCCTGCAACTTGTGCAAAACCCCCAAATGTATAAAGTAATGCCGCGCTCTCGCCTACAATTTTACCAATGCTAAGAATAATGCCAGCTAAGATTCCAGGCGTAGCAGCAGGTAAGATAATTGCAAAAATTGTGCGTAGCTTGCCAGCCCCAAGTGCAAAACTTGCTTCTCTATACATTATTGGCACAGACTTTAAAGCCTCTTGCGCGCTACGCAAAATTACAGGCAAAATCATTATGGTAAGTGTGAGACTGCCCGCTAAAAAACTTAGCTTTAATTTAAAAAATACAACAAATGCTAAAAAGCCAAAAAGCCCATACACAATTGATGGAATGCCAACTAATGTTTCAGCGGCAGTGGTGATAATAGATATAAGCTTATTTTTACTACTACTATATTCAGTTAAAAAAATTGCCCCAAAGATTCCAAGAGGCATAGCAATCACAAGGGAAAAAAGTATCATATTTATTGTATTTATAATAGCTGGCATCATTGAGACATTCTCACTATTATATTCCCATGCAAAAAGGCTTGGCGTTAAATGCACGACACCTTTTATAAAAATAAAGCCAATCAAAATACAAAATATAGCAAGCGTGCTGCCAATAGAAAGTCTCATACACCAAAATAATAAAGAAGAAATCCCATCCCTTTTCATACCATCACCTAGTAAAAATATTTATAAGTGTAAAAAATATATGTAAAATCTCAAATTTGAATTGTAAAATATTTGTAAATTATCTAAAATCATTTCAGAATCTAGCCTATCGTCATGAGCTAGATTTTGCGAAAGCAAAATCGCGGCAATCCATTTTGTCAAAATCTATTGCATTAATATTATGGATTGCTGTTAGCCTATGGCTTCCTAGCTCATGGCGAAAAAATAGATTCTTGCTTCAGAATCTAGAGTTTGTTTAGATTTTAAATTATTAAAATGCACCCAAAGCCCTTCGCCCATCCAAAGTGATAGAGATTCTAAAACACGCTTAAAATCTGCCCTAGATTCTAAAATTAAAGTCAATATTTATAAAGCAAATTAATAAAATAAGTATTACATATAAGCTTTTGCTATAATATTAGCTTTGATTTTGCATAATGTATTAAAGGAGTTTATATGTATTTTTTTATCAAAAAGTTGTATAAAAATATACATATTGCTCTGTATTTTTTGTTGTGCTTTTATTCTGTAATATATGCTTTACCATATGAAAAGCAAGAAGCAACAACTTCTTTATATGATTCTAAACCCACAGATAGCACGCAGCAAATTATATTGCCAAAAGACCCAAGTGAGCTTCAAATGCAACAAGATCAAATGGATCTTATACGCAAAGAGTTTCATGGAAATCCCGCTCCAAGCGATTTAATATATTATAAACAAGAAGAAATAAAAAAACAAATACAAAAAGATAGCACATTAAAAATAAATCCAGATATAGGAGAGCAAACCGACATAATAGGTGCAACGGAGCAATATGAATTTATTGTGCAGTATTTTTTTAAAATCGTTGATGAAATTCCTTATGGCGAAGATTATAAAATCTCAACACCATTGCATTCCTTAAGACTTAAGCAAAATAATATGCCAGCACGCACTTGCATGATACAAACAAAGGAGCATTCACTGCCACTAACGCTTTATAATCATTACACAAAAGCAGAAATGCAAGCAAGTATCAGAAAACAAACGCAATATTTATTGTATAATTTGCTTCAACAATATCAATCAGAAGTAGTAGAATGCCTTATGCTAAACCAAGCACACCTTGATGATATAAATACCGCTTTAAATTTACAATCAAGCACAAAAACAATTACAAGCGTTCGCTCTTATGTGCTTGTGGATTTTCATGGTGGCATTTTGACATTGCAGGTATTTAACCCACCAACTAAAAAACGATAGAAAGGAATGTTTATGAAAATAGCTATTGTTGAAGATGATATCAATATGCGTAAAAGTCTTGAGTTCTTTTTTTCAGACTATAAAGATCTTAATATTGTAAGCTTTAAAAACCCAAAAGATGCGCTAAAAGCCCTTGATGACAGCTTTGAATTGGTTATTACAGATATTAATATGCCACAAATGGATGGCTTAGAGTTTTTAAACACCCTAAATGGACGCTATGAGGCAATTGTAATTACAGGTAATGCAACTCTTAATAAAGCAATAGAATCTATTCGACTTGGTGTTAAAGATTTTTTTCAAAAACCATTTGAACCACAAGAATTGCTTGAGGCAATATACCGCACAAAAAAAATTATAGAGTTTAATAAAACGCATAAAAAAACACAACAAACAACCAAAAAAACCTTAAGCAAAGAAAAACTTTTTAAATCAAGCTCACAAAAACTAGAAGAAGCAAAAACACTTGCTTTGCGTGCCGCACCAACAGATGCAAGTATATTGTTGCTTGGGGCAAGTGGTGTTGGAAAAGAAGTTTTTGCGCGCTTTATACATGAAAACTCAAAACGTTCAGACGCTCCATTCCTTGCCTTAAATATGGCAGCGATACCAGAAAATCTATTAGAATCTGAACTTTTTGGTTATGAAAAAGGAGCATTCACAGATGCGACAGCCGCAAAACCGGGATTATTAGAATCTGCACAAGGTGGAAGTATTTTTTTAGATGAAATAGGGGAAATGCCAATGCCATTGCAAGCAAAGCTATTGAGGGCATTGCAAGAGAGGGAAATTATACGACTAGGAAGTGCAAAGCCCATTAAAATCGATGTTCGTTTCATTGCTGCTACTAATGCTAATATTCAGGAAAAAATAGCCAATCAGGAGTTTAGAGAAGATCTATTTTTTAGATTGCAAACCGTTCCCATTAAGATTCCACCACTTAGAGAGAGAGTGGAGGAGATTTTGCCGCTTGCCACAAATCATATAAATGAAGTTTGCACGCAATATGGATTTAATCAAAAGACTTTTAGCAAAGCCGCTCAAGATAAAATGCTTGCATACACATGGCCTGGCAATATACGAGAGCTTCTAAGCGTTGTGGAGCGTTCATGTATATTGAGTGAAGGCGACATTATAGAGGCTAATGATTTATATCTTGATGAACGTGAAAAAGGATTATTTAACTAATTTTTATTTTTGTTTTATATTAAATTTAAATTTATAGAATCTCACTATATTTGTCATTGCGAGATTCTGTATTTATAGAATAATTATAATCGCAATTTAAAGATTCCATATTGCTAGAATCACTATATTTTGTTATTTAAGGATTCTATATTGATAGAATTTTATATTTATTGTCATTGTGTAATTTCTGTATTTGCGGAATCGCTGTAATCATCATTGAAAGAATTTGACTTGCTGGAGTCTGTGTTTTCTGCCATTGCGAGATTCTGCACTAATGGAATCATTATGGTTGCCATTGCGAGCCTTGCATAGCAAGGCGTGGCAATCCACTTGTTTTTGGTGTAAATTAAAGTTTAAGTATAGAAAAATGTTTGCTAGATTCTGTCTGTTGATTATGGATTGCTTTGGCTATTGCCTCGCAATGACGAAAGGTGTAGTTTGCAGCACTTTAAATGACGAAGAAAGCGTCATAATTACACAGAAAATACATTGCAATGACAGATTTGCTGCATCGTTAAAGAATTCTGTATTTATAGAATCAAAGAATTTAAAAATAGATCTATTTTAGATTCTCTACAACTTTGGGTGGGTGCAGGGCTTGGGGGTGCATTCTAAGAATTTAGATTCTAACATATTGTTATATTTTGAGTGTTGTAAAAAAGCTAATCTAGTTTCTAAAAGAGATTTTACATTTTTTAAATACTAAAATAATACAGCTTTCTATACTATCAAATCTCTATTTATAACATATTTCCTTAAATATTAACTTAAAAAACGCTAGGCTTTGTCGAGCCTTTAAGTTAGTATTATGATGTATTTTTTTTGTATTTATGGGATATGTTTGGCTTGTCTATATTTTAGATTCTGAACCAATTTTAGAAACTCATACAGATTTTAAAGCTATTGCAGAATCTAGCCACCTAGTCATGAGCTAGCCTTAGCTTGCTAAGTCGCAGCAATTCATAAAAACACTATAAAGCAAAAAATGTATAACCTTTTTAAGATTAAACCAAAAAATATAATAAGTCTAAAAGCAAAAAAGACCTATAATTGTGCGTTTTAGTGTGTGCTACAAAAATGTAAATTTTTCTTAGAATCTAGTTTTATCTATTTTTGTTGCTCTTGTAATTTAAGGAAAAGCTCCCACCTATATGCACTCTCTACAATTTTTGTTAAATCGTTATATTGTGGCTTCCAATCTGTATTTTTTAAAAGCTTACTATTATCAGCAATAAGTATTGCAGAATCTCCAGCACGTCTGCCCGTGTTATAAACTTTGAAATTATTTTTGCTAACTTCTTTTACACACTCAATTACTTCTTTTACACTAAATCCAGCACCATACCCCACATTAAACACCTCTCCAAGAGGACCTACTGCATTTTGCAAAAGCCTATATGCCTCAATATGAGCCATAGATAGATCATCTACATGGATATAATCTCTTATGCAAGTGCCATCTTTTGTATGATAATTTGTGCCATAAATACTCATACCTTCGCGTTTTCCTACCGCACATTCACATGCAACTTTAATAAGATGTGTAGCATTTTTTACACGTTGCCCCAAAGCTTTATCTGTTTTGTAATCATTAAGCATATTTGCTCCAGCGACATTAAAATAACGCAAAATAACATAATTGATTTTTTCAGATTCTGCAATGTCTTGAAGCATGGTTTCTACCATAAGCTTACTCCAACCATAAGGATTAATTGGACTTGGCAAGCAAGATTCATTAACAGGGATATGCTCCTCACTTGGCTCTCCATACACAGCTGCAGTGCTTGAAAATATAAAATTTTTAACCTTATATTTCGCACAATAGCTAAGTAATTTTAATGTCTTAGAAGTATTATTGCTGTAGTAAAGAATTGGATCTTCTACAGACTGAGCAACGCTAATAAATGCACCAAAATGCAACACAGTATCAATCTTATATTGCTTAAAAACTTCTTCGCAATCACCCAAATCTTCACGCACAAGGCGAACTCTATCTGCAAATTGATGTTTCAAATATTCATAATTTTTAAGAAAACCTGTTGATAAATTATCCACAATAATAATTTCAGCATCTGTATGTTGTAAAAAATGAAACGCACAATGTGAGCCTATATAACCACAGCCACCTGTAAAAAGTATTTTCATAATTTTCCTTAGTATCGCAAATAAAAAATCGCATTATAACATTATAATTTTGGTTTCAGTTTAATTACATTAAATTATACAAACTCTATTTTAAGCTGTAAATATCGTAAATAGCGATACTTTAAGCATTTTTATAACCTTTTTAGCTAAATTAAAATTATGGTTAATAAGCTTTAGAATCTAAAGTAGTAGATTTTAAAATTTAGTGAGAATCTAAAAAGCTTAATTCTGAAATATGGATTGCTTCGCCTTGCTATGCAAGGCTCGCAATGACGAATAAGGCTAGAAAGTGAATTGCTTTATCTTGTTGCTAAGGCTTGTAATGATAAGGGGAACAAGGCAAAACAAAACAGAATAGAAAAGCAAGAAAAAGCGTTTTTATCGTCATGAGCTAGATTTTGCTTAGTAAAATCGTTGCAATCTATAGAAAAAGCAAACAAATGGTTTCTAAAGCTAGATTCTAAAATGATATTAGAATTTATAGTAAATCTAGAAAACTTTGGCTTTTTCAAAGCCTAGCTCATAACAGAGGGAGTTAATTTCCAAAATAAACTTAGAATCTGAATAGTCGGACTCTATATTTGCTTTAGAATCTAAAAGGCTAGATTCTAATTGATCGTTAGTTTCTAAAGTGCATTTAGAATCTAGTTTAAAAAGATTCTAAATTGTCCCTAGAATCTAGGCTTTCGCCTTTAAAAAGACTTTAAATTATAAGATTAAGATTTTATAAACTTACTACAAGCTAGCTTACTTTAGCAAAATAGCAATAACTATCTTACATTTATAATACAATAATATCTATGATACTTCTTGATAGGTTTGCAATTCATTATATAGACTATCGCGTTCCACAGGGATAAAGCCTGCATTCTTTATTTGAAAAATCATTTCTTCTTTGCTAACGCCATTGCGACTTTTAGCCCCAGCTGCTGATTGTATGCTTTCATGCTCTATTGTGCCATCCATATCGTTTGCCCCAAACTCTTGTGCAACAATGGCAAGATTAAAAGATAAAGAAGCCCAATAAGCTTTAATATGTGGAATATTTTGCAATAAGATTCTAGCAATTGCAATAGTTTTTAGAATCTCTTGTGCTGTGGGGGCATCTTTTGCTTTTAAAAAATTATTATCTCTTTGATAAAGAAGAGGTATAAAGGCATTGAAACCTCCTGCTTTATTGTTTGCCTGTTGCAGTGAGGTTTGTGCATTACGCAAACGCAACATATGATCTATTCTATGATGTCTCTCCTCAATATGCCCAAAAAGCATAGTGGCATTACTCATTTTGCCAAGCTTATGCCATAAAGCATGAACCTCAAGCCACCTATTTGCATTTGCTTTTCCATGGCAAAGAGCTTTGCGTATTTTTTCATCAAAGATTTCTGCACCACCACCAGGCAAGGAATCTACACCAGATTCTATTAAATCATTTACAACCTGCTCAAGTGGCAATCCAAATTTACGGGTTAAATAATCAATCTCTGCTGCTCCCATTGCTTTTACATGTAGATTTGGGGCTGCATTTTTCACTGCACGAAACATATCTAAATAATGTTTATATTCATGTGTTGGGTGATGTGCTGCGACAATATGCACTTCCTTTGCCCCCCCATTATACGCATTAACACACAATGAAACTACCTCATCAATACTCATATCATAGGGGTTTGGATTTTTGCGACTTGCTGAAAACGCACAAAATTTACAAACATCAGCACAAATATTTGTAGGATTAATGTGCCGATTCATATTGAAAAATACTTTTTTTCCAAAATAAGTTTCCCTAATTGAGTATGCCGCATCGCCTAGTGTGTATATATCATAATCATATAATTTAGCAAGTGCCATTGCATCTAAGTTTGCAATCTCACCACGCACAGCCATATCAAGTAAGTCCATGTTTATCCTTTTTTGATTTTTGCAAAATATATTATACGCTGAAACTGCCAAATGTGTTATTAAAATGTAAAAAATTATATCCATTAAAAATCATAATAACACAACTCATTTTATGCAGTTAATAAATTATCATATTGCAGTATATTATAGCCATTGGTGATTTAATGCGATAAATATATAAGCCTTTGCTTGTTGATTTAAATAGTTTAGAATCTAGCCGTCTGTAATTGCAAGACTTAGCTTTGTTAAGGCAAGGCAATCCATAAAAACACAAATGGCACAACAGATTCCAAGCTAGATTTCAAAAAATTGGTTTTTAGAATCTATACCACTTTGGGTGGGTGCAGAGCTTGGGGGTGAATTCTAAGAATTTAGATTCTAAATTGCCCTTAAAATCTAGCCCATTGTCATTGCGAGAATGCGTAGCATTCGTGGCAATCCATATTTCCAGAATCTAACATAGATTCCATTGCGTTATCTGCTTTTTGTGTATAGCTTTGCTTTTTATGGTTTCCTTGCTTTTCATATTTATGGGTTGCAACGCTGTCGCTAGCTCATGACGGGGGTATTTGATTCTGAATTTGCAACGCATAAGCTAACCTAGAATCTATTTTGAAATCTAGCTAAACTCTAGATTCTAGAAATTGTCGTTTTAGGTGTAGTGAAAAATCTAACTTGGAATCCATTTTAGAATCTGTTTCAAACAATTCTCATTTTGTTTCAGAATCTAGCCTTTTAGATTCTAAAGAAAATTTAGAATCTAGTGCCTAGATTCTAAAAAAAGATCCTTTGTATTTTCAAAAGCTATAAATATAAAACTTTTTTAAACACACACAAACACGCATAATTCTAAGGCTTTTTTACTTGAATGATTTATAATTTTTTGTTTAATCTAAATAAGGCTATACAACATGCAAATGCCTTGCATTTTTTAAAGAATTATATAAGGTTATACATTTTTTTACTTTAAAGCGTGTTTTATATGTATCAAAAAGCATGTAAAACTACATTTATTTATAAAAAATATCTCAAACAAAGAATACAAATTTAAAAAATATTGTTTTGTTTAATTGTGTTTTTTGTTTTGTTTTAAGGTGTTAATAAAATTGCAATGTTTTAAAAATGATATTTTTATTAAAAATAAAATTTTGTTTTGCTTAAAGTTTTTAGGATTTTTAGAATCAAAACTTTGTTATATATCTTTAGATTCTAACTCTAGATACATTAAGATATATTTATTATATTATGTGAGGGGGGTGGATATGTTTGGTTTTTGTATTCCTTATTTTTTAGCAATAAGGAAACTAAATAGAATCTAAGTTGAAATTATTTGCTGTATCAAGCATATTTTTAGCTATTGCATTAATATTAAATGGATAGTGAATCTGATTTATATTATTAAATTGAGTTCGGTTGAATGTGCTTTGCCTTTTGGCAAGTTGTCTTGTATGTGTAGTAATGTTGGTGGCTAAATCATTAAGTGGCATTTTATTTTGTAGCACCATAAGACATTCTTTTGGTCCAATGGACTTAAATGGTTGTATTGCATCGCCATAATTTACTAATAATCTCTCTGCCTCTTCCATTATGCCATCTGATATCATCTTTAATGTTCGTTTGGCAATATTTTCACACAATAATGCTCGATCTATTGCAATATTATAGATATGTATTGGTATATCAAATGGTATTGGTGGATTTTGTGTAAAAAACTTAGTTGGCGGCAGAGAAGTTTGAAAAAATATTTCAAGTGCTTTTTGGATTCTATAGGTATCATTCATATTTATTTTTTGTGCATATATTGGGTCAATTTTTAATAAGAGATTATATTGATTTTGTAGTGGCTGATTGATTGTTGAAATAAAATCTTTATTGTTATTTAGTGAAATATTTGGCATTGGGCTTAAACCCTGAATTATTGCTTTAAGATAAAAGCTACTACCGCCAACAATAAGTAAGTTTTTTTTAAAAAGACTGCATTCTTTAATGCTTTCATGCAAAAGTTGCAAAAAAACATGTGCTGAAACATGCTTATTTGGCGATAATATGTCAATGGCAAAGTGCCTTACCATTTCAAGTTCATTTCTTGAAGGTTTGGCTGATGCTATATTTATTTCCTTATAAATAGATAATGAATCAAGTGAAAATATAAACGCATTTAGTAATGGTGCAAGCTGCAAAGCAAGCGAACTTTTGCCACTGCAAGTTGCACCTAAAATGGCAAATATTTTTGGGTTGCTGTATGGCATTTATAAACCTTATTAATAATAATTTAAGCTTATAGCTATGGCTATTTGTAAAAAGCATTTTATGATATAGCCATTTTAAATTAAGCTAAACACCAAAATTTTATAGTAGAATTACAAAAACTCGCATAATAAAGGAATAAACTTGACTATTAGCATTGTATTTGGCGGCATAAGTTACGAACATGAAATAAGTGTTGTTAGTGCTATTGCCATGGCACAAAAACTTGGCAAAAAGATTCAAATTGCAAATTATATTTTTCTTGATACAAATCATGATTTCTATCTCATAGAATCACAAAATATGAAATCAAAATATTTTAGCTCATTATCTTATAAGCAGGCAAAAAAAGTAGAGCTTGGAAATTGTGGATTTTATGAAGTAGGCTTTTTAGGTAAGAAAAAAATGATTTATGCAGGATTAATTTTAAACTTAATTCATGGTGGAGATGGCGAAGATGGCGTGCTTACTGGATTATTTGATTTCTATAAGATTCAATATATTGGACCGCGTCTTGAAGCAAGTATCTTAAGCTACAACAAAAGGCTTACAAAAATTTATGCTAAAGAATGCGGTGTTGCTACATTGCCATATTATATTCATAGAAAACATGAAGAGCTAAATATTCCTTTTTCATTGCCATGTATTATTAAGCCTACATGTCTTGGAAGCTCTATTGGAGTATGCGTGGTAGAGGATGAATCAAAGCTTGAATATGGGCTTGATTGTGCGTTTGAGTTTAGCGATGAGGTTATTATTGAGCCTTTTATTAAGGGTGTGAAGGAATATAATCTTGCTGGGGCAAAGGTAAATGGTGAGTTTATATTTTCTATCATTGAAGAGCCTGTTAAAAAAGATTTGCTAGGCTTTGATGATAAATATTTGGATTTTTCTAGGACAAGTGAAATTTCAAGTGCAGAAATTACAGAATCTCTTACAGCACAACTAGAAGAAGCTTTTAAAAAGATTTATAATACAACTTTTGAGGGCGCACTTATACGATGTGATTTTTTTGTAGATAAAGATACTATATTTTTAAATGAGATTAATCCTGTTCCAGGCAGTATGGCAAATTATTTATTTTCTGATTTTGAAGCAATAATAGAAAAGGTTGCTAATTCCTTGCCCAAAAAACACAATATTATTGTGAATTATCAATATATAAACAAAATACAGCACGCAAAAGGCAAATAATACTATATTCTTAATATTCTTATATGCTGCAAGATTCTAACTAAAAACGATTTGTTTAAAATTTTAAGTCTTTATTGCAATTTAAAGGCTTATGGTGGCATTATCATTTTGATATAATTTTGCAAATATCACACTAGCTATATTGCCCTAAAGTCATTATTAAAATAATAATAAAAGTGTATATAAAATACCTAATACAAAAACAACTATAATGTAAATATAAAAGATTCAAAGATTTTTAACCTTATGTATTGTAATATTTTATATGCACTTTTACTAAAGGAATATTATGAATAATCAAAAAGAAATAGAAAACATACCATTTACACACCTACATTTACACACAGAATATTCATTGCTTGATGGTGCTAATAAGCTTGATGTTTTAGCAAAGCGTATAAAAGAGCTTGGCATGCAAAGCGTAGCTATGACAGATCATGGTAATATGTTTGGAGCTATTGAATTTTATAAAATTATGAAAAAAGCGGGCATTAAGCCAATTATTGGCATTGAAGCCTATATCCATAATAAAGAAGAGCTAGGAGATAAATCGCCTAATACACCAAAATTTCATATTTGCTTATATGCAAAAAATGAAGAGGGCTATAAAAACTTAATGTATCTATCAAGTCAAAGTTTTATACAAGGATTCTATCGCACTTCAAGAATAAATAAAAGGATATTGAGAGAATATTCAAAGGGCATTATTTGCTCATCTGCATGTCTTAATGGCGAGATTTCATGGAATCTTAATTTAAGTGAATATATGGATAATAAAAAACGGGAAAAGAAAATCATAATGGGGGCAAAAGGATATGATGGGGCAAAAGAGGCAGTCCATGAATATCAAGATATTTTTGGCGATGATTTTTATATTGAAATTATGCGACATGGAATATCTGAACAGCACCACATTGATGATGATTTATTGCGTTTAAGTCTTGAGACTGGAGCAAAGCTAATTGCTACAAATGACGCACACTATACCAATCAAGAAGATTCTAGCATGCAAGAAGCTGCCATGATGATAGCTATGGCAACTGATATTAATGATCCAAAACGATTGAGACATACAGTGCAAGAGTTTTATATTAAAAGTCCAAAGCAAATGCTAGATTTGTTTATGGATATACCAGAAGCAGTTTATAATACTCAAGAAATAGCCAATAAATGTAATCTTGAAATAGAATTAAAAGATGATAAAAATCCCCCAACTCCTCCAAGTTTTAAGTTTGCACTAGAATATGCAAAAAATGAGAATCTAAATATACAAAGCGAAGCAGAATATTTTACATATAAATGTAAAGAGGGTCTAGCAAAGAGATTAGAGCAAGTAAGTCCAGACAAACATGAAGCATATCATAAACGTTTGCAAGAGGAAATGGATATTATCATACAAATGAAATTTCCGGGCTATATGCTTATAGTTTGGGATTTTATTAATTATGCAAAACTAAATAAGATTCCAGTAGGACCAGGTAGGGGAAGTGCAGCAGGAAGCCTTGTTGCATATTGCTTAGAAATTACTGATTTAGATCCTATTAAATATGATTTGCTATTTGAGCGGTTTTTGAATCCAGAGCGTATATCTATGCCTGATATTGATACGGATTTTTGCCAGAGAAGACGTTCTGAAATGTTTGATTACATGAAAGAAAAATATGGTGAATATAATGTGGCACAGGTTATTACCTTTGGTAAAATGCTTGCAAGGGGTGTTATTAGAGATGTAGCTAGAATCTATGGCATGCCTATTAAAGATGCAGACAGATTTGCAAAGCTTATTCCATCTAAGCTTGGCATTACACTTAAAGGTTATAATGACAAAAATGGAGATTTGGTTGAAGGGGCATACGAGTTAGAACCAAAAATTAAAGAACTTATAGAGCAAGATAGCCTTTCAAAAAAAGTATGGGAAATGGCTTTGCGACTTGAAAAGCTTAATAGAAATACAGGTAAGCATGCCGCCGCTCTTGTGCTAGATTCTGAAAAAGAGTTATGGCATAAAGTCCCTCTATATGTAAGTGAGCGAACTAAGGGAGCTATGGTAACTCAATATTCTATGAAATATTTAGAGCCAGTGGATTTAATAAAGTTTGACTTCTTGGGGCTTAAAACGCTAACTGTTATACAAGACACCTTGGATATTATCAAAGATACGCATAATATTGACATTAATTTATCAACTCTTGATGTAAATGATGAGAGAGTATATAGAACATTGCGTAGTGGAAATACACTTGGTATATTCCAGCTAGAATCAAGTGGTATGCAGGAGTTTAATCGCAGACTGCAACCAAGCGGTATTGATGATGCCATAGCCTTGCTAGCACTCTTTAGACCGGGACCAATGGAGAGTGGCATGAGCGATGAGTATATTAATAGAAAGCATGGTCGCACAGAAGTTACATATACTTTTAAGGAATTAGAGCCGATTCTAAAAAATACCTATGGGGTTATTGTATATCAAGAGCAGGTTATGCAGATTGTGCAAGTTATTGGTGGATTTTCACTTGGAGAAGCAGACCTTGTGCGTAGGGCAATGGGTAAAAAGGATGCTCGCATTATGGCAGAAAATCGCACAAAGTTTGCTGATGGCGCACAAAAAAATGGCTTTGATAGAATCAAGGCTGAAGAGCTTTTTGATCAAATTGCTAAATTTGCAGAATATGGATTCAATAAATCCCACTCGGCTGCTTATGGAATTCTAACTTTTCAAACAGCATATCTCAAAACTTACTATGAGCATGAATTTATGGCAGCTATGCTATCAAGCGAGAGCCACAAAATAGAAGCAGTTGCAACATATATTGATGAAGCGCGTGCTATGGGAATTGAGATTCTACCTCCACATGTAAATACCTCGCAAACGAATTTTTCGGTTATGATTGATGAAAAAGGTAAAAAAAGAATTGTATTTGGTTTAAACGCTATTAAGGGGGCTGGAGAAGGGGCTTTACAAGGCATTATTGCTGATAGAAAGCAAAAGGGTAATTTTAATAGCCTTGAAGATTTTATTATGAAAGCGGATTTTCGCAGAATCTCAAAAAAGGTGCTTGAGCCATTAGTAAAAAGTGGTAGCCTTGATAATCTTGGCTATACGCGTGCAAGCATGCTTGAGAATCTTGACTATATCTGTGATTTAGGGAGACGCATGTCTCAAGAGAGAAAAGGTGGTGGAGGTTTGTTTGGTGCAGAGGAGCTATGTCCAGAATTGCAGATTAAGCCATTGCCAGAATTGAATAATAAAAATCTACTTGAATATGAATATGAGAGTTTGGGAATCTATATTAGCGGGCATCCACTTGATGATTTTCGTTTAGAAATAGAGAAGATAAAAAATGTTGTAAAAATTGTAGATTTAGAAAATATTATTGATGGTTCAAGAATTTTGCTTATTGGAAAAATTGAAGATTTGCAACGCAAAATGAGTAAAAATAATAGAACCTATGGCACAGCAAAGCTTATGGATTTTAGCGGGAAACAGCCGCTAACTCTTTTTGAAGATCAGTTAAATATCCTTGATTCTTTAGATTTAAATAATCCTATTGGCATAGTTGGTAAGCTTGAAAAAGAAAAAATGGTATCAGAAAGTGAAGATGGCGATACAAATGTAAGCTATAAAATTGATATAAGAGTGAATGAGATACACACATTAGAATCATCAAAAGAAGTAAAACTTCGTATTAAACGAGACAATGAAAAGCAAAATAATGCTAATAAAGATTCCAAAACTACAAAAAATCAAGATACACCACCTAATACTAATAGTGCATATCCACAGCATGAGGCAGTATATGGAGATTCTGTATTAGATAGTGCAAATGGCATTGAGCCGCTTAATTTAGTAGCTGATATGGATATACGCAACTCATGTTTATGTGCTTTAATGCAAAGTGTTATTACGCAAGAGCAAGTGAGTGCTATTGCAAATATTATGCGATCATCTCAAGGGGATACGCGTTTTGGCATTGGATTTAAGGATAGTGTGAGCGGTAAAACATTTGTTTTTGAAAGTGATATGTATATTGATGAAAGTTTGAAAAGCAAGATTGAGGAAATTCTGCCAGATTGCACTTGGAAATATTTAGCAATTTAACCAAATAGCACACGCACAAAATTAGCTTGCTAAAGACTAAAGGCAATTATATATTTATGAAATGAGAAACTAAACAGGGCAAGACAAAAAAGGAATGAGAGAGGCAAAACAACCAACATAACTACAACAATAACACAACCTCCCCCCCCCATCGTCATTGCGAGCCTTAGCAACGCTAGGGCGAAGCAATCCATAAAACAAAAATAGTATCAAACAAGCAAGGCAATTAATAACATGAAAATTAAGGCATTAAATCCACAGCAAGCAAAATTCTTTTTTGTCGTTATTAGCGAGGCTTTGAAAAAGCCAAAGCAATCCATAAGGCAAAAAGAGAAGCAAATAAACAAAAAGAATTAATCTAAGCAAAAAGAAATAAAGACTATAAAGTGGATTGCCACGACTTGCTACGCAAGTCTCGCAATGACAGAAAATAGACAAACAAAGCTAACATTGTTTTCAAATATACCACCGCTATCGCAAGCCGCGAAGATGTGATGATAGATATAAAATAAAATTAGATAAATCTAGGGCAGGAATTACCCAAAGTTACGTTTGTGGAGATAGCTCTATCAGGGTTAAAATATGGTTACATGCTTGATATTAGCTATCTATCATTGAAAAGAAGCCCATTTGCTTTAGTAGGTGGGTAATTTATTTCCATGGTGATAAAAAAATAGCTATTGCAAAAGATTGTAAATATGCCCTTTTATGCGTTTATGCAGTGGGTCTTTTTTATTATTTTCATGTAGTTTATGAGATATAAAATCTTTCATGTATGGGTTTAGCCATTCTCTACCATCTTGTTGCAATCTATTTCTAATTTCGGCATAAGTTGGCGTTTTCATGCAAGGTATTGCTCCTAGTGTTAAAAAGGCATGTCCATTATAGCAAAATGGTTCTTTACACTTCACACCTACGGCTGGTAGCTTTATGGGTTTAGTTTTGTTTATAAAAATATTTTGTGTCTTGTCGTTAGAGTAGCATTGTTTAAGCGTGCCATCGCCTATGTTTAGCCAATAAGTCCATTTTCCCGCCATACAATATTCATGTCGTTTTTCGGAAAATAATTGTAGCTTAAAATCAAACATACAGGAATTAAAGCTTTGCCAGATTTTAGCATATTGCTCTTTTGTATTATATTTTGATAGGATTGCTTTACTATCATTCTCATCTCTTGCCACTGTGATATGAGGCAATGCTCCAAAATGCTTGAGAGAAAATTCTTTAATTTCATCAATAGATTCTATAAGCTCATCATGTGGGGTAATCTCTAAGCTAAAAGAGCAGCCCACATCTTGCATGTGCTTAACATTTGCCACAAATGCCATAAGTTTATTTGTTCTCTTTAGCTCTTGATAATGGAATGAAAACTTAAAAGCTAGCCTAAATAATAAATCTTTTTGCAACTTTGCTATTTTTTGATAGCGACTTGTCAATGTTCCATTGGTTACAACCCATATATAGTGTCCATTAAGAAGGATTGCCTCTATAATATCAATAATATATGGATGCAAAAGAGTTTCACCTCCACCACACATATTAAACATGCAAATCCCTCCCAATCTATCCTTACTTAAAGCCTCTGCAATGTGAGCTTTATCATAGTTAAATTTTGGAGGCTTATTAAACCATAGATTCTGTTGTGTGATATAGCAATATTGGCATTTAAGATTGCATGAAGTGATTGGTATATAAGTATCAAAAAAGTATTTTATAGTATCTGTTGTAAAGCTTTTTAACTCTAGATTATGGATTTGATGAGGAAAGTTTGGCGTATGAGTATGAGTAGTTTTGTCGTATATTTTGTATATTTTTTCTTGCATTTGTTTATTTAACAAATGGCATTCATGCGTAAAAAGCATTAAATGTTGAGACATAGTTTCACTCTTAGAATCTAAATCGCTTTTAGATTTTAAATTCTTAGAATGCACCAAAAGCCCTTCGCCCACCCAAAGTGGTAGAGATTCTAAATTATCTATTATATCTATGGATTGCTTCGCAATGCTCATAATGACGGAGGGTATAGAATCTAAAGTGGATTGTATAGTCTTTTCATAATCGTAATTCATAGAATCTAGCTCAAAAGATTCTAAACGCAAGAAACTTTTATAAAAACATAATCCATTACTCAAATCTTTATAGCTTTTATGGGTATTTATAAAATGCGTTTGATTAGAATCTAAATAATAACTTTTTCGTTCATCATCGCTAACAAGAAAGCCTTTTATCCCAAGTTTTGCTAAAGATTCTAAATTATCTTTTGTTCCAGAAAAACAATGCAAACGTAGCACATCGCAAAGCTTTTCATGCCCTGTTATTCTCTTAATCTCTTTAGCAAAAAGTTTATAGTCTTTTATAATATTTTCTTTAGAATCTATATATCTACTTTCTGCGTTTAAACCATGGAATCCAAATAAAAGCCAATCGCAATTATCAATAAAATCATTTACATATTTATCTGTGGTCTTTGTAAGGCTAAAGTCGGAGTTTTCAATAAAGCAAAATAAGCTTATATGTGCCTTATAACATACATGGAGCTGTTTTAGAAAAGCAAAATATGGCGATTGAAAAATGCTTGTATAATTATTTATTGTAATATCTTTAAACATTTCTATGCAATCATCAACAGAAAAATGAATGACAAACATTATCTACCCCTCTTTTGTGTATAGTTTAGTAAAGTTGTTGTAAAAAATATCTGCTAGCCTTACAGAATCTTCACATGTTTTATATTGCAAAAGAGATTCAATAATAGGTGCGATATTTGTCTCACTATTATCTACTTTATAAATCCATTCAATATTTTTTAGCCATTCATATCCATAGGGGATTTTATGGTCAAGAGATGGGAAAACAATACATGGGGTTTTTGTGATGTATGAAAATAGCATGCCATGGAATCTATCAGTAATGCAAAGCTTGTGAGCTGCAAAGTTTGCCAACATTTGTTGCACTTGAAAATATCTTGATACATAATTAATGTTATGCTTATCAATGCAAGTATCAACTTCGTTGTAGCTTAGTTTTTGCATTTTGCAGTATTTATTAATCTCAAGCTTTACAAAATCATTTAATATTTTTTCTTTATCACTTCTAAATGCAAGCATAATATCTGTGCTTCTTTCTAAGTGTGTAAAATCAAAGTTGCATTTTGTGAGATTGCATGCTGCATCTGGTATAAGAGTGATTTTATTTTGAATAAAGTGTTCTTTTGCTATTTCATAGCTTTTTCTATCTCTTGCCATAATAGTTAGATTCTTATGTATATTATAATGGGCTTTAGAATTTTCTATCTCTTGATAGCCATTCTCATCTTCTGTAAAGCTAATAGATACTGGAAAAACAATAATGCGATTATGCGGGTATTGATCTAAAAGTTCTCTTCTTGCCTCCTCTATATCCATCCATAAATTACCCATATTTCCACCACCTTGTAAAAAAATAATATCTTGCTGGGAAATAAATTTATGTATCAAATCACCACATAACGCAATATCATTAAGGCTATATTCAATTACAACCTTATCCTTAAAGTAGGATTCTAAAAATATCCTTGTTCCAAGTGCTATTGCTTGATCTCCTATATTGCCATATTCTGGAGTTTGCAAAAGAAATACTTTTGGTTTATCTTTGTAAAGTGTCATATCAGCTAGAATTCTTGCTACCCTTGTTTGTTGTTCTTGAATGGAATTATTTTCTAAATTGCCTATATGATATAACACATTACGCATTGCATGTCTTGTTTTTTTGCCGGGTATCCACCATGCAAGTTTGCGCACATCTTGATAATATTGCTCTGTCATAAAAAACCTTTATATATGATAATTTTGCAACGATTTGTGGCTGCGGCAACTCTACAAAAAAAAAAAAACAAAAAGTTAATAATTTTCTAATAAGGCAATGTATTATTGCCATTTAGACTTATTTTTCTTAAACAATATTTTGTTATAATAATGCTTTAGGAGCTAAGGAAGTTATGATAAGATATTGTTGTTTGTTTGGTTTATTTATAGTGTGTTTGAATTATATGTTTGCTGATTCTATACAGGATATAGATACTAAGGCTTCAGTGCTTGATGAGCAGTTTATGACAGAAGAGGAGTATGGGAGCTATCTTTATCAAGATCCAAGGGGTATTAGTTGCAAGCGATGCCATGGGGAATATGGTAAAGGGCAGCATCTTGTTAGCTATACAAATCGTGGTAAAAGTATAGAAATAAACGCACCAGACATTACACAACTTGATTTAGAAAGCTTTAGCAATTCTTTGCGTAAAACCAATGCCATTATGCCAAAATATTATCTTACAGATTCTGAAATTCGTGCAATTTATAAATACATTACAACTAATAGCTTATAAATCCCAAAAAGATTCTAAAGACTAGTTAGAATCTACCATTTTGGGTTCTAATTCAAGCAATTCTCATTTTGTTTTGGAATCTGCCCTTTTATATATTTAAAAGTAAATTTAGATTCAAAAGCAAATCTAGAATCTACCAACACAGATTCCATATCTATTTTAGAATCTCTACCACTTTGGGTGGGTGCAGGGCTTTTGGTGCATTATAAGATTTTAGAATCTGTTTCAAAAACTTCTTATTTTGTTTCAGAATCTAGCCTTTTAGTTTCACAAGAAAATAGAGAATCTGCTGCCCTAGATTCTAAAACTATTTTAAATTCCACACTATCCTCTGCAATTGTTAGTAAGCCGCTTTAGAATCAGACTCTCCTATTATGAGCTAGCAAGCTTTTTAGAATCAAGACCCTACATCATTGCTAGCCTTAGCAACAAGATGAAGCAATTCACTTTCTAACCTTATTCGTCATGAGCTAGACTTGCGTAGCAAGGCGTGGGCAATCCACAAAAAAAATCAGATAACGCAATGGATTCTAAGGCTAGAATCTAAAGTAGATTGGAATCTGAAAAGCTAGAAACTGAAATAAATTTAGAAACTTTTGAACTAGATTCTATAATGATATTAGAATCTATATTTCATTAAAAAGACATTTTAAATAATGCTTTTTCTGAAACAAAATTGGAATTTTTTGAGCTAGAATCAACAATATAATTTCTTGATTTTTAAAGGAATATTATGAAAATATCGCAAAAAGACAATACAACACCATCATTATGGTATATGCGTTGGAAGCTATTTTACGCACACAAACGCGCACGTTTATCGCTTTTTTGCTTTATTATAATTTTTATAATTAGCCTGTTTGCACCATTTTTGGCTAACGATAAGCCAATCTTAATTTATAAAAATAATACATTTTATTTTCCTATTTTTGTGGATTATAGTGAAGTTGAATTTGGCGGGGATTTTTACACAACGCCAGATTACAAAGACCCGTTTGTAAGAGAACTTTTTGCTAATGATTTTGTTATTTACCCTTTAATAGAGTATGCGGCTGATAGCATAGATTGGACTTTGAGGGGCATACCGCCAACACCGCCTAGTAAAAATCATTTATTAGGGACTGATGATCAAGGCAGGGATGTGGCGGCACGATTGCTTTATGGCTTACGTACATCGCTGCTTTTTGGCATAGTGCTTAGTGTGTGTAGCGTTTGTATTGGTGTTATTATTGGCGGTATGCAAGGGTATTATGGGGGTATTGTAGATTTACTTGGGCAAAGAGCATTAGAAGTTTGGAGTGGCATGCCTACACTTTTTGTTATTATTATTGTATCAAGCTTTATATTGCCTACATTTTGGATTATTTTAGGAATTGTATTGCTTTTTAGCTGGACTAGTATAGTAGGGGTAGTGCGTGCGGAATTTTTGCGTGCAAGGACGCAAGATTATGTGAAAGCTTCAAAAGTGCTTGGATTTAGCGATATGTATATTATGTTTATACATATTTTACCAAATGCACTAATTGCAACTATTACCTATCTGCCATTTATTACCATTGGAAGCATTACTACGCTTGCAACACTTGATTTTTTAGGCTTTGGTATGCCGCTTGGGAGTGCAAGTTTAGGCGAGTTGCTAAATCAAGGAAAAAATAATATACAATCACCTCATTTAGGGATTACAGGTTTTATAGTAATGTCTTTTATACTTTCTTTGCTTGTATTTATTGGAGAGGGAGCAAGGGAGGCATTTAGTGGCAAAAATCATTAAATTAAACTATATTATCAAAATAGTAATAAGCTTTAATTCCTAAAAATTTCACAAGTTTATGGTATCATAGCAACTAATATTCATTTTACATTTGAAGGATTTCGTATGAAATTATCAGAAATAAAGGAAATAATCCAGCTCTTTAATGATTCAGAACTAGCTTCGTTGCGTTTAGAACATGAGAATTTTTTACTTAAATTAAATAAAGAAGGTAAAAAAATAAAAACACATGATATACCACAGCAAAACATAGCAGTGCAAGCTACCGCACAAAAAGCTATAGAATCTATACCAGCACAGCCAGCAGATACAAAGCAAACGGCAAATAATGCAGACTTTATTACATCTCCTATGGTAGGCACTTTTTACCGCTCACCAAGTCCAGGAGCCGCACCATATGTAAGTGTGGGGGATACAATCAAAAAAGGTCAAACAATAGGAATTGTAGAAGCAATGAAGATTATGAATGAAATTGAAGCGGAATTTGACTGCAAAATTATAGAAATAGAAGTTAATGACGCACAGCCTGTTGAATATGGCACAAAGCTTGTAATGGTTGAAAGAATCTAGAGGTGTTGTATGAATAATGCAAAGACTACAAACAGCAAGCAAGATAAAACAAATCAAGGTAATGTTGTAACGCAAAAAAAACTGCAACGCATTCTTATTGCTAATCGCGGCGAGATCGCGTTGCGTGCTATAAGAACTATTCAAGAAATGGGTAAGCAAGCAATAGCAATTCATTCAATTGCTGATAAAGATACGCACTATCTTGAAATAGCCGATGCAAAGGTGTGTATTGGCGGTGAAAAAAGCAGTGAGAGTTATTTAAATATACCAGCAATTATGAGTGCGGCGGATTTATTTGAAGCGGATGCAATATTTCCTGGCTATGGTTTTTTAAGTGAGAATCAAAATTTTGTTGAGATTTGCGAACATCATAATATAGAATTTATTGGTCCTAGCAAAGAAGTAATGATGATTATGAGTGATAAATCAAAAGCAAAAGATTGTATGAAAGAAGCGGGTGTGCCTGTAATTGTAGGAAGCGATGGCGCATTAAAAAGCTATAAAGAAGCTCTAGAAGTCGCTGATAAAATAGGCTATCCCGTTATATTAAAAGCTGCGGCAGGCGGTGGTGGTAGAGGTATGCGTGTAGTGCCAGATAAAGGGCTTTTAAAGAATCTATACCTTGCTGCTGAAAGTGAAGCATTAAGTGCGTTTGGAGATGGCACAATATATATGGAAAAGTTTATTAATAAGCCTAAGCATATTGAGGTGCAGATTCTAGCAGATAAGCATGGTAATGTCGTGCATATTGGCGAACGAGATTGCTCTATGCAAAGAAGACAGCAAAAATTAATAGAGGAGACACCTGCTGTTGTGCTTAGTGAAGAGGTGCGTAAAAAACTTCTTGATACAGCGGTTAAAGCAGCAAAGCATATTAACTATGTTGGTGCAGGCACATTTGAATTTCTTTTAGATTCTAATAATGAAGATTTCTATTTTATGGAAATGAATACAAGATTACAAGTAGAACATACTATAAGTGAAATGGTGAGTGGTCTTGATTTAGTGGAATGGATGATAAGAATAGCAGAGGGCGAGAAGCTTCCAAGCCAAGATTCTATAACATTTAATGGACATAGTATTGAATGTAGAATCACAGCAGAAGATCCAGAGAAGTTTTATCCATGTCCGGGTAAAATTACAGAATGGGTATCTCCCGGTGGTGCAAATGTGCGTCTTGATACACATGCGTATAGCGGCTATATCGTTCCTATGTTTTATGATTCTATGATTGGTAAGCTTGTGGTGTGGGGTGAAACGAGAGAACAGGCGATTAAACGCATGAAAAGAGCATTAAAAGAATTTAAAATTACAGGCATTAAAACAACCATTCCTTTTCATATAAAAATGATGGATAATCAAGTATTTAAAGATTCTAAAATCTATACAAAATATTTAGAGACAGAATATAAACTTGGGTAAATTTTATTTTATATGTGAGAGTTAAAAATGGCTTATATTGTAAAGAGTGAGCAAGGCAAAGCTAAGATATATGAAAATAAAGTATATAAAAGGTCTGTTGGATCAAATGTTATTGCACTTGACTGGAATGATGAATGGGTAGTGTGTGTAGAAAAAAATATAGTGAAACAATATAGTATAAGCAATGGTTTATATAAAAGATCATATTCATCTGTTAAAGATGCCGTTGGTGTAAATATAAGTGGCGATAGTATTGCCATAAAGTGTGCTAATGGCAAGGTTAAGGAATACAGGGCATCTAATGGCTCTTATGTTAAAAGTTATTAGTGTTGCAATAATTGCTTAAAATAGATACCTCTAAAATAAATCATTAAATCTTTAATATTTAAAGCAAAGATAACTAGCCCTAAAAACCACCCGCCCTTATTCCAATGCCTATACGTTGTGATGGAATATTATATTCATACAAACTATTGCCATAACCATAAAAATACTGCCCATAAATCGCAAAGAATTTACTAATACTATAAGCATAACCAAGCTGTATAGAGCCATGATAGCGAGTATAATCGCTAATAATAGGTGCAACATGTATTTCAGCAAAATGCCTATTATGTTTATAATAAAGTCTCATATTTGCATAGCCAATATATTCTGCTATATCTGGATTATCTCTGCGATGTGGAATATAGGGCCATGCTGTAATGTGAATACCAAAGCCACCTATTTCCCAAATTCCCTCAAACATGATTCTATTTCCTAAACTCCTTGAACGACACCCTGCTGGCGATTGAGTTGCCCCCTCCAATCGCAAACACTCCTCACCACCTATGCCATTACTAAAATGTAAATATCCAATACGCAATTCCTTAATTTTACCACCAAAAAAATTCCAATCAGCAGGATAAGAATAAAAAACCGAAGGTTTATAGTTTGTATCGCGGACAGGATTAGAGTAGCGATAATTAAACTGCTGAAACCACATTGTTTGCGTATATCCAAAAAATAAACTCCCCTTACTCCAAAATGCACCACGCCAAACAGGCAATTTAAAACTAACCTGAAATTTCAACTCATTAGCCAAATTATTGCCATAGATTCCAAAAGGGGGCAGGCTATATGTATATGTAAAATATGTGCCTTCATGTTCTAAAACTTGTAGCATATTATAATAAGTCTGTGCGTTTTTCATACGCTCTTTATATGTATCAATATCTAAAAAATGTTTTTTCATTTTATTTACAAAGCTTGTATCTTGTTTAAAATATTCATTATAAAGTCCTTTGCAAAGCCATTTGGGATTGCATGTTTCAGTCTCTATAAAGCTATTTGGAGCAACACATGAAAGATAGGAATTATAACATTTGCCATGTTTATCTAGTTTAATCCCTATATTATTTGCATACATATATATTATATTGGAAAGAAAAAGCATAGTAGCAATACTCTTTGACATATATTTCTTTCCTCTATTTACAAAAATAAGCCCACAATTATACCAAACTTTTCATTATTATTTTTATAATTATATATGCTTTGATGTTATGGGCTGTTATTTTTTACTATTGTATTATTGGTTAATAAAAAATTCAAGATTCTATAATATTGCCCCATTATATTAAATTCCCCGCAACTAATCACAAAACATTGCTTATAAATAGTTATAAAACATATAAGTTAAGCTATAATAATGCTTATTTGTTGCTTTTATTATAAATTCACAAGGTTTTACATGATATATGCAAGAAATAAAAACAATTGGCATGTTTGTATAGAAATATTGTAACCCTATATTGAGTTATTATATTCGTTATTTAACTAAGGAAGATACATGGATATAAAAAACAAAAACCAGAAAAAGCACAACATAAATGTAGAGCTAGATGTGAATACGCAAAAGGCAAATAATCTTGAAACTTCTATTGACAACGCAGAAATTAAAGCTTTAATGCCTAAAAAAATGTTGGTGGAGCACCGCGTAAAGATCAATCAAGAAAAAGCACGGAAAGATATAGTTTTTATTGCACTCCAGCTGAAAGCAAAAAATTAAGGGCAATGGCAGAAAAATGCGATATGAAAATTGCCGAATTTATTAAATTTAAAGTATTTGATAAATATAGAAATTCTTAGTTTAGATAAGCTTAATATCTTAATTGCATTTTAGCTATTAAATTGCATTTGAAATATATCTTAGAATCTAAAGGTCTAGATTCTAAGTTTATTTTAGAATCTGTTTCAAAAGATTCTAATTTCGTTTCAGAATCTAGCTTTAGAATTCATTGCATTGTATGATTTTTCTGCGGATTGCCACGACTTGCTATGCAAGTCTCGCAATGACGGAGGAAACTAATTCTAAAATAGACTTAGAATCTAAGGCAATAGATTCTGAAATTGCGTTGGAATCTAAAAAGGCTGGTTTCTGAAATTGAATTAGAAACTAGTCTTTAGTCATGAGCTATATTTTGCATTAGCAAAATCGTGGCAATCTATACCTATAGAATCTAGAACAGATTCTAATTATATTTTAAAATCTAGCTTGGAATCTGTTATGTTGTTTTTTTGTTTTTATGGATTGCTTCGCCTTAGCTTGCTAAGGGCTCGCAATGACAGAGTAGCTAGATTTTGACTTAGAAAAATTGTAGGAACTTATTATAGGCTTGCTTCTGCTTATTCTTGCAAACGAGCTTTGCATTGTTTATGGATTACCTCATTAGCCTGTGGCTTGCTAGCTCATGACAGAGAGAGTAGATTCTGAAATAGAATCTAAAAAATACAACACATAATCTAACCTAGAATCCATTTTGAAATCCAATCAAACTCTCTGTATTTTAGCAATTATCATTCTAATGTTTTTATCCAAAGAGTTCAAGTTAGAATCTAAGTGTAGAATATAGCTTGGAAACTATTTGGAATCTTGCTAAAGATAGATTCTAGAAATTATCATTTTAAGTGTGGTGAAAAATATAGCTTGGAATCTATTTTAGATTCCATAATTACAACCCTTAGGCTAGATTTAAATTTATTTACCTGCCATGTTACATTAAAGTTATATTAAAAAATATATGAATAGGCTACATAGAAGTTATTAAGTCTCAAATCGCCCTGTTTGCGACCTACTTTTGTCGTGAGGGTAGGTGGCAGGCTCTGTATTTGTGAGCCAAGCTCAAATTTATGATGAGTATGCCAAGTAGCCGCTAAACCAAGATTTACTGGCATATTGAATGAGGCATAGTCAAACTGCTTTTGAAGCTGATCTGTTGTTGTATTTGATAAGCCCGGAATACTATAAGCAAAGCCAAGACCCGCAAAAATACCAAATGTAAAATCCGCTTTATTGATAAAATTTAGCAAAAGATCAATATTAAATGCTATGTTCTGAAAACTCACATTTTCTACTTTTCCCGATGCTGCTGTTTGATGTGCTATTGCCACACCTTTTCTCTCGCCGCTATAATCATAGCTCAAATACCCTCTAACACCAATTAGTGGTGCGAAAAAATGCTGGTATCCAACATTCAATCCGCCATAAAAAGTAGCCTCTGTGGAATCTTGCTTGCCTGCAATTTGCTGGCGGAATTTCATATTAAACGCAGAAACACCTAAACGCAAACCCGCAAATAAGCCGCTTTTTTCTTGAAATGTAGGCTCTTCTTGTTTATTTGGGGTAGCATTAATTGGCGTAATAAACCTTGTATTATTTGAGCTATCTGTTGGAGTAATAAAACGACCTCCTTCATTTACATCATCAAATTGACTAGTCTCTCCATATACCATGCTTATACAACATGTAGCTGCCATAACTATACTTAAAAATTTTGTCATCAAAGACTCCTTAATAATAAATTCTTTAATAGTAATAATTTTTAACAAATACAAAACAACAAAAAAAAAAAAACGATTTTCTGCAAAACTTCGTATAAAAAAGTAAAAAAATAACAAAGATTCTAATAAAAA
>X347_Brown_Bear__coassemble_1362_pt1 | contig 35411 bp, 28 predicted proteins | sample X347_Brown_Bear__metabat2_high_PE_010 | metagenome-assembled genome bin X347_Brown_Bear | reverse complement strand
CAAGTGGCTTTGGAGCAGATTTAGTTTCATGATTTAGGTAGTTGAAGAAGGAGATTAATCCTTGCTTGATTTGCTCTATGGGCTGCAAAAAGTAACGCAATGCAACATAAAGCAATATAGCACCAATAGCCATAAGCACCAATGCTACAAATGTTGCATATATAAATATCTCTGTGATTGCATCCTGAAAATCGCTTTTATTTGCAGCAGCAACAATAGTCCAGCCAAATGGATATTGTTTATAAAATGCTACGCGTGTTTGCCCCATATGTTCATATTCCAAAATACCTTCTTTGCTTGTTTTTAGGGCGTGTTCTAGTGCTATTTCAGCAGGCGTTGGCGTTGGATCTTCTACAAATTTAGAATCTTCGTGAGAAAAAATTCGTCCAGAAGTATCTGTAATAAAAATACCAAGACTAGGAAGCTCTGGTCGTTTCAAGTCTTTAAATCTTGCTTGAAATGCGTCAAGATTAATATCTGCTCCAACTAATCCAATAAACTTTCCATCTCTAATTATAGGCATAGTAACTGTTGATAATTTCACTCCTTTATACATGCCATCATTGCGTTGATAATAGGTTGTTACAATGGATTTATTGCCATTTTTTGTTTCTTGATACCATGAACGCGTGCGTAAATCCGCTCCAGCATCGCTCCAACCACGACTTACCTTATTTGCACTATGTGCTTCAGCATTTTCTATAATTGTTTTCCCATCGTCATCGTAAATAATATAAAGATATGGGAATCTTCCTGCATTTGCAATTGTTGTAGCTATTTTTCTCTGTGCCACAACATCATCTTTTGATAATTCTCCAAGTTCCTCAACTAGATTCTTAAGATGCTCTCTAGTTTCCTCAATGGAATTATCAATTGTATTGTATGCTGCTTTTAATGCAAGCTGCTGTATGCCCTGATATACTTCTATTGTTGTATTTTTTGTGTCTCTATAATTTATTATACTAATTGTTCCAAGCAAAACAATAAATATGACTATAACAATAAACACAAGTTTTGTTGTCAAAGACCTAAAGACCATTCATTCCTCCCTTAGCTTATACTAAAAAATTATATAAACTCATCTCAAAGTATCAAAATATTGCATTTATAAAATTAGATTCTAATTAATCCTAAACACAAATATTTTAGCACAAAATCCATAAAGTGTAAAAATTAGTATGAAAACTAATTAAAATATTTTTACAATTAAACAAAATGTTACAAGACATAATAAACTATAAAAACTATTTTAAATCAAAGCTTAATGGCTAAAGTGGTTTCTTTATATTATAAAATTCAAAGTAGCTATTGTGTATAAATTGTCAAGTTTTTGTTAAAAAAATGATATATTATTGCTTTTTTTATGGACTTTTATGTTAGAAAACATTATAATACGCTTTGATTTGTAAATGGTATTATTGAAAGTAGATTCTGTAGTTTTCGTCATTATTTTATCATAAAGCCCTGCTATCAATAGCATACCATTTTTCTTAAGGAAAAGAAATGGCAAAAGTTCTTGTTATAGATAATGATATAAATTTACAAAATACCATTAATGACAGCCTTTGCCAAGCTGGCTTTGAAACTATATGCCCTGATAATATTTCCATGATTTTCAATGCAATTGCACAGCATGATATTGATGCAATTGTGCTAGAGCTTTCAGACCATGAAATTGATGGATTTGAGTTGTGCGAAAAAATTCGCAATAATACTCAAATACCAATTATTATTTCATCAAAACTTACACATATTACCGATAAAATTCGTGCCTTTGAGCTTGGAGTAGATGATTATATGACAAAGCCTTATGATAATGCGGAGCTTGTAGCAAGGCTTAAGGCATTATTAAGACGCATTGAGCCACGCAAAAGGGTTTTTGGTGCATTAAATATTGATGCAAAAAGGCGAACCGTTAGGCTATATAATCAAGATATTGAGCTAACAAACACAGAATTTGATATTTTGCTTTTTTTGGTTGATAATCGCTTGCAACCCGTAAGTAGAGAGCGGATAGCACACACTATTAATGCAATTCATGATGACACAGGTTTGCGTAGCATTGATACGCATATTAGAAATTTACGCAATAAGCTTGGAGATTCTGCAAAAACACCAAAATTTATTCAATCTGTTTGGGGCATAGGATATAAATTCTGCCTTTAGATTAAAGTAAGGTTTAATATAATGGAGAGTAAAGCGGCATTTTTTGATAGGGATGGCGTTATCAATGTGGATCTGTCATATGTATATAAACAGGAAGATTTTATATTTTATGAAGATTTTTTTTCTTGTGCCAAGCATTTTAAAAAAAAGGGATATAAACTTGTTGTGGTAACAAATCAATCTGGCATTGAAAGGGGTTACTACACGATCAAAGACTTTTTAAAACTTAGTGCATATATGCAAGATTCTATGCAAAAACGCATTGGCTTTAAATTTGATAGAATCTATTTTTGCCCTCTGCTAAATGATACGATAAGACGCAAGCCAGCAAGCGGCATGATAATTCAAGCTAAAATTGATTTAAATTTAAATCTTAGTGAATCTCTACTTGTTGGAGATAGATTGAGTGATATTTTAGCCGCTAAAAATGCAGGTATAAGCAAACGATATTTACTTTGCAGAGAACAAATACAAGAAAATCAAAAAAATGATGATATAAAAGATTACGAAGTAATCAAAACGCTTGATATGTTTAGACCATAGGATTTTAATGGCATGTAGTTAAAATCTATCTTTATTTGATATGCTTTGAATAGCCATGCAACAATCCAAATATTTTATCTATAAAAGACACATATCCTATAATAGATTATTGGCATTAGCTATATAGGGGGATTACTTTAGTTCTATTTTATCTTTGATTCTATAAACTCGCGCATATCAGATACAATCACTTCAATAGAACGTTCGCCATTAATTGTATGCAAGATTCCCTTTTCATTATAAAACTTTTGTATATCAGCAAGCGGTTCTAGATATACTTTCATGCGGTTTTTAAACACTTCGGCATTATCATCAGCTCCCCTTGCACGACCAAGCACTCTATCTCTTGCCACAGCTTCACTTACTTGCACTTCAATCACATTTATAAGCTTTACAGCAGAATCTTGCTGCAAAACCTTATCAAGCTCAAGCATTTGCTCAACGCTACGCGGATAACCATCAATTAATACCACTTCTTTTGGTGAGTTATTAATAGCATTTACAATGGTTTTCACCACAATATCAAGTGGGACTAGATTACCTTCTTTTGTAAAACTCTCAATGAGTTTTCCTTGCTCACTGCCACTTGCAACCTCTGCACGCAATAAATCTCCCGTAGAATAATGAGCGATTTGCGGATTAGAATCTGCAATTTTTTGTGCATCTGTTGTTTTGCCACTACCTGGTGCGCCTATAATCAAAAATAACTTTTTCATGAAAAATACCTCTACTTTATATGTTGAATTTTTAAATGCAACTCATTTAGTTGCATAGTTGATACATTGCTTGGTGCTTCCATAAGCAAGCAACTAGCTTTTTGCGTTTTTGGAAATGCAATAACATCACGAATGCTAGTTGCACCACTTAAAAGCATAACTAGCCTATCAAATCCAATTGCAAAACCACCATGCGGAGGCGTGCCATACTGCAATGCTTCTAGCAAAAAGCCAAACTTCTCTTGTGCTTCTTGTTTGTCAATCTGCAACAATTCAAACACTTTACTTTGAATCTCACTTTTATGTATGCGTATGCTGCCACCACCAAGCTCCACACCATTTAACACAATATCGTATGCAACAGATTGAATAGATTCTATATCATCTGATTCTATATTTTTTGGCATTGTAAATGGGTGGTGTAGTGCTTTCACACCATCATCTGTTTGTTCAAACATAGGAAAATTTACAACCCAAACAAAGCTTAAAAGATCTTTATTAACTAGATTAAGCTGAGAGGCGACTTCAAGCCTCAATCTCCCCATATAATCCCATACAACATGCTTTGCTCCTGCGCCAAAAAAGATTATGTCTCCTTTTTTTGCATTTGTGCGTTGCAAAAGCATTTTTATTGAATCTAGAGATAAAAATTTAATGATAGGACCTTTTAAACTTTTCTCAATATCATCTTTATCAAAGGTGCTACACTCTTCTTTTATTTGTATATATGCAAGCCCTTTTGCCCCAAAATTACGCACAAATTTTTCTAAATCTGCAAGGCTTTTTCGGCTAAAATGTGTATCTCCATTAGGGACGCATAGTGCTTTAATGCGGTTTAATTTTGGATTAATTGCAATTTGTTTAAACACATCATTACTTGAATCTTGAAATAAATCAGCAACCTCAACTAAAGGCATATCAAAACGCAAATCAGGCTTATCGCTACCATAAAACTCCATAGCCTCATGATAATCTAAATGTGGAATCTTATAATCAATCTCTCGCCCACAAGCCTTAAAAATAGAAAGGATTAAATCCTCTGCAATACGCATAACATCTTGTTCATTGCAAAAACTCATTTCAACATCAATTTGTGTGAATTCTGGTTGTCTATCCGCACGCAAATCTTCATCACGAAAACACTTTGCTATTTGATAATAGCGTTCAAAACCACTCATCATTAATAGCTGCTTAAATAGCTGCGGGCTTTGCGGAAGCGCGTAAAAAGATCCCTCATGCACTCGGCTTGGGACAAGATAGTCTCTTGCACCTTCTGGCGTAGCTTTTGTAAGTATTGGCGTCTCTACTTCCAAAAAACCTTGAGATTCTAAAAAATTACGCGTAACGCTCGCAATTTTTGCACGCAATTTAAAAATATCAAGACTTTTTTGACTGCGTAAATCAAGATAGCGATATTTAAGCCTTAATTCCTCATTTACGCTTTCATCGCCTATTATAATTGGTGTTGTTAATGCCTTATTTTCAATAATTAGAGAATCTAAAACAACTTCAATTTCACCTGTTTTTAATTTCGGATTACATAAACCTTCGCCTCTAGCCCTCACCTTTCCTTTTGCTAGTAAAACATATTCATCTCTTACATTTGAAGCTACCTCATGTGCTTTACTGCTTGGATCTGCTACAAGCTGCATAATTCCACTTTTATCGCGTAAATCAATAAAGACTATGCCGCCATGATCACGATAGCTATTACACCAACCGCAAAGTGCGACCTCTTTTCCAATATCATCTTTACTTAATTCTGTATTATAATGTGTTCGCATTATATTCCTTAAAGAAAATTGATTTTAGTATTTTATCATTTTTTTGTTGAGAATGCTATTTTACTATTTCTCTTAATTTGTGTTATAGCTACTTTAGATTCTAAATAGCATTAACCCAAATATATTTGCAGGCTTTTCTATACATTAAGCATAGGTATATATTTAAATAAATACGATACAACAAAAATAGAACCAACGCAAAGTAAAGCACATAAAAGTGCTACAAATCGAATTGGCGCAGTGCTATTATCCTCATAGAATCCTTGCTCCCCTTGTTTAAAATACATTGCAACAATAAGCTTTAAATAATAGCAAACAGCAATAGCACTATTGAGCATCATAATAAGGGCAAGAGTTATTTCACCTTTCTGCAATGCACTTGTAACAATAAAGATTTTGCCCCAAAAAATAGAAAATGGTGGAATACCAGCAAGAGATAGCATAAACAAAGCCATGCCAAGTGCCATAATTGGATGTGTTTTGCCAAAACCATAGAATCTTTGAAACGCATAGTCATAGCGAGTATTGTAGTTAGTTGGTTTATTCATCCATAGCATTGCAAAAGCTCCAAGGTTTGTTATTAAAAATAACACCCAATAAAGCACTAAAGTATCAAAGCTATCAAGATAAATACACGCAAGTGCAAAACCTGAATGAGATATGGAACTAAAAGCTAACATTCTTTTAACATCTTTTTGCACTAATGCCATAATATTTGGCAAAGTAATAGTAATGCAAAGCAATACTTTCATAATGTTGCCAAGATAAATATGCGATGGAGAATCACTTTTCAATAATGGAAAAAAAACTATGGCAAATAATGCGAAGCCAGCAATTTTTGGCACAACAGAAACATAGCCAGCAAGCACAGGGTTACTTGCCTCATAAACATCAGGCATCCAGCTATGCCATGGAACTAGCGATACTTTAAAGCCAAGTCCCACAAGCATAAGCATCATGCCAATTAGCAATAATAATTCCATTATAAAGCCACGAAGCAATACTTCTTGATATTCATAAGCACTTCTTTGCAATGAGAAATCGCCAAAATAAATGTAAAATAACATAATCCCCAAAATAAAAAATATACTTGCCAAAGCACTTGACACAAAGTATTTAATACCACCCTCAATACCATACACCCGTCTATTAAAAGCTAACATTGCAGCTAAAGGCAAGCTTCCTATCTCTAAACCAAGTAGGACTAAAATTAGATTTTCACCATGCACCATAAGCATAAAGCCAGCCATAGAAAATAAATATAGTGGATAAAACTCTTGCGTTTGTAATTCTATAAATTTCTGTTTTGAAAATGTAAGCAGCATAAAGCCAAAAGAAGCACAAAGTATAATATATTCCGCACTTAGAGTAATTTTAGAAACACTACTAATATGCCCCACACTAAGACAAAAAAGCATAGAAGAGGCAATAAACATCATACAAAGCGATAAGCTTGTATTGCGTGAAAAGTAGCTTGCAAAAACATTACTAAACATTACAATAATAGCCCCAAATACCAAGATTGCAGAGGGCATATACATATATAAATAATTATAAAATATTAGCGTATCCATTTTTTACTCCCTTATATCTTGCATTATGTTATCATTTGCAACATGCAATGCAATGTTGTTGCCTATTTGCCTAGAGCTTTGCATATTTTGAATATCATGTGGAAAAGGTTTAGGCATTATGTTTTCATCTTTGCTACCTAAATTATTTATTTTTGTCATTGTCATAACAAGCCCATTATTTACCTTTGCAATATGTGCTTTTGTAGCCTCATCTTGCGCGAGAGTGTAAGTCATACCAACAAGCTGCTGCACAGAAACTTGCATAGGCTTTAAAAGCGTATTGGGAAATATCCCAAGCCACACAATAACAAAAGCAATCATTGCTAAAACAAAAGATTCCTTAAAATTTAAATCCTTTAATGCACTTAGTGTATGATTATTTTTCATACCACCATAAAAAATATTCTTAAACAAATAAAGCATATAGCTTGCAGCTATAATAAGTGTCGTGCCAGCAAAAGCGGTCATTATGGGTGAAGTTTGAAAATATCCATAAAGAGATAAAAATTCACCAACAAAGCCAATAGTCAAAGGAAGTCCAACATTTGACAACATAACAATAGCAAAGAAAGTGGCATAATGAGGCATAACTTCAGCAACACCACCAAAATCATCAACATGTCTTGTCATCGTGCGATAATAAAGCATGCCAGCTAGCATGAAAAGCCCACCACTTGTTACACCATGTGCTATCATCATAAACACAGCTCCACTTATACCTTCATTATTAAAGGCAAAGATTCCAAGTACAACAATACCCATGTGAGATATTGAGCTATATGCAATTACCTTTTTTATATCCTTTTGCCTAAAGGCTATAATCCCTGCATACATTACCATAATAACAGCCAATACGCTTACAATTGGCATAAAATGCACGCTTGCATCAGGAAATAAAGGCAATACAAAACGCAAAAGGGCATAAGTCCCCATTTTTGATAACAAGGCTGAAAGCATAACACTTCCTAAAGCTGGAGCTTCGCTATAAATATGTGGTAACCATGTATGCAAAGGAATTATTGGAATCTTTACGGCAATAGACACAAAAAATCCCAAAAATAGCCAAATTTGCGTTTCTAAAGGAATGCTTAAAGCCCCACTAGTCCAAATTCCCAAATCAAAACTCCAACGTCCAAGCTGCTCGTAGCACAAATATCCTATATAAAGAATTGCAAGCAACATCATAAGGCTTGAAGCAAATGTATAGACAAAGAACTTTAATCCAATATAAATTTTATGACCGCTACCCCAAACACCAACCATATATAACACAGGCAAGAGAGCAAGCTCCCAGCAAGCATAAAACATAAGCACATTTTGAGAAACAAACAATGCCATAAGAATTGCTTCTAGCCCAAGCAAACATACAACAAAAGGCTTTGCATCATCTCTCCGTTGTAAATATATATTTGCAAGAAAAATAATAAAGGCTGTAAGCACTATCAAAAATAAAGAGATTCCATCAACAAATACAATATAGTCAATGCCAAGCTCTGGAATCAAGAAAATCTTTGTAAAAAATTGTGTATCTGCAACATCAGAGCGATAGCTAACCCATAATGCCACAACAAGCCCAAGCTCAATAAAAGAGACAATGCGGCCAAAACGTTTTGCTCCACCATCATCAAACATGAATATAAAAAGACATGCAACAAGGGGGCAGCCAATGATTAAGCTTAATAAATATTCCACTTTTACTCCTTGCTTAATTCAGTATAATCAATATAATCAGTATAAGATTCAGCAATGCTGCAAATAACAATAATGCAACACCAACACTCATAAGTCGTAACATACTGCTAAGATTCCCATTTTGCAATGGACGACACATATAACTAAGCAGCATAAAGAATTTCGCCACCCCATCAACAATTTTATCCAAAATCCCCATATCCACGATATGATAAAGAAAATCAGATAAAAAGCCAAAAGGCTTCACAATAAAGATTCTATAAATATGCGGAATATAATACTCATTGGATAGAATCTTGTGTAAGATATTTGAGCCTTTTTCCTTATAGCCATTCTTATATAACATATACGCACATAAAATAGACACTACAACTAAGCCAAGAGTAATGGCAATCAACATAACAACATTATCTAAATGTATATTCACTGGAATAAGTGCCGACAATAAGAAGTTATCAAACTGCGTATAAAATAAACCCGCAACAACAGCTAAAAATGCCAAAGGAGTCATTGCATACAGCATAACCCTGCTTGCTTCATGTGGATGCTCATTGTGATTTTTTGGTGCTAAAAATACAAGAGTGAAAAGTCTAAAACTATAAAAAGCCGTGCAAATCGCACCAATCAATAAAACAATCCATAGCTCATGAGAACTAATAAAGGCTACTTCTAGAATCTTATCTTTTGAAAAATATCCCGCAAATGGTGGAATCCCACAAAGTGCCACAGAACCAATAAGCATAAATATCATACTGATTCTAAGTGGCTTTGCTAACCCACCCATTTTTGTAATATCAAGCTTATCATTCATTGCGTGCATAACATTACCTGCACCTAAGAATAAAAGGGATTTAAAAAATGCGTGTGTAAATAAATGGAAAAGTGCAATAGTGTAAGCTCCAAGCCCAGCCGCCACAAACATATATCCAAGTTGTGAGAGTGTAGAATAAGCAATAATTCTTTTCAAATCCTTATTTACAATTGCCATAAGTGAGGCAAATACAGCTACAAATGCCCCAAGACATGCAATAAAATATGCAACTTGCGGAACGCTATTATAAAGTGGGGCTAAACGAATAACCAAATATACGCCAGCGGTTACCATAGTTGCTGCATGTATTAATGCAGAAACAGGTGTAGGACCCTCCATAGCATTGGCAAGCCATGTGTGAAGTGGAAATTGTGCTGATTTTCCCATTGCCCCTATAAATAATAATAATGCCGCCCAAGTAAGCGTAGAATTGCTTGGTGGATTTGTAGCAAGCTGTGTGAATATATCGCTATATGACAATGATCCTACGCTTGTATAGACCAAAAAGATTCCAAGTAGCATGCCTAAATCCGCCACTCTATTCATAACAAATGCTTCAATGGAAGCCGCATTTGCACTTTTTCTCTTATACCAAAAGCCTATTAGCAAGTAAGAACAAGTTCCAACGCCTTCCCAGCCTATAAAAAGCACCATAAGATTATTTCCGCCAACAAGCAATAGCATAGAAAATACAAAGCCGCCAAGATATGCAAAAAAGCGATTAAAGCCTTTATCAGCTGCCATATATCCAATAGAATAGAAATGCACCATGCTAGATACTAGAGTAACCACTAGAATCATAACCGCATTAATATGATCAAACATAAAGGAAAAGGTTACTTGAAACTGCCCTGTTTGTATAAAATCCCATAGCACAACATGGAAACTCTCTCCACCGCACATAAGATAATATAAAAGCAAGCATGCAAGCACAAAGCTTGCACTAACGCAAAGAGAGCAAAAATAGCCAAGCATAACAGATGGCTTTAATGTCGCACTTAATCCAGCAATAATGCTTGCCACAAAGGGTAAAAACACAAGTGCTACAAGAATAGCTTCTTGATGACTGCCAATAAAATCAAAAAGTGCCATACTACCCCCTCATATTACTAAGCTTATCAATATCAAGCGTTTTATACTTTTTATAGAGCATAAGGACAAGACCAAGACCAATGGCTACTTCTGCTGCCGCTAGAGCAATTATAAACAATGCCATAATCTGTCCTTGCAAATCCCCTCTAAAATATCCAATAGCTACAAATGCTACATTTATGGCATTTAGCATAATTTCTGTAGAAAACAAAAGTAGCAAGATATTTTTGCGTCTCAAGATTCCATATAAACCAATGCAAAACATAATTGCACTAAAAACTAGATAATGGTTTAGAGTAATCATTATGCTTCCTTTCTTAATATTTCATTATTTTTAGTTTGTTTTTCATCTGTATTTTCATGTATTTGTGCTTTGTGCGATCCTACACCAATGCCAGCTATCATTGCCATTAAAAGCATAACAGCAGCAGCTTCAAAACACACAAGATATTCTTTGAAAAGCACATGTGCGAGTGCATTTGTGCTTAAATCTTGATTTCGCGACTCTATGATTTCAGTATTGCCTAATACAATCAATAATGCAATAGCGACAATACTTACAATTAGCCAAATAGCAAATTGATTCTGAAACTTTTCCTTAACTTCCCGTTGAACATCAAAAAGCATCATACCAAAAGCATACATAACAACAACCGCACCCGTATAAACCGTGATTTGCACCACGCCCAAAAAGTCGGCATTTAGCAAAAAAAACAAACCCGATACAAGTATCATGCCAAAAGCAAGAGCTGTGAGTGCATACAAAATATTATTAGACATAACTACAATCAAAAAGGCACATAAGCATAATGTGCCAAAAACATAAAATGCAATAGCTTCAAACATGCTTGCTCCTTAATAATCTAATGGCGTTTGTTTAATTTCTTTATCTGCACTAGGTCGCACAGAGCCAAAGCCCTCAAATTCAAGTTGCTTGTGGCATTTTGCTTCCTCTAGATCTTTTAAAAAATCTTCTTTTAATCCAAAATGCGCTCTCTGCTGACTTGCATTCTCAAAGCGATTTCCCATTACAATGGCAAGCTCTGGACAAACTTCCGCACATAAACCACAATATATGCAACGACCAAGATTAATAGTATAAGAATCTATTTTCTTGCGTCCATCTTCACCCTCATGAGTTAAGATTCTAATGCAATTGCTAGTGCATATTTTTTCACATAAACCACAACCAATGCAACGTTCATTTCCAGATTCTAACATTCTTTGCAAATTATGCACGGCACGATAGCGTGGGCTTAGAGGCTGCGTTTCAAAAGGATAGTTAATTGTTACAGGTTTGCTAAAAAATTCTTTAATAGTTAAACCCAAGCCCTTTATAATATCTACACCCAAACTCAATTTTACACTTCTTTTAAATTCCTCAAATCCATTTTCTGGCATTTTCTCCATGCCTACAAAATAATAATCTTTTTTTTCTTGTATCTCTTGTTGTTTTTCTTGCATGCAAACTCCTTACAATAATACAATACCTGTTACTAAAACATTTGCTAAAGCTAATGGCACAAGCACTTTCCAACAAGTATTCATAAGCTGGTCTGGTCTAACATGTGGCAAAGTAGCCCTTACCCACATAAATAAAAATATAAAAAAGCAAACTTTTAGGATAATTGCAATACCACCTGGTATAAACCATAATGGATTAAAACCACCCAAAAAGATAAGGCTTATAACAAAGGAAAAAGCAAACATGTGAGCATATTCCGCAATAAAAAACATTCCCCATTTTAAGCCGCTATACTCTGTGCAATACCCTGCTATAATCTCTGCTTCATGCTCTAGCAAGTCAAATGGGGTTCTATTTAACTCCGCATAACCTGCAATTAGGAAAAGTATAAAAGCTAATGGCTGCTTCCATATAAGCCAATCAAGCACACCCCCACTTTGATAAGCATTCATTGCCACAAGAGATAGAGATCCTACAAGCATAATTGGTGCTAATATAGATAAACCACTTACAATCTCAAAGCTTAATACTTGAATGCACGCTCTAGCCCCACCAATCAAACTCCACTTGTTCCCACTACTTAAACCCGCTAAAAGTGGCGCATAGATTCCCACTGCTCCAACTGAAATAAAAAATAATAAACCAACATTAATATCTGAAATAATTGGGGTTACCTTATAGCCAAAAATCTCAAAATCAGGAAAAAATGGAATAGCCACCATAGAAGTCATAGCGCTAACCAACGCTACAACTGGAGCTAATGCAAAAATTAATTTATTTGCCCCTTTTGGTATAACATCTTCTTTTGTAAAAAGCTTAATTGCATCAGCTCCAAACTGCAATAATCCAAATGGTCCCACATAAACAGGTCCCAATCGCCTTTGAAAAAAGCCTAAAATCTTGCGTTCAATATAGGTGGCAAAACCGCCTAAAAATGAAAACACAAGCACAACAACCAATACTTTTATAATGGTTTCAATAATAAACGCACTCATGCCATATTCCTTTCAAATGTTTTATCTGTTTCCGACTTTAATTCCAAAGACGCACTAAAATAGCCATTAAATAGTCCTTTTATACCTGCTATCAATGGTGATATAAGCAAGATATTAGAATCTGCTATATCATTATCGCAATAAATATTGGCACACAGACTTAAATCTCCTTGCATAATCTTTATGCTTGCACCATCACTTAAATTATGTTGTTTAAGAAACTCTGGGCTTGCATATACTCCGCTTTTTGTTTGAAGATTCTTACTTGCAAGGGTTGTTTGATTAAACTGCTGCTCTGTTTCTAGCAAAATTGCATTATGAGATACATTTTGGCGAAGTCTAATGGAAAACTTCATATCCATATCGCCTTTTTTGCTATATTTTTCATCAAAGCAAAGCAAGTAGCCGCGATTATCACTACCATCTCGCTCAAAACTTGTTTTTAAATTTCTATGTTCAACATTTTTATACATAGAATTGATTGTAAAAAGCTTGGCAGTAAAATCGCCCAAATACTCAAGCTGTGCTAAATCCTCTGGTAAAGCATTTAATGAACGCGCTATATCGCTTAAATCAAAAGCAGATTCTAAGCAGGAATCTAAATATGGCACACTAGGGCAAAGTGGCAATACCCTCATTTCCATATTGGTTAAACTTCCCTCACTTTGTGCTAATGTCGGCAATGGAAAATGTGGTTTTATTGTAGCAAGATTAGAATCTAAAATAAAATTACCATTAGCTCTAATGCCAATGCTATATCTAGATTCTATAGAATCTAGCGGCTTAAGCGTGCAGAGATTTGCTACCCCAAGTGTATTTGTGCCTTTTGGAATGTATAGGAGCTTTAGTGATAGCTTTTCACATATAAATGCTATGAGATGTGCTAGAATCTGAAGTTTAATTGCATTGTCCATAATATCATTTTGCACAGATTCTGTAATGCCCTCCATAATAGCAGTAGCTACTGCATGCTCTATTGTGGGTGGATTGCTAGCAGTATAATGCGATTGCAAACCATATCCCTCACTGCTTGTAAAGTCATGTGCCAAAAACTCTTCAAATACATAAGATGATAGCAACAAGATTCCATTTGACTTTGTGAGTTTAAGGCTATTAATATCTTCTATCCCCAATGACTGCATAATAGATTCCATATTATAAGGGCTTAGATTATTTACTTCGCTAGCACTTTCTTTTAAATCTTTTTTGTTTGTTTCATTGACATTTTCTTGGCTATTGCTTTGTGTATCTAGTAAATCTTTAGAATCTAAATTGTCATCTGTTTTTATAGAAACTTCATTTAAGCCATCTTTTTGCAATATAAAGCCTTCAACTTTTCTATCAGTTGCCATAAAGGTTTGCAAGCTATTAGGAAAACATGCCTCAAAATCGTCTATTAAATCATTTGCAAATACCAATCCAAGTATGCCAGCAAGAGCAACATTTACACTATTGCCTTGTATTTGCGTGATATTTTTGCCAAGAGATTCTAATAAATTATCATGGAAAAGACCAATACTTATAACTTGTGAATTTTTTTGTATTTTTAAGTTATTGTTAATTTTATAGCGAACAATTGGGGAATCATACTTGAAATAAGTATTTAAAGAAATAAAAGATTCTGATGTTTTAAAATCATTGAATGTTGCAAAATAATTGCCTATGTTTTTAGAATCTTGATTATTGCTAAATTGTGCGGCATAATGATTTCTAGCATAAATAAAACGTTCATTAAAAACTTGAAAGCATTGTGCTTCATGGTTAATTAATGGAATATCTAGCTTCTTTGCTATATAGTTAGCAAGCATTGCCTCTTCATTGCTTACATCACTTCCAATATGGATAGAATCTGCACATTGAAATGCCTGCATTACGGCTGTTAAATTTCTTGAGCCAACAGACACATTGTCAAAAGCAAATCTACCTGCCCCACAAATTGGATTATACAAATAATCATTTTGCACGCGATACACTTTTTGCAAATCGCCCTTAACATCTAAATGCTTCACATTATATATAAGCTCGCAGCCACCCGCACAATGCCCGCAAGTTGAATGCACTTTTTCTAATTCCCAAGCATTGCTTGTATAAGTGAAGTCTTTATAGGTCATAGCTCCTACAGGGCATACAGAAATGCACTCTCCGCAATCTTTGCATTCATTTTTACCTACAAACTCAATCAAGCCTTTTTGTCTCTTAGCCCATACAGAATAGGGATCTTTACCCATAGAATCTTTATAGTTATCTGGAGTAAATAGATTTGCTTTACCTGCTTTTAGATTTGCTGCACCTATATTATCCTTGCAAGTAGTAACACAACGTTCGCACATAATGCAGAGTGCTGGGTCATAAAAGCTTTGTGCGAAACTAAATGGCTTTTTGTCTGCCTCTTGCAAGCCAAATTGCTGGATATCAACCTTTGTGTAAAGTGTAAAGTCTTGCAACTCGCATTCCCCGCTTTTATCGCACACGCCGCATTCTAAAGGATGATTTACGCAATAGCTTGTCATAATCTCATTTCTATCTTTTTGCAATTCCTCATTATGCACTACCACATCCATGCCGTCTTTAACTTTTGCATTGCAGCTATAAACGCGCTTGCCATTTACCTCAACCATACACATTTTACATGCTAAAGTTGGGCTACAACCGCTTAAAAAGCAAATTGTTGGAATCTGAATATTATTGCGTCTTGCTACATCAAGGATTGTATCCCCTTCAAATGCTTCAAACTCGCTTCCCTCAATCTTTATTGTCATGATTTTATACCTCAATACTTTTATAATCAAAATATTTTCTAGAATCTATAATGCTATCACTTATAAGCACAGAAACCATGCCTTTCATAAATGGTGCTTGCATAACTCGCACATGTAAGGCTTTATCATTTATCTGCAAAGCTATTATCTTATCATCTTGCAATTTTGTAGCTATGCAAAACTGCTTAGATACCCTTAAGATTCCATGTAGCTTTTTACCATTATGCAATAAGCTTGCATCATTGTATTCATTTCGATAAAAGCTTAGATTCCCACTAAGTGCGGCTTTATAGATAAAAATTCCGCTACCCTCACCAATGCTAATTTCTGGATATTCCCACAAATTTATCTCTGTGTTTGAAATAAGAGATAAAGTCTTAGAATAAAGCGGCATTGGTGATTGCATAGAATCAAAATCTAGTTTCATATCCTTTATAAATGGCAGCATTTCTGTAATCTGGACTATATATTCACAATCAAGCCCTAAATAATCTCTAAATATATCAAGCAAATCGCTTGCAATATTATTATCCATGCTATCTTGGGTAAAGCTTGAATATAGCTTCACAAAGTTATGGCATATATCAATGTAGCTTCCCTCCATAAATTGCAATGGCATAAGAGGAATATTCATACTAGATTTAGAATCTATAAATGGTATAAATGCTTGTGGATTTATTGTATATAGTGCATTTGAGCGTATGGCTAGCACATTATCATAGTCCCCATTATCATAGGATAATTCGCATAATGAAGATATTGCATGTATATTATCATAGCAAAGCGGAATAATCTTACAATCACTGCAAATTGCCACAACTGATAGAATCTGTGCAATAATCTTATAATGCTTTGATAGATAGAAATCCTGCCCTACGAGAATCTTTATAGATGATATTTGCGTTTCTTGATTGCATAGTGGTTTATATTGCCTGCATATAGCTTGAAGAGATTCTAACTCATGATCGCTTACATTACTTTCAGCCATAATATAGGCTATATCTTGATCTTGCAACCATTTTAGAGTGCTTTTAAGTAAAGATAATTTATGTTTTTCATTTGGCTTAGATTCTAAAGTTTCAATGCAATTTTTCATTTGTGTTTCAAATAGGCTTAACAATAACGCACTAATTGCAAGTTCGCTTCCCACCTCATAAGTAATTGCTAGATCGCTTTTAAATCTCTCTTCTGCAATAGTGCTTATCCACACATTTTTTGTCCCTTTTTTTAATGCCGCCTTTGCTAAATCGCTGCGTAGCACCGGCATTTCATCATAAAGATAACTGCCTAATGTAATAACTACATGGTTATGGTCTAAGTCCTGCAAAGCCTGTGTATTTGTAGTTTCTGCATAGTAATTGCAAATAGCACTAAACTCTCTATATTGTAATGCCTCATTGCAATAAAGCTTTTTATTTGCCTTTTGTGCCACAAGATTTGCAATAAAAGCTTCCTCATTTGTTACATTAGTTCCAATTCGCAAAGCATTCACACAATTAAGCACATTTTCTAGCATGAAATGCGGCTTAATAGAATCTTTATCATAATTACTACGAGATTCTAAGCTACCATTATGATTATGGCGTAAAAAATTATGCCTTCCTGCATGGCATAGCTGGCTAATATGTGCTTCATTAGTAATTCTATAAACTTCTTTTTTAGAATCTATATTATGCTTAACCTCATAGCATAAAGGGCAGTGCAGGCTACAATGCACGCAATGTGAGTTATTTTTTTCCAATTCCCAAGCATTGCTTGTATAAGTAAAACGCGTAGAAAACATTGCTCCTGTGGGACATACACTAACGCATTCATCACAATCCTCGCAATAAGCATTAAAATCAACGCCAATTTTAGAGTGAAACCCACCAGCAAGCACAGATAAAACACTATTGCCTACATACTCATTGCAAGTTCTAGCACATCTCTCACACATAATACATAAAGCTTCGTTATATACTTTATTGTGGAATTTTACATAATCATTTTGCTTTTGAATAGCAAAAAATGGCTGTATTTCTACTTTAGATTCTAAGACTCTATCTTGCAGTTCGCATTCTCCGCTTTTATCGCATACGCCACACTCTAAAGGATGATTAATACAAAGAAAGCTCATGATTTGATTTCGATATTTTTGTAATTTTTCTGTTTGCGTATAGAATCTTGCTGGAGCATTTACAAAGCTTTTGCAACTTGCAATAATATTGCCATTATCTTCCTCCACAACACACATGCGACATGCCCCTGTTGGCGTAAGCTTCTTTAAATCGCAAAGTGTAGGAATATTTATGCCATGATTTCTTGCAACATTTAATATACTTTCACCTTGTTTTGCATAGCATTCTTTATCATCAATAAATATCTTGATAGATAAATCATTTTTTAGCATTTTAGAATCTTGTTGTATAGCAACACTCTCTTGTTTCATGTCGCCTCCTTTTGTAGATTCTGTGTGGTAGATTTTGCTTCATTTCCAATAACGCACATGCTAATATAATAGCAACGCATGCAACGTTGTGCCTCTGTAATTGCCATTTCATTTGTAAAGCCTAGATTCACTTCTTCAAAGTTGCTTGCTCTATATTCTGGATCTAGCTTATTGCTTACTTCGCGTTTATTGCCCGATAAAAAGCCTTTTACTTCACGATTTTTATCAAATACACCTATACTTTTTAATAAATCCTCCATTTTTTCATCATCATTAATAGCTACTTCATTTGTCTGCAAATAATTAGCTATAACGCTTGCCACTCGTCTCCCATGTCCTACCGCATTCACTATTGTTAAAGGACCGCTAACGCAATCCCCTGCGGCAAATACTCCTTTTTTTGTAGTAGAAAAGCTCGCACTATCAGTAGCAATTGTATTCCACTTATTAAATTCTACGCCAAAGCTAGAATCTAGCGGAAAATCAACTTCTTGACTAACTGCGGGTATTAAAATATCACATTCCAATAACACACCACCATCATCAATTAGCTTTAATTCTCCTTTTGGACTACTATCGTTTTTTATCAATTCATAGCGATTAATTTTTAGCGAACTAATCTTAGAATCTTTTTCAATAATCTCACTAACTGCACTTAAAAATTGAAACTCTACCCCCTCTTCACAAGCCTCATGATATTCCTCTGCTGAAGTGTTTTTTATAATCGTTGCTTCATCTCTACGATAAAGCATAATAACGCTAGCAGCCCCCAAACGCACACAGCAACGCACAACATCCATGGAAGTAAAGCCACCGCCAACACATACAACCTTTTTTCCCGCTAGATTTGGTAATTCTCCAATATTAAATTTTTGCGCAAGATTCACACTATCCATAAATTTTATAGCAGGCAAATAGCCATCTAATTCTACATTTTCATTTTTGCAACCAAGCTTTTTGCTAGCACGCGTTCCAACTGCAATTACTAGTGCGTCATGCTTTTCCTCTAATGTAGTAATATTTGTAGAATCTACCATAAAATTTGTATGAAAAACAACACCTAATGTCTTTAAAGATTCTATATCATGATTATATGCGGTTATTGGCATGCGATAATTTGGCACACCAACCGCAACTTCACCACCCAAAACAGGCAATGCCTCATATACTTCCACCTTAATTCCACGCAATGCCATATAATATGCACTGCTTAATCCAGCTGGACCTGCTCCTATAACTCCTACAGATTTTCCGCTAAATATATCTTGAGATTCCATATTGTTTGGATGTGAGTAGCCTTGCCATTTATTTGTTTGTTTTATATTAAATTCCTCATTTGCTCCAATTCTTTTAAGCTCCATAATGCTAATTGGTGAATCTAGGGCTGCCCTGCGACAGGCATTTTCACAAGGATGAGGACATACACGACCACACACTTGAGCAAGAGGCATGCTGGAACGAGTGCTACTTAGCGAGTTAAGATATCGCATATCTTTCACACCTTCAATATATGCAGGAATATCCACACGCGAGGGACATTCATCGGTGCATGGGGCTGTAATCTTTGAAATATAGCTTAGTTGCCCAATATGCGTTGTTATCGCACTTTTATATCTCTCCAATGGCTCAAACACATTGGCACTTTCAGAGCTATCTCGCACAATGCCATAATTCACAGACATAAGCGTATGTATCTTATGCTCTTTTATTTTATATTGCAAACTATTGCTAATATTTTCATTATTTTCATATCCATTTTGACTAATATTAGAATCTAATTCTTTATTATTGTCGTTTGTGTGATTATTTTGCAAAAGAGATTCTGTATTGTCACGCTCTTTACTTTTAGCAAGCATTTGTGCTGATTGTATTAATCTTTTTTTTAGGCTCTCTTGCGCTTCTAATGCTTTAACAGATTCTATTTTTTGCCTTGCTTCTTGCAAAATCATTTCCGCATTACCACTTGCAATGCTTTGTTGCACTTTAGCAGCAAAATCTCTTGCACTTTTAAGCTTTTGCATGCTTTTTTGCAATTCCTCTGATAATGATTGCAGCTTATTTGCCTCTATTAATGCGTCATTATATATTTCATCTTCTAAAGTTTTATTTGTTGCTTTATTGTTGCTATTAGGCTTTTTGCGTGAGAGTGGCAGAGCTTTAGCAAATACTTCCGGCTTTTCTTTTAGAATCTGCAAAATTGGATTTGGCGTTGTTTTGCCTACCTCGCATTTTGATGTGGCTACCATAAGTTCGCATACTTCTTGCAGCTTTTCAATATCTTTTATTGCTTCATTATCGCTTTCATATTCATGATTTTGTATTTTTTCTAGCAATTCATATAAAACCTTGCCACCATATTTTCCCGGCGTGCATCTTCCACATGATTGTGCGTAATTTTGATATTGCTTTGCATAGATTTTTAATGTTTGTAAAATATCAAGATTAGAATCAAAAATGACTATACCATCCCACCCTACAAATGCCTTTAATTCTTGTTGCGTGGCAATAGGCTCTTTTGTAAAAAAATTTACCTGCGGCAAAACCTTAGGAAAATCATTTAAGCTATATGGAATTTCTGGATTTGTCTTTTTTATCATCACATAAACCTTGCTTACTTTACGCTTTTTTAACCACTATAGTCCAATCAACATGATTAAATTGCAAAGAATTCATAAGCGTATGCCCACGCTCTTTAATATAATTTGCGCTCTTTGCAACATTTTCATGTTCGCCTTTTTCAAAAAGGAATACGCCAACTTCCCCACTACTTAATTGCGTCTCAATTAGCTCCCCCATTTTGTCGTAAAAATCGCTCTTTAAATGTCGTAAATCAAATCGTTTCATTATATACCTTTAGAATCTACCTATCAATCTCACCTAAAATAATATTACTATTTCCTATCATTGTAATTACATCTGCAAGATAATGCCCAGGCAAGAGTTCTTCCATAATTTGCAAATGATAAAAACTTGGGGCTTTTATTTTTACTCTATGTGGATATGGATTGCCAAGAGAGCTTATAAAAAACCCTAACTCACCTTTTGGTGATTCTGTGGGTGCATATACCTCTCCTTTTGGCGGACGCATACCTTGTGTTACTAACACGAAATGCTGCATAAGAGAGTAATTTTGTGTCATAATATCCTCTTTTGGTGCAGAAATATATTGTGGAGCATGTGCCATAAGCTGCGTATCAGTGCCTTTATACATTCTCATAGCTTGCCTTATAATCTCACATGATTGAAAAATTTCTTCTGTATATAGTATATAGCGACCATAGCAGTCTCCACTATCTGTATATGGCACACTAAAATCTAACTCGCCATAAATTTCATAAGGCTCCTCTTTTCTAATATCATAAGGCACACCAGAACCACGCAACATTACTCCACTTAACCCATAGTTTTCTGCCATTTCTTTGCTAATCTTGCCTATACCCTCTAAACGCATACGCCAGATTCTATTTTTATCAAGCAGCCCTTTAATAAGATTTGTTGTCTCTAGCACTTCTTTCAAACAAGATTCTATATTTTCAAACCAATTATGCGGAATGTCAAGTGGCACACCGCCAATACGAATAGAATTATGCGTAAGTCTTGCCCCACAATAATCCTCTATCATGTCTAGCACATATTCCCGACCCTTAAAGGCATATAAGAATACACTCATAGCACCAACATCAAGGGCATGCGTTGCCATAAAAAGAAAGTGAGATATAATGCGATTTAGCTCAAGCAAAATAGTTCGAATAACCTTTGCTCTTCGTGGCACTTCTATACCCAAAAGCGTCTCCACTCCATAGGCAAAAGCGTGATTATTGCTACTTGCTGCTGTATAATCCATTCTATCTGTCGTAGGCATAAACTCGTTGTAAATCATATTTTCAGCAAGTTTTTCAATCCCTCTGTGTAAATATCCTATATCAGGATATGCCTTTTTCACTACCTCACCATCAAGCTCTAAAATGAGTCGCAATTGTCCATGTGCACTTGGATGCTGTGGTCCCAAATTCACAACCATTTTGCCTTCATCTTGCTCGAAAATCACATTCTCAAACTGCGTTTGTAATTTATTAAAATATTGTGCCATGTTTTACCTCACACTCTTTTATCACGCACTGCTGGCTTTGTGCTGGGGAATTTCTGTAAAATTGGTGGTTTGTTTGCCTCTTGATAGGTTATCTCATGTATCGCATCGCTTGGCTCTGCACCCTTTGGTACTTCTCTACCAATGCGCGCAAAGTTAATGCTATCATTTCTATCTATTCTGGCACTATCTCTTTGCTCTGCTCCAACAATATCGCGATATTCTCTGCCAAATATTTTATCTACCTCATACCATGCAGCAAACTCATCGCCCTTTAATGGATAGCTTTTTAAAAGTGGATTGCCAACCCAATCAATAGGCATAAGAATCCGCTTTAAAAATGGATGATCTAAAAACTTTATGCCAAACATATCATAGCATTCACGTTCACTCCAATTCGCACAAGCAAACACACTGCTAACACTCTGCATACTCTCACCATCTTTTAATATGCACTTGACACGCAATCTGCGGCAATCTTTTCTAATCTTTTCATGCGAAGTAAGCTGATAAAATAGCTCAAAAGTGCCATTAATAGCAAGATTATCAATTGCACTCATTTCTGACATTACATTATAATGCAGGGACTTTAGAATCTCCAAAGTGCGTAAAACCTGCTCTTTTGGCACATAAAACACTGCCTGATTAATCTCTACATAACTTTGCAATATTGTAACTTCTTTTTGCAAAATATCTTGAGTTTCCTTAAAAGCTGAATTTGCAACCTCAACTTTTGAAGTTGTTAAAGGCTGATAGAATCTATCTGTATGATAAACCTTTTTTTGAACATCTTGTTTTTGTGTTTTTTTGCGTATCATGTTTATCCTTATTGTTTCTTGTCTTAGCTATTGCTTATCTTGCCTCATTTCAACTAAAATAAATTTTTTACAATATAAACCTAAATGCACTAAAATGCCAATCCAATAACTATCTATTAATGCAAATGCAACCATGATTCTATAAATGATAGTTTTACGCAAGATATGCCAATTTAAATCTCTTGCGTATATCATAAAAATCCCTATTTTAAATAAGCCTTTTTGGCGTTTCTGTTTTTATTGCTTTTTCTGTCCGAATCTTTTGTTGTAAAACCATCATAGCGTATTGCAATGTTTCTGGACGAGGAGCACAACCTGGCAAATAAATATCTACAGGAATGATTCTATCTACACCTTGCACTGTTGCATAGGTATTAAACATACCACCTGTATTTGCACAGCTTCCCATAGATACTACCCATTTTGGCTCTGGCATTTGATCATATAATCTCCGCGTAAATTCCGCATGTTTTTTTGTCAATGTGCCTGCAATAATCATAACATCACTCTGCCTTGGACTAGCACGAAAAATAATACCAAATCTATCAAAATCAAACCTTGATCCACCTGTTGCCATCATCTCAATAGCACAGCATGCAAGACCATAAGTAAGAGGCCAAAGAGAATTGCTTCGACCCCAATTTAATATTTTATCTATACTACCAAGCGCAACAGGCATTCCCTTTGCACTAAGATCGCCTACCTCGTATTTTGCCATGATAAAGCCCCCCTCTTCCACGCAAACAAAAATCCAATAACAAGTAGGCTAATAAATGCAAACATTTCTACAAATCCCAACATACCAAGATTGCGATATTCCAAAGCCCATGGTATCATAAAAATAACTTCAACATCAAAAAGAACAAAAAGCACTGCTATGATATAAAATTGGTGTGAGATTCTATTTGGTTGTTTAATAGGGATAGGACCGCATTCATAAGGTGCTGATTTTAGCTTATCGCCTCTCTTTTGTGCTAGCTTCCTTGAAACAAATCTTTGTAAAAAAAAAGTAGCTTGAAACGCAATAAGCGTTAAAACAAACATTACAAATGCACCAAAATATGGATGTGCCATCATAGGCTCTAATGTTTTGGGCATATTCTTCCTTCACTTTTAATTTTAATGCAATTTTAATTGTAAATAAATAAAAAAGAATTTAAATACAAAATGAATATTTTATTTTATTGCTTAGTAAGTTACAAAATGTTACGAAAAAATAGTATATATTGTGTTAAAATGTGTTTTTTGTCTATATTTTCAAACATAAAATAAATTATAAATATGCCTAAAACTTAGCATTTATAAAGTTTATATACAAAAATACACATTCAAAAAAGTATATTATAGTCAAAAAATTAGATATTTAAGCATTTAAAAATTTAAGTAATTTAAGTTAAATTTAGAAACATTTTACTAAAGATTCCAACAAATTATAGCTAAAAATAACACAAATAATAATCATAAAACGCAGATAAAATTTTTTGACATAAATTAAAATGAAATAGCAGGCGTTTATAGAATCTAAAGCTAATTTAAAAATTTGAGCGATAGATTCTGATTTTTCATTATTATCACGGGATTTAACTTTAAAGAAATTCTGTATTGTTTTACCATTGAAAGAATTTGTATTTATAGAATTATTACAATTGTCATTGTGCGATTTTACACTAACAGAATCCGTATTTTCTGTCATTATGTAATTCCTCACTAATAGAATCATTGTATTTATCATGCAATTCTGCATTTATAGAATCGCTATAATTTATTGAAAGATTCTGTATTGTTAGAATCCGTATTTTTTGTCATTGCGAGCCTTGCATAGCAAGGCGTGGCAATCCATTTGTTTTAATGCCAATTAAAATTTAAGTATGGTAAAATGTTTTTTAGATTCTATCGTATTAGTGTTATGGATTGCTTCGGTCGTTTCACTCCCTCGCAATGACGGAGAAACTCGCAATACATAGAATCCACATTATATTAGAATTTATTGTGACAGAAATATTAGATTGCTTTGTCAGCCTACGGCTTCCTCGCAATGACAGATTAGTTGCATTGTCGTTAAATGATTCTATCTCTATATTCGCCATTAAAGGATTCTGTATTTTATAAAATCATTATAATCGTAATTTAAAGATTCCATATTATTAGAATCAACTTTTTTGTTATTGTGAGATTCCACACTAATGGAATCATTGTAATCGTCATTAAAAATTCCGCATTATTATTGCGTGATACCGCATTTACAGAATCTCTACAATCACCATTGCAAGATTTTGACTTGCTGGAGTCTGTATTTTCTGTCATGAGCTAGCCTTGCGTAGCAAGGCGTGGCAATCCACCCTCTTAAAATCACAACTTACTAAATTTCTTTAGAATCGCAACTTAATATCACCCCTTACTCAATCTCTTTAAAATCTAGTAGTCTTTCTCTATAGTATTCATACTGCTTTTTTCTAGCTTCTATCTCTGCTGGGATTCCACTTGACAGATAATTTACTAGCGCGTCAAACTTATCTAAAATACTTACAATCTCCTCCTGCACTGCTAAAGTGGCAGAGGGATTTAGAAGGATTCCAAAATCTAATACTAAAGCTTTGCTTGGAATTCAACTAAAGTCTATGCTTTAAACTACAAAATGATATAATTTTATTCCATATAACAAGCCCAAAACAATCATATTGCAAGTCTCAAATAATAAATTACCCACCTAGTAATGTAAGTGGGCTTCTTGCTTCAACAAAGGTGGCTAATATCAAATATGTAACCATATTTTAACCCAAACAGAGCTATCTCCACAAGTGCAACTTTTTGTAATTCCTCCCCCTAGATTTATCTAATTTTATATCTATAATCAATTATAGCTAGTGCATAATTTCTTATATTGATACTGGCTCTTAAGTCCCTATCGTGTTTAGTATGACAATGTAGAAAAGTGAAGCCTCTAATATAAAGTATATTTTTATCCATATTGCTTCCACAATGACTACATATTTGAGAACTAGGGAAAACTTATCAATTTGCATTGGTGTTTTGCCTTTTTTCTACTTTGCGGGTTAGAAAGTTAATAAATTTACCCCAACTATCATTAGCAATAGATTTAGATAGTCAAAACATAAAAATATAAATATGAGTAAAGATTTGAAGTATTTTTAGAAAGAAAAGGCTTTTTTTGCTTGCAGTATATCAAAGCAAACACTAAAACAATCAAAGCTTATATAGAAAATCAAGGATAGGCTACTCTCTTATGCCCTTTGGTATTCAGCCCAACTAATAAAGCAGTTAGGATCTCTATCAAAACTAAGATTAAAGCCTTATAATCTACCTACATTAATTCACGCATTAATTTACTTGCATGCCCCTAGATTCCCCCACACACATACGCGCTCATATCCACAAGGCGGTGCGTGTAGCCCATTTCATTATCATACCACGCTAGCACTTTAGCACTTTTGCCGATAGCGACACTCTTATCAGGCACGATAATAGCACTCGCACTACTGCCGATAAAATCACTTGACACACGCATCTCATCATCTACAATGACAAGCCCCTTCATCGCGCCATTTAGAATCTCCCCGCTCTGCGCCTTGTAAAACGCCTCATTTATGGAATCTTTACTCACTTCGCACTTCAGATTCACACTCAAATCCACCAAGCTCACATCAGGCGTAGGCACGCGCACGGAGATACCATTGAGCTTGCCAGAGAGGTGGGGCAGCACCAGCCCTATCGCCTTTGCCGCACCCGTGCTTGTGGGGATCATAGAAAGGGCAGCCGCACGCGCACGGCGCAAATCCTTGTGTTTGACATCTAGCAGATTCTGGTCGTTTGTGTAGCTGTGTATGGTGCTCATTAGCCCGCTCTCCACCCCAAAGACAGAATCTAGAATCTTCACTATGGGCGCGAGGCAATTAGTCGTGCAAGAGGCGTTTGAAATGACTGCCTGCCCGCTATACTCGCTATGATTCACCCCATAGACAAAGGTAGGCGCGCTATCAGCGGGCGCAGAGATGATGACACGCTTGAGTTTGCCTTTTAAGTGCGCGCTTGCTTTATCAAGGGCGTTAAATTTCCCCGTGCATTCTAGCACGCCCACCGCCTCGCCAAAGTCAAGCCTTAGCGGATCTCTATCGCTTAGGATTCTCACATTTTTGCTTTTGCCAATGCGGAGCGTGGAGCTATCAAGCTTCTCCACATCATAGAATCTATGCACAGAATCATAGCGCAGCAGGTGTGTGAGCGTATCAATATCTGCCGTGCTATTCATCGCTACAAGCTCCACATCATCGCGCTGCCCGATGATTCTTGCCGCGCATAGCCCTATGCGTCCTGTGCCATTTATCGCGAGTTTGATTGCCATAGAATTAACCTTTTTTGTTAAAAATCTTGTTTTACGACTTGCATTGTAGCAAAAACTTGCAATTTTTTGCAATTTCGGCTTAAAATCGCTTGATTTTCATACAAAATTAAAATAAAATGCTAGTCGTCTTTCTTGAAAGCTAAGAAGACGAATTTTAAAAGATTTTAGTATTATAGGAGTTTCATTATGAAAAAGATTGATTTTGTAAGAACTATCAAAGAAGTTGGTGGTTATGCAAAAAAAGAAGACGCTGAAAAAGCACTTGATTCTGTTATAGAGGCAATTACTCAAGTATTGAAAGCAAATGATACGGTTGAGCTTGTTGGTTTTGGTAAATTTGAAAATTCTGTGCAAAAAGGCAAACAGGGAAAAATTCCAGGCAGCGATAAAACTTATAAAACAGCTGATAAAATGGTGCCAAAATTTAAACCAGGCAAAGCCCTTAAAGATGTAGTTGCTGAAATTAAGGTTAAAAAGTAATTAAAAAACTTTAATTAACAAAAAGTCTTTCAAGGCTTGCCACATTTTTCCAACATATTTTGGTGATTTTTACTTTTTGATTGCGTATGGTTGGCATAGTTAAACTGCTTATGCTACAATGCTAAATAATACCATAATAAACATTTTTCAAGGGGTAAATATGCCAAAAACTACAAGTATTACACTCATGCAAGAAGCAAAAAGCATACGAGATATTGATATTAAAGATAAAAAAGTATTGATTCGTGTTGATTTCAATGTCCCAATGGATAAAGATTTTAATATTAGCGATGATACGCGTATGCGGGAAGCTCTGCCAACTATTAATTATTGTATTGATAATGAAGCAAAAAGCATTGTGCTAGTAAGTCATCTTGGAAGACCAAAAGGACGAAGCAGTGATTTTTCATTAAAACATGTTGTAAAAAGATTGGAAAGACTATTAAATAAAGATGTTTTTCTTGCTGATACCATAGAATCTGCAAAAACAGCTCAAAGTGAAAATAATCATCAAATCATTTTGCTTGAAAATATTAGATTCTATGAAGGTGAAACAAAAAATGATGAAACTTTAAGTAAGAATCTTGCAAGCCTTTGTGATGTTTATGTAAATGATGCATTTGGCACAAGCCATAGGGCTCATGCAAGCACTTATGGTATTGCAAGGTTTGCTACTCATAAGGTTGCTGGTATTTTACTGAAAAAAGAAATAGACTCCTTTGCAAAAGTTATTAAAAACCCACTTAGACCACTTTTGCTTATTGTGGGTGGCAGTAAGGTAAGCTCTAAATTGAGTTTATTGCAAAGAGTGCTTGATGTGGTTGATAAGATTATTATTGGTGGAGCTATGAGTAATACCTTTTTAAAGGCATTGGGTTATGATATGCAAGCAAGCCTTGTGGAGGATGATTTAATAAATGATGCGATGACAATTTTATCAAGTGCAAAAGAGAAAAAAGTCAAAGTTTATTTGCCTGTTGATATTGTAAGTACAAATAACATTGAAAGTCCAAGTGAAATTAAAATCACTCCATCGCAAGATATACCAGAGAATTTTATCGCAGTTGATATTGGTCCTGCTAGCGTAAAGCTATTTAGCGAAGTGGTTTCTGATTCTCAAACTATTATTTGGAATGGTCCTCTTGGTGTATATGAAATACATCAATTTTCTCGTGGAACTTTCAATCTTGCACATGCGATTGCAAATACATATGCCTTTAGCTTTATTGGTGGTGGGGATACCGCAGATGCGATTGATAAAGCAGGACAACGAGACAATATGAGCTTTATATCAACAGGTGGTGGAGCAAGTCTTGAGCTTTTAGAGGGTAATATTTTGCCTGCATTTGAAGTTCTTGATAAAAGATCTTAGCATAGATTCTAACTCCATTTTTTATTATTCTAAAGTGTTAGCCTAAGAATCTATTTGAGAAAAAATCAAAGATTCTTTTGGCTTATATCTTAAAGATACAAAAAGACTATAAAATTCAAATACTTATTGTGTAATTGTTTTTAATTTAGCGACAGATTTCTAAGTTTGATTTACATTGAAGCGTGATAAATAGATATAGATTCTATTTATCGTATTGAGAGGGAATTGAGATTTTATTATTTTGCTTTAATAACGCCAACTATAGCTACCGAAGGTTTCTCAATTACACTAACTCCTTCAATAGCAGGCAAATCACGCACAAGGATTGCATGACCAACATCAAGGCTACTTACATCAAGCGTATAATCATTTGGCAATACAGCGGCATCGCATTTTACCGCTACTCTCTTTCGTGAAAAAACAAGCACACCTTTGTTTTTCAAGCCAACTGGAGAGCCTGTAACTTTCACAGGAACTTTATATTTTGCCACATATCCTTTTTCCGCAAACATCATATCAACATGCAAAATCTCGCTTGTTACAGGATCTTTTTGATACTCTTGCACTACAACATTATGGGTATTGCCACCGACTTTAACAGGAAAAATAAGTGTTTGCTTTGAACGCATATATTTAATAAAATCATTTCGCTTAAACGCACAATGTATATTTTCCTTGCCTTTACCATAAATATTGGCAATTAGATAACCATCTCGTTTTAACGCCTTTGCGTTAGTTTTACCAATACTATCTCTAAGTTTGCCTTCTAACATACTATTCCTTTTCAAATAAAAATAAAAAGCAGTTATTATATCACAATTAGGCAACATTGTAAAGTTATAAGGGTTAAAATTATAAATGATAGGATTTATTTCCAAAATATTTGAATATTGCAAAATAAAAATATTGATCATTTTTATTGACAATAGTATGCTATTATGTGCGTATTTATATTTAAGGAGCAAAATATGAGCGTTACAAGTATTATTGAGCATATGAATAACCACCATGCAGCCGAGTTGGCAGGGCTAGTAAAACTTTATGGTGGCTTTGAGGCAAAAGAAATAGCTTTAGCAGATGTTACAGAGGATGGCATGAAAATACAGGCTGATGGCAAAGAGGTATTTGCACCATTTCCCTCAAAAACCGCACCAAAAGATTATAAAGATGCAATTATTGGGCTTTGCATGGCAATTAGTAAAAAAGATGACCAAGCAGCCATAGCTAGCGAAATAGAATCTTTTAAAGATGAGTTTAATACGATTCTACTTTCTTCAATATCTAAGGACAATAAGCCTCATATTAGCTATTCACCATTATTGAGATATGAGGGAGACTATTATTTATATGTAAGTGAAGTGGCAACACATTGTCAAAATCTGCAAACCAATCCAGATTCTGTGCAAGCAATGTTTATAGAAGATGAGTGCAAGGCAAAAAGTATCTTAGCACGCAAACGACTTACATATGATGTTAGTGTAACTTTTTTGCCAAGAGATGCTTTCTTTGATAAAGTGTATGATAGTTTTGAGGCGCGTGTAGGAAAAAGCGGGGGTGTTGGGCAAGTGCGTTCTATGCAGGATTTTCATTTAGTAAAACTACAATTTAAAAATGGTCGTTTTGTAAAAGGCTTTGGACAGGCATATAATATTGACAATCAGGGGAAAGTTTCTCATGTTGGTGGAGGTATGCCACATACAATGCCTCATAAACATAAATAGAATCTTAAATTATTAAATAGATTCTTTAAATAGATTCTGAAATCTTGGTCTGAAAGCAAGTAAGCTATTGAAAATAGCAAAACAGATTCTAAATATTATCATTAGCTAGACTTGCTCGCAAGTCACAGCAATCTAATTTATCAGAATCTATCACATTAATATTATGGATTGCAACGCTAGTGCCAGCAACGACAAAAAAAAAGACATTTCAATAGCAAAAAAGATTGAATTGCTTCACTCAGCCTTTGATTTACTAGTAATGACATAGACTAGAATCTGAAAAGCTATATTTAATATTCATATTCAATCATTACCCATTTAGTTATTTTAGAATCTAACATTTCAGATTTTTATTTTAAAATCCAATTTATTCATCACAGGCTAGCTATTTTAAAATCTAGTTCAAACAATTTTCATTTTATTTTAGAATCAACCCACTAGTCATGCGAGCCTTGCATAGTAAGGCGAAGTAATCCAAAGAAAAAGCAAACGCAATGAGATCTAAGATAGAATCTAAAATACAACACATAATCCAGCCCATAAGCTATTTGAAATCTTAACAAACTCTAGATTCCAATAATTGCTATTCTAAATATGAGCTTTAGAATTTATTAGAATCTAAAACCATTAGACAAAAAAGCAAATGGCAAACTCTAAAATCTCACTCCCCCTTGTATCCAAAACTGCCGACCTATTTCATACACTGCTACGCTTGCACTTGTTGGGATTCCGGGAATACTTGCGCCATTTACACCGCCAAGTGCTGCCATATTTTTACTATTTAGCACATTATAAATATCCACATTTATAAAAGTCTCTATATCTCGCCACACAGGCACTTCAAGCCCTATCCTTATATCCCAAGTAAAAGCCCCGCTAAAGTGCATTTTGCCATATTGACTGGTGTTTGGATAAGAGGGATTGTAGCCCTCGCTATTTTTATTAAGTAGCACCATAGAATCATAGCCTGAGCGATAGCGAAAAAAGTTATTCAAAAACCATTTACTTCGCTTAAATTGAAAACTATGCGTAGTGGTTAGACGCAGAGTGTATGGACGAGCAAAATTATCCACAGGGCGATCTTGATAGCGGATAAGCTGTCCATTGTAGAGAATCTCATCATTATCAAGGTAGGCATCATCAGCGGCATAGAGATTATAGCTGCGTTTGACATTACTCCAATCAAATGCAAATAGCACGAAGTTTTTCACCCAAAAAAACTCCAAAGGCAAGTTATTTTGCAGGCTCAAAGTAATAATGTGGCTTTCACTCTTACCTTTATTGCTCCATGTGGTTATGGTGCTTGTGCCACTTTTGACACTCTCACGCATTACCTCATCACGACCACCGCGGTAAATGTATTTCCAAACAAGGCTAAAACTCCCTAGATTCTGGCTAAAGCCTGCCATAATCTCATCAGCATAAGGCACATTAAGTCCCCTAAAATCATAGCTCGCACTGCCTGCCTTATCTACGCTCTCAACCCAAGGAGAGTTAGAATCCTTTCTTGTGTAAGTAGTCGTAGAGTTTAGGATAAGATCATAGAGTCGGTAGCTCAAAAGATTGCGTCCATAATAGCGATTTACCCCAAAAAGTAGAGTGCTGCTTGCACTAATTCCTAGAATCTCACTATAAGGTGCGGTGTAATTCAGCGAAAAGCGAGGGGCTAGCGTATGCTTTGACATATAGCTATCGCCATCAAGCCTAAGCCCTATCCTAGTAGAGAATTTCCCAATAGATTCTAAATCAAGCGTGATAGAATCTTCCCCATATAACCCATAGGCGAAGTTATCAAGCCGTATTTCTGTGGGTTTAGATTCACTAAATTTATTAAAATACTGCCCTTGCCATTTATTCCCCGTGGTTGCCTCTGAGCAAGTGGCAAAGTCAAATAGGCTGTCCGTTCCACAGGTTGCACCATTTAGATTTTGCGGTGTGCCAAAGGCATAGTAGGAATTTAGGCGATTTCTTATGGCATTGGTATAGTTTGTCTCTAGTCCTACGCGGAAGCTGTGGTTACTTTTCCACCATTCATAAGATTCTAAGGCAAGCTCGGATTTGTAATTAAGCGTATTTTGTAGTTGTTCCATATCACCATAACCACCCTCACTTGCCACACCACTCGCACTAGCACTTGCCCAGTCTTTCTCTCCTGCGGCATATCGCCAACTCATAAAGTAATTTTTATCGCTTTGTCGTGAATTTTGCATAAATGAGTAGCTTAGAATATTGCTCCATAGTCCAAGTTGGCTATCATATAATGCTTTTAGCCCACTTTGCACGCCACCACTTTGCATACGATAAAAGCTATCTTTTGCCACGGCATTGTAGTAAGTATTATCCTGTGGCATATAGGCAAGGCTAGCCTCTAGGGTGAGTTTCTCGCTTGGGTTGTAGGTAGTTTTTATGTAGTAGTTGTCTATGGTGCGGCTTTGGTCTCTACTATCATTTGCTTGTGTGCCAACATTAAAGCTATATGCTTTAAGCGGGATAAAGCTTCGCGTGGTAGAAAAGCTTGCAAGCACACCTAGATCCTTAGTAGCATAGCCCTCTATGCTTGCCCGCACAAGATGTTTGGTAAAATTTGGCTGGTAGTTTTCATTAGAGCTTGTGATGAAGTTTTGCTCTTGGCTTGGGCCTATGAAGTATTGCGTGAGGCTTGAGCCTGTGAATTGATAGCTAAGGCTTGCATGCCAGCCATAGATTCCGCCTTTATCACGGCGAGGCTTGCGGACATTTGCCTCCACCACCCCGCCGGTAAATCCCCCATAAGCTGCACTAATATTAGAATCTTGCACGATAATAGAACTAAGCAGGCTTGTATCCACAGCTAGCCCTTGAGAGCGTCCGCTTTTTATGGCATTTGGTCCATTGGTTGTGCCGCCATTTGGGTCAAGGTCATTGTTTATATTCATTCCATCAAGCTGAAAATTGTTCTGATAAAATAGCCCACCACTAATGCTAATATTAGCTGGGTCTATCTCGCCTGGCGTAGAAGATTTTAGCTGGGAGTTGTCAAACTGCACATTGGGAATAACCTTTAATACGGAAGTAATATCACCATTACCGCTTGGCATTGCGTTTAGAATCTGATTATTGATCGTATTGCCACTTTGATATGTTTTTATCTTGCTATCTGTTACAATAACGGCGTTAATTCTATGGGCTTCTTTATTGTTTGTTTGGTTTGTATTATCTGCGGCATTACCTATAGAAATGGTAATACATAATAGCGTATAATATCTATTAGCACGATTGCCTAGCAAAATGTTACGCACGATAATCCTTTGAACTTAAATTATTAGATAATTATTCCTATTATTGTATTAGAGAATGCTTAAAATTATTAATATTTATAAGTATTTTTATTATAATTGAAACACAAACCCAAAATTAAAGAAATGTAAAAAATCAATGAAGTGCAAAAAATCAATATATAATAATGCCAACATAAAAGGAGATTCTATGCAAACAACTTTTAATGAAAACATATTTTTAGAAAAAGACAAACTTGCAAACTATCTTGAAGCGAGCAAAATTGCTTTACTTGATGAAATTTTGGAGCGAGCACAGCTTAATAAACTAAAAGGTCGCCACCTATATAAAGCATTTAATGGGATATTCGCACAAGGGAATCTTTCATTGCTAAATAAACCAAAGGTTGCTATTATTGGCACACGCACACCAAATCAATATGCAAAACAAATTACCGCACAACTTGCTACTATGCTATCAGCAAAAGGATTTGTTATTGTTAGTGGGGGTGCTATTGGGATTGATTCTATAGCACATATGAATTCTAATAATAAGGCTATTTTAATACTTCCCTGCGGCATTTCTACAAATTATCCTAAAGAAAATATATCAATGATTGCAAACTTAAGGCAAAATGGGCTTGTTCTAAGCGAATATAGTGGCACTTATACACCAATGAAACATACTTTTTTGGAACGCAATCGCATTATTGTTGCATGGAGTGATATTGTCATTATCCCTCAAGCAGATATAAAAAGCGGTTCAAGCTCATCAGCAAACCTTGCATTAACACTAAATAAGCCACTTTTTGTATTGCCTCATAGAATCCATGAAAGTCGTGGGACACAAGAGCTATTGCAAGAAAATAAAGCCAAATGTATTTATGATATGGAATCTTTTGTAAAAATGGCTTGTGAGTGGCATAATTTATCATACGAGCAAGATAGAGATCCTATTTTGGAATTTGCACTTACAAATGGTTTATTTGAAGATGCGCTTAAGCTTTTTGGCGATGTGGTTTTTACTTATGAGATAGAGGGGAAAATTAAACGCAATGGAATCTATATTGCACCTTGTTAATTATTTTTATATTATTTTTTCATTGGCACACAATTATAAGGGCATTTTAAGTTGGATTTGCACTATATTGATTGCCACATCAGAAAAGTAGCCTAGTGGTATTTTATACTATGGGGTTATTGATAGGTTTACCACCCCCCCCCCCCCCCCCCAACGCCACAAACCCTCTTACACTTCCTCATACTACTTTTTACGCCTCATATTCTAAATTAC
>X347_Brown_Bear__coassemble_1353_pt1 | contig 38506 bp, 50 predicted proteins | sample X347_Brown_Bear__metabat2_high_PE_010 | metagenome-assembled genome bin X347_Brown_Bear | reverse complement strand
ACCCAAATGGGCAAGTGTAAGTAAAGCATATATAGAAATAAATGAGATTGGAAAAAACCTAAGCAATGATTATGCAAAATCAGAATTAAGATATAATTTTTTGGGTGGGAAGATTCAAAGGGCTTTTGAAAAAGAAAAAACACAATATGTGAATACCTGCGCTGTAAGAATAAGTTATGCGTTAAATAAAGGTGGAATGCCTATCAAAGAATCGCTAATTGACAATGCAAAACATAATGATAGGCATAAAGCAATGTTGCAAAATATGAAACATACAGCAGAAACATATAACAGACTAGATAAAAGCAATAATTACTATATAACAAGCTCTATAGATATGGAAACATTTTTGTGGATTAAGTTTGGAGCACCTGAAGTAATACAAAAAAATATGACAACCAAACAAGAAAATATAACTTTTCTTAATAAGTTGAAAAATTTTAATAAGCAAGGGATTATTACTATGAGAATCAATTTTCGCGATGCGCAAGGACATACAACTTTGTGGGATAAAGATTTATTCTTAGATGGTAGCAATTATTTCGAAGAATACATTGTTCAAAATAACACAATACATCACAATCCTATTGTAGCAGAAGCTCATTTTTGGGAATTAAAATGAAAATATTGCTTTTATTGTTAGCACTTTGCTTGCGTATGAATGCCACAGAGGATCTGCACTCATTATTAAAAACACAGCTAACACAAGAGGAATATCTTGCAACCTTGCAAACCATAACAAGAAAGGGATTAATGTATTGCATAAATACCTTTAAAAGTGATGGTAAGGTATTGCAAGATATGGTATTGGCAGAGCAGTCTTTATCTGTTGAGGAAGAATTTGCACAAAATTTTTATCAACAATACCCACAAGTTTTATCAATGAAAAATGCTTGGAATCCCAATAAAACGGGAGATGTGGCATTTGAATATATAAAGAGATATATAAATACCAATATTCCCTTTATGGCATATTATCAAAAATATGCACCTTATAATAAATTTCCAATCCCAGTGCAAAAAATAAATAATGCAGATTATATCAATAACTTTTTTGATGAGCCGCTCATGGCAGTTGCAGATTATTTTATCCCTTGTATGCAATTATATGATACTAAGGAATATCAAGAATATGTTGCTAAAGTGGTAGATTTTGTCATCTGCAAAAACTGCAAAAGCTACAAAACCCCAGAGAAGCAAAAATACGAGACAATGTTTGATGAAATTGTAAGTCTTGCTAAAATGCAAGGTTTTGCGCGCTGTATAGTGTATTATCAAGGAGATAATGCTCAACATAACTTTAATGATGGCTATGATAGGGTAACTAATGATATACAAAGTGGGTATTTTCTGCTTTCTCATTTGTATAGTTTTGTATAAAATCAAAGTGGGGGATATTGCTAGAAAGTATCGTGTGGGTGGGAGTTTGATAAAGATTTTTAGAAATCAAAGTGGGTGGAAAAATTTAGACAAATTCTAAAGAATCCTATACATTGTCTAAAAAATCCTATACATTCCTATACAAAATACTATACAGATGTATAAACAAATGGCTTCAAGCTCGTAAAATAGGCATTTAAACACTTATTTCAAAGGTATTTAAATTTAAAGCTTTCTTAATTCTCTCTATCATTATAGCACAATATACAAAAAAGCCGTCTTAAAATATTAAAGCTTTTTATCTTAACTATTTATTGCAAAAAAGTGTTTTAAAGTGTGATTTCAAGGGTATTAGATGCTTTTAGTTATAATCTTACACTTGAGATTATCCCAACAACTCGTCCTATAATTTCAAGCTCTTGCAAATCTTGCAATTCTATTGGCTCATAGGTTGGATTGTCGCTTATAAGCCTTATTTTAGGGCGTTTTTGTAGTCGTTTAACATAATAATCATTGTCCAAACGCATGATATATATACCACCATCGTTGCTACTTCCATCGCATTGAAACAATAAGAGGTCGCCATCGTTGATTGTAGGTGCCATGCTATTGCCAATAGCTGCTATAATGCCTAAAATTCCTTGTGGAGCGAGGTTAAACCTAGCTTTTAACATGCTTTTAGAATATGGGATATAATCAACATCTCCTTCAATATGATGCTCTCCAAAACCAGCAGACACCTTACCATCACGAAAAAATGGAATATTAATAATATCGTATTTATCTAATTCTGCAAATTGACTGCGATTTGCTAATGTATCAATAAGGTTATTTTGACTAAGAGACACTAAGGAATCATTGGCGAATCTGATTGGCGAATCACTTATGGAGATATTGGGAGACATGTTTTTTGATTGGGAGACACTAATGGGAGACATATTTTCATAATATTGGGAGACATTGAGAGACAAATATTCCCCCAAGTCAATTACAGCCCCCAACTTTTTCAAATTTGATATATTTGGAGAGTGCATAACACTTTTTGCTGTATATTTTTTTATAGTGCTTAATGGAACACCAGACATTTTAGATAATTCTTCATAAGTTGATATGCCAGCAGAACGCATACCACATTTTATTGCATTAGAAAGTTCCATATTTTACCTTTTTCTATTGACAAGTTCCAAAATATATACTATAATATCTCTAATTAGTTTATTTTAGCTTAAAAAGAGTTAAAAATAAATTAATTGGTTGGGTGGGAGGGTAAAACAACTTTTAAAAGGATTTGAAATGTTTCGTTTCAAGTTCAAAAAGGTTGTGAAGCTTAAGCTAAGAAACGTTATACGAATTGGCAAATTTAAAATAACGATTACTAAAGCTTAAAATTTTACAATCTTCCCCTCATAATGAGGGGTTAGGTTGTACTATAACATAAATTTCATAGAAAGGATATAAGATGAATGAAAGTGTAGCAGCACAAATGCTAAAAAGAGGTATGAGACTTCGCGCATGGTCGATTTCTAAGGGTGTGCAGAAAGATTTAACCCTGCTGAAATACCTCTCTACTGGCAGAATACAAGGTAAAAGAGGTAGAGCAAAAGAATTGCGAGATATGCTTGAGATTGAAGGGTTTTATATCCCTAAAAAGAGTGCGTAATAGAAAGGAGAAAATATGAAAAAGCAACAAGAAAAAATAAAATATGCTTATAGTATGTGGTCAAAACCTAAATCAGACATAGTGTCTAGATCGGAAATGGTAAGAGGGGATACAAAAAACAGTGACTTTGGGTATAAGTGCGAATATTGTGCATTAAAAGCGAGAGTGAGGGCTGATAACTCAATGAAAGATGAAGCCATTACTGCTACACTCTTGCTGCCAGCTTCTGCTACAACTTTATGCGGTGAAGTAAAGCAGTCATCAAAGCAAAAACGCCAGTTATAGGCATAAATAGAACGAATATCAAAACATCTTGAATGAAGTAGTAAGGTGCGACCATGCGTGTTAGAAAAAAGATACCCATCGATATAGAAGGGATAGGGAGGCTCATAGTTCTCAATCCTCTTGCTATTTGTCTCTATAAGAATATTGGTTGTCAGATCATAGCCCTTATGCATACGCACAGCCCTAGATATATACTGGATTGTTGGAAATTTGCGATGAAGGATTTTAAGTTGTTTGCCCATTTTATCAAGTATCATTGGCATATTTTCAAAATCAATCAAGTTTTTACACTTAGTGCATTTTACTTTTTGCATTTTTTGTGTAATCAATATGGCTCTACAATTAGGGCAACTGAATATAAAGTGCGTATAATCAAAACAACTGGTTTTCATAGTAGATACTCCGTTTCAAAAATTTTCAAATAATGTTACAAGGAAAATAATAATGGGACAATGGATAAGTAGTAAAGAGTTTGCTTTGCAAAATAATATTGTCAAAAAGAGTTTAGAGAAAGCATGCTTTCGTGCAAAACATCGAGACAAAAATTTTTGCATTCTAAAGTTCCAAATTTTATACTTTAGGTATGTTAATGGTGTTGGCGGTAACTCTGGCAAAGTCCTCCAAATATGGAGTGAGCCTTTTGCTAGTGAGGCTGAAGCAAATGAGTTTATAACAAACTATAGAATCAATAGACTAGAAAATGCTGTAAGGGCAAGTAGGCTAGAAGATTCTCAAGTTGCTAGTGTGTTAGGTGCTTTGCAGTCTTGTGGTGGCGTTTCTCGTGTTTGTGATGATGGTGTTAGAGATGTTTCGCTGTCGCTCAACATGACAAGTGGCAACATGACAAGCAAGGGTAATGCAAGTAAAGGCAGTATGACAAGTAAAAGCGGCTTAACAAGTAAGCACACACAAGATATAAAACAAGACAATCTCACTTCATTTGACTTTGCTACAACTAAGGCAAGAAGAATAGCGTTAGAGAAAAAGCGGATTATAAAAGATTGGGAAAGCTTAAAAAATAAAGGTGTGAGTGCAAAGGACTTTGTAGCAGTAGTCAATCTCAATGCAAATAATGACTACAACTTGAAACTTAGTGAGAATAAACTCTATGCTTGGCAGAGGGCATATAAAGAGAGTGGGCTAGATGGCTTACTTGATAATAGGGGTTATGTGAGAGAGGGAGCTAGCCTTATTGAGAGTTTGGGGCTAAAAGATTTGCTAGATTCTATCCTAAATGCACAAAGTGCTCGTATAAACATTAATAGTGTGCATGAGCTCCTGCATATGCACTTACATACACAAGGAGTGCATGATATTATAGACTTTAAATCTAAGAAAAGTGAGTATATAAGCTATGCAGTGCTGCATAGATATATAAAGGCATGGAAAAAGAAAAATCGACTTAAAAACACCCTTACACACAGAGGTGAAGATGCGCTAATTGGCAATATGAAAGCTAGTTTAGGAAAGAGTAACTATAAAGTTACAAGCATTAATCAAGTAGTAGAGATAGATTCTACGCTATTAGACAAAGTCTTTAATGCTCAAAGCTTGGCAGAGAGCTTGGGTGTTGATATAAGTCATGTAAAGTCATGGCAAAAAAGATATGTGCTTATCTCTTTAGTAGATACATACAGCCGTGTAGTTAGCTTTCATATCAGTGATACTGAAAATAGCTTAGGTGTAGCTCGTGCAGTCGCAAAGTATATCCTTAAGTATGGCAAACCTAAAATGATTAAAGGAGATAATGGAAAAGCCTTTCTATCCAAATACACTAAAGCTGTTATGGAAAACTTAGATATAGAGTATAAGAATGTAAGGGCTTATAGTGGGTGGTTAAAACCTTATGTAGAAAATACTTTTAGAAGCTTGCAAGATAGGATTATCTCTTGGGGTAAAGGCTATATCGGACACAATGTGAGTCAGAGACAGGCTATTGAATTTTTCTTTAGTAAGAAAGAGAGACGGCTTAAAAAGGGAGCATTAACAAACTTAAAAGAGCTAGATAGCTTTGAATCTATGCTACAACAAATAGATACATATACAGATACACTGCTTAATAATCGCTATCTAGATTCACTAGGCATGACTCCAACAGAGGCTTATAATCAAAAAGCAAATGAAGCAGTGGCTATGAATGAGTATGAACTCATTATGAAGCTATCGCCTAGTGTAAAAAGAAGAGTGAATAAAAAGGGCATTATGCATGGGGGAGTGTGGTATCAAAGCATTCAAGCGTTTAACTATGACTCTGTAATCATTCGTGCAAATATCAATAATACACAAGAGTTGTTTATCTATGATGAAAAAGGGGTGTTTGTAGATATAGCTACCCGCATAGGCTTTGATGGTGTGAGTGCAGAGAGTGCAAAAATGGCTGAAAAAATATCGCTTAAACGCATAAAGGCAGCTAAGAAAGACATGCAAGCTGCAAAAGATAGTCAATATGCAAACTTGCAGGGCTTAATAGAGAGTGCTGCAAGTAATGCTCCAAGAACAATAAAGCCTTGTGTGCCTAAAATCAATAATATAGACATTGTATCTGCAAAACTAAAGAGTGAGGCAAATAAGGCTATTAGTGGTGGGGATGTAGTGAATCTAGTGGAGTTGCAGGAAAATGAGGTAAAGGGTGAAGTTAAAAGGGATTTGAGTTTTTATAGTGCGGTAACCAAAAGCAAAGATTAAAGAAACTTAGAATCTAAGGGCTTTTTAGCCTTTAGCTTGTGAGTTTCTCACAAAATCTAACAAAAGGAAAGGCATGAAAGAGTATTTTTTAGCGGATATTTTGTTTCGTGATGAGGCGTATTTGTTACTAACAATGCTTCGTAAGAATGATATGGATTTTAGATGTAGGTTTATAGAAAAACATGGGCGTAAAAGGCGTGTGTGTAATATCAAAGAGATTGCAATGTATTTAGAGACTGCAAAAGAGTTTAAATACACTCGCAACAACTATGTGGCTAGTGATACAAAAAGACGCATGAATCTTATAGAAAAGCTAGAGAAGTTTATAAAGGATAACGCATGATTGAGAAAATAAGAAAAGATTTAGAAGTCTTTATGGAAGTAAATAATGTTAGTCAAAATGCCTTATCTCGCGCGCTTGGCATTAATGCTAGTGCGATTTCTACCTTTAGAAAGGGTGAGTATAAGGGCAATAATGAAGAATTAGCTAGAAAAATTGAGCTTTATATCCAAAATACGAATAATAAAAAGACTAATAGTGAGATGGATACTAGCAAGATTTATGAGACAAATGATAAGAAAATGGCTGACTTTGTAATCAATGAAGCCTATGTTGATGGGCAGATTGCTTTAATCACTGGGGAAGCTGGAAGCGGTAAAAGCACTATTGTAAAAGAGTATGCAAGAACTCATCCTAACTGCATATTGATTGAAGCCACTTTGCATACGACTGCAAAGGTATTGCTAGAAATCCTTAGTGATAGACTGCATTTAAGCTATCACAGAAGCTTACATGATAAGGTCGTAGCTATTGCTAAGGAATTATCTCGTAGAGATTGTATTGTAATTATTGATGAAGCAGAGCATTTGCCTTTGAGAGCATTAGAAGATTTAAGGCGTATTTGGGACTTTAGTCAAAAGGGCTTTGTGCTTGTTGGGACTGAGATTCTAACAAAGAATTTGATGGGTAAAAATGGGGATTTAAAGCAATTATATTCTCGTATTGATTCAAGGTGGCATTTAAGGGGCTGTGATGAGAGAGAGTGTGCAGAATGCTTTAATGAATATATTTTTCACTATACAAAGGGGAACTTTAGAAGTAGTGGGAAGCTGTTTAGAAAGGCTAATAGGCTTGCGGGATTGCATGAGGTGAGTGTAAGTGAAGAAATAGTGGCACAAGCGGCAAGTATGATTATCTTGTAATGTAAAAAATTCAGCTTTGATGCAAAATCTTGGAATTTGTAGGGTTTGTCTTTGCAAAAAAGAGTCCGCATGGATAGTTTAGCTGTATGCATAGATGTAACGCTTTCGCTCAACATGACAAAGTAAAGAAACTTAGAATCTAGAGGCTTTTAGCCTTTGGCTTGTGGGTTTTCCACATATTTTTTATAAGGAGTAGTCAAATGACTAGAAAAGCATTGTGTCAAATATATAAAAGCTATGTCCCAGACATAGATAAGCATACTCTAGCAAGTATGAGTAAGAAAGAGCTTAAAAACAGGATAAAGCTAATGAAATTTTGCAATAAGCTTATGAGTAAAACATGAAAAAGTTGCTAGAAGTAGTAGGCTGGGTGCTTGTAGGAGTTGTGTTTGTGTATGAAGTAAAACTCATATATGAATGGCTTTAGAAGTGCGTTTTTCTTTTTGCGACTTTTTGTTGATTCTTCGCTCAAGGCTTGGTCATTACCTATTAGGTAACTCCCTTCACCTTTCGCTTGAAAACAACAAAAATTCATCAAAAAGCTTAAACGCACAGGTAGTTTGGCTGTTTGCATGGTAGCAGGTTTTACTCTTGTAAAGAGTTTGCATGGAATCTAGCCTTTGTATAGTTTAGTTAAAAGGATTTATATGAGTATTTTTAAGAGAATAAAGCAATATTTCTCTGATTTGTATTTCTACTATTCTGTGTTTGAGACAAACAAGAAAAAGATAAGAGAATGGGAGAAAAAGCAAAGGGAGCAGAAATGATTGTATTTGTTTGTAGTCCATATCTTGCAGTATTGCAAGGTAGAAGAAAGCAAAAGGAAGCATTAAAGCAGGTATATGCTTATGCTAGGGCTGGAAGCAAGGCAGTTAAAGATATGGGTTATACACCTTTATCGCCTGTGCTTTGCTTTAGAGATGTGTTTAATGAGAGTATTGAAAGAGATAAGGCATTGCTTGGGAGTTCTTATCTATTAAGAGTATCACAAGGTATTATGATTGTAAATACACCTTACAATAAATACTCTCATGGCATGAAAAAAGAAATAGAGTTAGCAAAACAATTAGGTTTAAGTATCTATGAATGTGAATATAAGGAGTAAATATGAAATGTAGTAATTTTGTTGATGTTGATAATGAGTTAAAAAGGCTTTGTGAAATACTTGTAAATATTGCAGAGATTGAAGGACAAGTAAGCCTTGCGGTCAATAAGATAAAAGAAGAGTATGCAGAAGTGATACAGAATCTAAACAATGAAGCAGAGTTTATCAAACAAGAGATTGAGAACTTTTGTGAAGCAAATAAGGCAGAGTTTGCAGATAAAAGGTCTAAAGAATTAGTCTTTGGGACTATTGGCTATCGTGTGAGTAAGAGTGTATCACTGCCAAGAAATAAGGATAAGGTAGCTGGGCTTTGTGAGAGTATTAAGAAGTTTGGCTTTAAAGATTGCATAAGCTATGAAGAAAAGCCTAATAAAGATGCTTTATGTGAGCTAGATGATACAAGTCTTGTGAAGCTTGGATTGAAAAGAGTGGTAAAAGATAATTTTAGGATTGAGCCAAAATTAGAATCATTGCAAAGGGAGTAGATATGGAAGAGATTAAACAAGAGAGTAAAGTGCTGTGCGTTTTTCTTTTTGCGACTTTTTGTTGATTTGCAAGTGTGGATTTGTTGCTACGCAACTGCATCTTCGCTCAAGGCTCGGTCATTACCTATTAGGTAACTCCCTTCGCCTTTCACTCGAAAACAACAAAAATTCATCAAAAAGCTTAAACGCACGGGGAGTTTTGATATTTGCACGGAATCTAGCTGTTTTTGCAAAGCCTTAAAACCCTGCAAACAAAGAAAACTAGCTTTCCAAGATTGCATTATGGCTTTATGAGTTTTAGCCTTTAAAATAGCTAGGAGTTACCTATATGTGTAATGACTAGCTATTTTAAAGGCTAATCTCTTAAATTGCATAATCAAGATGAAATCTTTACTTGAATACATGTTTTAAAGACCTTTTAAAAGGTGTTTAACAGATGTATTCAACACAAAGGCACAACATGAAGCAAAGTGATTATGATAAAAGATTACAAGACTTAGTCAGTAAGAATTATGGTGAGTTTAATATATGGGAAGAAGTATCCAAAAGAAATGTTTTATTCTCTCTTGTAAAAGATTCTATGCCTAGTCTTGCTAGTGGCATTGTGCGTATTGATTTACATGATAGAGCAGAAGTTAAAAGTGTTGTAATCAACTTTGCAACAGCAGGTCATCTTAAAGAATACAGAATGAAAGAAAAAGAGATTATGGAAGTTATGCGGTCTTTATATAAAGAAAGGGGACTAAAAGATAAGCTTGTATTTCACAAGATAGAAGCAAAGGTGTTAATGGTAGTAGCACAAGAGAGTGAAGAGAAACAAGAGGAATTAATAGATTATGTGGAAGGCACAGAAAACTTTATCAATCAAGTAGATAGAGATAAGAATCCAGCTTTATGGAGAACTTTTGAAGAAATACGCATGATTTTATTAGCTAAAAAGGAGAAATACAATGAGCAAAAAACAAGAGGGCTTTAGAAAAAACTTGCTTACAAAGATACATATACATAATCGCTATAAAGAGATTAAAGAGAATGGTTGTTGGGAAGAGTGGCTAGATCTTCGCTATGGCTGCGATAGTGCTAGGTTTTTAAGTATTAGTGAGTTAAAAGAAGTGCTAGATGTATTTAATGATAGGGTGCAAGATAGAGATTATGTGCTTAGAGATATTTGGGGTAGAGCTCAACTTGGTGTGAATAAGAATAAGTTTAGCACAAAGGCACAAAGACTAAAGATTATTGCCCTATGTAAGCAAGAGGGCTTTGATGAAAAGGGAATGTGCTCTTTTGTATATAGACAGACAAAAAAGCATATAAGTGGCTTTGCTGCTTTGTATATGCTAGAGAGAGATGAGGCGAGTAAGGTTATAGTGGGGTTAGAGAAGGTGAGTGAGTGGAGGGCGGAGAGGGAGAGATATGCAAACAATGTTGATTTCAAAGCTTAGAATTTGTAGGGTTTGCTTTATGCAAGGTGGATTTTTCGCTTCGCTCAAAATGACAAGAAAAGGACTCAAAAAAAAGGAAAATAATGCTAACAATTGCAAATTTAAGCGGTGGGCGTGATTCCACTGCGATGGTTATAAGGTATTTAGAGTTAGGAAATAATATTGATTATATCCTATTTTGCGACACAGGCTTTGAGTTTCCTGCAATGTATGAGTATATAGAAAAGCTAGATTTATACTTGCAAAGAAACTTTAATAAAAGCATTACATGGCTAAATAAAGGTGGCAAGGAAAATGCAGATGATGAATATACAATATTTGAGAAATGGGCTTTTGTAAAACCTATTGAGATAGGGGAAAGGGCGACACTTAAAAGGGGGATTCCTAGATTAATAGGGCGTGATTACTGCACGAGAGAAACAAAAATCCGCCCTACTGAAAAGTTTGTAAAAAATCTATGTAAAAATAAGTTTAGAGTTGTTTCACTCATAGGCTATACATACAATGAAGTAGAAAATGGCAGGATTAGTCATTTAGATTATGCAATAGCAAAATATCCTTTGCATGAGTGGCAATGGAATGAAAAAGAAGTAAGCGATTTTTTAAGTGAAAGACAAATTATGAATCCGCTTTATAATCATTTTCAAAGAACAGGGTGCTTTTTATGTCCTAAGCAAAGTAAGGCTAGTTTATATAATCTTTATAAACATTATCCAAAGGAATGGCAGATTATGAAAGCTTGGGAGCTAAAAGCAATAAGCCTAGATTGTGTGAATAAAAGCTTTAAAATGAAGTTTCTAGGGCAATATGAAAAAGAGTTTGAGTTGCAGAGTAAGCAAGGTTTGTTATTTGATGAAAATGAGTTTAGCGAATATGAAACTTGCTTTTGTGGAAAATAAATTTTGAAAGGATAAGGAATGAAAGCACAGGATTTAGCTCAATACATAATCAATCGTTCAAGTAAAGGTATTTCAAACCTTGAACTTCAAAAGATTATGTATTTTGTGGTGCTAAAACACTACAAAGACACAGGCGAGTATCTCTTAGATGAAAACTTTGAAGCGTGGCAGTTTGGGGCGATTGTTTATGATGTATATTTGTTTTATAGAGACTATGGAGCAAATAGCATAGATAAGACAAATGAAAACATAGAGATAGATAATTCTATTAAGCAAAGAGTGGATTTTGTTTTATCTAAACTATCAAATTACACTTATTGGGATTTGGTTGATATGCTACACGCAAAAGGCGGAGCTTGGGAGCGGACTTATACAGCAGAAAAAAAGGGCGTGATACCACGAGAGCTTATAAGAAGCGAGAGTTTTATTATAGACCAAATATGCAAGGAAATGAAAAGACTAAGCGTTAAAACACTAGAAGCATTTGTAAAAGCTAATGGTAAGAATCATAAGCCTATAACCGAGATAGATGAAAAAATAGGAGCAGACTACACACGCCATATTTTAAAGATTGCCAATAAGGCATACAAGAATCCTATAAGAGAAACTTTAAAATGCGTATTTGGAAGCTTTCTAAGTGGTGCTTGGGGGGCTTTAAAAAGTTTATCTGCTGGGTTATTATTTTTCATCATATCGCCTTTTATGCTTGTATATTCGATAAAAGGTAGTTGGCTAAAGATTAAGGAGCTATATTTGTGCTTCAAGCATAGAAAAGAGATAAAGGCTTTGTTAGAGCAAAAGGAGAAAAAATGAAGCTAAAAGATTTTGATTTTAGATTATGGCACAATCTAAGCGAGTGCTTTGTGGAAATAAGAGGTGGTTTTTTAACAGCAAATGGAAAAGATGAAATTGTGTTTGAAAAATCCTTGATTGTGCCTATTGATGATGAAAACATAGAGATTGAGCTATGGAGCGGACTTTGTGATAAGAATGGCAAAAGGATTTATGAGGGGGATATTTTAGCCCACGATAATGGGTATGGTATAGAATACCATTCAAAAGTAGTATTTGAAAATGGAGTTTTTAAAATTGGTATCATCGAACACCCAGCAGTTGAAATTATAGAGGATTTGGAGACAGGATTTGTAGCAGTAGTAGGCAATATCCACGAGAATGCTGATTTGTTAGAAAAAGAAAGAGGGCTTATCATGCGTATCGAATGTAAGTATGAGGACATATATGATTCAAAAGGATTCCCTAAATATTAGAAAAATGCAGATTTTTTAAGAAAGGATAAAGAATGAAGTTAAAAGATTTTGATTTTAGGGTGTGGAATAAAGACGAGGAAACTCTCACTTATGCAAGTAAAGATTATAAGCTAGACATAGGCTTTTCTAATCCACAGCAGGATAACGGGGAGGTTGAAAGTGTGCTACACGCATACTATGATGGCGAACCTATGTGTCCTAGTGATTGTGAGATTGAGCTATGGAGCGGACTTTGTGATAAGAAAGGCAAAAGGATTTATGAGGGGGATATTGTGAAAAATAGAAATTTAGACACACTTTTATGTCTCTTTGATAAACATAATCTAAGATTTGTTTTTAAATATATAAATCGTAAGGAATACGATATATGCTACACCGCTATGGATATTTTAGAAGTCATAGGCAATATACACGAGAATGCGGATTTGTTAGGAAAGGATAGAGAATGACTTATGATTTTTTAATGTTAGTTAGTATCTTAGAATTTGTGATTATTGCATATTTAGTCTTTATCGCTTTTAGATTAAAGCGAACATGCAATATATTTGCTAATTTAATATGTGAGATGAGCGACACTTTATCTCATGTCTTGCAATGTAAAGATAAGGATTAAAACAAAGTTGCTTCTTTTTTAGCTTCTCTATGCTTTTTTATAATATCTCGTATTGTATTTTCACTTAAGTTGTATTTGTAAGCGAGTGTCGCAAAATTTGCCCCATTAAACTCTTGTATTATCTTTTCTTTTGCGTTTGGGATTACCTTTGGCACATAAAGACTTATGCCACCATATTTTTTACATATCTTTTCAAAGCTCATGCCATTTTTATAATCAATGCAAATTTCTTCTAAGTAGTGCATACAATCCCCTTAATGCCCCTATGTGTTTTTATCTTTGCCTTTGTTTTTGTTTTTTGCGTTTGCTAAATATCATAATTTTAGAAATAAAGCAAGAAATTCTACTTTTTTGCAAGTGGGCAGGATGACAAAAAAGACACTATTTTAAAACACAATCTTACCTTTTAGATTATCTCCCAAACTTAAAATGACTTAATATTGTTTCTTTAATATCCTCTTTTAAATCATTTGGAATGTCTCCATCTTTAAAGGGTAGAAATGGTCTTGCTGGGATATTTGCTTTTAGATTCTTTCCTGCCTTTCCACCAAACTGATGAATGGGGGCGTATTCTAGATTTGTGCCTATGCTTACACTGCCTTGTGTGCTAGTTTTAGTTTGTTGCAATTTGGTGCGTGAGTTAATAGAGCTTTGAAGCATACTAGATTCTGTTAGAATCTTACTTCCTTTTTTGTGTTTTAGGGTTTGCTTTGAAAGGGGAGTCCATTTATCACCAAATGGGCTAGTCTCTTTTTCAAAGCTTAGTTCTGCTTCATTTTTAGCAAGATTCCCTACTTCATGTAGTATGGGAGATATGTTTTTACATTGTTTTATTGTAAAGTCTATCTCATCTATGAGTTGTTGGAGTGAAATATTTTGCTTCATTTTGATTCCTGATTTACTTTTTTGGTATACAATGTCATCGCTAGAGTTGATGGCAGTAATATTAGTAGTCTGGGGCTGTAAGATTTTTTTAATCTTGGGGCCGTATTGTCAGTGCAAGTCTGACCGCTCTAGCTTTTATTATTTAATTTCTTTGTATTCTATTTTTAGTAACTCTTCCTTATCCATTCTACTCATCGTAACTAAAAAATTAGTCATACCAAACTTTTTTATCTTATGATTTATCATTATTGGTATCTTTATAATTTTATTTTTATCATTTATATCATCTATTACAAAGAATATATTCTTATGCTTTTCTTCTGTATCTATAAAAAGTCTTATATCTTTAGAATCTAGTATGTCTATAATCCTTTCTCTCTCTTCCTTGCTTACATGTTGATTATAGCTTTCTTTTCTATCGCCTGTGTGTGTTAGTCTGCCTTTATCTATGACTATGCCTATTTTTTGTGCTTCTATGTTGAAATACTCTCTTAATGCTTTTATAGCCTTTGTGTTTAGCTCACCTACTTGGGCTATATTTCTTTTTGTGCTTGATAAATCATTGTTGATATAGGCTTCCCATATTTCATTAAAGCCTTGTTTCCATACTTCTTTTTTTGTTTCTTTTTCAATATGTTTTAGGGCTTCATAACTTTTTATATCTTTATGCTTATAATATTTCATTTTATAGTCAAGTGCTTTTTGCAGTGTATTGGTGCTAGATTCTAGATTCCTTGTATCATAGCTCCAATCTTTATGTGGGGTAAAAGGTGGCGGATTACTCGCTATTTTCCAACCCCTTTTTTCAATCTGTGCTTTAGAATAGCTTTGGACTCTGCATCTGCAATTCCAAGCATTAGGTGGATAGCATGTTTTCCAAAAGGCATGATCTCTGTGTAGTATTAAGCCATGCAGACTTTTATGACTTTGTCTTACCCTATTATCATCAATGGCAACATACCTTAAGTATGTGCTATGTGGGAGATTGTATTGTTCTCTTGCTCTTGCTTGATTATAGCTTGTGCGTATGTTTGTATAATAGATTGTTTTTAATCTTTTGCTGCCTACATAGATTTCTTTTGTCTCTTTTGTTGTTGGATTTATGACTTGTGTTTTACCTAGCCAACCTGCTTTTTGCAAAGTGGGTGTAATATCTTTTTTCCAAGCATTAAAACTTTGTCCTTTTGCTAGGGCTTTTTGCAAACTCTCTTTTATATCATAGAGTAGGTCTATTTGTGTGATTTTTGCAATGGTGAATGTCTTATGATGTGCTTCGTGCATAATCTCATCATAGTCAAAATGCAATTCTTTTGTCTTTGCCATAAAGTAGGCAATATTATCTGTTGGGGGTGATTTAAAATCAAAGGTCATTATGCACACTCCCCTTGCCATAAATCATAGCATTTGCGATATAGTTTGATAACTCATCTTTTGCGAGTTCTAGGCTATTGCCTTTAAGCATAGATTCTAACTTTAGAAATGCTTCATCATAGGTTTTACAATCTTGCAATAATGCGTTTAGGTTAAATGTGTCTTTTGGACTTAGTGTATGCTCTAGTTTATCTATGCTATCTAGTGTGTTTATGTTGCCATCTTTAATCTCTCTATTCTTCTGCATATTCTTAAAAGGCAAATCTATATTGTCTTTATATTCTAATCCCTCTATTTTAAATGTGTTTTCAAGGTGCTTTAAAGGGACTTTAATACCCATGTTAGATAAAAGGTTATACACTTCTGCTTGGAGTTTCTCATCTTTTTCTGTATTTGTATCTATCTCAAAGTAAAAGGGGGCTACATGAGCAAAGTTATATTCTAGCATTTTAGCTAAGAGTGGTGTGATATTTTCTGCTAGAAGTCCTGCATCAAACTCTAATACATTCTTTGTGATACCCTCATGCACATTACCTAGTGCTTGTGTGCCATTTTGCACATTATTCCCTGCTAATACTTGACTTGTGATCACTTTAGAGATACATTCATCACAATATCTTACAAAGTCTAGGAATGTGCCTTTATCTACATTCCCATTTAAGACTTCTAGCACATCATCTTTTGCAAATAAGCCTACACCATTGCTTCTTAGATTTAGGGCTGATTGTAATATAGCATTACTTGTTTCCTGTGTGCTTGTAGCTTCACTCTTTATAATTAAGGGTGGGACAGAAAAGCTATCTAAATAGCTCATGTATCTTTGCAAGGTAATATGCTTTAGACTTGCTAGGCTTATAATCTTATTCATAAGGCTAGATTCTATGAGATTTCCTGCATCACTTGGATGATAGATTGTATATAAATCCTCATTTGCTTCATGCAAGTAGATTCTATTGCCACCTTGTTCTATATAGGGCATAAAAGCTTCATCACTCTCAAAGTATCGCATACTGATAAAATCTAGCTTTGGATAAATCTTAGAATTAAGAGATTCCCACTGCAAGATAAAAGAACTAAAGCCATAGGGGATAGATGTGCTAAAGAAAAATAAAAGCTTTCTAAAGTCTCTAGTTTTAATAAAGTCTTTTAGGAATATATCTTGTTCTTTATTCTCGCTTTCTATGAGTAGGGGCAGTCTTGTTACTTGCATTTTTCTCTTATTTAGCTCACTTGAAATCTGTGTATCAAAGCGTTTAAAAAACTCAAACACACTTATAACTTCACTTAAGCTTTCATTTTGCAGTGCGAGTTTTACTTTTTTATAATTGATTTGACTTGGAATGTCGTTCATATACATTGGGTTTAGGGTTGTTTTTGATTTTTTGAAGAGTTTCTTTAGAAAATTCATGGTTATCCTTTATGTTGTTTTCTTTTCTTTTGTAAAGATTCATCTTTGATTATACATTCACAAGATTAGTCTTTAAAATAGCTAGTCATTATCGCTACAGATAACTCCTAGCTATTTTAAAGGCTAAAACTTGCAAAGCCATAATGCAAATATTGGAATCTGGTTTCCCTTTTCAAAGCCACGCTATCCTTGCGGAAGTATTTTTGAGGCGATTTTAAGGGTTATTAAGTAAAAGTCAAGGGAGTGTATAAATAATACATGACCGCAGACTTTTACGAAAATTCCCTTAAAAGCGTCCAAAAGACAACGCAACGCTATAACTCTTTTAGGGAGTTAAATTTATCTTTGTAGTCTCTTGTAGCCTTCAGTGCTTCCTTATAATTTATGCAAGAACTAGCAATCATTGCCCTTCTTGCAATATCTATACTATCTATTAAGTCATCATGTGCTCCTTTTGGATAAGTATCTAGCTCTTCTTTTAAAAGATTGTCATTTTCATAAATGAGTAAATCCCCATCACTTAAAAGTGGGGCTAGGGAATCTAGGCGTATTTCTTTATTTGTGTTAGATTTGATACCAATGATTGGTGTATAGATTCCATAGCTTAAAAACTTCTTTTTTAACTCATTTTTAAAGAATTCCTGAAAGGCTACTTCTTCACAGGCTATTGTTATATGTTCTGTTAGCTTTCTTGTCTTTGTAAAAAGGGTTAATATTTTATCTATCATTTTATCTGGGGCAATCTTGTAGCCTTTGCTGCTAGCATAAATCTTACTTTCTTTTTTATTATAAAAAAGAGTGGATAGGGCAAAATAGTCCCCCCTTTTCTTACCAAGACTAGGGTCTATACCTATAAAGCATGAGTCTATATGTGGAGGTAGGTTTGTGTAAGTGGTGTAATTACTTAAGGGGGCATTGTCTTTATCTAGAGGTTCGTTTTGAAATTCAGAGTAAAAACTTGCTTTATCTTCTAAATAATCGCTTAATATCTCTTTTATATTTAAGCTTGTATCATCAAGGGCGTATTTTGTGGGTTTATATGAGTTTAGATTCTCTTTTGTGAGTGAGTCTAGATTGCTTGGCATTGTTGTGATAAGTGGAAAATTATAGACTATAAAATCACTTCTTTGGGCTATTCTTTGAAGTAAGCTATCATAATGCAGTGTTGTGCCAACTATAATTAAATTATAGTTTGGATTTAATCTACTAGGAAGTTTGAGTATTGCTTTATTAAACCATTTGTAGAGTTTATCTCTTTGGGTTTTAGATTCGATATTTTCATCATTTTCTATATCATCACAGATGATTAAATCTGGGCGAATGCTTAGGAAGTTTGTGCCGCGAATCTTTTTGCCTGCACCAAAGGATTTTATTTTACATGGTTTTTTATCAACTATGAAGCTAATTTCTTCACTACTCCATACATTAAAGGGTTTTATATTGAAATCATGTATAAGGTTTGCATTATCTTCTAGCTCAATCTTTAATAAGTCTATACCCTCTTTTGCTAAGTCTAGTGTTGAACTAATGAGTATGGCATATCGCTTATCCCCTCTTAGTATTTGCCATAGAGTGAGTAGGCGTGAAATGAGTGTGGTTTTGGCAGCTCCCCTGTATGCCTTAACTAATATCCTATTATGTGTTGTTGCATATTGTTTGCTTGGTATTGCGTGTTGCTTGTCTGGCTTTAAAACTTTGTTATGTGCTGCCGCCTTATTTTCTTTTGGTGCTAAGAGATTAGGCAATTCTTTATATACCCACTTTCTAAAATTTGAAGTTTCTTTTGTGTTTTCTCCTAAGTGATGACTAAGATAGGTTAATACAAAATATCTAAAATCATCTTTTGCTTTTAAAATACGATTTTGTTTGTCTTTATCATTTAATCTCGGTAAAGCCTTTAAAAAGCTTTTTAAATCCTTTAGGCTATCCATATACTACCTTTGTATTTATTTTTGAATTTAAAGGGGGTTTAAATGGTATTTAAACGCATATTTATTTTTTATCCCATTGCCTTTCTTTTTTAAAGATTCATCTTTGATTATACTTTCACAAGATTAGCCTTTAAAATAGCTAGTCATTATCGATACAGATAACTCCCAGCTATTTTAAAGGCTAAAACTTGCAAAGCTATAATGCAAATATTAGAATCTGTTTCTCACAATAGATTCCATGCGTTTAGGCTTTAAATCCATATTTAACCACCGCATACCCCCTTACACAAAAATAAAGCGTATAAGCTGTAAATGAATGTATCTTAATAGCTTTCATGCTCTCTAAGAATATAAAATCTGCTTCCTTTCTTGTAACAAGGCTTTTATCTCTTAAATCTAATGGTCCTTTTGCATATAAACTATCCCAACTCTCTTTATTGAGATAAGCTTCACATAGTCTATCATGCAAAACTGCACATTTTGTATATTTTCCAAAAGGCGGGAATATACTCCAAAATATTCTAGGCACACTCGCAAAGTCTGTAATGAAACCTTTTTTAATAGAGATTTTAGCTTCTTTGTTTTTATCTCTGTAATATTCAAAGTCTTCTAGGATTTCATAGTTTTTACCATCATCTAGAACTTTAACCAATAAGGGTGTTGTAAAGCTACTCATTTGTTTCCTTTATACTCTCATAATCTTCCCACCTTACTCTTTCTATCTCTTCCTTGCTTTTTAGAGTTAAAAGATGTGCTTTTAATTTTCCACATATTGAAATCATATTTGCTTTATATTCTAATCCATCTTTAAAGACTTGATTTAGTTGTTCTTTTGTATGTGGAATGTTTTGCTTTAATTCATTCTCTTTATAACATCTAAAATATCCACTAATTCCTGCAACTACTAGAGCAATTAAATTAAGCTGGTCTTCTAGTGATGAATCATAAAAATGAGTTTCACCTAAAGCATTTGAGCTAAAGCTTGTAAGCAGGCTATCACAATATAAGTTTAGCTCTATCTCTTTTTTCTCTCTTGCTTCTTTTAATATTGCATTCTTTTTATCAAGTATTTCTTGTGGCAGTTCCGCTTCAAAAAAAGGTGAGTTTAAATCATTCCCTTCTACATACAATATGTTATTATGTGTATCAATCACTACAAAATTACCTGCTACGCCCAATATCTCATTTGTATGTATTCCATATATTGCCATAATATCCCCTTTAGAATTGTTTTTGAAGTGTTGGTGTGTTATATAGCATATTATTATCTAATGCATTACCACTTGCATAAAAGCTACCATCTTCTGTTATAACACATAGATTTGCTTCAGCGTTAAAATACTCGAGTTTAAAATCTTTTATCTTTGGGCTAACGACTTCTTGTAATTGTTTTGTATCTGTGGTATTGCCTATGCCTAATGCTCCATCGCTGTTATATCCAAAGGCTTGCAAATTGCCTTCTTCTTGCAGGAAGAAAGCCCTTGTGTATTGTGTATGATTTGCAATACTAAGTCTTTTTACATTCTCTAGCATAGGTCTTGCATTTTGATTATTATCTATATTGTTATCTCCAAAGCCATATTTTCCATATCCAAACACATATGCTCTGCCATCCTCTTTTAATGCAAAGCCAGTAGCATAGCAACTTGCTGGGAAAATATCTATAAAATCTCTATTCTCTCCATTTAAGATATCAAGCTTTGTAAAGGTTAAAACATTATTTGTATGAGAGAGACTTAATTGCTTTTGTCCATTATATCCAGCTCCATATATACTGCCATTTTCTAGAAGTATTAAGCTTGTGCCATTAATGCCACTTGCATTATTTATGCTTGCTTTTGCAAGTTTTACCTTTTCATTAAACACTTGCTTATAAGGCATTAAAACATTGCTTGTAGTATTATTCCCACATGCACCTTGTGCGTTATGTCCAAAGGTAAATAATGCTCCATTATTATCTATACACATACTTATGCCTTCTCCATTTACACATGCTATGTCAATATCTTTAATATTTGTTAGATAGGGATTTTGTGTCCATGTGTTTAAATCTAGTGTATTATTTGTGCCAAGTTGTCCTGTTCCATTTCTACCTGTTACATAGACTTTGCCATTCTCACATAAGGCTAATGCGCTTTGATATGAGTTGTTTATAGATTTACCACATACAATTTTCTTAACTCTTGCTTCAAAGTCTACTTTTATAGGGATTGGGATTTCTCTTGTATGTCCTACTCCAGCACAACCACAAACATTCATGCCCCATACATAGATAAAATTACCTTCTTTAGGCAGGGCATAAAAAGTAGTATGTCCGCCAAATACTTCTATAAACTCAATATCACTTGGTAATGCCACACGAGTAAAAGAACTTGCATTTGTGATTCTGCCACAACCACTTATCCTATTGCTTGCAGCATGTCCATTAAAGAATATATCCCCATATTTAACTATCTCATCATTTGCATTAAGAAATACTTCCTGGTACGCAAAGCTTCTGTATAAATGAATATTGTGTAAAAGCCTTATGGACTTTTTATAGCCTTTGTTAGAATCAATTAAAGAGATTATTTCCCTTTTGCATTTATTGGTGTAGGATTCTAGAATCTCAATATGCTCTTTTAGATTTGCTCCATCTTTCTTTATCTCTTTTACTTCTGTTTTAATCTCTAATAAAAGCTCCATTGCCCCAAGCAATCCACTTTCTATATCAGCCATTCTTATACTCCTTGAATATGGTTTGAATGATTAATTCTGCGTTTTGACTTAAAAACTCTACGACTGCCTTATTTTCCTCACTCAATGCTAATTTTGCAATGCCTTCAATCGTTTTTCTTGCTATATCTTCGCTTTGTTTTCTACTTGCAAAGGCATCATTTTTTTGTGGGGCTTTGAGTTTCCAATAGGTTTCTGCATATTTGTGTAGCTTTTCTATTGTTTCTGGTTCTAACTCATCACTTTTATCTATAAACTTCTCAAATGAGATGATAAGAGTTTTTAGAAACCTTGCTTCTTTATCTTTTATGGATTCTGTGTCTCTTTCTTTATTTAAGGCTAGAGTGTCCCAATTTATCCCCCTTTTTAAGTCTTCTTTCTTGTGATAGTAGAAATTCCCACGAGTAATACCCAGTGTCGTGCATATTTCATCAATAGATAAACCTTGTAAGTAGGCATCTTTGATTTGGTCTCTCACTTGTTTTCCTTTTTTGTCTTTACTTTTTAATGGATTTCATCTCGTGCAAACATTTTGCAAGTTTTTAAAATTTTAACTAGTCATTACCCAATAGGTAATTCCTATGCATAATCAAAGCTGAATTTCTCAACTTAAAAACGCACAAATAAATAAGTCGCAATTCTATCTCTATCCTCCGTGTAATTTTCCTAAAATCCTTAAGAAACTACACTTTTGCTTAAAGGCATAATTGCAGCAAATCTTTTGTGAAAGGTGCGTAACGCATGAATACAAATGCAGTATTTTTAGAATGCAATGCAGAACATAACAATACGAAGATAAAGATTTCGCCCATTGGTGAGTTTAGCGGTGTTGATGGTAGGAAGTATTATTTAGATGCAGAAGCTGTGTTTAATAATACAAAAAGCATTAGCACAGATTTAATGCTAGATAAAAACCATGAGGACAATGAAGCTATGGGCTGGTTCTCTTTAGAATCGTTAGAGATAAGAGAAGATGGCTTATATGCTACCCTAAATCTTAATAGTATTGGAGAGGGGCTTATAAAAGATCGTGTATTTCGATATTTAAGTCCAGCTTATAGCTGCAAGGGTATGAAAAATAATGCGTATGTAGTAGAGAGGATTGCAAGTATTGGACTCGTAAATCGTCCTAATGTGCTTTTTTCAGCACTAAACAAAGAAAGGGCTAATATGCAAGGGAATAATACAGAAGGGAGTAATATGGCGGATATAGAAAAATTAAAAGAAGAGTTAAGTGCAGCTTTAAAAGAGAATGAAGCTTTAAAAAAGAAGCTTTTAGATTTAGAGAAAGAAAAGAAAGACTATCTTGCAAACTCTATTAAGGAAAAAATAGATTCTGCAATAAGTCATGGTGAAATGCTACCAGCAAGAAAAGAAGCAGCCCTTGCTTTAAATGGAAATGCATTAGAATCATTTCTTGAAGTATGCAAGGAAGAAGCAAAGCATGTGCTTAAGAATAAAAGCATGGATTTACAAGCACAAAATGGGGAAGAGATAGATTCTAGTATCAAAAATCAATTAGGATTGGAGTAACAACATGGCAAAACTAGACACCGCTTACATGCAACAAGTAAGCAAAGGCTTATCAAAAGTATTTAATGATGCATTACAAAACAATGTGTGCGATTACAAAAAGATTGCAACAGAGATAAAAGCAAACACTATGAGTGTGGATTATGGCTGGGTGGGTGATTTACCCAATATGCGTGAATGGGTAGGTGATAGAGAGCTTAAAGACTTAAGTGCGAATAAATACACAATTCAGCGTAAAAAGTGGGAAAGTACCATACAAGTAGAAAGAGATGTAATTGAGTATGATAATCTAGGCATTGTAAAACCTAGAGTGCAAGGCATGGCTGAAGCCATAGGCGCACATTATGATGATCTTGTATTCTCTTTGCTTGAAAAAAATGAGACTTGCTATGATGGTAAAACTTTTTTTGCGACAGATCATCCAGTAGGCAGTGAGACCTTCTCAAACTCACATAGCTTGGATCTCACAAGAGAAAATCTACTTGCTGTGAGAAAAGAGATGAGGGCTATTACTAATGAGTTTGGCAAACCTTTGCGTATTGTGCCAAATCTCTTAATTGTGCCACCTGAACTAGAAGCTAAAGCACTAGAGATATTAAACGCGCAATTTGTAGGTGGTGGAGATTCAAATATCACTTATAAAATATGTGATTATCTTGTATGCGATCGCTTAAGCGATGAGGGGGCTTGGTATCTACTTGATGTCAGCAAAACTTTAAAACCGCTTATTTTACAGATAAATAAAAAAGTAGAGTTTGTAGCCCTAGATAATCCAACTGATGAAAATGTGTTTATGAAAGATGCGTTTTTGTATGGAACTAGAAGTGAGGATAATGCGGGGTATGGGTTGTGGCAGTTGGCTGCAAAATCAAAAGCATAGCTGTGCGTTGTCTCTTTGTTGCTTTTAAGTGAGTTGTCGTAAAAGTCTGCGGTCTTGACATGTATAATACACTCCCTTGACTTTTGACTTCACAACACTTAAAATCAATCAAAGATACTTCCGCACGGAATCTAATCTTATGTATAAAAAGCGTGAAATCTTTACAATAAATCTAAAAAGGAAATACAATGACAAGCAACACTCAAAATGCTAATAAATTGCGACAAGGCTTAGAAAATGCAAAGCTAAAAGATAACAATAAGGAAAATTACAACAAGATACTTTTGGAGCAGATTCCAAGCATTGAAGCAAGACTTGTGCTTTTAGAAAATAAGGTTAAAGAGATGTGCTCTAAGGATAAGGGCGAAAAGATAGAATCTAAAGAGAATAAAGAGAGAGATGAGAAAATGGAAACTAAGGCAAAGGCTTAAGGCTTTTTTGTTAGCATAACTTAGTAAAGGTAAAAAATGATTGACTTAACTCACACCCCCTTGCAATCCCCAAACTTTAAAGTCTTAAAGCAGAGGGCATTAAAAAGCTTAAGTAATCCTAGTGAGATTGATGATGATACTTTAATGTTAGCTCTTCAAGATTCAAATGAAGCATGTAAGGGAAAAGATGTGCCAAATTACATACGCATTGACTTTGCTTATGTGCGTTTAAAACTCTATTTAAAGATAGATTTAAATGGTGAAGATGAGTTGCTATTTAAGAATGCCCTAGAAGTTATTTCAAAAGCAAACTCATTTGATATAAAAGGGGATTTGTTCTCATCTAGATTCTATAACTCTGGCATAAGGGAGAGTAGTATATGATATTAGAAACTATACAAGAAGTGCAAAGGTTATTACCAAATACCATATTACTAAGCAGTGATAAGATAACTCAAGTAGGACAATATCTAAGTTTTAATCGTTTTAGCAAGATGAACTCTAAAGAAAGTCTATTTGAGTTTAAATTATATATAGCTGGTTATACACTTGATAAGAATACAGAAGGTGTGCTTATTCTATGTGATGAGTTTATAAATATCTTGCAAGATAATAAGACTAATGCCTTTTTGGGTTATCTTGCTTCATTAATCCTTGTAGATGATGTAAGGCTAATTACTCATAGTGAGGGGCTTTATGTCTATGTGATTAGCTTTAGTGTAAGGCTTAGAATATGAAATGGCTAGTTATTATTATCTTTGGGCTTAGTGTGTTATTCTCACTTATCTTTGGCATAAGGGCTTATATTAAACATGCAATTCTTATGGGTTCTAGCAAAGTGATATGTGAAAGTGCAATATTAAATCAAAATGAAGCAATACAAAAAGAAGCCCTAGATAAAGAAAGGCTAGATAAACATAACAAGGAAGCATTAAAGCAGGAGAGAGAAGTTATTGTGAAATACAACACAATAAGGCTTACAGATAAGAGTTGTGAAAAAGAATTAAAGGAGATTAAAAATGCGTTATCTATTTTTCATGCTAATCCCCCTTAGCTTTATCTCATGCGCTAGAGAAACTGAGATTAGGTATAAAGAAGTATTTATCCCTAGTAAATGCGAGATTGTTAAAAGACATAGACCAGATACAAATGGATCTGTGTTAGAACAGATTATAAAGCTACTTGGCTATATTGAACTTTTAGAAAAGGACATTAAGATATGCAGAGGTGAGTATGAATGATTTTTTTGAGAGTTTGAAAGAATATCTTTTTGTTTTAGTTATTGGTTTAATCATAGGCATTTTATTTCTCATAAAAGGCTATGAGCAAACAGAGATTAAGACAAAGGGGCAGTTGTTTAGATATGTGATACATGGTGTGTTAATCTCTATGTTTATTACATGGCTTGGATTTGAAGTCTTTGTTTATGTTGGATTGCCTTATCAATTAAGTGTTGCTTTGGGTGGGGCATTAGCATATCTTGGGACTGATAGGCTAGTAATGATAATAGAGAAGTTCATACAAAAAAAGCTATAAAGGAGTAAGAATGAAAGATAGTGTGCGTATAGTATTTGAAGTGTTGGGATTTGTTTGTGTTGTGTTTTTGATTATGCAAAATTTTTCTTTGCAAGAACAAATTCATGAGGGAAGAGTTCTAAAAGAGCAAATTTTTAATGAGACTAAGCGGGGAGCTTTACTTAGAGATGAAATACTTAATGAAACAAAACAAGGGGCTTTACTTAGAAATGAGATTTTGAAAGAAGTGAAGAATATTTGCAAGGAGAAGAGGGGTGAATGAAAAAGATTGATTTGGTGTTATTGTTTCTAGCAATACTTGGGATATGCATCATTGTTGGTGCTTTGCTATATGAAATATATATGGCTAGCAATTTTTATTTTAAAATAAAGGAATGAAATGAAAGAGAATAAGTATTTTAAAGAATCTGAGTTTAAATGCAAATGCGGTAAATGTGAGTTGCCAAAAGGTATGCCCTCAGTTGAGTTAATCGATACGCTAGTAGAGATTAGAGAGCATTTTAACGCCCCTATTACTATAAATAGTGGTTATAGATGTCCTACACATAATAAAAACATAGGTGGAGCTTCAAAGTCAAGGCATATAGCAGGTGATGCAGTGGATTTTGTGGTTAAAGGTGTGCCTACTAAAAAGGTATTCGAGCATGTATTAAAAACATATAATGACAAGCCTTTTGGGATTGCAATAGGCATAAATCCTAATGATGAGTTTAGGGGATTCGTGCATTTAGATACAAGGGGTTATAAGGCAAGGTGGTCTTATAATAAAGCAGGTGAAGCATACTTTGCACAGATTAAAAAGGAATTTAACTTAGCATAAGGAGTAAACATGGTTAATAACACACAAAAAGACAATCTCTATCTAGCAGGTGGCATAATGTATATACAGCCCTACGCAAAAGATGGAAGTTTAAGTGAGGAAAAATATGATATGGGTGCAACAGAGGTTACACTCACAAGAGATACACAAAGTGCTACTGCTTTTACACGAAGTGGAGGATTAAAGCAAAAGATTGCTGAAGTGGTTACTGAAGAAAACTATACAATGAAAATAACTTGCAATAGTTTTTCTCCATCAAACCTTGCTAATGCACTAGGCTCTAGCATTGAAGTGGTAAGCTTTAGTGAGAATGAAATATTGCCTAGTGGTGAGATTTCAGATGGAGAGTATAAATATGTCCGCATTAAAGCAGGGACCAATCCATTATTAAAAGCAAAGCTTATTTTTGTAGGAAGTCCTGTTGCTGGTAAAAGAGTAATTGCAATAATCCATGAAGCAAATATTAAAATGGGTGGTGATTTACCTTTAATGAGTGAAGATTTTGCAAGCATGAGCTTTGAAGGAAGTGCAAATAAAACAGAAGAAGGCTATTACACGCATTTTATAGAGCAAGAAGCAAAAAGGTTTTTACCTACAGAATTAAGCGCATCAGTAAAAAATCTCTCACTACTTCTTAGTAAAAAAGAGACTATTGCGATTAACACAAATGCAAGTGATTATAGCTATGAAATAGAGAGTGAAACACAGGATTTTATCACTCTAAAAAAGATGGATACAAACTTAGAGGTAACTTCTAAGAAAGTAGGCAGTGGCATAATAAAGATAAAAGCAAAAGGTAAGGATATGAAAGAGAGTGAGTTAAGCATTGAAGTAGTAGTGCAAGAAATGCCTATAACAGAACTTAATGCTTCAAATAAAAGCGTAAGCTTAATTGAGGGTGCAAGTGAAAGTATAGATATTAGCACAAATGCTACAAGCTTTAAGGCTGAAGTAACACTTGGGGCTGAAAAGATAACACTCTCTCAAAGTGAAAGGGGCATAAGCATTGAAGCAAAAGCACAAGGCAGTGCAAAAGTTAGAGTAAGTGCAAAAGGTGAAGATATGAGAGAAAACTCACTAGAGATTGATTGTGCTATCACTGAAAAGCCTACAACAGAATTAAGCACTACACCAGAGAGTTTAGCTATTACTTTAGGAGAAACTGAAAACTTACAAGTCAATACAAATGCTACTGATTTTACCTATGAGTTACAAGAGCTAAGTGAAGCAGACTGCATTACTATCTTAAAGCAAGATTCAAACCTTCAAGTAAGCGGTGCAAAAGTTGGGACTGGTAAGATAGTATTAAAGGCTACTAAAGATGGCATGAAAGAAGCGATTAAAGAAGTGCAAGTAGCAGTTAATAATACTTGATAACAGAATCTAGATAAAGAGAGTCTAGAAATTTAGCTTAATGTAAAACTTTAATAAGGAGAGAATATGAGTGATTTTGTATATAAAGTAAAAAGGGCAGAGATTAGATTCCAAGCAGAGTTAAGCACAGGTGAAAAAATAACTCTAAGCCTATTAGAAACAAATGCAAGACAGCTGCAAGAACTCACAAAAGAGAGTGGTATCAGTGAGAACCTAGAAGCAACGATTAAGCAATTAAAAGAGAATCTAAGAGGCGAGAGAGTAGAAGACTTTGTAAATGACTTAATAGAGAATGGCTCACTTGATGCCTTTTATACCACAATGGCAGAAAGCTTTAAGAAAAAAAGAGAGGCTAAAAGAAAAAACTCATAAGATGGGCAAAGGAACAAGCCTTTCTCGCTAGAGATAAATCTAGCGTGCCTTTGCCCATTGTATTAGAGGATATGGAAGAAATAATTATTGCATTAGGCTTTAATCTTAGCTTAGAGTTTCAAGTTGGGGCTTTTAGCGTGATTGAATGTGTGAATTATCTTATTGTTAAGGATTATTGTAAGAGAGAGGGGCTAGATAGTATTCTTATACTAGAACTATACAAAGAAATGCTATCAGCTAGGCTTACTTAGTTTTTTATGTTGCGTTTTTCTTTTTGCGACTTTTAAGCTAGGGGAAATTCAGCTTTGATTATACATTTACAAGATTAGCCCTAAAAATAGCTAGTCATTATCGATACAGATAACTCCCAGCTATTTTTAGGGCTAAAACTTGCAAAGCCATAATGCAAATCTTAGAATTTGTGTTTTGTCTTGTGCAAGGTAGGACTTGATAAAACGCAAACTGCTATGCGGAAATTGCATAATCAAAGATAAATATCTTAGGGAGAAGTGTTTTGAATAATTCCAATGTCTCACTTGACATAGTCTTCAATGTTACAGGCGAACAAGGCATTAATAAAGCAAATTCTGCCCTAAATACAACAAAAAAGAATCTAGATAGTGGCACAAAAGGCTCAAGGAGCTTTGGTTCTGCAATAGGTAAGCTAACTATTGGTTTAGGGGCTTTAGGACTTGCAGCACAAGCTTTGGGTATGCTAAAAGATGTATTGGTAGAGCCTATAAAAGATTCCATAAGACTCAATGCTGAATATGAGAATCTCTCAAACTCTATTGCTTCTTTAATCTCAATCAATCATGAAAATATAGATTCTATGGGGAATGTTTTATCCGTGCAAGAAAAACATGCTAAATCTCTTAGTCTAGCTAAAGAAACTATTAATGATCTCAAAAATGTAGGCATTGAGCTTGGTTATAGCATGAATGATATGAGTGATATGTTTAAAGGCTTTTACTCAACTGCTGGTGCTACTATGAGCCTAGAACAAGCAAAAGAAGTCATGGAGAAAATAGCAGTAGCCGCAAATGTATCTGGCGTAGATGTAGAATCGCTAAAAGTAACACTTGATAATCTAGGCAGTGGTGTAGCAGATACTGCAACTGATTTTGGTCGTTTTATAAAGTCTCTAGGCTTAAGCACAGAAGCTATGACACAAGCAAAAAATGAGGGCAAGTTATATGAATTAATGCTAGAAAAACTCTCACCCCTGCAAGAGAGCGTAAAAGCACAAAGCATGAGTTATTCTGTAGCAGTAGGTAAGCTTAACTCTGCATTTGATGATTTAAAACGAAGTGCTATAAGTGTATATTTTGAAAAGATAAAAAACTCCATTGCTTCAATGACTGAATTTATTACAAGCAATAAAGATAGATTTCTAGCTGTATTTGCTGCATGGATAGATTATATACAAAGAGTGTTTAATGCCTTAAAAGAATTAGTCCTGCTTTTATGGGAAGAGTTTGGCAATGCTTTAAAGTGGATTGCAAGCTGCTTTAAAGAGAGTAATAAAGAGCTTGATACCTTTACTATCTTATTAAAAGGTATGCAAACTACTATGGTAGGCGTTGTAGCTGTTATTAATGTCATAGTTGAGGGTGTAAAGCTTGTTATAAATACAATTAAAGGCATGATAAATAATGCAATGGCAGCAGGTGATGCAATAAAATATGCCTTTTCATTTGGAAAAGACAAAGTTGCCCTTGCAAGTTTTAATAAAAGAATGGCAGAAAATGATGCAATATGGGAGAAAATGAAGGGTAATGTCTCTAATATGGGAGATGTGCTTGTAGATAGCTATAAAGAGATACTTGCTCTATGGAATGATGAGCAAGAAAAGGTAAATAAAGATGTTGAAACAAATACTACAAAGCTTGTAGCTAAGAAAAGAGCTATTACACAAACAAAGCAAACTAAAGCACAAGAAAAAGGCTTAAGCGAGACTGAAAGACTAAAAGCATTCTGGGATTATGAGTATAGAATAAGGGAGAGAAATATCTCTCTTATGCAAGATGGTAAGAAAAAAGAGATAGCCTTAGAAAAACTACGCTATGAAAGAACGATTACAAATCTAAACTTTGAAGTGAATGAAAAGCTAAAGAGTGGAGAATTAGAGCTCGCTCAAGTTAATGCCTTGTATGAAGCAGAAAATAAACTACATGAAAAAAGAATAAAAGAGATACAAGAATATAACTTATATGTAGAACAAATCACAACAAGTCTTAACTACTCTCTTAGCTCTGGGTTTAATGAACTCTTAAGTGGTAAAAGTAGTATAGCTGATGCGTTTTCTAACATTATGAGTGAAGCACAGAATTCAATCACACAAGGTTTTAGCACAGCTTTAAGCGATGCTTTTACTAATAGCAGAGTAATGAAAGGTATGCAAGATGCCTTTGGCAGTGTGTTTGAAAAGCTTATGGGGGAGGATGGGGCATTAGGCAAACTCTTTGGTGAAGGGGGAGCTTTAGGGGGACTTATGGAGAGTGCTGGTGCTGCTATCGCTGGATTTAGCATAGGTAATTCTGTGGGAGGAATAGCAACTAGTCTTCTTGGAGATGAAGGCAATAAAGAAGTAGCAGATATTGCAACAAAGGTAGGTAGTGGCATTGGTGCAGCAGCTGGAGCGGCTTTTGCAGGACCACTAGGTGCTGTTGTAGGTGGTGCAATAGGCGGACTTGTAGGGGCATTAGGCGGGACTTTTTATTCAAACAATACAAAGCAGACTGGAAGTGGAGTAGAACTTACAAGTAGAGCTACTAAAGATTCTATTAATGCAAGGGAGTATGCAGACTTTACAAATACAAAGAAATATATGTGGGGCTTAATCAAAAAAGAAAATCACTATACAGAGCATTATAGTGCAAATGAGAAAGCATTAAGGGCAATAAAGAATACATTAAGAACTTATGAGTATGCCTTAAAAGATATAGGCGGCACAATGCAAACAATAGGTGTAGATGCAGGAAGATATAGCTCATATGCAGCCATTGCAGATGCAGGTGCAAAAGAGCTTATTGCTAACTTCTTAGGCATTCCAAAGACAATAGAAAAGGAATTTACAAGAAAAAGAATTGGCATTAAAAGAGACAAGTTTGGTAGTGGCTATATTGGAATAATCACAGAAACCTATACAAAGACAATAGAAAACCCAGATTTAAGTGCAGTCTATAAAGTATGGGAAGATTATGCTAAGGGTATAAATAAAAGTGTCAATGAAGCCCTTTTGGAATCTCTAAATACTTATATCAACACAGGAAATAACTATCAAACTTGGCTTTATAACTTTAAAGGACAAGAAAGCGAGGCATTAAAGTTTCAAGCAGAATTAGCAAAGCAGCAAGTAGAAAGGATTACAGAAGGCTTAGGTGCTGAAAATGTAACCATAGATAATTATATGCAGTTTAGAGAAGATATGCTAAAAAGAAGCTTTGATCCAGAAACTATTGCAAATATTAATGCCTTAGGTGAAGCATTAATGGCAAGTGGTGAAGCTACTAAGAAATATGAAGAGGCACTAAAGGGAGAGAAAAAGACTAAACTCAATATGATAGATCCCTTTTTAGCAAAGACAAAAAAGCTAGAAGACTTACAAAACAATAAAGATGACACACAAGAAAAACTAAGCGTGCAAATGCTCTCTACTCTAAAACAGATATTAAGAACAAACCAAGAGAGTTTGGAGATGGCAAAATGAAAGTATTAAAACGAAATGAAATCATTATTCTAGATTCTAATCTAAAAGATGATACACCATTATTTGATATAAAGAAATCCTATACAAAGGGTGATATTGTAAGAGATTCTAAGTCTAAATACAGAGCAAAAGAAGATACAAGCAATAATGAGTTAGATAATCTAGCCTATTGGGAATGGATAGGCACAAGTAATTATTGGGCTATGTTTGATTATTATCTCAATACTTCAAGTGTGAATGAAGAAAGCATTGAAGTAACCTTTTCATGTAAAGATTCTGCTGGAATCTATATAGCAGGGATTAAGGCTAGATGTTTACTTATAGAAGTATTAGATAATAGAACAAGTGAAGTGATAGAGAGAAAAGAATATAAGCTTAGTGGTAATAAGATAGCAAGCTGGAGTGAATACTTCTTTGGGGAAAAGGATAGTCTAAAAACACATAATATCTTTTATGAGAGAATAACTTTTACAAGGTTTGTTAGCTATAGAATTAGGGCTTATGGCTCAAATATAGTCTCTATTGGCTCTATTATCTGTGGAAAGCTTATCAATATTGCTATGAGTTTATATGCTAAGAATGCTATCTCATTACTTGATTTCTCTAAAGTTGAGACAGATTCGTTTGGCTATACACAACTTGCTAAAGGAAACCTTAAAAGGACAAATACATTTGAAGTCTTAGTGGAGGATAAGGATATGGATAGAGTGAGTTATCTCTTAGGTGATTTAAGGGGAGAGGCTGTTGTATTTATTATCTCGGATTACTTTGAGAATCTTATTAACTTTGGATTCTTGAAAAATCATGAGATATTGTTGGAGAAAGTGGGGAGAAGTATTGTAAGCATCGAAATAGAGGGATTGATTTAGTTATGCGTCGTCTCTTTGTTGCTTTTAAGCGAGTTATCGTAAAAGTCTGCGGTCATGTATATATAATACACTCCCTTGACTTTTACTCAACAACACTTAAAATCAATCAAAGATACTTCCGCATAGAATCTAGCCTTTTTGCGTATGGGCTACCACGACTTCCTTGCGGAATGGGTGCAATGACAGACAAAACCAGATTTCTAAGATTTGCAAGTGAATGTATAATCAAAATGAAATCTCTTAAAATCAAACAACAAAAGGAGAAAATATGACAACCATAACACCACTACCAAAACCACCTACAACACAAGATAGTATAAACTTTGATGTAAGAGCAGATGGGTTTCTAGAATCTTTGCCAAAGTTTGCAGATGAGTTAAATGCCTTTGGTAAAGATATTGCAAGCTTTGGGGATTATGTAGAGACAGAGTTAGAAGAAGAGATAAAAGCAAAGTTAGAAAAAGCAGTGCAAGAAGGCAAAAATAAGATTATAGAAACTGCAAAAGAGAAGCAAAAAAGACTAGAAGCAATAGCGGCTATCAAATCAGATAAATGGCAGAATATCGCTCAATATATCTTAATCATGCTAAAAGATATTAAGGCTAACTTAGAGAAAGAGAGATTAGAGAAGCAAAGACTACTAGAATATAAGCTATTCTTTAGAGAGAGTTTGCCACAAGGATATAAAAAGCCCAATTCAATTTTAAAAATAAGTGAGTATCCACTTGTTTGGTTTTATTGTAAAAATACAGCTAAATCAGTGCAAGAGGGAATAGGACTCACACATTTTAGATTACCGCAAGGAAATCTCTATACAAAAGGTGTGAGTGAAAAAGGGCTTGTTGGTAGCTTTGGAGAACAACAGCTGTTGGAACATACACATAATTATCATATAACCAATCTAGCAAACACGGGTGATAGGATTAAAGGTGGAAGCGATAATCACAGAAATTATTCTGGGCATCTCTCTCATTCAAGTGTAGCCACAAGCAGTGTTGGTGAAAAAACAAATGAAGTAAAGCGCGTTCATCTATTAGAGGGGTATTATGTAGGGGAATAGTAAGAATAAAACCTATTTAAACAATGTGAAAATATGCTTTAAATGGTGTTTAAATAGGGCTTTTAAGTTTAGCGTAATCCTTAAAAACAAAAATATTTTAGCTCTTTTTGTAAAAAGAGGCATGAAATTTTATGTTTTATAAGGAGAATGCAAAATGAAGTCAAGTGTGTATAAAAGCACAAAGCTAAAAGCACCATTTGCTTGGGTTGGAGGAAAAAGTAGGCTTGCAAAAGATATAGTATCACTTATGCCACCACATAGATGCTATGTAGAAGTGTTTGGAGGGGCTTTGTCTGTTTTATATGCAAAGCCTAGTGTGGAAGATATATTAGCACAGAGAGCAAAGAAGCGTCTAAGTCTTAAGAAGAATGAAGAAGACATGCAAAATGAAGTGAGTGCCTTTATAGAGAGAACATGCAAGGGTCAAACAAGAGTAGATAAACTCACTGAAATAGTCAATGATATCAATGATGATTTAATCAATCTTCACAGAATCATTAAAACACGCCCAAAAAGCCTACATGCCACATTATCAAGTATGCTAGTAAGCAGAACGCTTTTTGATGGAATTAAACAAGGTATAATAAAACCAAAGAATGATATAGAAAGAGCAGCGTTTTATTATTTCTTAATCACACAAAGTTTTGGAGGCAAACGAAAGTCATTTATTTTAGGCAAGAGCAGACCACCAAAAAATATCTACAAAGACTTTATGAAGTTTTCTCAAAGATTAAAGAGGGTGTATATCGAACACATGGATTTTAGAAAGCTTATAGCAACTTATGATAGTAAAGACACACTCTTTTATCTTGATCCGCCTTATTTTGCAACAGAGCATTATTATGAAATAAAAGGTGGATTTGGTGAGAGTGAGCATAGGGACTTAGCTGTAATACTACAAGGAATACAAGGTAAATTTATCTTAAGCTATAATGATTGTGAGTTTATAAGATCACTTTATAAAGACTTTTATATTATGGAGACAAAAAAGATACGATACTCTTTAAATGTAAAATCTACAAAAAGAGTGCAAGAATTGCTTATTATGAATTTTAAGCCCTAATACCCATAGACTTAAACATAAAAGACAAAATGTTTCTTGTAGTGTCTTTTTGTGCATATTCTAGATCATGCTTTTGAATAGATATGCCATGTTGAATAAGCATCAAGACTGCTTCAATATTACCGCATGCAATAGCAGTTTGCATTGGTGTATCATCTCTATAAGTCTTTTCTGCATTTATCCCTGCTTTTAAATAGGCTAGAATAGCTTCATTTGAAAAATTTATAATATGTCTATGAAAACGCCTCATATCTCCCTTTTTTACATCATACTGAATCTCTCTTTGTAAATCTCGTGTATCCATGTTTTATTCCTTTTTCTATAATTTATAACATTATAACTTGGGTAAGCTGTGCTTTGGCTGTTGTTAGGAAAGACTTTGCAATAAATAATTATAAAACATAATGTTTTATTGCAAAGCCTCTATTGATTGCTACAATCCATTATAAAAAATAAGGGAATAGGAATGAAAAGATTAAGAAAAAGCCCTATTACATGTAGGGAGGTTATAGAACGCATAAAAGATGTTTTAGCTACAGATGGACTTCTGTCGCCAAAAGATATTGATGTAGCTCATGCTTTAAAAATAAGCCCAAATACACTCGCACAAAGAAAATTCCAAAACACAATCCCCTATCAACATGTTTTAGATTTCTTGCATAATAAAAATATTTCAATTAATCAATTTTTCTATGGTAGTGATCCCATAGAAGTAGCCAAACATTCTTTGAAGTATAAGATTTTAAAGCTATATACAGCAAATGTATCGGCAGGGGCTGGGTGTGAGAATACAGAGGTAGAATGCAAGGATATTATATTTGATACAACCATGTTAAAAGAAATGGGGTTTTATGAATGTGAGGTTGTAAGGGTTTGTGGTGATAGTATGGAGGGAGCAATACATCATGGGAGCTTATGCTTTATAGATGTGAGATACAAGGATATTAAAAATGGCAAAATATATGCGATAAATACAAAAGATGGTGTGTTCGTAAAGCAATGCTATCACACGCCTACGCACATAATACTCTCAAGCATGAATGATATTTATCTGCCAATACAATATCCATTAGAAGAAGTCAAAGTGATAGGCAGGGTTAAAGGTGTGATAAATGTCTTATAGAGTGCATGGAATAGATATTAGGCTTAGTGTCAGTATGGGCTAGTATCAACACGCATAATGAAAAACAGACAAACAGACAAACAGCTTCTACTATAGTGTTTAGAGAGTTAAATTAAATATGTTTGTACTTATGAAACAATAAGACAAAATTTACATTTAAAATCAAAGTCAAAAATGCAGGATTCAAGCACACTTTGATTTTAAATGTAAAATGACTTTGATTTTAAATGCGGTTATACATCATTTTTTATCCACCTACAGTCATAAATACAAGCACGATGATATATCGCAAGAGGTTGATTGGTATATCCATAAGGCTATGAATACCTATACAAAGCACAACAATGCAGCACTTCCAGAGTATTCCAAGACAAGCATGCAACGACCACATATCCTTAACTGCCTAGAACTCTATGATTCTAAAGCATACCAAGACGAAGTCAAACGCATAGTGAGGAAGTATTGCAAAGAGTGCAAATAAAAATCACAAATGAAAAACTTTTACAAAACACAAAGGCTAGAGTTGCAATTAGCTAATGGATTAGATTCTATAATAGAATCTAAAGATAGGGAGCAAAACTTAGAAACTCTACTCACACTTAAGCTTATCAATGGAGGATATAAAGAGAAGTATTGGGGCTTTGAGCAGAAAAGAATAGAGGAATGCACGCAAGAGAATTGCTTGCAAACCGATACAGAAAATAAAGAATCCAAAGAAGAGCAAGAAAACAAACACAAACAAATATTAGAGATGTATTTTAGCTATGGGGAGGAGTGTGAGAGACTGCAAGAAGATTCAAGGCATTCTAGTGATGTGAATTTGCATATTATCACGCAAGGGTATGGGAATGGGGAGGAAGTGGAGGTGGAGTTAGAAACTAGCACTCAAAAAATTATTGTGAGTGGAAAGGTAAATAATAATGAGATTATCATACAAGATATAGAAAACAAATTTGAAAGGAAATAAATGAGTGAGACACTAAAAGCGACTTGTAAGGGCAAATCAGAGAACATAGAATGTAGAAGACCAAGTTGGGAAAGCGTAAGGCTATCTTATGCAACAATCAACAATGAGTATGAAAATGGAAGAGCGGAAGCAGTGTTTAAAAAAATAGGTGGAGAACCATATAGGGAATTTGTCAATAATGAAAAAATAATAGCCGCTCAAAATGAACAGATGCAGCAAGGAATACAAATTACACCAGATAATAGACACTATACTCTAAATTCTTGTGCCTTGCGTGTAAGCTATGCTTTAAATTATAGCAAATTACTTGGAGAATCTTTTTTGCTTAAAAACAAGAAGCTACCAGATAATACAGGGAAATCAAAATATGAGAATAAACAATGGTATGGAAGCGATGGAAATCTCTATTATCTCAGTGTTTATGGTATTAGAAATTTTTTAACATTAAATTGGGGAAATAGCGATAAGCCCTATCATTTAAGGACTTTTAACAATAGAGATGAAGTTAGAAAGTTTTATGACAACGAGTTTTCCAAATTTGGTAAAAGCGGTATTGTAGTAATGAGAATTAAAGGTTTCGTTGATGCGACAGGAGGACATACAACCCTATGGAATGGGGAATATAAGCATTTTGAGGATTTTAAGATTAGTGAAAATTATTTGATTGGTAATCATAATGTGGTAGATTTTCAGTTTTGGGAGCTAAAAAGCAAAAAGGATAATAAATGAAAAAAATGACTATATTTTTTATTTCACTATTTTTTTGTTTTTGTGCTGCAAATGCGGAGGAGTTTTTGGATTCTTACGGAAAAGCCGCAGAGTTGGGTTGGTTAGGATTGGCATATTGTATGGGTATAGATGATGAAAGCGAAATTAAACAAGAGCTTGATAATCTATCACTTGACCCTACTAGAAATAAAGTAAAAATAATGGACTCAAAAGCCGCAATTAATGAGTTAAAACAATATATTGATACAGAAAAAGAATTTTATGACATTAATGATAATAATCCAAAATTAGGTTATAAAAATTTTAAAGGTTGCATAAAAATGTTTTATTATGGTGCAGGATATGGGTCAGGCTATCAGTTTGAAGTGGAACGCATAGTAAAGAAATACTGCAAGGAGTGCAAATAAAAATCACAAATGAAAAACTTTTACAAAACACAAAGGCTAGAGTTGCAATTAGCTAATGGATTAGATTCTATAATAGAATCTAAAGATAGGGAGCAAAACTTAGAAACTCTACTCACACTTAAGCTTATCAATGGAGGATATAAAGAGAAGTATTGGGGCTTTGAGCAGAAAAGAATAGAGGAATGCACGCAAGAGAATTGCTTGCAAACCGATACAGAAAATAAAGAATCCAAAGAAGAGCAAGAAAACAAACACAAACAAATATTAGAGATGTATTTTAGCTATGGGGAGGAGT
>X347_Brown_Bear__coassemble_1341_pt1 | contig 43206 bp, 38 predicted proteins | sample X347_Brown_Bear__metabat2_high_PE_010 | metagenome-assembled genome bin X347_Brown_Bear | reverse complement strand
ATTCTAAACCTGATACAAAATCTGGCTTGCTTAAATCGCTAATCCACAAAAAGCTCACACCATTAAAAACTTCCACATGGCTAACAAGCTGCAAAATAGCGATAAAAAATGGAATCTGAAGTGCCAAGCCAAAAAGCCCACGCAGCGCATAAATGGGGTGATAGCTATGCTGGCGATAGAGTGTTTGAGTAAAGGCATAGAGCTTTGCCTTGCTATACACACCCTTCCATGCTTTTATCCGCTTATCTAGCTTTGCTTTGAGTGCATTGTCTTGCTTTGCCCTCCTATCTGTGTAGAGTGAGATTTGAAGTAAAAAGAGATTGACTAGCAAGGATAAAAGCATAATGCTTATGCCATAGTTTTGCGTGCCTTTATATAAAAGCAAAAGCAGCCAATCTAGCACCTGCTCCAAAGGAAAGATAAAAATGTAGTAGAGTATTTCGCTCATTTAGTATCCTTTGAATCTGTGTGGGGGCTATGGGCTTTTGAGGTGGAATCTGCGTGAGTGATTTCTAAAGCTGTGGCTTTCGTTTCTTGGATTTTTAGTGTTTCAGATTTTAAATCTTGTTTTTCACAATCCTCACTTTTCTCTTTTTTAGATTCTCTTTCCTCATTTCTTTTTCGCAAAAAGGGGTTTATCCCCTCCCCGCTCCCCTTAGCCCCGAAAAAGCCGCCGCTTTTTCGGCAATCAAGGGGAGTGCCTCGCTTTTCCGCTTCTAGCTCCAGCGTTGCGGCGGCACTACTGCCGCCTTGTTTCAACGCTTCCGCACCACGAAGCGGGCGAGATTCGGGCGCTACGCACGATTTCATTTCTATCGCAGTGGAGCGTTGCCCCACTGCTGAAGCAGGCTCGTAATCTGCTTTAGATTCTAGGCTGGTGTGCGGGGCAGATTCTGTTTTTTTGTTATTGCGAGATTCTGCGTTAGCAGAATCGTGGCAATCTAGTTTTTTAGAATCTAGCTTAGAATCCATTGCGTTTGCTTTTTCTGTGGAAAGCTTTGACTTATTGCTAAGGCTCGCAAAACAAGGCGAAGCCGCAGTTTCTTTAGTAATGACGGAGGGGGTAGATTCTGTTTTATCGTCATTGCAAATGGGCTTGCCTGCGTGGTAATTCACACCTTTAGAATCTAGCTTAGAATCTATATTGTCTATTTTTTGAGTTTTTAAATCCCTGCTTAAATCACAATTATTAGAATCTAATAGCCCCTGCAAGGTATTAATCTGCGTATGCAAAGCGATATTGTCCCCTAGTCTAGATTCTAAAATGCCTTTTTCTATCTCAAATAGGGCAAGTGCGCTCATTTCACCACCACGCGAGCGATATGCCCATAGCTCATCTTTGAGGCTAGAAATATTTGCCCTCAAATTTGCTTGCATTTGAGTATCGCTTAGAAGTGAGGTGGCAAGTGCCTTGATATTATCTATCTCATTTGGGCTAAAAACCTTGCCAAGCTTAGGCAGAGCCTCTTTGACCCATGGATGCTTGCAAATATCCTCTAAGTCATAGCCTATGATGTTAAACTCAAGCTCTGGGGCTAGGATTGGCTTTTCAAATAAGCAGGCAAAATCAAACATAACACCCGAAAAATCCCCTATCATCAAATCCGCACTATACATGGCATAAATATTGTCTTTATTGCTATCCCAAGCGATATTTTTGCAGTGCTTAGTCTGCTCTTGCAAAGAGGCAATAAGGCTAGATTCTGAAACGAAGCTTTGCGGGTGAGGGCGGATAATGAGATAGAACTCTGAATCCATAAAGGGTGCAATAAGCTTCATGCCATATTTGCTAAGCAAAGATTCCCTGCCCCATGAGGGTGCAAGGAGAATGGTGCGGGGCTTAGATTCTGTAATCTTGTCATTCTCTAGCCTTAAGGCTAGAGAATCTTGTTTAGAATTATTGTGAGATTTTTCGCTAGGCTTAGATTTTGAAGTTTTAGGAACTAACTCTGTGGATTGCTTCGCCCTATTGCTAAGGCTTGCAAAACAAGGCGAAGCCGCAGTTTCTTTAGTAATGACGGAGGGGGTAGATTCTGAAACAATGTTATTGTGAGAGGCGGTAGTCTCATGGCAATCCATACCTTTGGAATCTGTGGTTTTAGATTCTGTATTTATAGAATCTTTTTGTTTAGATTCTGTTGTATGGATTGCAACGCTGTCGCTCGCAATGACGGGGAGGGTAGATTCTGCTTGCCCTCTAGGTTCTGAAACTTTGTCATTGCGAGATTCTGCGTTAGCAGAATCGTGGCAATCTATTTTTATAGAATCTAGCTTAGAATCTACTTCGCTAGAGTTTGAACTAGATTCTACCCCCTCAAAAAAGTGAATCTTTTGGCTATGGGGGAGCTTGTGATAGGCTTCTAGCTTTGCTTGCAATACATCAGCATAGGTGCAGCCTGTGATATGAAGGCTTTTTGCCTTTAGTCCCCTTACACGCTCCACCTTGCGTATAAACTCAACGGGCAAAGAAGAATTCAATAAAACACTATCAAAATAATCAAGCGCAAAGATTTCATAAGTATCAATGTGTGAAAGCGCGTGGATAATGTGGCAGTAGTGCTTTACGCCTTTGCTGCGTTTGATTTGGAGGACATGGAGCTGTGGAGTAGTCATCACCACCATATCAGCGCGCAGGCTGTTTAGACGCGTGATAGCCTTATTGCTATTGCTAGTGCCTATGTATTCAAACTGCGCGTGTGGCGAACTCTTTGCCCTTTGTGTGTGAAGCTCTAAATCAGCCTGCTCGGAAGTAAGGTAGGTGTAGGGATAATGTTTAGAATCTAAAAAATCAAGGATAGGGGAGAAAACATTGTGATATTGCTTGCCCTCGCTGTAAAAGACTAGGGCGTGATTGTCAGATTTGCGGGATTTAAGCGGGCTTACCCCCCCCCCCCCCATTATGCGTGCAAGGCGGTAAAATACGCTTTTAAGAAAAAATATCGCTGAAGCAAAGAGGGCTACAATGGAGGATAGAAGCAGCGAGCCTGTGCCGGGATCTAGGTAGGCAAATAAAACATTTGGAAAAATAAATAATGCAATAATACATAAAAATAAATGTTTCATATAAATCCTTAATTTTTGTAAAGCGGTATTATAGCGTAATATTTTAGATTTTGTATTTATCAATGCAATACAAAAAATCCCTATTTTTTAGCATTAGATAATAAAAACACTTGAAATATATAAAACTAGTAAAAATATAATGTAGCATGGAATCTGAAGTATTCTTAAAATCTGCGTGAGATTCTAAAATGGATTTGGAATCTAGGGTGGTGGATTCTAATTTTGTCTTTGATTCTAGGTTGATGTGTGGGCAAAAATTTTGTTTTGCCGTTATGAGCTAGATTTTGAAATAGTTTTGGAATCTGTATGAGAATTTGAAATATAGCCATGGGATAGATTTTTGCTAGCAAATCGCAGCTAGATTCTAATCTAAATTTTTAGAATCTAGCTTAGAATCTGTTATGCTGTTTGTTTTTTTATGGAAAGCTTTGCTTGCTTACTCTTGCTAGCTCATGACGGAGAGGGGTTGGATTTTGAAATAACTCGCTAGCTTATTAAGGAAAAACTAGATTCTGAAAAAATATTACTTTAATTGCTTTATAATTGCTAGTAGATTCTAAATAGAAACGAAAAGCTAGTAATTAAATATAATAAGTTTTTAATATTCGTGTAATATTTATGCGTTTTTTAAATGTAAATTGCAATTATAAAATGTAAAATTATTACTAAAGCATTGCAGATTTATTAATACTTTGACAAACATAAAAATATTTTTTATTCTTATATTTTTTGTTTATTATAAAGTATTTGTAAGTTCGGTTTTATGTTCTTTTAAATACGCATAAAATATGCTTTAAAGAAATATATAACCTTTTTTAGATTAAAGCAAAAGGTTATGATAAATTATAAAAGTAAAAAGACTTATGGTTATATATTTTAAAACATAGATATTTTTTAAATTAGTATTTTATGCAAGTGATTGCAACATGGCTTCAAAGCTTTCTTCAAAGCTTTTTAGTCCTTCTTGCAAAAGTTGCTCTTCAATATCAATTAGATTAATATCCATATCCTCTAGGCTAGCAGCAATTTCTAAATCGTCAAATGAGGCTATTTGCTGCATGCTTGGAGCTTTTAGATTATGTGTCTGCAATGCGCGCAATGTAGGTAGAGGTAGCGTATTTACGCAGTTTGCAAAAGCAAGAGGATATACATAGTATCCAGCATTATTGTAGATTTCATTTTGCTCTTTAACGCCTGTGCTTGCAAATAAGATTCTGTGATTTGGTTGCGGCTTATAGGTTAAGAAATCTTTGTAAATTGCAATAGCATTGGCAATGCCATATTTACCACGAAGTGTATTATCTTTTAGTTGCGTATCGATTATTCTATCAAATCTTGAGACAAATACACTAATAACACCCTGTGCTTCTGTATTTGCTTTTTGAAATGCCTGCAATACGCGTCTCATTTGCTCTTTGGTAAAAACTAAAGTTGCATTCACATTAATGCCTCTTAGCATTAAATGCTCCATAATGGTATAGCCGCTTTGAGTTGCTGGCACTTTAATCATGACATTTTTAGCATTAATTTCATGCCACAAACGCACTCCCTCATCAATACTTGCCTTTATATCTTCTGATAAAAAGGGATCAATCTCAATGCTTACAAGTCCATTTTGTGGGTTTTGCATGTATAGTGGAAGTAGAATTTCACTCGCATTTTTAATATCTTCTATGGCTAAAGTTTCATAGATTTCTTTTGGTTTTTTACCTTCTTGTTTTAGTTGCTTTATGCTTGCTTGATAGCTCTCACTTTGCAGTGCTTGCGAAAAAATACTTGGATTGCTTGTTGCCCCTTGTATTTTCCCTTGTGTTACAAGCTCCTTAAACTCGCCTTGTAAGAAACTGCGTTCTATAAAATCACACCAAATGCTTATCATCTTATTCCTCAAATTATGGTATATTTCTATGATTATAACTTGATTCTATAAAGGTTTTAGTAATGTTAGATAATTTTATTCCTTATAGCACACAATCCATAAACGATGATGATAAGCAAGCTATATTAGATGCCCTATGCTCAACACACTTGACACAAGGTAAATATACACAACAATTTGAAAGCAATATTGCAACCTATATAGACATAAAGCATGCTATAAGTTTTAATTCTGCCACTTCGGCACTTTATGCAGCATTTTATGCCATAAAAGAATATATTATAAGCGGTGCATACAAAATGGATTTAAGACTTCAAAATGCAAAAAATATGATGCAAGCAATGGATAATAAAACAATGAGCATTATCACAACCTCAATAAGCTTTGTGGCGACTACAAATATGATGCTTGCAAATAATATTGTCCCAATTTTTGCAGATATTGATAGTAATGGAAACTTATCGCTATCTAATATAGAATCTTTATTGCGAGATGATACAATTGCTATATGCTCTGTGGATTATGCAGGAAATAGCGTAAATATGCGTGCATTTCAAGATTTTGCAAAAAAGCATAATCTTTTGTTTATTTCAGATTCAAGTCATGCGTTTGGAGCAAGCTATAATGGCGAGATGGTGGGAGGAATTGCTGATATGAGTATTTTTAGCTTCCATGCTGTAAAGCCTTTGACGACTTGCGAGGGCGGCGCTCTTGTATGTAATAATGATTTTTTTGCAAATATTGCTAGACTTGTATGTAGCCATGGGATAATAAAGCATACACCATATAATCATGATTGCATAACTCTTGGCTTTAATTTTCGATTGAATGAAGTGAGTGCTAATCTTGGTATATCTCAATTAAAAAGATTAGAATCTTTTCTTGCAAAGCGCAAGGAAATAGCAAATTTTTATGACAATTATTTTCACGATAATCCATATTGCAAAACATTGCAGATTCCACAAAACACAAAAAGCACATACCATTTATATCCACTTTTTTTGCAGTCTGAATTAGCTTGTAAAAAAGAAGCTATTATTGATAGTTTAATAAAGCAAAATATTGGCGTGCAAGTTCATTATAAGCCAATATATAATTTTCAAGCATATCAATATCTAAAAAGTCCTATTCTACCTAATGCAGAATCTTTTTATAAAACAGAGCTATCCATACCATGCCATCAAAATATGACATTAGAGCAAGCACAGCTAGTTGCAAATTGCATTATGCAAACTTTAGAATTTTATGCAAAAAAATAATGCTTTTATTTGCAGAAAGTAGGCAGTCTTGTCAATTTTATGTTATTATCTTTGCGAAAATTACATAAAGAAGCATTATGAGATTAGATCAAGCACTTGATATTTTATATGGGGAGTTGGTTAATTCACCCTGTATTAGTGCTTTTAATAATGTTGCATATAGTATAGAGCAAGTTAGCAGTGGAACTCTTTTTTTTGCATTGAATAGTAATGATGTAGAGAGTGCAATTGCAAATGGAGCGTATGGCATTGTATTTGAAGGGGATATGCCATATAATGATAATGAGATAGCTTTGATTAAAGTTCAAAATATTACACAAAGTATGAGACGTTTTATACGCTATCTTCTATTAGAATCTAAATACACACTTGTTATACTAACACCAATTGAAATAGCTTTAGCAAAAAGTTTGCAGGCTGGATTTCCAATCATAAATAGCAATACATTGCAGGATTGTTTAATTGAGATTTTTAAGCTATATAAAGATAGCATGATTGTAAAAGATGAGCAATCTATGCCTTTTTGCAATATTTTGCTTACAAGTATTCAAGAATTAGAGAATCTTGATATTTATACCTGCTTTTCTTTGCAATATTCAAGAGGACGACTAACAAATGATAGAAGTGTTTTTGCAAAGCATGATATGGAGAAAGAGATTCCAAGACGCTATTATAAGCATTGCAATATTGTTAGCTATGGGCTTTTTGAAAGTAAGATTATTTGGGAAGGAATGTTATATAAAATAGCATTGCCATATATTTTATTGCCTTTTATGGAAAGTCTTATGGCGGTTTTTGCATTTTTAAAAAAAGAGTATTGGGAGTCTTATATTGCTGCAATGGGTGGATTGTATGCACGAGAATCTAAGACTACGCATATTGTATCTGGCACACATATACGTTCCTTTAATCCGCGTTTGCCAAAATACATGCAAGGAGATATAAGTATTAAAGGTTTGCATTTGGAGGATTTAGGCTTTTGCTATCTTGATTCTTATGGGAGATTAAGCACAACTACGCAAACAAAAAGCTTGCTTTTTTGCTCAAATCCAACTTTATTTACATGTCAAAGCTTGCAAGAAAGAGATCTTGGATACAATAGCAATATACAACATAACGCACATATTATTTTTGAATCATTACGCAAAAATAGAGGCACAAATTTGCTAACAGAGTATTTAAAAGTGCATGCAAGCCATCTTAATACACTCTCATGCTATGGTAAGGGTATAAAATTTCCAAAAGCAACACAAAAAAATATTAGCATTCCATACGCGCATTTAAACCACCTTGCACAAATTCTTACAAAAATGCCTTTCCACCTTGCAATTATTTATGGAATCTCAAAAAAAGCTTTTGAAAAAGCTGCCATACTGCCAAAACACACTAAAAAACAAGAACACAGAACAATCCATGCCATATCACAGCCACCAGATCTTTTTAGTGTGAATGGAATGCAAATATAAGGGTTATTTATATGACAAACTCACAGATAGAATCTAAAAGCAAGCAGGCACTTTATGATTTATGCAAAACAGATTCTATATTATCACAATGGAGTGAAGCAGAGCTTAGTGCATTAAAGCCGTATTTCAAAATAATGCAAGAATTGCTTGCAATAAAAACTCATGCAACATGCAGTATATCAAAGTTAAACAATAATGATTCAAAACCATTGAACCAGAATCAATATGAAGTAATTCAAAAAAATACACAAATACAGACAAAAGAAGCCTTTAGTATGTATTTCTATCCACAAAATAGCAATCAAACGCATTTGGATATAAAAGAGATTGATTATCTAAAAGCCTTAACTTTTGAGCTAAAGCCATGGAGAAAAGGTCCATTTTGCTTTTACTTTTTGCCATATATTAATACAGATAATACGCAAATTATGCAATTCTATATTGATTCTGAATGGCAAAGTAATAAGAAAATGCAGCTAATTTTGCAAGCTTTGCATAAGATTAATTATAGCTTACAGGATAAAGCTGTGCTTGATGTGGGGTGCAATAATGGCTATTATATGTTTGATTTAGCATTGCGTGGTGTTAAACATATTGTAGGCATTGATCCTATTGCAATTTTTTTCTTGCAATTTTATTTTATACATAGACTTTCTGGAATCAAAAACTGCTCTTTTCGTCTCTTAGGAGTGCAAGATATTGCAAAACTGAATGCAAAATATGATCTCATTTTGTGTTTAGGTGTGCTATATCACCGAAAAGAACCATTACAAACCTTAAAGCAATTAAAAAGCGTTTTGCAACCAAATGGCATAGTCTTACTTGAAACTTTAATAATACAAAGCGATATGCCAACATGCCTTTGCCCTTATCCAACTTATGCAAAAATGTCTAATGTATTTTATATATTTAGCCCACAAGCCTTGCAGAATCTTGCTTTACACGCAGGCTTTAAAACTTGCGAACTTATAAGCTTTTCATACACAGATAGCAGTGAGCAAAGAACAACAGATTTTATCCATAAACAAAGTTTAGGAGATTTCCTATCATATACACAAACTTCAGAAGGATATCCGCCAGCATGTAGGGGTATTTTTGCATTATCATAAAAAAGCTTAGATATAAACTAAATTATCTAGTAATAAAATTAGAATCTAAATAGAAACAATTTCGACCATAAAATTAAAACTTAACTAACACATTTAAATAAAGCATTGTTTCTAATCCATTATCACAATACAATGATATAATAGCGATTTTATTTATAAAAAGGATAAAGAATGTCGGCTAAAAAATTTGTAGTAGGTATTGTTGGTGCTACTGGTGTTGTGGGTGAGGAGCTATTGCATATTTTGGAAAAAAGAAATTTTCCTATAGAACGCATTGTTCCGCTAGCAAGTGCTAGAAGCGTTGGTGAGGAGGTAAGTTTTCGCAATCAAAAGTTGCGTGTATTGGAGACCACAGATTCTGTATTTAAGAATGAAGGCATTGATATTGCTTTTTTTAGTGCAGGATCTGGAGTTAGTGAGAGATTTGTGCCAAGTGCTGTATCGGCTGGCTCTCTTGTGATTGATAATACAAGCTTTTTTCGCATGCAAGATTCTATCCCTCTTGTTGTGCCTGAGGTAAATCCACAAGATATTAAAAAAGATTCTACTATTATTGCAAATCCTAATTGCTCCACTATACAAATGGTGCATGTTTTATCGCCGCTACACAAAGAATTTACAATTGAAAGGGTAGATGTTAGCACTTATCAAGCTGTAAGTGGTGCGGGTAAAAAGGGAATGGAAGAGCTTGTTATGCAAATGCAGCAATTTTTTGCTTTTGAGTTTGACAATGTAGCTCCAAAGGTTTTTCAACACAGAATCGCATTAAATCTTATTCCTCATATTGATGTGTTTCTTGAAAATGGCTACACAAAAGAAGAGGTAAAAATGATTAATGAAACGCAAAAAATCATGCACGCAGCATTTGAAGTATCGGCAACTTGCGTGCGTGTGCCTATTTTGCGATGCCATAGTGAGAGTCTTAGCATTCGATTTAAAAATGAAGTTAGCGTAAGTCGTGCTAAAGAGATTCTAAAGTCTGCAGAGAGTGTGGTGCTTATGGATAACCCAAGTCAAAATGAATATCCAATGCCACTTCATGCCACAGATACTGATGAAACTTTTGTAGGTAGAATCCGACTTGATGCACATAATAAACATATTTTGCACTTATTTTGTGTGGCTGATCAAGTGCGTGTTGGTGCGGCTACAAATGCTGTTCGGATTGCTGAAAAATGGATTGCCTTGTAACTTTTGATACTATTTTAGTATCAATTAGTATAATTTTTTGATACTAGAATCTATTTAATTGCTAACTTACTCTTTATATTTTACTTATTATATATTTTAAACACCATATTAACATATACTTAATAGGGTGTTTTATTTTTTATAATTTTTTGATTTAATTCTAAAAGATTCTATAAATTACAAAAATAGTAGCTTTATAAAGTATTTATATGTTAAAATGAATTATTTGTATGGCAATATTTTAAGGGGTTAATATGCAAATTTATATTAGTGGAATACATACAAATATAGGCAAAACACATGTGAGTGCTGCATTTTGTGCGAGTTTTAATTATGCTTATTTTAAGCTTATACAAGCCGGAATTCCAAAAGATTGCGAAGTGGTGCAATCCTTTAGTAAAAATATAGAGATTTTAGGCGAGGGAGTATTCCTTAAAACACCTGCCTCACCACATATTGGCAAACTCAAAGAGAATCTAAACTACAAGGGCTTAGATATTTTATTGCCAGCTAGGGATAATATGGTTATTGAGCTTGCTGGAGGTTTGTTTTCGCCGCTTGATGAGTGTAATTGTATGCTTGATTTTATGCGTCATTTTCCACTGCCAACTATTTTGGTTGGCACATATTATTTAGGAGCAATTAATCACATTATTTTAAGCATTAATGCACTTAAGCAATGTGATATAGAAATTATATGTCTTGTTATGAATGGAGAGAAAGATTCACATATTGATAATTTTATTCATAAATATACAGGAATAAATATCGTGCATTTAGATACATTTAATACAGAAAATTTTTATCAAAAGATTCTGCCATTTAAGCATGCAATGCAAAAATACATTAAATAATGAAATTTTAATTACATGTCGCAGTTAAAAATCTTATATTGCATTTAGCTTAAAATGAGTAAAACTTAGCATTAGAAGAAGTGTTTTGCTTTAGTGTAAGATATTGCTATTAAGTTAATTATCAAATATCAAGCCTAAAACTTTAGCTTTATTTTTGTAAATAATATTTAGCATATTTATACCAAAGATAGCGATTAGTTTAATTTCTTTCATCTAAAAATTGCTTTATATTATTTGCTACCATTTGCAGTAATCGCTCTTTTGTATCTTTATAAGCCCATGCAATATGTGGTGTTATAATAATTTTATTAGCAATTTTTGAGTTAAGCAATGGGTGATTTGCTTGCATAGGCTCATGCTCTAATACATCTGTGCCAAATAAAAAATCTTGTGTAAGCAGTGCTTCTGCTAAATCATATTCATTCACAATGCCACCGCGTCCAAGATTCAGTAAAATTGCTTTTTGTTTTAATAATTTTAATTGCTCTTTACAAATAAGATTATGTGTTGTTTTGTTAAGCGGTGCATGTATAGATATAATGTCGCTTGTTTTTAATAATTCTTCTAAGCTTTTATGAGGTATATCGCTTTGCGTATTATTTCCGCTTGTGGAGTGATAGCTAACTTGTGCTCCAAATGCTTTAGCTAGTCTGCATACTTGCTTGCCAATATTGCCATAGCCTATAATTCCCCATTGCTTTCCATAAATATCTTGTAAATCATAATCCAAGTGGCAAAATATTTCACTAGAGCACCAATGCCCTTTTTCCGCATACTTTGCATAATATGGCAGACGACCAAGCAGTGCTAATGCAAGCATAAGTGTATGTTGTGCTACGGCATTTGTAGAATAGCCTGCCACATTTTTTACTACTATATTATTAGCTTTTGCATATTCCATATCAATATTATTTGTTCCTGTTGCAGTAATGCAAATAAGCTTTAGATTAGGCAGCATAGCAAGCGTATTAGAATCTAGCACAACCTTGTTTGTAATAATAATATCTGCATGTAAGGCTCTCTCTATTACTTGTATTGTATTTGTAGTGGGATATGCCTTAAAATCTCCAAATTTAGTAAAAATTTGTTCATCAAAATCTCCAAGCGTCATTGAATCAAGAAGCACAAGTTGCATGGCAATCCTTTACTTAAAAGTTTATATGGATTTTGATTTTAACAAAAAATAAGGTAAATAATGTTTATTAATAGCTCTTTTATATTGATTATTCTGTTATGAGTAGATTTGTAAATAGTGGGTGTAGCTGTAAGCCGAGTTCTGTATTTAGTAATTATTTATCTAGGCAGTATTTCGCAATACTGCTCAAGCGAATAGCTTTCAATGAGAGATATTAACCTGCTATTCTTGCTACGAATTGGGTTTGCATGGCATTTCTTGTTGCCAAGAAATCGGTGGGCTCTTACCCCGCCTTTTCACCCTTACCACAAGTTTGTGGCGGTATATTTCTGTTGCACTTTCCCTTAGGTTACCCTAGCCATTTGTTAAATGGAATTCTATCTCTTGTAGCTCGGACTTTCCTCTTTTTTCAAGCAATTACTTGCTACACCGCATGAAATAATAGCAAAAAAATAAAAATTCTGTTATTATGCTGATGTGAAAATTGATATAAAAGGAAGTTTAATATGGCTTATGGCATTGATGATAGTTTAGAAAAGGAACTACATATAAAGATTCTTGAACAAATTGAGAATTTTCAAAAAGAACATGTCGTTCCGCACCTTATGCTAGCGGCACGCAATATGAAAAAATTTGCCATAAGCCACCTAAAATCATTTAATATTGAGTTTGAGCAAATTGGCGTATTGCACGCCCTATCTCTTGCAAAAGAGCTTAATATTAATCAACTTGCAAAGATTATGCATAAAGATAGAGGAACAGTTAGCCGATGTGTTGAATCATTATGTGCTAAAAAATATGCCGTTAAAACAAAATCTATAAAAGATCAACGCATACATGTAGTGCGTTTAACATCGCATGGAGAGCAGTTTTTTGTAACAATATGTCAGTATTTTGAGAATGTAGCCCAAAAGCCAGAAAATGCCATGAGTGAAGCTGAAATAAAGCAGTTTCATGAAAGTTTAGAAAAAATCATTAATTATTGCAAAGAGTTACAAAAAGCATTGCACTAATTTGCTAAGTTATAAACTATTAAGATTTTTTGCTAATCTTTTAATGTTTAGAAATAAAATTAGAATCTAAATTCTTAGAATGCACCCCAAACCCTGCACCCACCCAAAGTGGTAGAGAATCTAAAATCATTTCAGAATCTAGCCACTTCGTCATTGCGAGACTTGCGTAGCATTCGTGGCAATCCACAGAAAAAGCAAATACAATGGTTTCTAATCTAGATTCTAAAAAAAATAAATTAGAATCTAAATTATAATTAGAATTTATTCTAGATTCTATAAGTATAGATTGCCATGGTTTGTTACGCAAGGCTAGCTCATGACAAAATAACGATATACTAGAATCTAAATTAGAATAACTATAGAGGTAATAAAATGATATTAAACAATAAAGACAATAAAGCAACGCAAGATTACACAATAGCGGTATTGTTTGATTGTGAAAATATTTCTTCTGTGCATATTCCTTTTATATTTAAGGAACTTGAGCGGTTTGGACGAGTGGTTTTGAAGCGAGCATTTAAGGATTGGAGTAGGCAGAGTGATTGGCAACAGAAAGTAATTGAAAAATATGGTATGACCCCCATACAAGTTTTTCGCCATAAGTATTTTAAAAATACGAGTGATTTGAGGATACAGGCAAATGCGTTTAAGATTCTATATGAGAGTAATATTGATATTATTTGTATTGTGTCAAGTGATAGCGATTTTAGAGATATAGCTTTAGCAATTCAGGCAAAAGGTAAAAAGTCAATTGGTTTTGGAGAGCAAAAAACTCCATTGTCGCTACAAAAAGCCTATACACATTTTATATGTTTAAAAAGTAAAAATATAAATAAAGAAATTGAAATATATTCTAAAAACAACATAGCTAAAAATCCACAAAAACAAGAAAGTGAAATAAGCATACTGCAAAATGCCATTTATACTTTGCAAGATGATAGTGGATTCTGTAATGTGAGTAGGCTAGCAAATTATCTATGCAAACAAAATGCAAATTATACTCTAAAGGGAATATTTAGAGCAAAAAAATGGACAGATGTCTTTAGGCGATATAAGAAAATTTTGCATTATGAATATATAGGGCATAATAATCGCATTTTAGCTGTTAGACTAATATCGTAGAAATAGGGGTAGGGTAAGTAGAAATTTAGATTATTGTGCTAGCAATAAGTGAAATAATAATTAAGCAATATTATAAAACTTTGCTACTACAATAGTTTGTTATTTTAGAATCTTTTATATTTTTATAATGTCTTATAGGGTGTAGAATATTTGTTTTTTAAGCCCTATTTGCATTATAAAATCGTGAAAATCTATTTATCTATTTTTGTGTATTCATGGATTACAAAATTTAGTTTTGCAAGCTTATTAATAGTAAAAGATAATAAATTCTTAATAACTTTAGAATCTTTTAATTTTTAGAATCTTGTTTAATAGCAGGATTTCATTCATTTGGTTTTTTAACGAAAACACTTATTTTTAAGAAAATATATACTATAATATGCGTTTTTTATCTGGGAGGATAGCATGATTGCACAAAGGTATAGTGATGAGGTGCGTAAATCGCCCCTTGTACTTGGCACGCGTGGTTCTGTTTTGGCTTTATGGCAGGCAAATCATATTAAAGCAAAGTTGGAATCACAAGGGTTTGCAGTTGTGCTTAAAACAATTAAAACAAAAGGAGATAAAATCCTTGATGCCCCTTTAGCAAAAATCGGAGGCAAGGGGCTTTTTACAAAAGAATTAGAATCAGAGCTTTTGTCTGGTGGAATTGACTTTGCCGTGCATTCCCTAAAAGATGTGCCTATTGCTATTGAGCCTCGATTAATGCTTGTCGCCATTACACAAAGAGAGGATGCAAGGGATTGCTTTGTTAGTGAAAATTATTCAGATATTTGGGCTTTGCCACAGGGAGCAAGGGTTGGCACAACTTCTTTGCGTCGTAGCATGCAGTTAAAGAGAATAAGACAGGATTTAGATACACAAAGTTTAAGAGGTAATGTGCAAACGCGTTTGGAGAGACTTAAAAAGGGCGATTTTGATGCCATTATACTCGCTAGTGCAGGGCTTAATCGTCTTAATCTTAAGAGTGATATAGCTTTTATAAATCATTTATCATTGTCGCAATTTGTGCCTGCAATGGGGCAGGGTTCGCTTGGCATTGAATGTAGAGATCCTAAATATTCATCAGATTTTCGCGATCAAGCAATTATGAAAGTTTTAGAATCTTTGCATAGTTCTAAAAGTGCGTTGTGTTGCAATATTGAACGCGCTTTTATACAGCTTCTTGGTGGAGGTTGTCAATCGCCAATTGGCATACACGCACAGATTTTAGATACTAAGGAAATACAGATTCAATGTGTTGTTGGGAATCTTTGTGCCACAAAGGTTTTAACCGAAAGTCGTGTATGCAAGCAAGGTGAAGTTGAGTATGCCTTGCAAGACATGATTAACACTTTAAAGAAAAATGATGTTATGCAGATTTTAGATGAAGTTCGCATGAATTTCAGCTAAAATAATAAAAAATAATTAATATTTTTATAGGAATATAAATGGATACAAAACATTTTATAGATATTGGTGTTATTGTTATTGTCGCATTGTTGGGAGTGCGTGGGCTTAGGAATGGTCTTATACATGAGATTATGGGCGTTGTTGGCGTTGTGCTTGGAATCTATTTTGCCTCAAAATATTGTATAGAAGGAGCATACTATTTAGAATTAGCCGGACTTAAATTTGAAAATAAACATGTTTTATGGATGTTATCTTTTATTTTAATACTTGCGGTTATATGGATTGGAAGCCTTGTGATTGGCTCAATTATAGCTAGGTTTATCGTTGTTTTACCAGAAATTGCTATTGTAAATTATTGCGGTGGATATGTATTTGCGACGTTGAAATATTTTGTAATTTTGTGCGTTGTTGTATATGGTCTTACGCAAGTTAGCTTTTTAAAAGATCCTATACAGAGTCTAACCAAAGGCACAAAAACCTATCCTATGATGTATGAAGTCGCAGAAAAAATTATGAATACTGAAACACTTGTAGAATTGCAAAAACAATACATGGAAAACGATGTAGTGCAAAAACTTAAAAAGAAATAATTATATAGGAGACATATTATGTTTGAAAATATATATATCCAGCAACGCATTGAAAAAGCACAAACATTGCGAGAAGAAAATTTAAATCCATATCGCAATGATTGTGTTGTAACTTGTAATAATAAAGAATTTTTAGAAACTTTTGCCACATTGAAAGATTTAGAATCTGATGAGAAAAAAGATGAAGATTCTAAAGTTTGGGTAAAAGGTCGTGTAAAATTTTTGCGTCTTATGGGAAAAGCAAGTTTTATAAAAATTGAGGATGAATGTGCGATTTTACAGATTTATTTTTCTCAAAATGAGTTGGGCGATTTATTTAAGATTTTAAAAAAGAATCTTGAGGTTGGAGATATTGTAAATGTTTATGGCTTTCCGTTTGTTACTAAAACAGGAGAGTTAAGCCTACATGCCTTAGAGTTTAAGATTCTAACAAAATCAATTGTGCCATTGCCAGAAAAGTTTCATGGATTAAGCGATATTGAATTGCGTTATCGTCAGAGATATTTGGATTTAATTGTAAATCGCGAGGTAAAAGAAACTTTTCGCATGCGTAGTGCCATTGTTTCACATGTTCGCAGATTCTTTGAAAATAGGGGCTTTTTAGAAGTGGAGACGCCCATGCTACACCCAATTCCAGGTGGGGCTAATGCACGTCCATTTATTACACACCATAATGCTCTTGATGTTGATAGGTATTTGCGGATTGCCCCAGAGCTTTATTTAAAGCGTTTGGTTGTAGGAGGATTTGAAGCGGTATTTGAGATTAATAGAAACTTTCGCAATGAGGGGATTGATCATAGCCATAATCCAGAGTTTAGTATGATTGAATTTTATTGGGCGTATCATACTTATGAGGATTTGATAGCATTAAGTAAAGAGCTTTTTTACTATCTTTTAGAATCTTTGGGGCTGCAAAGACAGATTCCATTTGGAGATATGCTAATTGATTTTGATAAGTTTAGTGTGCTTACTTATACAGAATCTTTAATAAAAATAGGTGAAATTCCTCAAAATGTGGTGCATGATAGAGATTTGCTTGAGGAATTGTTAAAGCAAAATAATATACATATTGAGGCAAATCTTAGTCATGGAAAGCTCTTAAGTGAGGCATTTGACGCATTTGTGGAATCAAAGCTTATTAATCCAACATTTATTACGCAGTATCCTATTGAGATTAGTCCGCTTGCAAGGCGAAATGACGCAAATCCAATGATTGCAGATAGATTTGAGTTATTCATTGGTGGCAGGGAGCTTGCAAATGGTTTTTCAGAGTTAAATGACCCACTCGATCAACTTGAACGATTTAAGGCGCAAGTGGCTGAAAAAGAAAAAGGCGATGAGGAGGCACAATACATGGACGAGGATTATGTATGGGCGTTGGGTCATGGCATGCCGCCTACTGCGGGGCAGGGCATTGGCATTGATAGGCTTGTTATGTTGCTTACAAATAATAAGAGCATTAAAGATGTGCTTTTATTCCCCGCTATGAAACCAGTAAGCGAAAATTATAATTCCATTACAAAAGAGGAGCAATTATGAGTTATGTAATAGAGCAGACAGATTCTGAAGTTTTTTCATTAATACAAAAAGAGCTTAATAGGCAAAATGAGCATTTAGAAATGATAGCAAGCGAAAACTACACATTTCCAAGCGTTATGGAAGCAATGGGTAGTGTTTTGACAAACAAGTATGCTGAGGGTTATCCGGGCAAACGTTATTATGGTGGTTGTGAATTTGTTGATGAGATTGAGACTTTGGCTATTGAGCGAGCAAAAAAGCTGTTTGGCTGCAAGTTTGCTAATGTCCAGCCTCACTCTGGTAGTCAAGCAAATGCGGCAATTTATGGAGCATTGCTAAAACCTTATGATAAGATTTTGGGCATGGATTTAAGTCATGGCGGACATTTGACACATGGAGCTAAAGTTAGCATGAGTGGAAAAATGTATCAAAGCTTTTTCTATGGTGTTGAGCTTGATGGTCGCATTAATTATGATAAGGTTATGGAGTATGCAAAAGTTGTAAAGCCAAATATTATTGTGTGTGGTTTTTCTGCATATACGCGTGAGCTTGATTTTGCTAAGTTTAGAGAGATTGCTGATAGTGTTGGGGCTTTGCTTATGGCAGATATTGCCCATGTAGCAGGGCTTGTTGTAGCTGGCGAATATCCTAATCCATTTCCACATTGTGATATTGTAAGCACAACTACGCATAAAACATTGAGAGGTCCGCGTGGAGGTGTTATCCTTACTAATAACGAAGAGATAGCGCAAAAGATTGATAAAATGGTGTTCCCGGGTATGCAAGGTGGTCCCCTTATGCACGTTATCGCAGGTAAAGCGGTAGGTTTTGGAGAAAATTTGAAGCCAGAGTGGAAAACATACGCAAAGCAAGTAAAATCAAATATTAAAGTGCTAGCAAAAGTGCTTGTAGATTCTGGTTTTGATTTGGTGAGTGGCGGCACAGATAATCATTTAATACTTATGAGCTTTTTAAAACGAGATTTTAGCGGTAAAGATGCCGATATTGCATTGGGTAACGCAGGCATTACTATTAATAAAAACACAGTCCCCGGTGAAACTCGCTCTCCATTTGTAACAAGTGGCATACGCATAGGTTCGCCAGCATTAACTGCAAGGGGCATGAAAGAAAAAGAATTTGAATGGATAGCTACAAAGATTGTGGCTATTTTAAATGATATTAAAAATACATCATTGCAGCAACAAATCAAATCTGAAATTGCGGAGCTTGGCAGACAATTTGTTGTCTATGATAAAGCAATTTTTTAGTTATCAATGCGATATTTATAGAATCTTTTTTATGTAATGCAACTTAGGTTGCCAAACTTGCTTAAAAGAATGTTACAATTACAAATTTAAATGAAGTTGTTATAAATGCACTAAGGAATAGCACAATGACCGAAATGGAACTCAAGTTAATAAAAATTGACACACGCTATTACTATACAAAAGCGAAAGGCTTAGGACAGAAAACTACGCATAACGGACGCATATTCTACGATAAGTTTGAACGCGTGGATTCTATGCTAACTTCTCAAATTATGCAAGCCCATTTTCGCAAAGAAATTGTTGTAGCACATTCTCTCATTTTGCGTGGCAACAAGGTGGAAAATATTGTGTTTGATTATAATGGTAGAGATCCGCAGAGATTCTATCATAGGGCACAATTAATGTTGCGTGATGAGGGTTTTATTAATTTCACGGCATATCAGACAAAAACGCCAGGTCATTTGCATTTGTATATACACAAAGGGCATACGGATTTAGAAGAGGGAAAGCGACTTGCAAAAAACCTATCTATGAAGCTTGCCTCAAAATGTCCTGTTGAGTGGCGAATGTTTCCAAGCAACGATGTCCCACCTCAATTTAATATATTAACTCTACCCTATGAAGTCTATGCAAAAGAACGCGGTGCATGGGCTAAACATATGTAAAAATTTCAAGGAGTATAAATGAAAGACAATAATAGATCAGTTAATGATATTTTTCAAAATGATAATAGCAGCAAAAACAAAACAAAAACAATATTGCTTTTAACTATTGTGGCAATTATTTTAATTGCTGTATTCTTAATTATTGCATGGGTAATGACACGAGATAATCCATTGCAGGATATGCAAAAAGAGCATGAACAAACCGCTCTTAATCAGCCAAAGGAACGTCCAGTGCCTTATGCTCACAATATGGAGAATGAAAATCCATTTAACATAGATACAAATAAAAATATGAATCTTCCAGCCCAAGATTCTAACTTGCCAGATACTTCTATGTCAAATACCCCTCCAGTTGGTGTTCCAACAAATAATACCACTGCTCCAGCAATGGAAAATAAAGACACTGAAAAAGGCAATGAATTTGAGAGTGATGAAAGATATCAAGCAGCATTAAAAGATCTTGAAAAACAGCATGCTGACAAAAAGAATACAGAATCTAAAAAAGAGGCAGAAGCTCCAAAGGCTAAAGAGCAAGATCAAACAAAAGTAGTTGTCCCCCCAGCACCTAAAGAGACTATAATAGCACCAGCTCTAGACCCAACAAAGCATTCACAGAAACCAAAAGATTCTGAAAAAGCAGCACAAAAGCCTGCTTCAAAGGAACAGGTAAAACCAGCGGAAACAAAAAAGCCAGCTACACCAGCCAATACCACGCAGAAACCAAAAGATTCTGAAAAAGCAGATGCTAAACCACAAGCAAAGCAGACCGAACCAGCAAAGCCAAATACACCGGCAGCTACGCAAAAGCCAGAATCTAAAGGGCAAGATAGCAAGGTTATCCAGAGACCACAAAACAATATTGTGAGTGAAAATCAAGGAAAAGCTCCAGAAAAGGGGCATTATGTTCAAGTTGGTGCATTCACAGACCAAGATAAGATTACGCAAGAGTTTTTAAATAAGATTTCAAAATATAATTATCGCATACTAAAAGTAGAGCAAAATGGCGTAACTAGTGCAAAATATCTTATTGGTCCATATAAAACTAGAGAAGAAGTGAAGCAGATTGAGACAAAAATACGCACTGAAATAAATCAGGGTGCATTTTATGTTGATCGCACAAAGCAATAATTAAAATATAGTAGGAATATTTTGCTTGCATGCCATACTTTCATATTGTTTAGCAAATCTGCCAAAATCTTATGATACAACCTATCCCATTGAAACATTAGAGCAAGGACAACGCGGGATACTTGAGGTTGTTATACAGCAAAGAAAAATCCATAACAATATTCTTTTTATAGAATCTTTTTGTAATGACTTTGATTGCATGGTTCGTATTATTATCTTTAATGCGCGTCCTTATCACACACAAATATTTCAGATACAAAAAAAACTTGTTGTGCTTGGCACGCTTGAAATGCAATATGATAAAATCACACACACGCAAGTGCCAACCTTTATAAATCCAAAGATTACGACACAAAAAAATACCATTACTATGCAATTTAAAACAAGATCTGCAAAAATTGCAGATTTACGCAAGCATATTACAAAAGAAACTCTTGAAAATACGCATATCCCGCAGCATTATATTGACAAACTTTATATGCTTTTTTATCCAACTTATGAGTTTTTTCAGGAGTATAATAGGGCGAAAACTCTGCCTAAAAGCTATCAAGATATGCTTAAATTTGTTGAAATTTTTGACTACACACAAAAGCTACGCAAAAAGAAAACCAATTTTCCCGCAAAGTTTAGTTGCAATGGAAATATAGAATCTTTTATTTCCCAACTTCCATTCACCCTAACAAACGCACAATTAAAAGCTATTATGGATATACAAAATGATTTAGCTAGTAAGTTTGCTAGCAGACGCATTGTAATGGGAGATGTGGGTTGTGGTAAAACTATGGTAATTTTAGCAAGTGTTATGCTAGCATACCCACAAAAATCCATACTTATGGCACCAACAACTATTCTTGCAAAGCAGCTTTTTGAGGAAGCAAAAAAATATCTACCAAAGCATATTAATATAAGCTATGTTTCATCAAGCAATGCAAAGGAGAGAAAAAAGCCACTTGATGGAGATTTTATTATAGGCACTCACGCATTGCTTTATAGAGATGGGGATTTTACAGACTTTGCATTGGTTATGACAGATGAGCAGCACAGATTTGGGACAAACGCAAGAAGTAGGTTGGAGCAAATGCTAGAGAGTGAAGATGGGAAGGATAGAAAAAAGCCACATAATATACAATTTTCAGCCACACCAATTCCTCGCACAATGTCAATGTTGAAAAATAATGTTATATCATTTTCGTTTATTAAAGAATTACCATTTAAAAAGGATATTGATACAATTATTATTAATAAAAGCGGATTCCATAATCTTTTAGAACATATACGCAAAGAGATTGATAAAGGGTTGCAAGTTGCAATTATTTATCCTCGTGTAGAGCAACTTGATGAGCCTAAAGAGAAGGCTACAAGAGATTCTCGTTATGCTCCAATCCCTTATATGTCTCTAAAAGATGCGCAAAGTTATTGGGAGAAAAACTTCACACATGTGTTTAGCACTTATGGGAAAGATAAGGAAAAAGAGGCGATATTAGAGCAGTTTGCCAATACGCAAGGATCAATCTTGCTTGCTACAACTATGGTTGAAGTTGGAATCTCTTTGCCAAAATTAAGCATTATAGTTATTGTTGGAGCGGAAAGGTTAGGTCTTGCAAGCTTGCATCAATTGCGAGGTCGTGTAAGTCGAAATGGGTTAAAGGGGTATTGTTACTTATATACTCATAATGTAGCAAATGAACGTCTAGTGCGTTTTTCACAAACTTTAAGTGGTTTTGATATAGCAGAGCTTGATTTGGAGTATCGCAGTGGAGGTGATTTGCTTGATGGTGTTTTGCAAAGTGGGGCTCAATTTCAATATTTTGATTTTGCAACAGATGGGGCTATATTAGAAGAGGTAAATAGCTTGCTTGATACTTTATCTAACTAGTAGTTGTGTCTCAAATTATTTTAAGAGTTTTTTAGAATCTTTAAACTTGAAAGGTGTAAAAGTTGAATATATTTAATAAATCATTATCATTTAAGCAAAAATTAGCTATAAGCTTTCTTTTTATTAGCGTTATGCTTGGCATTATAGCTATATTTATCATTGAGAGAATTTGGATATTTTCTCTACTTTCTGGCTGTTTATCTTATGTGATACTTATGATTGTAACTTTTTATTCTATCCGAACAAAAATTATACAAAAAATCGCAGAGGCAGATACAGAGCAAAAATTACTTAAATATGCAAGCAAGTATGACAATATAATAGATGAAGATATAGATACACAAAATACAAAAGATTCTAAACAAAATATAGAATCATCACTTCAAGAATGCGATCACAATATAAATACTCAATCTCAAAAAGAGCAAAATAGCACAAAAAAAGATGGCAAAGAGAGATTAAAATTTATTGATTTATCAAAGGCTAGTTTGGGTTTTGAGCTTAGTTTTTCAATGCCTAGAGTATTTGCTTTTCTTGGCATGATTTTATGTTTTGTAATCTTGGTTTGGTTTGGTGTATTTTTTCCGCTTGTATATCTTTTTGGTGTTTTTCTTGGTGTTGTGCTTGTTGTGTGTGGTTTGTTTGCTATAAAATTACATGATTAATAAAGCAAGAATATATAAACATTTTGTTACAATAAAGATTTAGCTAGTTGGTATATAAAATTTTGTAATGTGAGGTGCATTGTGAAAAAACATATTGGATTGGCATTATTTGGAAGTGCTTTTTTAATGACTAAAGTGGCTTTTTGTGTGCCTTTAGCAATTGAAAATGCTTACAATGATATTTGCTGGAATTGTTATAGTCCAGAAATTGGAGTGCAAAATTTTCTTGGAAAATATCGTGAAACATTGCGGAATCTCTGCTTTAACAATGATGCAAAAGCATGCGAAATGATGGGAACATTATATGCCGCATTGCAAAGCGATACAAACGCACAAGATTATTGGCAGAGGGCATGCAAGCTTGGAGTTAAAGAAACTTGTGCTAAGGTAGATAAAGATGAAGAGTAAAGACTGGATTTTGTAAAGTGTAATTGCTAAGATTCTATTTGATTAGAATCTAATTTAATCAAATAGCATTTTTTAAATATTAAAGCCCCAAAATATCATATTTTAGAATCTAAGATTTTATTGCTTGGTGTTTATATAAAATCATCTTCATCAATTTCTGTAATACTTATACCATTGTAGTAAAACTTTTCGCTATTGCCACCAAGCCATTTTCTATCGCTTGGTGTTTCTGCTTTGAGGTAAATAATTTGGGAAGTAATACCGCAATTCCTTACATGCTGCGTGCATTTACTAAGGACATCATCACCCCTTTCAGAGCATAATACGCCAATACCACCAACTACTTGAAAATTTTTATCTAAAATCAACATAATCTTTCCTTACTATATAAATATTTAGCTATTAAAGGCACAATTATAGCAAATTCTAATAAATTTTAGCATTATAACAAATAAGTATAAGCTTTAATTATCCATTCTTATTTTATATGGAACTATCCTGTAATTTTGTTGTTATTATAAAGAAATTGATAGAATGTTATATGGATTCTGTAAAGCATGGAAAGGGAATGGTATGCAATATTTTGGTGGTTTTGGTTTGAGTGGCGATTATGCTTTGTTTGCAAATCTTTTGCAAGATTTTGGTTACAAGCAAAATTTATATGATATTGTAGGGTTTAGCTCTGGAGCCTTACTAGCTCTTCAGTGTGCAATGCAACGCATTAAACAAAAGCAAAGAATTGGCAAGCTAATCTTAATATCACCATTGCTTTATACTCATCATATCACACAAGATTCTATACTTAATATGCAAGATATGCAAGAAGCTCACACAAATCAATTAAATGGAGATTCTAATTCAAAAATAGATTTGCTTTTTAAGAATATGTCCTGCATTACACATGCAAGTTTTGAGAGTGTTGCTAGAGAATTTAGAGATATTCCATCTTTATGGAATCTTTTTATGCAAGCCTGCATTTATTCATACAAAAAAGATAGATTAAGCTATCATAATGAACTATATAGGCAGCTTGGCTTTAATATTTTGCCATCAAATAAACAAGCAAATGAGAATCAATGTAGAGTTTTTACTCACTTTGAAAATATCGATATTTTAAGGAATATGTGGCGTATTGGCTTAATTGATTTTCACAAAATCAAACAAAAAGCACAAATATTTGTGATAATTATGGCAGAACATGATAGAATTTTAAACTCAAATTTGATAAGCAAATATTTATCTCAATTTGGAATATGTTATATACTCAAAGGTTGTAATCATATTTTACAAAAAGAGAACAATTTATAAGGATATAAAAATAGCAATGAAGAAACGATCGTTTTCTGGCATTCAACCCACAGGCAATTTACATTTGGGAAATTATCTTGGTGCAATTAAACAATGGGTTAAAAATCAAGCAACATACGAAAATATCTACTGCGTTGTTAATACTCATGCAATTACAATTTATCAAGATCCAAAAATATTGCAACAAAATACTATTGAGCTTTTTGCTATGTTGCTTGCATGCGGGCTTGAGAGCGAACATACAAAGCTTTTTGTGCAAAGTAGGATTGACTATCATGGTGCGCTTACATGGATTCTAGACTGCAATATCCCAATGGGAGAAATGAATCGTATGACACAATTTAAGGATAAAGCACAAAAAAATCCTCAAAATATTAATGTTGGACTTTTCAACTATCCTGCTTTAATGGCAGCAGATATTTTGCTTTATCAAAGCGATTTTGTGCCTGTTGGTGAGGATCAAAAACAACATTTAGAGCTTACTCGTAATGTGGCTTTGCGTTTTAATGAACGTTATGGAGAGTGCTTTACTATACCAGAGCCGCTAATAGCACAAGTTGGAGCTAGAATTATGTCTCTTGATGATCCAACTACAAAAATGAGTAAGTCAAATAAAGGTGAATATAGTGCAATAGCCTTGCTTGATTCTAAAGATACTATTGTAAAAAAGATTAAGAGGGCAACTACTGATAGTTTTAATGAGATTATTTTTGATAAAGAGAGGGCAGGGCTTTATAATCTTTTATGTATGTATGAATGCTTAAGCGGCAAAAGTCGCACAGAGATTGAAAATAGCTTTAAAGGATATGGGGAGCTAAAGCTTGCCCTTGCAGAAGCCATTTGTGATGAGCTAACACCAATACAGCAAAAATATCATCAATTAATGCAAGAAAAAACTTATATTCATGATATAATCATGCGCGACGAAGAATACATTAGAGATATAGCCAGCCAAACCTACAATAAGGCGAAATCTCTTGTCGGTTTAATTTAATTTATAGGAGAATAATATGGACGACATTGTAAAAGAAGATATTTCTACTATCATAGGGCAGATTCAGGATTATTTAGATGAGCTTGAAAGTCATTTTGAAAAGCTAGAATCAAAAAATGCGAAAAATTCAGAAACAATACACAATATGATTGAGGAGATGAGGCTAAATCTTGAGACATTGCAAGATTTCCAAGACAGCTAGGCATAAGTTTTAGTTTTACTAATAATGCAATAGGGCTTTTAGAATCTAGTATTGTCTATTTAATTAATGCTAGATTAATGCCAGTAGAACAAGATTCTATTTTTTGCTTGCAAGCTAAGATTTAAAAAGCTTTGCTAGTAATTTTAATCTATCCTCTTTGATTATCTAGGGCTAAATAGATGTTAATTTTCTATACTCTCTGCTATTAAATCCAAATTATAAAATTTGCAATGTTTTGTAATTTAGAATGTTTAATTCAAAATAATGTTTTGTAATTAAATAAATCTAAAAAGTGAAATTTTATATAATCTTAATGTTTAGATTCTATAATTTTCAAGAAAAAGAAAGAAATTTAGATATTTAGTAATATCTAATCACAATTATAAAAGTAGCAAGTATAAATACAATAAATTAATTAAATGTAGAATTTCTGCATTGCTTATAATTTGCTTTATGCCACTTAACAATATCCTTTGTAGTGCCATCACAAAGAATTAGAATCCATTTTGATTGTTCGTCTTTATATGAAGTGTATTTGCCTTTATATTTATTTAACAATTCTTCTAAAGTGTATGCCCCTTCAGACTTTACAAATTTATTTATAGTGTTATCTAAGCTCCCTGTTCTGCTTTCTATCTCTTTTATAGTTTCATTCATAACAAGATTTATATTAAATCCTAAATTATCAATTTCTTCAAATGCTATTTTAACCAATTCTGTGCAAGCTGTATTTAGTTTTGAGTTGATATTTTCTTTATATACTTCTTGTATATACTTGGTGGAGAAAGTTTCACTAAATCTGTATAAAAAAGAATCATGATTTTTTTCTATTGTTATGCAATTAATTTTTGTATCTATATTATTCAAGGAAAAAACGCAAATATCGGCTAAAGCATCTATTTTATCCTCCACTTCAGTCCCTCTGCAATACTCGCTCAATTCCTCAAATATATTTCCTATATATCCTTTTCTTGAAAATTCAATGGCAATATTTCTTTCTTTACGCCAAGATTGCAATCTGCTTATTATATGTTCCATATTAATGGTATTTGTGTGGGTATTGTTAAGTGATTCTATTTTTATTTTGTCGTTAGAATGCAACATATTTTTGCCTTTTTGATAGTGTAATTTAAATTAAAAAACAGAAATTATATCATAAACTGCTATTTAAATGCCGCTTCTATTGCAATAAGCTTTCAATTTATTTTATTTGAAAAATTATTATAATCATAAAAAGCTAGCTACTTAAATTCTAATAAGTGAAATAGCCAAATAAATCATAAATATAAATTAGCTTCTAGCATAGTCATCATCAAGTCGCACAATATCATCTTCACCCAAATATTCACCAACTTGCACTTCTATCATAACAAGATCTATTGTCCCCGGATTTGTCAATCTATGCGCATGCCCCATAGGAATATAGGTTGATTGGTTGGGGGATAAAAATATTTCTTTATCTTCGATTTGCACAATTGCACTACCACTAACTACAATCCAATGTTCATTTCTATGATAATGTTTCTGCAGGCTTAGGCGATGCTTTGGCTTAACTACAATGCTTTTAAGCTTATAGGTCATACTTTCTTGCAAAATAGTGTAGCTACCCCATGGTCTAAAGGCTTGATTATGTATCTCAATAAGTGGGCTTTGTCTAGATTCTAATTCTGATACAATCTTTTTTATATCCTGCGTATATCCCTTTTTTGCTACAAGTAATGCGTCTTTTGTATCTACAATCACGCAATCATCTATCCCCAATGTAGCCACCATCTTATCAGACATAATCAAATTATTGTGCGATTGCATAGCAATACACGATTGTTCCATAATGTTATTATTAGAATCTTTTGGCAATTCTTCACATAAAGATTCAAAACTGCCAACATCATTCCATGTAAAATTTGCTTCTATCATGCGTAATTTTTTTGTCTTTTCCATTAAAGCATAATCAATGCTTTTATCAGGAAGCTCCGCACTTAGCTGTCTATCAAGTCTTATAAAATCATTGTGGCTATGTTGCAAAGAAGATTCTAAGAGTATATTGCATGCTTGATAAATATCTGGCGCATAAGTTTGCATTTCATGTAAAAGCACACTTGCTTGATAGCAAAACATGCCACTATTCCAAAAATATCCACCTTTTTCTAAATACATTTTTGCATTATTTATATCTGGTTTTTCATGAAATGCAATAACTTCATGCGATTTTGTATCACTTGGTGAGGCTTGTATGTAGCCATAGCCTGTATGTGGGCTATTTGGAGTAATACCAAAGGTTACTATATTTCCATTTTTTGCAATTTCACAAGCATTATAAACGCAATCTTTATACGCATTATTATCATGAATAATATGATCGCTAGGCAATGTTAGAATCACTTCATTTGGATTTTGTTTTGCTACAAGTAATGCACTAATAGTTAGGGCTGCGGCTGTATTTTTAGCTAAAGATTCTAAAATAAAAGAATGTATTGTAATATCAAGCGATTGTGCAATATCAAGAGCTAAAAAATAATGTTGCTCATTTGTGATAATCTGCAATGTATCATTTGATTGTAAAATCTCTTGATTTCGTTCTAATGTCATTTTAAAAATAGAATCTTGACCTATAAGCTTTGCAAACTGCTTTGGCATAAGCTTGCGTGATAGGGGCCATAAACGAGTGCCACTACCACCACATAAAATTGAGATAACCATAACTTTCCTTATATTTTATAAATTATACATATAATAATTTTGCTTTATTATTTATGCTCTATTTCATCACATTCTTGTATTGTAGTTTGTTTGGAATCTTTTGTGTTTAATGTTGAAATCAGTGTTTTATTATGAGATTGACATGAGCCATCTTGTATTACTAAAGTATCACCTTTTATTAGCACTTTAGGTTGTGCTTTGACTTGTTCTGTTTGTTTAGTTTCTGTGTGTGTGGTAGTAGCATGTAGATTGTGTGCCATACTAAGCCACAATAATGTAGAGATTATAGAAAAAGCTATACTTTTCCTAATTACATTAGATAATGTTATATTAAAATATCTCATATTTCTCCTTTAAATTAAATTACGCAATCACATACTTTTGTTACAAGTCCAGAAAAATAAATTGAACCATTATTATATGATACCTTCAAATTTTCTTTGCTTGGCGGTATCAATGTATATTCCCTATTAAAATCCCTAATGCTTGCATAAATGGCACATGCTCCAGTGCCACATGCTTGTGTAATATTCTCAATGCCTCTCTCAAAAGTTGCATAATGAATCTTATCATTTTCTTTCAATGCAATATTTACATTTGCATCATATTTGTGTCGCAAGTATGATAAAAATTCCAAATCATTACTTAGAGTGTGAAATTCTTTTATGGAATTTGCAAAATACACAAGATGTGGAATACGCATAATAATATGCTCAAACTCATACATATTCCCCTTGTGATTTTCAACAATATTGCCTTGCAATATATATTTACCAAGATTGCTTTGCACATAGGCATGCTTAGAATCTATAATATCTTTAATGCTTGTATCTATAACGCCAGCACCGCTAAGAAAACTATGATTCTGTGTGGCAAGCCCATTATGAAAAGCATATAGGCTAACTGCCCGGCTTGCATTGCCACACATATCTGCAAGACTTCCATCGGCATTATAAAACTCCCACTTATATGCTAAACATTCTATATTAGATTCCATAGTTTTAGTATATGGCAATACAACCACTAAGCCATCAGCTCCGATACCATAAAAACGATTGCAAAGCGTTACTGCCATTTCTGTGCGGTCCTTTTCTTGAAAACTATGAAATATGATAAAATCATTGCCACTCGCACAATATTTGCTTACTATCATGCCATACTCCTTAACATAAATAAGCACACATAATATATAAAACCGCGTTCTGCAAAATGGCAATATTATATCAAAAATCATTAACTTTTGCAAAAAGATTGCACGCTTTATCCCAATATTAAGCTATATTGACTTATAATGTTAAGTATTTTTAAAAAATCAATATATAGAAGTAAAAAGGGTTATCTATGAGTAATGAAAACACTCCTCCATGGGATATAAATAGACCAATACAAAATCCAATCGACCAAGCAAATATTTTTACACAACCACAAGATATTTTTTCACTAGCTACAAGCATAACTCAAGCAAATAGCAATAAAGATTCTAATGAAAATATCAATGAATCTAAACTAACTAAAAATACACAAAATCAAGATACAAATAGCACAAATCAAATATTTTTATCCAATGCAACAAACACAGAAAACAAAGAAATATCTAGCCCCAAATTAAAACAAGATGAAAAAGCTATAAGCAATATGCAGCCACAACAAAATATTTATCCACAAAGCATGCAAACACAAAATATACAAAATAAAAACGACACCATAACGCAAATTAAAGAAACTCAAACACCACATAATGATAGCACAGAGGCAATAGCCCTTGCATTAAAATACAGACCAAAAACATTTGCAGAGCTTGTAGGTCAAGAGAGTGTTGCACGCACGCTTTGCCTTGCACTTGATAGCAAAAAAATTGCAAATGCGTATTTATTTAGCGGCTTAAGAGGTAGCGGCAAAACCTCATCTGCTAGAATCCTTGCTAGATCTTTGCAATGCGAGCATGGAATCACTTCTAGTCCATGTGGAAATTGTCCAAATTGTATGGCAGCACTAAAGGGATCACATTTAGATATTATTGAGCTTGATGGAGCTAGCAATAGAAAGATTGATGATATTAGGGATTTAATTGAGCAAACGCATTATAAACCAACGCTTGGAAGATTCAAAGTTTTTATTATAGATGAAGTTCATATGCTAACAAAAGAGGCATTTAACTCATTACTAAAAACACTAGAAGAGCCGCCAAGCTATGTGAAATTTATACTAGCTACAACAGATCCTCTAAAAGTCCCACCAACAATACTAAGCCGAACGCAGCATTTTAGATTTAAAAAGATTCCAATAAATGCTCTAAAAAATCATCTAGCACATATTTTGCAAAAAGAAAATGTCTTAACTGATAATGAAAGCCTAGATATGATTATACGAAATGGACATGGAAGCGTGCGAGATACGCTTACCTTGCTAGATCAAGCCATAGTATTTTGTCAAGGCGAGCTAACAACACAAAAGCTTGCAGATATGTTAGGCGCACTTGATCCAAAGGCTTTTGATGTTTTGTTTCAAGCACTCTTAAGCAAAAATATGCAAGCATGTATTCAGTTTGCACACTCTCTTGAGGGCTATGAAATTGAAATGATATTAGATGAATTAAGCCTTTATATTAAGAATAAAATGCTAGAAGAGATTCCACAAATTCCACCTGTTTTAGGCATGCGTTATGCTAATATTATAAATGATTCTAAAGCTATGTTGCAACTTGATTGCGATAGTGAATTTTGCCTTTTATTAACCATTTTAAAAATGTTTGAAGCACAAAAAATACGCGAAGTAGCCCATGCTATAAAACAGCTAGAATCTATGCAAATAAATACAGAAATAACACAATTAGCAAAAGATTATCTAACAAGTTCAGCGCAAAATAACCAAGATAATGCAACAAGCCTCACGCAAACACAAAATAGCCAAACACAAAGTAACATTGAAAATACACACTCCACGCAATTTAAAATTACAGAATCAAGCCTCACAACAGATAATATACAAAAAGAGGGCAAAGAGGAAATACAATTAACACAAGATTCCATAACAAATACAAATGCAAACATAGAAAAACAAGATGAAAAAGATACAATAATAGAACAAAATCAAGAAGCAAAACAAGATTCTATAAATCTAGATTCTAAAGAAAGCATAGAAGCAAACATAAAAGATGAAAATGAAGCACAAAACACAGAATCTATTCAGCAAGAAGCACAAAAAATGCAAGACACACAAGAAGTTATGCAAAACAATAATGACCCACTTTTTAAATCTCTTATAACAAAGCTTTATGATAGGGATTATACCATTGGGAATCTTTTTGAAAACAAGATTATATATGAAAAGCTTGAAAACACTACGATTTATCTTACATTCTATTTAACTCAAGATGAGCTAGAGCTGCTTAGACAAGGATATAGCGGCATTATGCAGATTATGAGGGAAGTGTATGGAGATTCTATAAAAATGCAAGTGGAAAAGCAAAATCCACAAGATATTATCATGCGTAAAAATATAAATAATATCGCAATGCAAGCCAACATAAATACTAATAAAAATCACACAGAATCTAACATAAACACGCATAGCAAAAATGAAATAAAACAAGATTCTATATTTACAGATTCTAAAGATACAGACTTAAAGACTGATGAATACAGCAATAAAACACAGAATACAGATTCCATGCAAACAGAAGCAGAAAAAGACCCAGCCATGAATTTCATCACGCAAAATAGCGATATAGTAAAAAGCATGAAAAATGAATTAGGCATAAAAGAAGTAAAAATACTCTCACTTGATATATTGTAATATTAAATTGGAGTTTTAAAATGTCAATGAAGCACATTATAAGCTATACATGTAAAAAAGATGAGTTAGATTTGGTTATAAACCTTATAACGCTATTGCAAAAAGAAAATATCTACACAAATAAACCTATAAATATTGTTATTTTGCAAGGGCAAGTTGGCATGGGAAAAAGTCATTTGGTTAATGAATACTGCAAACAACACGGGGTTACAAGTAATTCTCCAACTTTCGCATTTTTACATGAATATAATAATGGAATCTATCACTATGATTTATATCTAAAGCATGATACACACAATATAATGCGACTTTATGAATCGCTAGAAAACGATGGGATACATTTTGTAGAATGGGGTGATGAGAAGCTTGCACTAGAATTGCAAAATATGGGCTTTTCATGCACTCTTTTATCAATTTCTCCCGACAAAGAACATGATATGAGGATATATAGTTTTTTTGTATAGAATCTTTTTATTAAATTTAGACTTTTAGTTTACAATCTATTTTTAGAATTCATGCCTATAGAATCTAGAATAGTTTCTAATTGCATTTTAGAATCTAAAACTAATTTTTTTAAATCTAACTTAGTGAATCTATTCTTTCGTCGTTGCGAGGAGTGTAAGCCACAAGTAGTAATATAACCAATTGTAATGAGCTAGATTCTGCGTTAGCAGAATTGTGGCAATCTATACAATTAGAATCTAGAATAGATTCTAATTCTAATTTAGAATCTAAAACTATTTTTTTTAGAATCTAGTTTTTTGTTATTTCGTCATTGCGAGCCTTGCAAAGCAAGGCGTGGCAATCCATTATCGTCATAAGTGAGCGGACACAAGCCCTGAGCGGCAATATAGTTTTTTTTGGATTATAAATCTAATTTTTTGGAATCTAACTTAGAATTTGTTATGTCGTTTGTATTTATTTGTTTTTATGGATTGCTTCGCTTACGCTCGCAATGACGGAGGAAGTAGATTTTGAAATTGCTTGTTTGTAATGATTGCGGATTGATTTTAAAATAGCTTGATAGCTCATGACAGAGAGAGTTGATTTTGAAATATTTTTATAATCTGAAAAAGTAGATTCTAAAATTAAGTGAGAATTTGAAAGGCTAGATTCTAAAACAAAATAATAATTTTTTGAACTAGATTCTAATTTTTAGAATCTAGTTTGTTGTTATTTCGTCATTGCGAGGAGTGTAAGCCACAAGTAGTAATATAACCAATTGTAATGAGCTAGATTCTGCGTTAGCAGAATTGTGGCAATCTATACAATTAGAATCTAGAATAGATTCTAATTCTAATTTAGAATCTAAGGCTATTTTGGAATCTAGCCAATAAGATTTTACAAATGTTTCAGATTCTACCTCCATTGTAGAATCTCACGCAGATTCTAGCCACATTTTAGAGCATATCCTAAAATATTCTCATTGTGTTTCAGAATTTTAATCAAATTCTAAGCATATTTTAGAATCTAAATACCAATCTCAATTTACCCACTTTAGATTCCAAATCTATTTCAGAAACTAGCATAACAAACTCTCTTGTAGATTTCAAAACTATCATTTCAGAATCTAACAATTCAAATTCTATGTAAGTTTTAGAATCTAACACACACTACCACAGAATCTACATCCTCCATTATGAGCTAGCCATTTTAGAATCTTATTCTATCTCACTTTAATTTAATATTGATATATTATAAATATATCTATCATTCTTGAAGTTTAAATAAAGTTTAGATAATTCTTTAGAAGGCTTCTTGATTTAGCATTTAATTTATATGCAACTTAAGATTTATTGAATGTTGGTTTAACTATATGGTTATGATTTAGCTCGCTAGTGTATTTGGCAATATATTTCATTTTGAAAATATGTATATATTATTAATGTATTTTTTACTCAACTATGCAAGATATTTTATAGACAAAATTTATTTTTGAAATTTTAATATTTTATATAGTAAATAATTAGTTACTTTAGGTTACATATCTATTATTGATTAAGGATAAATACATACATAAACCAAAAAATATGTATTTTATTGTAAAATATCAGCACTATAACTCCCAAAACTTTTCATTAAGGAATAAATAATGAGAAAACAAGAAACTTCACACAGCTCGATAGAGTCTGCCAATATTAATGTAAATTTAGATTCTATCCCACATGAAAATATGCAAGTTGCTCTAGATTATAGCCAAAATCCAAAAGGAGATAATCTTACATTTCACACAAAACAATCTCTTTTTAAAAAGGTTAAAAAAAGATTGGATAAGCTTGCTACTCTTCCGTCATTGCGTGAGGAAAAAAATGGCAAAGATTTGAAAGAAGTACTACATGAAAAAGGAGTGCAAAGGCGAGATTTTATGAAATGGGCGGCTGTTGTTACTGCTTCCATAGGGCTACCCGCCACTTTTGCTCCTCTAACAGCACGTGCCGCAGAGCTTGCAGATAGAGTTCCAATTATATGGCTACACATGGCAGAATGCACGGGTTGTAGTGAAAGTTTATTGAGAAGTGAAGATCCTGGCATTGATTCTATTATTTTTGATTATGTAAGCATGGAATACCATGAGACAATTATGGCAGCCTCTGGCTATCAAGCAGAAAAAAGTTTAGAAGATGCGGTAAAAAAATATGATGGCAGATATGTAATGATGGTAGAGGGTGGGATTCCAAAAGATACTGAATATTTCCTAACCATTGGGGCATCTGGCAGAACCGGCGCAGAGGAGTGTAGGCATGTTGCAAAACATGCAGCAGCAATTTTTGCAATAGGGACATGTTCTAGCTTTGGTGGCGTGCAAGCTGCGGCACCCAATCCAACAAACGCACATCCATTAAGCGACATCATTGATAAAAAAGTGATTAATGTGCCAGGTTGTCCTCCAAATGAAAAGAATATTGTAGGAACGCTCATGCAGCATATTTTATTTGGTGATATGGCAATTGATGCTTTCCATAGACCAAAATGGGCGTATGGACACAGAATTCATGATTTATGTGAAAGAAGGGGGCATTTTGATGCAGGCGAATTTGTACAACACTTTGGCGATGAAAATGCAAAAAATGGTTATTGTCTTTACAAGGTAGGTTGTAAAGGTCCATACACTTTTAATAATTGCTCAAAGCTTCGCTTTAACTCACACACAAACTGGCCTATTGGTGCTGGGCATGGTTGTATTGGTTGCAGTGAGCCACATTTTTGGGATACAATGTCTCCTTTTGAGGTTCCACTTGGCAATCGTTATCAAACAGCATTTAGTGGTGCAGGAGCAGACCATACAGCAGATAGAGTTGGTATGGTTGTTTTAGGTGCAACGGCAATTGGTATTGCAGCACATGCAATGTTGTCTGGTGCAATAAAACCAAAATAAAGCAAGTTTAATATATTAAGATAAAAGCCAAAAACATTATTGAAAGGAAGGAAATATGTCAAAAAGAATCGTTGTTGATCCTATTACTCGTATTGAGGGGCATTTAAGAATAGAAGTTGTTGTTGATGAAAATAATGTTATTACAGACGCATTTTCTAGCTCTACATTATGGAGAGGGCTAGAGACCATTATTAAGGGTAGAGACCCAAGAGATGCTGGTTTTATTGCTGGACGAATTTGTGGTGTTTGTACTTACTCGCATTATAAAGCGGGTATTACAGCTGTTGAAAATGCGTTGGGAATAGAGATTCCATATAATGCAAAACTTGTGCGAACTTTAATGAATCTTGCATTATTTTTCCATGATCATATCGTGCATTTTTACACATTGCATGGGCTTGATTGGTGTGATATTATTAGTGCCTTAGGTGCAGACCCTGCAAAAGCGGCAAAACTTGCATTTGAATACACAGATAGACCAATAGTAGCAGGAGAAGATGAGCTAAGGATTGTACAAAAACGAGTAAAAGATTTTGCAGGTAAAGGCTCTCTAGGACCTTTTGCTAATGGTTATTGGGGGCATAAGACCTATCAACTTAGCCCAGAGCAAAATCTTATTGTGTTATCTCATTATTTAAAATTACTTGAAATTCAAAGAGAAGCAGCAAAAATGATGGCTATTTTTGGGGCAAAGCAACCGCACCCACAAAGCTTGACCGTTGGTGGCGTTACATCTATTATGGATATTTTAGATCCTTCAAGACTTGCAGAATTTAAGGCAAAATATGAAATGGTAGCAGACTTTATAAATCGCGCATATTATCCAGATTTAATAATGGCTGGCATGGCTTACTCAAATGAGCCAAGTGTTTTATCGGGTTGTAATTTGAAAAATTTCTTAAGCTTCCAAGAAATGCAGGTAGGACATAATGAATACTTGCTTGATAGTGGCTATGTGCTTGATGGCGATTTAAATAAAGTTCATGATGTGAATCTAGATTTAATTGCAGAGGAAGTAACAAATTCATGGTATAAATATGAAGGCGTAGATCCTACTGCCGCACTTCACCCATATGTAGGACAAACAAATCCTAATTATACAGGTTTTGTAGATGGAATGAGTATTGGCTTAAGCGGCAAGGACGAGAGAACAAAGCTTTTAAATACAGATTCTAAATATTCTTGGATTAAATCACCGCGATATGATGGCAAACCAATGGAAGTAGGACCTTTAGCTGCTGTAATTGTGGGATATGCAAAAGGCAAAAACGAGGCATTACATAATGCAGTAGATGAATTTTTGAAACGCACAGGCTTAACAACAACACATTTATTTAGCACACTGGGACGCACAGCAGCTAGAGGTTTAGAAGCAAAAGTGTTGGCAGACAATGGACTAAAAGCATTTGATGAATTGGTAAAAAATCTGAAAGTTGATACAACAACTTGCGCGCCTTATGTTATAGACAATAATAAATCATATAAAGGTTGTTATATTGGTAATGTTCCGCGTGGAATGTTGAGCCATTGGGTATGTATCGAAGGCGGTAAGGTTGCAAATTATCAAGCTGTAGTGCCATCAACATGGAATGCTGGTCCTAGAGATTCTAAGGGGCAAAGAGGACCTTATGAAATGAGTCTTATTGGGACTAAAATTGCAAATCTAACGCAGCCACTAGAAATTATACGACATATACATTCTTTTGACCCATGTATTGCATGTGCCGTGCATGTTATGGATACAAAAGGTAATGAATTGGGAGAATATAAGGTAGAACCTGCATTTGCAAGATTCTAGAATTGCTGTTGGAATAAGGAGCGTTTTATGGTAACAAGAACAGAAATTGACACAGGCATTGCAAAAGAAATCCAACAGCATTTAGAATTTGGTGCAACCACGAGATTCTTGCATTGGGTTCGTGCATTTATGATTATTTTTTTAGTTGCAAGTGGTTTTTATATTGCATATCCATTTTTGCAGCCTAATGCAAGTGGTGAGCCAGATATTTTTTTACAAGCATATAATAGAGCATTTCATTGTATTGCAGGTTTTGTATTGATCTCGGCTTCTATTTTTAGAGTTTATCTTTTCTTTTTTGCACCTTCTAGCAAGCCAGAACGTATTTCATTTTGGCAGTTGCTTAATCCACTTGTTTGGGCAAAAACAATTGGGGCATATCTATTTATTGCAAAACATCCACACATTAGAGGGGCATACAACCCATTACAATTTACTACATATTTTGTTTTGGGCTTAGTAACATTGGTTATTTGTCTTACAGGTGTTAATCTTTATGCAAATGTGTATCATGATGGACTTGGTGGCTTTATGGGTGCATGTTTTAGCTGGGTAGATGTAGTTTGTGGTGGATTGGCAAATGTAAGAGCAATACATCATATTGCAACATGGGTATTTATTATTTTCATACCCGTGCATATTTATCTTGTTATTTGGAATTCTGTGCGTTATCCAAATGGTGGGGCTGATGCAATGGTAAGCGGCATTAGATATTCTGAGGAACAAAGGGTATAAAGAGGGGCTGCATTTTGAATGTTTTAGTGCTTGGTATTGGAAATATACTTTTTGGGGATGAGGGCATTGGAGTTCATTTATGCAATTATCTTAAGGTAAATTATACTTTTCATAGCGAGGAACACAATATTACATTTGTCGATGGTGGCACACTTGCGAATATGCTTATTCCTCTTATTGTGGAATATGATAATGTGTTGTTGCTTGATTGTGTAAGCGTTAATGAAGCACAAATTGGAGATGTGTATAGCTTTAGCTTTGATAAGATTCCAAGTTGTATTACTTGGGCTGGCAGTGCGCATGAAGTTGAAATGTTGCAAACATTGCATTTAACAAAAATGATGGGAGATTTGCCGCAAGTGCATGTAATTGGAATTGTGCCTGAAGTAATTGGCGAAGATACTGCTTTTAGCTTAAGCAAGTCTCTATTAAAAGGAGCATTAACTATGGAGCAAAGTGCAATTGCATATATAGAATCTCTAGGTTTTGTAGCAACAAAAATACAAAATGTTCCTCTACAAGAAATAGCAAATAGTTCTTATAAGGGATTCTAATAACTCATAAAGCTTAAAGCTTTCTATCTCACAGCTTTATTTTACAACACACAAAACTCACGCTTATATAGGGCTTTTACTTTTAGATTTATTATATTTTTTATTTAATCTCAAGAAAGATTATACATCTTTACTTTGAAGCGTGTTCTATATATATCAAAAAGCATATATTTAAATTACTTTCTATAAGCAAAGAATGGCAAGATTAAATTAATTTATTTTGCTTAATACTTTTATGTTTTGCGTATTAATAATATTTAGATTACAAATAATTTAGAATGAATGATGATGGCTAAAAAGAGTTTTAATGTGTAAAATTATACTCATATAGCACAAAATTGACACACAAAGTAATTTTATGTATTCCGCATATTTGAATTAGAATCTAAATGTTATTAAAATGCCTTAAGGCTTAAAATATTAAAAAACATATACAAAAAGCTATTTAGATTCTGTTTTTCCAATACATATTTGAATATCAAGAGTATTGTTTCTATTTGCCGATGCATTTACTACTATATTTTGTGTTTTTGCATATTGTTTCACAAGATCTGTAATATCTTTTGTTAAATTATCAAGATAGCCAATATTTTGACCTCTTTCACTGATAAGGACATGGTTGAGCCTCTTTTTTGCTAATGTTGCTGTGCCACCATTCTCATTTTTATTTCGAAAAATAGATAACATAACAAACCCCCTAAAAACCAAAAAACTTCTTTAAACTACCAATAAATCCACTTGAGGTTGAAAATGTTTCAAAAGGCACTTCCTCACCTAAAATCCTCTTTGCAATTCTCTCGTATGCCAAACCACTATCTGTTTTTGTGAAAATAGTTGGCTCACCGCTATTAGTAGCTCCTATAACTTTCTCATCTTCTGGCACAATCCCAATAAGTGGTAAAGCAAGAATCTGCAATACATCATCGCATGATAACATATCTTGCTTTGCCACTAGCTCGGGACGCAAGCGATTTATTATAACATGCTTTTCAAGCTCTATGCCTTGTTTTGCCTTATCGCTTTTAGAATCAATAATACCTACAACACGATCACTATCTCTTACTGAACTAACCTCTGGCGTTACAACAATCAATGCTCTATCTGCCCAAAACAAAGTATGTTCAAATCCACTCTCAATGCCTGCAGGACTATCAAGCAATATATAATCAAAATCTTCTTTAAGTTTTTCTAGTAACTCTTTTACCTTTTCTTTGTCTAGAATTGTTTTATCTTTAGTTTGACTTGCCGGAAGAAAGTAGAGATTTTTTGCCTTTTTGTGATTAACTATTGCTTGTGATAGATTGCATTTATTCTCCATAACATCTATTACATCATATACAATTCGTCTTTCAAGACCAAGTATCATATCAAGATTCCGCAAGCCAATATCAAAATCCACCGCAACAACTCTTTTGCCACTTTGTGCCAAGCCAACACCAAGATTAGCAGTAGCAGTAGATTTGCCAACACCCCCTTTTCCTGAAGTGATAGCTATAACAATGCCTTGCTTTTTTCCCATTTATACCCTTTCATGACCTTTAGTTGTTTTGGTGAGATAAAACGCACATTCTAGCAAAATTTTTCTCATTTTATTTAAATAACATTTAAAACTTTAAGGAATTGCAACATATATTCTAAATCATGTTTTATAAATCTTTATGGCTTTTATAAAAGCCATCATAAAACATACTTTTGGTAATAAAATTTACAATATTAATCTTTTGTATCGGTTTTGCTAATTGTCTTAATGCTTGTCATACCATAGATATGGTTTGTCGCACCTATAAGCTCTTTTGCTACATTATGAATAAATGATAAATCGTTTAGGAGTGAAGTTCCATTTGCGGCATTTATTGCATTATCTTGTATTAATTTTTCTACTACATTAAATGCGTCTTTATCCTGTCGTTTAAAAAACTTTTTTTGTTTTTTAAGATTGTCTTTTAGCTCCTCTAAGTTTTCTTTTGGTGCATGTCTAATCTCCTCCATCATGCGTAAAAGCTGCCCTAAATCAAGTCGCATATCATCATATTCTTTTTGTAAGGCTGGATTATTTCCTGTTGCATGTTTTTTCATGTTTGCTTGTAATAATCCTATATTTTTTGTAGCTTCTGCAATCTTGCGAGAAGCAATTTGCAAAGCTACAATGCGTTCAATATATTGCGTTTCGTTTGTAAATGTTTGTAGCTTTGTGGAAAAATCCATAATAGCATTAAACAAAACTTTAATCTGCGTATTATAAAGTTCAGAAACATTAAATGTTTGTTTAAACCATTCTTTATTATGTATTATTTCTTGAAAATCCTTTGTGGAGCGAATGTCTGTCCGAGAAAATCCAATAGTGTGAGCAATAATAGCAAAAGCATTATCATATAAATGTCTAACTTCATTATCAAGTGCTTCAAGGGCTGTATCCTTATATGGCAGAATGCTATCGTTTATAAAAAGCGGCACACTCTCACCCGTATTATGCCCTTTAAGTGTTTTGTTTAAAAAATTAGCTATTTTAGGTATAAAACCAACTAGAAGTATAACGCCAAATAAATTAAAAAGAGTATGAAAAACAGCAAGTCTTAAAATAGAATCTTGAGATAAGCCAATAGCATTAGAAATAATATCATTAATAAACACAAAATAATGAAAAAACACAGCAACTATAAACACGGAAGTAAAATTAAAAATACAATTTGCTACTGCAAGCCTCCGACCCTCTATATTAGTGCTAAGAGATGCTACAAGTGCGGTTACAACGCCGCCTACACTTGTGCCAAGCACAGCCGCAAGTGCCTGCTCATATCCTATTTGTTGCTCAAGATATGCGGTAATGATAATTGCAAGTGTAGCATGTGAGCTTTGTATAATGGAGGTAATAATTGCACCAATAAATAGAAATCCAATAATAGCTCTATAGCCCTCAAGTTGATATTGTGATAAATCCATAACATGTTTAAATCCCTCAAATCCAGCCTTAATATAAAAAACGCCAAGGAAAAAGAAACCAAGTCCAGCAAGAATCTTACCTATACCTTTATAGATTAGATTGCTTTGAAAATTAAACAGCAAGCCTCCAACAATAAGTGGCAATGCAAGCGATGAGATATTAATTGATGATGCTCCAGCAATTAGCCAAGAGCCAGTTGTATTGCCAAGATTTGCACCAAACATAACGCCTATGCCCTGCACTAAAGTTATTAAAGACGCACTTACAAACGAAATAGACAAAACGGAAACAAGGCTTGAGGATTGCATAAGTGTAGTAACAATAGTGCCAAAAATAACGCTACGCAAAGGTGTTTTTGTAGAATTTGTCAATGTTTTTTCTAAAAATCCACCAGAAAATGCCTTAAAACCATCACCCAAAAAAAGCATGCCAAAAAGCAAAATAGCAACACCAGAACATAGCCTGCCAAGCTGTTCATTTACTGAAAGTGCATAGATTACAATAACAACCATTACAGAGAGAGAATATTGTCTTATTAAAGACTGAAATCTTGCCATCATGCCACACCCCCATACAAAGATTAGACTTATTGTCATAAAGCCGTCATTATATCCAATCTTTAATAATTGTTTCTTGAAACTTTACATATAAAGCAAATATAATTAACTTAAAGTTATGATTTTTAGCGTATTTAAGCTTAAAATATTATTTTAGATTTAAGTTATGTATGAGCCTAAACAAAAACTAGATTCTAATAATTTCAATTCTTATGTGTGAGCCATAGAATCTAAAAATAAATTAAACTTAGAATCTAAAAGAGATATTAGCCTCTTTAAAGCCAAACATGAAAAGTTTCTTAGATTCTATATTTTGCCATGTTAAATGTGGGCATTATCTTTAGAATCTAAGCAAGAATTTTTACCTTTAAAAAGCTTAAAATAAAAAAGCTTTTATTATAGTTTTATTTTATAATACATTTAAAACGCACACATAAAACGCACATTTATAAGGCTTTTTATTTTATAGAAATTTTATTTCACACTTTAAAAAAAGAAGATTCTATATAGCAATCATATATTTCTATGTCTTTATATATTGTAGATTATTAAAACAAAATTTATAAGTTTTCATAATTAAATATCATTTATATATAACTTTATTTATTCAATTTTTTAGTATTTTATTGCCACAAAACTATATAT